>OLPV01000102.1_pt1 | contig 81349 bp, 68 predicted proteins | sample 1671961 | NCBI WGS metagenome assembly OLPV01 (sample SAMEA3136630, study PRJEB25190) | human gut metagenome | biome: human gut; feature: human-associated habitat; material: faeces | place: Austria | collected 2013 | reverse complement strand
GCCGCTGAAAATCATGATTTTGAAGCCAGCGCGTGCGATTTGAGAAATCATCGTGCGCGCTTCTTCGGTTGAGAGCTCCCTGCTATCGCATTCGTCTGCGTCTTGGTAGCAATGGGCGCACTTCAGGTTGCATCGGTTCGTGGTCATCCACGATACGATCATTGTTCCCCCTTTGATAGAAATTGTGACGGGGAATAACGATAGGTGGCGACGTTGCGTCGTGGCAAATACTGCGTTTGACGTAAACGTGTCGTTACGCCTGCGTATTGGCGTTGGCGTGGGAGCAATCGAGCGCGTCTTGCAGGAAGCTGAGCGTGCGGCGTTGAATGCCGGCGTAAAAGTCGCGGCCGTATTGCTTCGGCCCCGAGCTGCGCTGGCACGCGAGGCGCTTCAATCCGGCAAGAGCATGGGGCATGCCGCCTAAGCTGGAGAAGCGAATGGCCAACGCCTTCGCGCGGTCGTCGGTGACTAAAACGCCGTCGTGCATCGCCTCGATGGTGTCGCCCATGAGTTGGTGCCAGCAGATTACTTCTTCGCGTGAAAGCTCGGGAATGGGGCATTCCTCAAGCGCCTCGCCGGTGATGGCCGACCAGAGCATGTCTTCGCGGTCTTGCGCGACGCCCACGGTGGCGGCGAGCTCGCTCCAGTTCGCCTGGTCGCGGTTTGCAAGGTGGGCGCGCAGCCCCTGCACGACGTTCATGTCTCGTAGGATTTTCGCGCTTTCGCGCTCAAGTTCGGCCTCGCGGTGCGCGAGTGCGTCTGTCAATTCTGCTAGCGAGTCGCTTCCCTCGCCTTCCTGAATTTGCGAGAGCGAAAAGCCCAGGTATTTCAGGGTGATGATGCGGTTGAGGCGTTCCTCGTCGGCTGGCGAGTACAGGCGCAGGTTTTGCTCGCCTTTGCACGTAGGATGAAGCAATCCGCGCTGGTCGTAGTATTGAATGGTGCGCACGGTCACGCCCACGCGCGATGCCAACTCGCCTACCGTCATGAGGCCTCGAGTGCCTTGTTCGCCCATGTTTCCCCCTGTTTTGTGTGCGCCAATCGGTTTGCGTGCGGCGCGGCCTTACGGCCAAAGTGATGTGATGCCGCCGCGATTTTTGCCCATTTCAAGCTCCGAGATATGACGTTACGTCATCTTCGGCGTTTTGGGCGCCAGGTCCCCTGGGGTTCAGACAATCAACGGTCGCATGCCCGTGGACTGCGTTGTTTGCATTACTTGAATACGTCGAGCGTGGGTTAACGTTGGGGTTTTCGCCACAGGATTCAGCATGAAGCGGCGTCCGCATTTGCGCAAGTCGTAGGTCTTACTGATCTTGCGTGTTCGCGACGCTTTTGCCTCGACCGCAACGAAAGGGTAACGTTCTGGTGCGGGGCGTGCGTGGGTTTTAGAATCGCGCTCATGGAAAACGTGAGAACATATATTTCAGAGGGGCAGCTCGGCGCTGTCGAGGGGCGAGGTCCTGTCGCCGAGGAACGGGTCGAGATATCCGAGGATGCGGCTTTCGAGGACAAGACTAAAACCGCCGAAAGGCTGGCAGACCAGTCGCCTCTCGCTCGTGGCATTCGTCAGGCGTTCATGTATTACGGCGTGTCTATCATGCAGACATTCGTTGAGTTCAGCGTGTTTGCCCTGGCCCAGCTCGCGCTGTCGACGGGCGTCGCGAACGGCATCGCCGTCGCGTGTTCCGGCTCGTTCAATTTCCTTATGAACCGCAACATCACGTTCAAAGCGTCGAGCAACTTCTGGCGCAGCGTGGCGCTGTTTGTCGCCCTGTACGTTTGGAACTTCCTGTTCGGCACCTGGTTCATAGGCTGGGCGGCTGCGTCGTTCGGTTGCCCTGAGATGGTCGGTAAATTCATTACCATGGCGATGCAGGGTATTTGGGGCTTCTGCCTGTGCAAATGGGTCATTTTCCGATGAAAGTGCAACGAAGCTGTAGGTTTGCAATGTTTTTGGCGCCGATGCTGCTCTGCCCATCCATGCGGGCTTTTCAAGCGGGCGATTAGGTAATCCTCTTTTAGTCGGGGCTTCCAATTATTTTGGGGGTGCGCCATTTTCGCTTGGATCGCGCCGATTTCGCGGCGTCGCTCCAAGCGTGCATTGGGAGCGGGTGGCGAGCGGGTTTTCGAAGATCGCGTCTCGGTCTCGCCGAAAACGTGTTCCGATTTTGGTGATTCTGGCACAAATTTGCGGTTGTGAACGATTTTTCGTCACGCTGAAGGGCTTTTCTGAACGGTTTGAGAATCGCCATGCTTCTGACCTGGTCTTTTGTAGAGCTCTTTTTGCATTCCGAAAAATCTATCGTTCACAACCGCAAATTTGTGCCAAAACGGGAAAGAAACGGACACGTTCATGATAGAGTGCATCGCATAATCCCTAGATGCGGAAGACGCCGGCATTACGGAAGATGCTGTCATCACGGAAGACGTTGCCATTACGGAAGACGACGCCACTATTTCGGAAGACGTCGCCATCGCAGAAACGTCGTTGTTCCCGAAGCTGCATCTGGTGCGTTACGAAATCGCCGGAGGAAGAGACCGCCATGGCTGTTGTGCTCGGAAAGCAAAGTGCTTTGCGCGTCTGGGACAGCGTTGTCGCCGGCGGTAACCGTTGCGCGCGCGTTGATTGGAACGCGCCCGTTAACCGAGGCATGTCTCCCGACCAACGCATTCGTGTCACGCCGAACATGCCGGCCGCCAGCCAGGGCGCAACTGCTGCCAGCCAAAGCATATCTTTCGCGTTCCAGGATGCGCGGGATTATCGTCGCACGCTGGAGCGCGATACAAAAGCTGCCGTCAAATTCCTCGAATCGGCTGTCACGCCTAAGTTAGTGCCAGCCGTAAGGGATCGCTTCTTTTCGGATGGGTCGCTGATTCACACAACCGTGGCGCACGCACACCTTCGACGCGCGGGAGGCGGAATCGAAACCTCGGTTCGCAAAGGGCCGTTTCATCCGCGGTCGTTTATGCGAATCGAAGACAGCCTGTACGTGAGTACGCCGGAAATGGCGTTTTGCGAAATGGCAAGCGTACTCTCCCTTGAACGACTCATAGCGCTTGGCTTTGAGCTTTGCGGAACGTACCGCCGCGCTTCAACCTTCGGATTAGCTCGATACGATGCGACCCCGCTCACTTCTCCCGGTGCCCTTGCGTCATTCATCGAGAAGTCACCCCAGTTCAAAGGCGTGAAGAAAGCTCGTCGAGCGCTTTCCTGCATTCTTGCCGGCTCTGCTTCGCCGCGCGAAAGCGAGCTTGCCATGCTGTTGTGCCTTCCCTATTCGCTCGGCGGCTATGGTTTGCCGCACCCCACAATGAATGCGGAAATGCCGCTTCCGAAAAATGTGGCCGCGACGGGGCGCTCGTCGCTGCGCTGTGATTTGTATTGGCCTGCCGCGCGACTCGATGTTGAATACGACAGCGCGGAGTTCCACTCCGCGGAGCGCCTGCTTGCGAACGACTCGATGCGACGCATAGCGCTTGAATCCATGGATGTTACGAGCGTCAATTTGACCGCCGAGCATCTGCGTCGGGCTTCGTTGTTTGACGAGGCGGCGCAAGGCATTGCGCGAATCCTCGGGAAAAGGGTGCGCCTGCCAGGCGATTTTCGCCTCAAGCAAGAGAGGCTCTGGCGAGAGCTTGGAATCGTGTCTTCGGATATGGGTTTTTTGCCGACCATGGGAGCGAGCGATTCATCGGAGTTGAACGAAAGGGTTTCGCCGGTGTTGGGTTAGAAGTGCTTCATTGGCGCGAGCGATTATTGGCTGCCGCGAACCAATACAGGCCGATACGGTCCGGCGCGCAAGGCTGATTCTGGCCAGGGCGGTCGAAGTGGTCGGTCCGGTTTGGGCGAGAGGGGCAAGTGCGGTTAGATTTTGGCTCGGATTGGACCGGGCCGATGCGGGCTGCTGTGGGTCGGTATTCGTGCCTTCGCCTCGAGTGACGTGCGCTTCTTGGCGGCTTGCTGCTTTGCGGTTTGTTACCTGGCCCCTGTTGTTTGCGACTTGGATTTTGTCGCTTGTCGCGCTTCGTCTGCGTCTTGTGCTGCGCGCTGCGTGCTGTCTGCGGGCACACAGCGCGTCTCTTCCCCGCTGTACTTTCCCGATCGCCTTCTTCTTTGCGTCTTCGTCGAAATCGTGTCCCGATTTCGACTTTTCTGGCAGAGAATTGCGGTTGTGAACGATTTAAAAGAGGTTTGAAGGGCCTTTAACAAGAGCCTATTGTATTGATTTACTTCTGAGCTGGTGTTTTACGAATCGCTTCTTTTAAGGAGGCAATCCATATCGTTCACAACCGCAATTCTCTGCCAAAATCTGCGGAAATCGGACATGCTTGGAATGCTGCGCCGTTTTTAACGGGCATCACAAGTCGGATCGGCTTTGAGTTCGGCATGTTTAGAAAAGCGATAGGCATTCGAGGCCGTGATCGAAAGGAACCCTGCCCTATGTTGGAAATCGACATCCCCGGACGTGGCACGTTCGGGATTCGCCACGTGGTGTGCGACTACAACGGAACCATTGCCGCCGACGGACATCTTATTGAAGGGGTTGCGAGCCGCATTCGAGAAATCACGGAGTTCGCCCAGGTCAGCGTACTTACTGCCGACACATTTGGCACGGTGCGTGCGGAATGCGATGGCCTTCCGGTTGACGTGCGCGTGTTTGCTCGTGACGATGCGAGCGCATGCAAGGCCTCAATTGTGCGCGAGCTTGGCGCCGAAGGTTGCGTGTGCATCGGCAATGGCTTCAACGACATTACTATGTTTAGTGAGGCTGCGCTTTCGATTGTGATTATGGGAAAAGAAGGCGCATGCGGAAAGCTTTTGACGTGCGCCGATGTCGTGGTAACAAACGTGCTTGATGCGTTTGACCTGCTGCTTCGCACCGATCGCCTGCGCGCCACGCTGCGTGGGTGATGCTGCGTGGCGCGCGGCTTAAACCTGATCGCGCGCCGGGGCGTCGCTGCTTCAGACAGCCTCTCCTTCTACAGGCATTGCCCCCTTTAAAGGCACTGCAGCAAAACGTTGCGCACGTCTTCCTTGGTGAGTGTTTTGTAACCGCTGGTCATAATGAATGTGGCGGCAACGATGTCGTCCAGGTCGGCCTCAGTCACGCCCAGCTCCGCGAGATTCATCGCAACACCCAGTTCACGCATCCATGCTTCCATTGCCGAAAGGCCCGCTTCGGCGAGCTCGCGTTCGCTTTTGCCCGTAGGGTTGATTCCCCACACGTGCGTCGCGAAACGTGCGAATTTCGGCAACCCGGCATCCATGATGAAGTGATAGTACGGAAGGCTCACGGCGGAAAGCGTCATGCCGTGGGTCGCGTCGGTCACGGCCCCCACGCCCTGTCCGAGCATGTGGACCATCCAATCGGTGGGTTTTCCTTTGGCGATGAGCGTGTTTAGCGCCCAGGTCGCCGCCCACATGATGTTGCTGCGCGCTTCGTAATTCTGGTCGTCGTTCGCGGCGATGCGGCCGTTCTCGACTACACTGCGCATAAGGCCCTCGGCGATGCTGTCGCTCACGTTGTCGTCGCTGCCGCTGAAATACTGCTCGCAAATATGGTTGAATGCGTCGTAGATACCGGCCACGACCTGCCTATGCGGCAGGCTCAAAGTGAATTCGGGGTTGAGGATTGAAAACTTAGGCATCACGTCGCTGTTCGCGAAAACGTGGCCCACCTTAAGCTTGGCGGCATGGTCGGTGATCACGGCGCCCGCGTTCATTTCCGAACCCGTGCCGGCCATGGTGAGCACGCATCCCACGGGAACAACGGGGCAGCTCGGCTCCTCGAAGCGAACGAAGTATTTCTCCCAGGGGTCCTCGTCGCAGTTCGCTGAAACCGACACCGCTTTGGAATAGTCGCACACCGAGCCGCCGCCTACTGCCAAAATCAGATCGGCGCTGGCCGCCTTCGCCACGGCAACGCCCTCGCGAAGCTTCTCGACGGTAGGGTTCGGCATAACGCCGGCAATCTCGGTCACGTTTTTACCAGTGGCGTTCAAAACGGCGGCTACCTGGTCATATACGCCGTTTTTCTTGATGGAACCGCCACCGTAGACAAGCACGACGTTCGGGCCGTATTTTGTGAGCTCGTTCGCGAGCCCCTCAAGCGCATTGGGGCCGAAGTAAATCTTGGTTGGATTGTGGTACGTGAAGGTTCCAAGCATATGGTTGTCCCTCTCATCCTATGGGCTTGTTTGTAGAGTGAACCAACCGTAAAACCTAAACCTGGCTTTAGGTCAAGGACTTTTTGAAGGGAATCGACATATTTACGACCGGACAAGTGTCTGAAATGTTCGCCATTCCGGTTTCCACGCTTCGTTACTACAACAAAGAAGGGCTCTTTCCTAATCTGAAGCGCGCGGGAAATTCGTTCTTCCCTGCCAGCGGCCTCGCTGCTTGGGCAGCGCCGTTGGGTTGTGCCTGTTAAACGCTACGAGCATTTAACAGGTTTCGATTGTCGCTACGCCGGGTCGTTCGGGAGTGGTGGCTGAGGAAACAGCTTGGCATACGCCTCTACGGCGAGCAGTTTGAGCCATGGCGCACGCCGGTGGCCCATACCATAGGCCTATGTCGGTGAGCGCCATGCGCGCAACGTGCGAAAGGCGTGCGCGCCGCGCATGAAGCAGGAAAACAAAGTCGTTCGAACGAATCTCTCTAACCTTGTTTTGACGAATCAACCCTAAAGCGTCAAACCAACGAAAAATCCCCTTGTTACACTGCGGCCAAGAAAGCGAACTGCAGCAATTGGGACCCGTCGGGGAAACGGGCTGTTCGAGTGAGTTCGCAGATCCGCAAGAGGGAAAGGGGAACCGTCATGTTCTTTTACGAGCCGCTTTCGGCGACGGCGATTGTGAGCGTTCTGCTCTATCTGGTATTTCTGATTGGCATGAACGAGCTCTCTCGCCTCAACAAATGGGTCGGTGCCGCAATCTTCATCGCTTTGCCGCTCGCCTTGACCATTTTCGTTTGGCCCCACACCGCTGTCGAAGGCACGGGCGCGGGCACGTGGTTTCAATGGGTGAAAACGTATTCGTGCCTCGCGGGTGCGATTCTCGGATGGCTCATCGTGTACTTCCCCGCCTTCCAGAAGAAATATATCGTGTGCATTCCGCCTATCATTTTCGCTATCAATATTCTTGAGGCGTGCATTCGCGACTTCCAGCTCACGGGCGTCAACGGCATCGTGGATGGCTATATGGTGGTTGGCGGCCCGTGGAATGTGATGAACGGCGTTGCGGGCATTCTGAATGCGCTGTGCATCTGCGGTTTCTTCGGCATTATCGTTGGCCGCGGCAAGAAGAAAGACTACGTTTGGCCCGACCAGCTGTGGTTCTGGATTATTGGCTATGACCTGTGGAACTTCGCCTACACCTACAACAGCGTTTCCGATCGCTCCATGTATTGCGGCTTGGTGCTTCTGGCGGCGTGCACGATTCCCGCGTTCTTCATTAAGCGCGGCGCCTATGCTCAGCACCGCGTTCGTACGCTTGCCGTGAACATGATTGTGACCATGACGGTGCCGTGGTTCTTCTTGCACCCGGCGTGCGTGGTGCATTCCACGAACGATCCCGCGGCTCATATGACGATTTCGGCTATTGCGCTCATTTTCAACGTGTGCGTGTTCGTCTACCAGGCTTACACGATTTTCGGCAAGAAGCGCAACCCCTTCAAGCAGGAGCTCTATATCGACAACCCGGGCTTCCGCAAGGTGTACCTCGAAAGCATCGACGTCCCCGAAGGCCAGCGCGAGGCCGCTTTGGCCAACCTGGAGGAGTTCGGCTACGCTGCCGCGTGGGATGAAAAGGGCCGCGTGAAAACTATGGTGGAGCGTTCCTAGCGCAGATAGCCGACGCGCCGCTGTGCGTCCCAAAAGGCTGCGGCGGCGCGGTTTCGACTCAAGGAGGAAGACCATGGGTATTCTGTATCAAGCATCCGACCCTATGGTGTGGGCGATTTGGCTGTTCGTCGTGTTCGCCCTTATGGCATTTAACGAATTTGGACGCACGAGCGTGTGGGGCGGCGTCGCGTTGTTCGTGGTCGCGCCCATCGTGTTCACGATTTTCGTATGGCCCCACACTGCCGCGCCCGGCAACGAGTATGGCACGGGAAACTGGTTCAATTGGGCGAAAACGTATTCTGCGCTGGCGGGCTGCGTTGGATTCATGGCGTTGCGATTCGTGAAATGGCGCGGTGCCGATGGCCGCGAGCATCATTTGTATGAGAAGCGATGGGCGCTGTGTTTTCCGCCGCTCATTTTGGCGATCAATATTTGCGAAGCCGTGGTGCGCGACATTCAGATGTATACCTACGGCCTGTGGGACGGCGCCGTCGTCGACCACGTGTGGATGATTTCCGGCCCGTGGAACATCATGAATGCGATCGCCGGCATTTTGAACATCATCACCATTTGCGGCTGGTTCGGCATCTTTATCTCGAAAGACAAATCGCGCGACATGATTTGGCCCGATATGCTCTGGATGTGGATTATCGCCTACGACCTGTGGAATTTCGCGTACACGTATAACTGCATGTCCGACCATTCTACGTACACGGGTTTGGCTCTGCTCATTGCCTGCACCGTTCCCACGTTCTTCACGAAGCGTGGTGCATGGTTGCAGCATCGCGCGCAAACCCTGGCGCTCTATGCGATGTTCGCTATGGCGCTCCCGCAGTTCTATACGTTTGCGGAAATTCCCACGACGCATAACCCCACTGCGTTTTTTGTCGTAAGTCTGATTGCGTTGATTTCCAACGTGGTGCTTGCCGCCTACCAGCTCCATCGAATTCGCACGCGCAAGCTCAATCCGCTGAGAGACGAGCTCTATAATGACACCAAGAATTATCGAGAGGTCGTTGAAGAGAATCGCTAACCTGCGCGTTTCGTTTTCGTGCATCGCGTTTGGCGCGACGGCCCCATGCTAGACGAAGGAGTCGTCGTGCCGGCGCGAAAGAGTGCTTCCATTTCCGAATTCGCTTCCGACCTGCCGCATCACGTCACGCGCCAGGTGAGGCAGAGCGTGCGATTGGGTGGCACAGCTGGGGATATCATGCAGGCGGCGCGCGAGCTGTTCGAGACTGAAGGCGTGGCCGCCACGAGCATGGCGGCCATTGCGCGCAAGGCCGGTGTGGCACGCAGCCTTGTGTATTACTACTTCCCTGATAAGCAGGCCGTGATCGATGCCGTACTCGACGATTTCCTTGAAGATATCGTCGAAAGTGTGTCGACATGGAACGAGCTACGCGCGTTCGGTGACACGCCCTCGGAGCTGAAGAACTGCGTCGCCGCGTTCAGACGCACGCTGTATACGAGCTCGGGACAGCCGCGCCCCATGTTCGCTGTGCTTGAAGAGCTGGGGATGCGCGATCAATTCGCAACGCGGGCCGTGCGCGAAAGCGTCGCCTGCATTCAGAACTACATCGTGTCGGAATATATGGCGTATCGAACCATTGACATTCAGCTGATTCCTGAGACGTTCGGCCTGGTGCTTTTCGGTATCGTGGGCATGATGAAGGCGAAGCCCGACATCACCGACGAAGAGCTCGCGACGCTCATTGCACAAACGCTTCGCCTTGATATGACGGTGATGGCTCCCCCGCCATGGCCCGAGCATCCCGATGCACCCACCCTTCAAACGGAAACTCAGATGCGGTAATACCTTGGGCCCGATTTGGTCGTCAAACCTGCTAAATGCTCGTAGCGTTTAGCAGGTTTCTGCGATTGGCTTGCGACTATTCGGGGGTTTAACGACCTGCTAAACGCTACGAGCATTTAGCAGATTCATTTTCCTCATCCATTTTGGCGAAGTGTTCCATGAGCAGCGTGCGCACGGTGGAAATCACGGGCACGCCCAAAAGCACGCCTAGAAGGCCGAACAGCGAGCCGCCGGCGATAACCGCGACAAACACCCAGATGCTCGGCAGGCCCACCGACTGCCCCACGACGTTCGGGTAAATCAAGTGGCCCTCGATTTGCTGCAGAATAATCAGGAAGATGATGAACTGTACCGCTTGCAAGGGGTCTTGCGACAGAATCATCGCAGCGCCCATGATGCCGCCGATCCATGCGCCGGCGAACGGAATGAGCGAGGTCACACCCACAATAAGGCCAATTGAGGCTGCGTAGGGAAAATGCAGGATGGTGCCGCCGATAGCGCACAGCGTACCCAAGATGACTGCCTCGATGCATTGGCCGCGAATAAAGCGTGAGAAGCAATCGTTGGTAATGGCGCATGCGTGGAGCACGCGCTCGCGCACCTCGTCGCTGGGAATGAGAGTCGCAAGGCGCATGGCGCCGGCATGCACGCGGTCTTTGTCGAGCAGCAGGTACAGCGCGAAAATCATGCCCAGCAGAATGGACAGCGTCACGTGTGCGACCTCGCCGCTCGTTTGGGCCACGATGCGCAGCGCTTGGTCGGTTCCGCCTATGGCTGCCAGGGCTTTCTCGCCCAGGGAGCTCCATGTGGCATCGTTGAGGATCATGCTCTTTTCGGCGCCGGGGAGGTTCGCGATTGCTTGCGAAGCCATGGTCGCGCCTTCGGAGACGCCATTGATGATAGCCGCGCCGACCGATTTGAACTCGCTGCCCACGAATGTGATGAGCGCAACGAGCGCGAGTGTGACAGCGGCAATTGCCAAAATGACGCAAATCGGGCGGCGGCTCTTAGCGACAAAGACGTTGGTCGAGCGGGGGAACCATCGCGATTCCAGGCTCGCGGCGATGAAGTTGAGCAGGTATGCCATGACGGCGCCCACCGCCAGCGGCTGCAATGCTTGGCATACGGTTGAGAAGATTTCGCACACGCCGTCGAAGCGAACGACGATGAGTGCTGCCGCTGCGATGGCCGCTACAAGAATAAGAACGTATCGAATGCTGTGCTTGTTCATGGGGTCCTGTCGGTTGGTGGGACGAGGCGCCGTGCGCCGCTGCTTGCCTTTCACACCAGTATAAACGCGCGTGGCGAGGAAGCGGCGCGATTGCCTACTTGTCGGCCTTTCGTGAAGAGGTCTTCACGTGGTCGACATGTGGAGCTCGCGGTCGATAGATCGGCATGAAGGGACGAACCTTCAAAGTGCGAAATGCTCCCAAGGATTGAGCTTAGCGCCGCGCCGTAAATTCAGCGCTCTTCCAGCGCCTCCACTTTGCGCTTTTCGCCTGCAAGAAACTGCGCGGCGTCGTGCCGAGGAAGTCGGCCGTGGTCGTCTTGGACTCGTAGGACACGCCGCCGTCGCGGCAGAAGCCGTATATGTGCGCGTAGACCAGCAGCGTCACGCCCGACAGGCCGTAGTCACGCCACATGAAGCGGTGTGCCACGACGAACTCCTGGCCCTTGGTGCCCTCGTCATCGCTTGTCATTTTCAGAGTTCCTGGCCTTGCGCTTGCTCACGAGCGTGGTGTTTCACTTGACCCAGTCGGCGAGGTCAATCCTGTTGATGAACATGCCCCTCGCTATGCCCGCGAAACACCTGAGAGGAAGCGGGTCAACCTTTCTGTTCACAAGTTCCCTTACACGGTTGACTCCGGCGCCTAGCAAGATCGCTACGTCCTGCACCGTGTAGAAGTCCTTCATCGGAATTTGCGGCGTCGCGTGTTTGTTGTTTGCCATCGCCGTCTCACTCCTCCTCGTTGGTTCTCCTGCTATCGAGCTCTCGGAGGCGGCCTGACCGGTTTCGTGAGGGGCGCGCACCTGAGCAGCGGCTTCCATGACGGACCGCCTACCTTGCCCAGCCTGGGCTGCGGAGCGTCTCTTCGAGCGCGCGGGGGTCGAGCCGCACGCACCTTCCGATTCTTATCGAGGGGATCTGGCGGAGCTCTGCGACTTCGGCCACGCTGAGGAGCTTGACGCACGCCTCGCTGCCTTCTGTTCCCGAACCTTCAGCATCTCCAATCGCCGCCGTCTCGCTAATCTGGTCTACCGGGTTTTCGTTATCGTGGGTTTCGTCAAATCGTGTGTACCGCGTTTGTCCCAGCGAGCGTGTCATTTCGAAAATGTTGTCGGCCATTGCGCACCCCGTCGTTTACGCCTGTTGGCACCTAAATGCCTCTCTTGCCATGTAGTGCCGTCGCTTGGGCGGCGATGGGGTTGCTTATATCTCTGGTTTTGACACGGCGCAAGGCGGCGTAAGGGCTTAAGGCTTCTGATGCAACTGGAAGCCATTTGGGCACGAAAAGTTTTTCGGCGCTTTTGAGCCAGATGATAGAATGCTAGTTAATAAATTAATGCGAAGAACAGGCAGCGTTTCTTCCAGACACGTGCGCCGTCTGGTATGTACGAGAGTGGGCTTCATGATCATCAGCGCGAGTAGAAGAACGGATATCCCGAGATTCCATAGCGACTGGATGCTAAACAGAATCCGCGAGGGGTTCGTAGACGTTCGAAACCCGATGTTCCCCACGCAAGTGAGCCGGTATAGCCTGTCGCCGGATATCGTTGACGGCATCGTCTTCTGGACGAAAGATCCTGCCCCGATGCTTTCCAAGCTGGATGCGTTTTCCGACTACAGCTACTACTTCCAATTTTCCCTCACGTCCTATGGCAGGGACGTGGAGTCTGGCCTGCGGGACAAGCATGATCTCATAAGGACGTTCAAGGAGCTGGCCGAGATAGTCGGTCCCGAAAGGGTCATGTGGCGCTTCGACCCGATTCTTCTCAACGGGAAATACTCGCCCGAATACCAGCTGCGCGCGTTCGCCACGATTGCGAGCGAGCTCAACGGCTCCACTGAGAAGGTGACAATCAGTTTCATCGACGAGTACAACTTCGGCGGCCGCAGCATCTACAGGTCCGTGGGAACCGACGGGGTCGCCGCCGAGCAGCAGAATTTCCTCGCGGAGCGAATGGCTTCCATAGCGCGCGAGAACGGCATGGCAATTGATACATGCGCCGAGGCGGTCGACCTGGAGAGGTATGGAATCCAGCACGCGCGCTGCGTTGATTCGCGGGTCTTCGAGCGCATAGGCGGCTGCAGGCTCTCGCGCCTGAAGACGCGCTACGAGGAGCTCGCTAAGGACAAGGCGCAGCGCAAGGAGTGCTGCTGCATCGAGAGCATCGACATCGGCTGGCCAAACACCTGCGCGAACGGCTGCAAATACTGCTACGCCACGACGAACCCCGATGAGCTCACACGCAACCTGTCAGGGCTCTGCGACCCCGAGAGCAGTTTGCTCTGCGGACATGTCGACCCGACCGTCGACAAAGTCAAAGACCACCGCGGGACCGGCGACGCGCGCGACAGGTCGTTCAAGTTCTGTTTCGGCGGCAATCAGCTCTTCCAGGAGGTCTAGAAGATGAGCGACTCCTCCAGATTCGAGCCGAACAAGCACTACGCCGAGCTCGTCGGCAGGCTGAATCCCCCCAGTTTTGAAGGGATACGCTCAATCGCCTACCAGATGCTTTGTGAAAACTACGGCACGTCTGAAATCGAGGCCATGTACGATGAATTGCAACACGGCACGCGAGTGCTGGACCGAGAGGAGCTCCTCTGGCGCTATCTGTATGCCTTCGGGCGCAAGCACATGAAGAAGATGGGGCTTGCGCTAAGCAGAATGGAGCGCGTGTTTCGCGACCTGTCAAAAGAATCCATGTCGATAATAGACTGGGGATGCGGGCAAGCCCTCGCATCATGCTGCCTGCTCGACTACCTCAATGGCAAGGGGATTTTCATCCCCCTCGACGAGGTTGTCCTAATCGAGCCCTCTGAGCTCGCATTGCGCTATGCGGCACTGCACCTTACGGCTTATGGAATCACTCAGACAAAAGCGCTTCAGAAATATCTCGACGACATAACAGCAGAGGATATAGAGACAAAATCACCAGTCACCCTGCACCTCTTCTCGAACATCCTTGACATGGATGGCTTCGATATGAAGCGCCTCGTGCAAACTATAGGAGCTTCAGCCTCTGGAGTTCACTACTTTGTCTGCTTAAGCCCTGTGTATAACAACAACAACGGCATGAGCCGCATAGAGCTGTTCAAGAGCTACTTCAGCGGCATCGATACGGTAAGGCAGGAAAGGCGAACTCAAAACAGAGTAGAGAGCAAGGCCATCTCCGAGCTCGTAAGCCTCATGAAGCCCCAAATAACAGCCGAAGAGAACTTCACAATGGAGCTTCTCATCTTCAAATACGAATGCGGGAAAAGCTCAGTCGTGGACGTGGACTACTATCCTCCGGTCCAGTTCTTCGCATCGTATGAGCTCGACTGTGTGCGTGAAGATGCAGAGCCCCGAATCGAGGACGACGATGCGCTCTCGGCGTTTGAAGTCGCCGCTCCGTTCGAGCTCGGCGCAAAGATTTACGACGACGTGAACCCGTTATTCGCCGTGCTCAACAATATAATTGTGCGCGGATTGCCGACGAGAACCAGCCCGTTTGTGGAAAACGCTTTCGGATTCTCGGGCAATGCCCAAGTCAAGGACGACCTTGGACGAATAGCCTTCCGGTGCACCGATGGCCGCAGCGAAGCAATCAGGAGAGCGCAGCTTTACGTTCCCATAGGTGTTGCCAGGCTGGAGAAAGTGATCATCGAAGCTCTTATAACGGGTTCGCTCGACATCTTGAAGGACCGATGGCGGGTCATAGTCATAGAACGCGATGTGCCCTGCGCCGCGCTGGCATTCGAAGACCTTCGCCAGATGCTCTGGCACGCCTCCTCGCTGAGCAAGGCATTCAAATCGCTGAACATGCCGGAAGTAGACCTCACGGTGATATGCACCGACGAGTGGCTTGACTCGCCCCTGCATCTAGATGCGCATGTCGTCGCAGAATGCGACGACCGCATGCGATCCGGAAAGTACGACATGGTCATAGATATGGCCGTGCTCGGCAAGATAGATGGGGCCCGCGCCACATTCAGCGAGTTCCGGGCGCGCAACAACTGCTATTTCGTGGTGGGCCGGTCCAGCAGCGTGCGGAGCCGAAGAACCATCTACACGTCGGACACCATCGAGTACGAGCCCCTCGGGTCGACCGATGGGTTCGGGCGTTTCCTGGAAGACGAGGAGATGCTCGAACATCTGAGGTATTTCCTGAATCTTCTATTCAGGAAGGAGGATTTCCGCCCGGGACAGGTGCCCATACTCAATCGGGCACTGCAGAACAAGAACGTCATTGGCCTTCTCCCAACGGGAGGGGGTAAATCCTTGACGTACCAGCTTGCCTCCATGCTGCAACCGGGCGTGACCCTCGTCATCGACCCCCTACGCGCCCTCATGCAGGACCAATACGCAGGGCTCGCTTCCGCCGGCATTGACGACTGCACATTCATCAACTCGACGATTTCCGACAAGGAAAGGGACGAGAGGCTCTCCCATATGGAGGCTTCCGAGATGCAGTTCGTCTTCGTCTCTCCGGAGAGGCTTTGCATGCAAAGCTTCAGGAACCGGCTGTCGGCCATGCGCAATCTCGGCGTCTACTTTGCTTACGGAGTCATTGACGAGGTGCACTGCGTTTCAGAATGGGGCCACGATTTCAGATTCTCATACCTGCATTTGGGCAGGAACCTCTACAACTTCGTGCACACGAAGAACGGCAGCGGCCACCTCACCCTTTTCGGGCTCACAGCTACGGCCTCCTTTGACGTGCTTGCAGATGTTGAAAGAGAGCTATCTGGAGATGGCGCCTATCCGCTCGATGCGAATACGGTTGTACGCTACGAAGACACCGATCGGCTCGAGCTGCAGTACAAGATCGAGCACGTGCCGGTACGATTTGAAGCAGACGGGAATTACGACACCAGGCACGTCATCGACCCCAGCCTGCCTAGAGCCGTCAAGCTCAGCAACTCCTTCCATGATTCCGAGCGCGCAAGCAAGTCCGAGTATCTCGCGCTGCACCTTCGCGACGTATTCGAAGAGATTGAAACGCTGCAGCAGCCCGACAATGTAGAACGCATCAAGAGCAGGTTCGCCGAGCGCCATAACGTCATGAACGAATTCAGCGACGTGGAGCTTACCTGCAGCTTGCCAAAGAGCCCCTTCGAAAGAGCAGGCGAATACGAATATGCCGGAATCGTGTTCTGCCCGCATAGGGCAAACACGCCCATATCGGTCGCACACAACGCAGAAAGCCTGTCTGAATCGATTGCCGATATCGGAACCTTCATGGGCAGCTCAGACGGTGACGAGAGCCTGGATGCGCAGTCGTTCGAGAGCCTGGAGCTTTTCAAAGAGAACAAGCTCCCGCTTATGGTCGCGACCAAAGCCTTCGGGATGGGAATCGACAAACCAAACGTTCGCTTCAGCGTGAACATGAACTATCCCAGTTCCCTAGAAAGCTTTGTGCAGGAAGCCGGCCGCGCCGGCCGCGACAAGAGAATCGCGCTTGCCAAAGTACTCGTCTCGGACTACTCTCTCGCTCGCATAAGGCCCGACTATCCCGGCGACGGCCCTATTGAAAGAACCCTGAAGGGCAGATGGTTCTACGAGCAGGACCTGCATTCGGTTCTGGACTACTACGGCATCCGCGTTCCCCGTAGATACGTCGACCTCGCCAATCCCGGCAACGACCTGATCGAGAACCCGGATTACGCGACAAACGAGTACTTCTACAGCCAGAACTTCATGGGGATTGACGTCGAGAAGAAGACCTTGTACGGGCTCTTCTGCAAACAATCAGTGGAGCTGGTTCGCAGCGATAGGGACGACCAGTCTCTCTACAGAATCGAAAACTTGATTGATGAAGTGATTTCGACCGCAGAGGGCACCAGCCTTGTAGCTCGCATCCCTTATACCTTCGGAAAACCGGAAAAGGGCAAGCAAAAGCCGATCAGCCATGAAGACAACGTGCAGAAGATGATTTACCGCATGTGCTGCATCGGATTCATAGACGACTACACGCAGGATTACCGCAGGCACCATTTCCTTATCAGGATGGTCCGCAAGGAAGACGGCGGGTACTACGACGCGCTGAAGCGCTTCCTGATGCGCTACTACGCAGAGGAGAGAGCCGAGGAAATCGTCAGCCAGGTGTCATATTGCCGAGGCGACAACGAGATACAAAAGTGCCTGGGATACCTGACCGAATTCGTCTACGAGAAGATCGCCGTCAAACGCAAGCGCGCGATGGACGATATGAGGCTGTTCTGCAATACGGGGCTCGATTCCGGTAAAGACTGGCTCGAGATGAACGAGGACCTCAAGGACTTCATCTACTATTACTTCAACTCGAAGTACGCCAACGACGAGTACGTCGCTGACAACGGGGAGCCATTCTCCCTCACCAACGACACCGATGAGGGCAAACAGGGCTCTTTCGAGACGGTCATGAAGTACCTGCGCGTCGTCGATGACGACCTCGTCGGCGCAGGCGGAACGCCGATCGACAACGTAAAGCACCTTCAAGGCGCAGTGCGACTTATCCGCCGTGCGCTGACCGACGAGAACCACGCTCTCGCCCTGCTAAATTATTTCTGCTTGACCCAGCTCGGCACGAACGAAAGCGAGGCCCTTGAGCAGGAACTCCGCAGTGATTATCTGTCGGGCATGGTCGGGTTCGCTCAACGATCGGATTCCCAAGAGCAGTTTTGGCGTTTCAAGCAACGGTTCGACGAAGCGGTTGGGGCCGCGCCCCATCGTTACGACCTTTCGCAGCTTTCAGAATTGCAAGACGAGGTTACCGCGAAGGTGCATTTGGAGGCCCTGCGCGGCATTCGGCAAGCATACTTTGGCGACTAGCTGATGAGGAGTTAGAAATGAGCAACGAAACCGGTTTAAATCTCAACGTAGTCCTGGGCCAGCTCGAAGACGAACTTCACGCTATCAAGTCTGCGCGCGAACAGGCCGATGGCGTCGTATCCGCAAACAGCGAGCTCAGCGTGAGGCTCGAACGCGTCGTCGCCGAAACGAGAGGACTTGTCGAGGAGTCGAACGATCGGACCCGGGCTGCGACTGAATCGCTTGCGAGCGAAGTAGACCGCTTGTCTGAGCAATCAGAAGCAATCAAAAAGGCTGCGGTCGACGGCGCTGACGCCATTGCGAAGCAAGCCTCGGACGCACAAGCCGCCCTCGAGCACGCTGCAAATGACGCTGTCGGTAAGGTGTCCGATCAGATATCGGGGCTCGCCGATCAGGCAATCTCGAACCTGGGCGAGAGCATTGGAGCAGCGAGAGACGAGTTGAGCGCGGCAGTGGAATCCGCAAAGGCCGCAACATCGGACATCAAAGCGAGCGGCGATGCCTTGCTCGAGGCGAACGAAGCCGCTAAATCCGAGAGCAAACGTCAAAACGAGGAGACAGCGGCGCTTCTCGAGGACGCGCAAAAGCATCTTGCCGACATCGATGCGAGCATTGCGGCGCTCAAGGAGATTGATGTTGATTCATTAGCCGAAGAGGTCAGAGAGCTCAAAACCGTCGAGACCAATAACGTGGCATCCCTGAAGAGCAAGCTGACGACCGTAACTGTCATGGCTGGTGCCAGCATTGTTTTGTGTATTGCGGTTTTGGCAAAGCTGCTTGTTGGCTAGGTCCACATAGCTATAGAAGAACTGATTAATCTAGCACCAGCAAGCATCGGGCGGCCACAATGTGCCGTTCGATGCTGCCAATAACATGACTTAGCTTGTATTAGAGCCCATTGTCATATTGCTAGTAACCACGACGCTCGTACTCGAAGTCAACCTTGTAGCTGCCGGAATACTCCCCGAAGTAGCGTTTGAACTCTCGATACTCGTCATCGGATAGTTTGTATCGTGACGTCCAGAAAGAATCGTTGCCCCCAGCTTCGCAATGCTTGCCTCGACGGCCTCGCGGTTGTTGTAATCGACCGCATTTTCACTCTGGTATCGCATAGCTTGAAGCGAGTCCATCTCATTTGGAATAGGAATGAGGAGCATGTTGAGCGCACTCTTGCTACCGAAGCAGTACCACTTTTGGCCTCTGAATGTGTTTGTTTCGGCCAGCTGCAAGACAAACTGTGCATGTCCAAAGTCTTTCGCGAGCGGAAATATACATACCCAGGAATAAAGGACCATCGACGAAATCGACCGCTGGGTTTCAAAAATCTTGAGGAAATTTACGTGCGCACTGCGCAAATCCCCCGCCATCCTCATCCGTTGTGCTTCATTGAATAGCTCGGCTATCTGCGAATCGAAATGCGGCGGGTTTCCGGCATCGGGCAAGTTGCAGCAGTTGCCCTCAAGCATGTCGATCAGGTCGCAGATTTCCCCGTCGGGCGCTGGAAGGGGCGGCAAACCCCTTTCGTTTTTGTATTCGGCATCCATATCATACTGAAACTCGCCAGCACCGAGTTGGTCGTCAGAAGCTGCATATTCCGCATAGACGCTTTCATAGAATTTAAGTAGGTCATCGGGTTCGTCATCCGTCCACCTGTAAGCAGTGCCATCGATGACTAACGTGGCAAGAGGGCCGAAGTACTTAATAAACTCTAGATAATCATCCGGCGACCAAGAATAGTTGAATCGCCAGTACCCATTGTTGCCCCATACGAGTAGATTCTTTCGATAAGTTGCTCGGGATACTCGAAATAGTCCAGTGCGTTGATTCTGTAGTTTGGCTTTGAGTCATCATAAAGCCATTCGATTTCAAGCCCGGGCATGTTCAGGTGAACATTCATCCATTCCGTCGGGCTGAACAATGATTCGCCGCGATAATAGTTGGCGAACTCCGCATGCATTAAAAGTTGTAAGTGCTCGAAGTCTTTTGCCAGCAGCAAAACTTTCGCCCAGGACCAAAGCCCGTCAGAGCAAATGGTGTCTTGCTCATGAAACATCTCGATGAATTTCTGGTTAGCGCCAGCTAAATCGCCGTTACGCTTTAGTTCGATGCCTTGCATGCGCAAGTCTGCAGCCTCTTTTGGGGAGACCCTGCCAGAATTACTACTGGGGTATAGGGCATGTGTCCGCTTCGAGGCTGCGAATCAACTCAATCATTTCGTTTTCAGGGAAAGGCATCTTCATTTTGCAATCCATGTTCTTCGGACTTAATTAAACATCGATATCATCCCATGGCCGCTCGCTGAATTTCAGCACGTTGGCGTGTCCGAAATGGGTGTCGGAAGTAAACCATATCATTGCGATTTGCCTGTCCCCCTCCGCATTTCCGCGCGGCGCATGATGCACTCCGCCGCGACGCTCACGGCGATTTCCTCGGGCGTTTCTGCGGCGATGTCAAGGCCGATGGGCATATGCACGGCGTCAATCGCCTCTTCCGATATTCCCGCATTCAGCATGAGCTCTCGCCCGGTTGCGATTTTTCGCCGTGACCCCATGAGTCCGACGTATGCCAAAGGCCGGCGAAGCACCTGCTCAAGAAGGGCGTAATCGCTGCGATGGGTGTGTGTCATAATGATGACGAAATCGTGCTTGTCCAAGGTCAGCGACGCTGCGATGTTGTCGTAATCGCCCAAGATGACATCATGCGCTTCGGGCACGCGCGAGTGCTGGGCGAATTCGGGGCGGCAATCGAACAGTGTGCAGCAGAACCCGACGCGCGAGAGGGCCGACACGGTCGCGCAGCCCACGTGCCCGCCGCCGAAAACGATGGCTCGCGTGGGCAGCGAGACGGGCATCACGAAACGGCCGTCAATGACGGCTCTGTGCTCAAGGCCTGCGATGAGGGCCGCCTGCATGCCGTGCTCTCCCGCCAAAGGCGCACCGTTGGCATCGAGCAGGGCGACAGTGCTTTCGTTCGATTGTTCGCCTTCTGGACATTTCACGACGAGATAGGAAGGAATGCGCTGGTCAATGCAGTGAAGCATTTCGCGTGCGGCATCGCGCCAATGCGTATCGCTGGCATTCACGGGTGTGTACAGAAGGGTCGCATCCCCGCCGCAGGCCATATCGAGGCCTTTTTTGGAGGCGAACTTCAGCTCCATGTTTTCGACGAGGCTCAGATTGCCGCCCAGCATGCCATGCGCTTTCTTGATGGCGTGGGCCTCGACGGCGCCGCCGCCAATGGTGCCGCACACAAGCCCTTTTTCGTCGACGAGCATTTGCGAGCCCGCGTGGCGTGGCGTGGAGCCTTTACTTTCCATTATGGTAACCAGCACCAAATCGCGTGCCTCGCGCGAGGCACGCGCGATATGTTCTGCAATCGTTCGCATGTTTTATTCCGCCTATGCTTTCGTGAGCGTGTCGCTCAAATGAAGAATGGCTTCCAGCACGCCGCCTGCGACTGCCAGGCCTTTGTCCGATACCGTTTCGCAGTGGCTCACTTCGTCGCGCGGATCGATATCGCCGCACTTCAAGCCCTTGGTAACATGCGTTCCGCCAGCAAGCAGGCCTCGTAGCGTGCCGGTGAGGGTGGCAATAACAGGGGCGTCGTCCACGTATGCGACGGCCTGTCCCGCCTCGACGTGGTCGCGAATTGAAGCGACTTCGCGGAAAGTTCCATCGCTTGGCGCGCGCAGCACGCGCTCACCTGCGAAGCCGCCTACAAGCCCCGGCACTGCGGTGTTTGGAAGTGCCGAACCCTCGTAATACACGCGACCGAGCGTGTGACCGCGCATGGTTTCGACCACGGCGTGGCAGTCGTCGCCCGCCGTGAATCCAGGGCCAATGCCAATTACGATAGGTGCCATGCCGATGGTGGTTCCCACGTTGCGCTTGGCCAAAATGGCGTCGACCAGCACGTCAGGTTCAAGCCAAATGCATGAGCATTTCGAGTCGACGAGCACGGGAACGACCCCTTCGAGTGCTCGTCGCAGCGCATCATCGACGCTTTCAGCACGCACGCCAACGACGCCTTCAACCTGGGTTTTCCCTGAATGAATAGCCTCGCTGAAGGCGACTGTGCGACGGACCGTCAAGGGACGTTCGACCTCCGTCATAATGACGGTAACGCCGCATTTGTGCAGGCGCAATGCAATCGCGCTGGCGATGTCGCCAGCTCCGCGAATTATCGCAAGCATCGAAATTCTTTCCTCCAAAGGCTTCCCGCAACCACGGGGGTTGTGCAGAGCGCCGCTATGCGCTCGGCGGCTCGCCAATCGTTATCGGATTCAACCTTGTTAATCAAAACCATATCGTGCAGGCCTTCGGCTTCAAGCACGCGCGCTACCATTTCGGGCGTTACGGCATCGGCAGTCGAGGCGTCTGCCAGCTGCGCAAAGCGTTCCGCTCGGTGGCAGGCCTGCGAAATGGGGCTGCCCACGCCATCGATCCCCACGACCCAGACCGTTCGCTTCGCGCATTCGGGAATCATGGGCTCGTGTTCCGCATGCGCTTTCAGGGGCAGCATTTTTGCTCCATCGGCTTCAACGAGCAGGTAGTCGGCCGCGGCTTCCAGTTCCGAAAACGCCATGCGCGGCGCGTCAAGCTTGCCCGTTGGCCCATGGATGCGTCCCACGCAGACGATGGGGTGCGTCGATAACGCTAATCGCACTTCGTCCATTGCGGGGTCGAGCAGAACCGGACACCAATTGGGTACGAACATTTTGGTGCTCGTGGCCACGATTACGTGTGCGCGGCGCGCCGCTTCGGCGATGGCGGTCCCTTTTGCGGCAGGGCGCCTGGTTGACGGCTCGCCGCCACCAACCGACGGCTTATCGCCTGCGACCTTCTCGGTCGGGCGGTCTTCGTTCGGCGATGTTCCGACCTGGAGCTTATCGGTTGCGGTTTCAGCGGCTGCGAATCTGGCGCCCGCCGCCCCTCCGGTTGCCAGCTCTTCAGCCAGGGCGCGTAAAAGCGTCGATTTCCCGCCGCTTCCGATGATGGCCGTGGTTTTCCGCGGTATGTGTAAAAATTCGCTTAGAATGCCTACTCCTCGGGTTTCGCGAGCACGATATGCTCGGGCAGAATGGGCAGCTCGCGATGCCACACGCCCGTCGCGCGGTAAATTGCCTGCGTAATCGCGGGGGCTGGCGTATTAATGACGATTTCGCCGATCGATTTCGCGCCGAACGGACCTGTGGGTTCGTAGGAATTCTCGAACTCGACGTGAATGCGGCCCGTGTCAAGACGAGTGGGCAAACGGTACGTGAACAGGCTTGATTCGCGAATGCGACCCTTGGGCGTGCGCGTCACGTCTTCCATGAGCGTGTGGCCGATGCCCTGCACGATGCCACCTTCGGCCTGAATGCGCGCAAGTGCCGGATTGATGGGAATACCGCAGTCGACGACGCTCGCGTAATTGAGCACTTCAACTACGCCGGTTTCGCGGTCAAGTTCAATCTCGGCCATGCCTACCATGAACGGCGGCGGCGAGACAGGGGAAGAATGCATGGCGGTTGCTTCGGGTGCCAGGCAATTGCTTACCTGGCTTTTCGTGGCCACATCGACGAGTGACATTTCTTCGCCCGTCGCTTCGCGCACCACGCGCCCGTCTTCGAAGCTCAGCTCGTTCGCGTCGCACTCCAGCGCTTCGGCGGCGATGGCGCACAAGCGTTCTTTCAGCTGTGTACACGCCTTTTGCACGGCCATGCCGGTGACATACGTGGTGGAAGAGGCGTATGAGCCCGAATCGTAAGGCGACGCGTCGGTGTCGGCGCCAAAAACGAAAACGTCGTCGACCGAGCAACCCATATGCTCGGCGACCATCTGCGCCAAAATGGTGTCGCAGCCTGTGCCCATGTCCGCCGCGCCGATGATCAGCATGTACGTGCCGTCGTCGTTGAGCTTGATGGTGACTGAGCCCACGTCAATGCCGGAAATGCCTGAGCCTTGCATCGACATGCCCACGCCTGCCGCGCGAACCTTGCCGTTGCCCATGTCGCGCACGGGGTATTTCGCTTTCCAGTCGAACATGTCGGCGCAATGCTTCAAGCAGCGGTCGAGCGCGCACGCGTTGGCGGTTTCACCGAAGTACGCGGGCATCTCCATGCCTTCGCGTACCATGTTCTGTTCGCGCAGCTCAACGGGGTCGCGTCCGAGCTTTTCGGCCAGCTCGTTCACGGTGGTTTCAACGGCGAATTGGCCCTGCGTTGCGCCGAAACCTCGGTAGGCGCCCGAAGGCTGCATGTTCGTGTACACCACGTTTGCGGTAAATTTGAACGCTTCGAGCGATCCGGTATACAGCGGAATGGACTTATGGCCGGTAAGGCCGACCGTCGCCCAGCCGTGCTCGCCATAGGCGCCCGAATTTGACAGCGTGGTCACGCCGAGCGCGCGAATGCGGCCGTCGCTGTTCGCGCCCAAGCGCACGGTGATTTCCATCTCGTGGCGCGGAGAGCCGCAGGTCTGCGATTCTTCGCGCGTGTATACGCACATGGCGGCACGGCCCGTCTTCATCGTGACGAATGCGGGGTACACCTCGCACACTGCGGTCTGCTTTGCGCCGAAGCCTCCGCCGATGCGGGGCTTTTCGACGCGAATGCGGCCTTTCGGAATGCCGAGCGCGTGCGATAAGATGCGGCGCACATGAAAGACGACCTGCGTGGATGAAATCACGTGCAAGCGCCCGTAGCGGTCGAGCTCGGTGTAGGTACGGAAGGTCTCCATCATTGCCTGGTTGTAGGCCTTGGTGTGGTAGGTGCGCTCCAAGACGATGTCGCAATCGGCAAGCACGGCCTCGATGTCGCCGCCTTCGTCGGCCGTGGTGCCCACGAGGTTGCGCGTGTTGTCGCCGCCCAAATCGCACAGCATGCGCCAGTTGTCTTCGGGATGCACGAGCACCGGGTTGTCTTTGGCGGTGCGGAAATCCAAAACGGGTTCGAGTACGTCGTAGGTAACCTTGATGCGCTCGAGCGCCTTATTGGCGGCTGCTTCATTTTCGGCAGCGACGATTGCCACCACGTCGCCTACGAAGCGAACGTGGCGATCGATGATGAGGCGGTCGTAGGGGCTCGTTTCGGGGTAGGTTTGGCCCGCGTTCGAAAAGCGCTCGTTCGGCACGTCTTCCCATGTGAATACGTCAACCACGCCGGCGACCTTTTTCGCCTTCGAGGTGTCGATAGTCTCGACGATGGCATTGGCGTGCGGGCTTCGCAGCAGCTTCACCACGAGCGCGTCGCGCACGATATCTTCGGTATACAGGGGCTTGCCCAGCAGTTGCTGCATCGCGTCTTTCTTGCGGACCGACTTGCCCACCGATTGGTACTCGGGTCTATTCATGGTTGGCCCCTTCCTCATGCCTGCTGTTCAGGAAGGCGCGGATGCCGCGCAGCTGGCCTTCATAGCCCGAGCAGCGGCACAGGTTGCCGCTCAGGTACGCGAGAATTTCCCCGTCAGACGGGTCGGGGTTTTCGCGAAGCAGCGCGATGGTATTCATGACGAAGCCGGGATTGCAAAAGCCGCATTGCTCGGCGCCTTGGTCGGCAATGAAGCCGACGAATTCCGACGCTTCCTCCTGCAGGCCTTCGAGCGTGTGCACGCTGCGGCCGTTGGCGCGCGCCGCGAGCGTTGAGCATGAAAGCACGGGTTCGTCGTCCATGAGCACGGTGCACAAACCGCAGCTCGAGGTTTCGCAACCGCGCTTCACGCTCAAGCAGCCATGCGCGCGCACGAAATCGATGAGGAGCGTGTCAGCGGGAACGTCGTCGGAAACCATGGTTCCGTTCAGCTTGATTTTGATTTCCATTACTGCACCTCTTTCAGTGCCAGAAGCGCGCGACGCGTGAGCGCGGGCACGAGTGCGCGTCGGTATTCGGCGCTGCCCCACATGTTGCCCGAGACGGTCACGGCGCCGGCGGCGTAGTCGGCGAACGCGGCGGCGCTTTCCTCGGTAATGCCGCCGGCGAGGAGCCCCTGCTCATCGCGAAGCACCACGGCACGCGTGGGACGCGAACCCACGACGACGCGCCACTCGCCCGCCACCTGGGCCGCAGCGCAGTTCAGTGAAGGGATGTCGGTGCGCTGCTTGCGCACGGCTTGGTATGAGAACGCGCCCGGCTGCTTCTTCACGATGAGGCGCACCAAAACGTCTTTGTCGTAAGGCATGCGCGCGAACTCTTCCAGGGGCACGATGCCGCCTTTGTAGAGTTCGACGTAACTATCCATGGCAAGGAAAACCGTGAGGATGTCGGAAAAGCCCATGCGGCGCCACAGGCTTCCGCCGAGGGTTGCGCCGTTGCGGAACTGCACGCCCACGATGTCTTTGAAGGCGGCTTCCACCGCGCCGCAGGAATAGGCGGCGAGGCCTGGATGCTTCTCCATTTGGCGCAGGGTGGCCATGGCGCCAATGCGGAATCCCTCGTCGGTTTCTTCGATTTGGTTGAGGCCCAGATCGCACAGATCGATGGCGGTGCCGAAGGAGTGGGTGCCCATTTTCATCCACATGGTGCCGGCCACGATGCGGTTGCGCTTTTTCTGGTTGAGCTCCCAGGCTTCGTCGAGGGTTTGCGGGCGCTCGTATTTTTGGAAGGTAATAATGTTTCTCGCCCCATTACTTGAGGTTGGCATAGTCGTTCATATTATACTGTGGCCTGCGATTAATTCTCAAATTCAGCCCGTCCAACCATCGAATTTGCAAAGGCGAATGCCGCTATGCCACACGCTGCCGACAACCGCACATTGAAGCACGGATGCATCGTTATGGCATCGGGCGTGGGAGCGCGTTTCGGGGGCAATAAACTCATGGCTGAGCTTTGCGGCGCGCCGCTAGTCGGCCATGTTGTGCGAGCAACCGATGATTTGTTCAGCCGGCGCGTGGTGGTCACGCGCCATGCTGGCGTGGCTTCGTTGTGCGAGACGCTGGGCGCGCAAGTGATTTTGCACGACGAGCCATGTCGGAATGACGCGGTGCGCCTGGGCATGGAGGCCATGGACGGGTGCGATACGGTCACGTTCGTCCAGGGCGACCAGCCGCTTATTCGTCCAGCGAGCATTGTCGCGCTTCTTCGCGCCGCCGAACGCGATGCTGCCGCTGCTGCGAGACGTGATGCTGCGGGGCGTGGCGTTGCGAATGTTGTGGGATGCGATGCTGTCGGTGCAGCGCTGGCCGATACTGCGGAAGGCGGCGTTGCGGAGGACTACGCTATGGAGCTCGATGCTGTGGAGTGCGACGTTGATGCTGCTGCTGGGTGTGATGCTGCGGAATCCGATGTCGCCGCTGCCGCGAAACATGACGCCGTGGGGTGCAATGCTGCGGAGAGCAGCGTTGCGTGCATTTGGCGCACCAGTTTCGATGGTGTGCCGGGCGCGCCCGTGCTTTTTCCTTCATGGACGTTCGACGAGCTTCGTTCTCTTCCCCGTGGTAAGGGCGGCGGATTCGTGGCGAGAACGCATGCGGAATGCGTGCGAACCATTGAGGTTTCAAGCGAATGGGAGCTGTTCGACGTGGATACGCGCGACGATTTGGAACAGCTGCAGACACATGTTGCGCGCTGCGGCGGTGCAAGTTTGCCGCGCTGACGCTTTTCGTCGCGCCGATTTTGCCTGCGCGTTCCATCCGGCGTTCTAAGCATGTGCCCCAGCTGGGTGTTCTGCTGCGCCCCTTGGCTAGATATCCCAGCTGGGTGTCCTGTTGTGCTTTCTGGCCCGATGATGGGCACCCATTATATTCAGCCCATTGCGTTCGTAACCGAGCACCGCCGATTCGGTTTGATGCAATTTCCCAGTTCGCAGCTTCCGTTCTTTATTCTGGCACTTCGCTTGTTTCACCACTCCTGAGCGCTTCTTTCTGCTGGTTGCAAATTTGGTTTTTGCCGCATTGCCACATGCGGCATTGCATGGGCCGCGTGTGGCAATGCTCGGCATGCGCGAAATTACCGTTAATTTTTACTCTCTCCCTCCCCTCTTTTCTCGGCTTCTTTCATCTTCTCTTCGTGCTTGCTCCGGGCTTGCTTCGAGTCTACTGTTGGTGCCTTCTTGAACAATTTGCTCTTGCTTGATATTTGGTCCGAATTGTCAACTTTTTGGCACAAATTTGCGGTTGTGCACGATAAGGAGTGCATTGTTCCTGCCTTCGGTAAATCGTGACCTGGGGTTTTGCAAAAACGAAGCATCTTTGGGGCCATTTCGGAGTGCTAAGACCGTTCACAACCGCAAATTTCTGCCATTTTTTGCAAAATCGGGACATGGTTTGGGCCGCGTCGGCCCGTTCGGGCTTGCCTTAGAGGGATTTATGGGAGGTGCTGTGGGAATGGACGCGGAAAAGCTTGCTTGTTAGGCAAGCTTGCGATAGTCCGATTGGGCGTGCGTTGCGAAAGTTCGCATGTGACAGTGCGCGCAGAAAGCGCGTGCGGAAAGCGCGTGCGGAAAAGCCCGACCACGCAAGTGCGATAGGAATGGACTCGGAAGAGCCTGACCGGATAAATGCAATAAGGATGGATGCGGAAAGGGTGAACAATCAAGCAGAATGGGGATGGGGAATGAAGGGCCTGATTGGCCAGAGGCAATGAGATTGGGTGCGAAAAGACTGGTCGGACAGATGTGGAGACCCTGGACGCGCGGACGTGCATTTTATCCGAGCGCTTAAATGCGGCCGACGAATTTAAGGGTACAAAAAGGGGCATCGGCCTGCGCCGATGCCCCTAGGCCAGACATGTCTTTTGCCTTATGAGCCGGAGACGATGTTGCGGTTGGGGATGGACCGTTTCATCGTTCGCATTTCGACCAGGCAACAAAGAACGGCGCCCTGTCTCTCGCGAAAGAAACAGGGCGCCGTTCGCTTGGATGTATAAGAACGATTTGGGCCAAAAGTCCGAATGCCAACCTTGAGCCGCTCGTTTAACTCGTTAAGCGTTCGCATTCTTCTCGGGCGTCTTCTCATTTTCGTCTTTGGGAAGCACGATGTTCAAAATGATGGCGACCGCAGCTGCGGCGACAATGCCAGAGCCGCCGAAAATCAGGCCGACGAACTCGGGCGAACCAGCCAGCACGGCGGGGTTCGCGCCAATGCCGTAGCCCAGGCCAAGTGCGACGGAAACGATGCTCAAGTTGCGCGGCGTAAGGGGTTCGCGTGTGATCAGCTGAATGCCGCTCACCACGATGGAGGCGAACATCATAACGGCCGCGCCGCCGAGGACCGACTGGGGCATGATAGAGACCACGGCGCCGAGCTTCGGGCACAAGCCGCACAGAATCAGGAATACGGCGCCGCAGGCCAGGGCCTTGCGGTTGACCATTTTGGTCATGGTGACCAGGCCGACGTTCTGGCTGAACGAGGTGTTGGGCAGCACGCCGAACATGGCTGCGAGCGACGAGCCCAAGCCGTCGCACACAACGCCGCCGGAAAGCTCTTTGTCGGTAGCCTCGCGATTCATGCCGCCTTGCGTGACGCCCGAAATGTCGCCAACAGTCTCGACGGCCGTGACGATGAACATCACCAGCACAGGCGCAATGGCTCGCATGTCGAAGACAGGCATGACGGGCAGAAGGTTCGGAATGGCGAACCATGACGCCGCAGCGACCTTATCCCAGTTCAGAACCCATGCTTTTGTGTATTCCACGCCATCGGCGGTCACACCAGTCGTAGGAAGCACCAGGCCCATGATGCCGGCGACGACATATCCCACGATAATGCCAGCCAAAATGGAAGAGGCGCTGACAAAGCCTGTAGTCGCATGCTTCACGGCGAGAATGACGATGAGCACGATGAGCGCCAAGCACAGATTCTCGAACGAGCCGAAGTCGGGCGCGGTGTTGCCGCCGCCGAAAGCGTTCACGCCGACGCTGATAAGGCTTAAGCCGATGGAAAGCACGACGGTGCCCGTAACGACCGCAGGGAAGAAGCGGCGCAGGGGTTTTAGGAAGAAGCCCAGAACGGCCTCGAACAAACCGCCGATGAGCGATGCGCCCATGATGGCGCCATAGGCGATAAGGCCGCCGCCCATTGATGCGGCCACCGAGTTAAACACGCCGATGAAGCCTGAAGACGTGCCCATGATGATGGGCACCTTGCCGCCGACCGGGCCAATGCCGAAAAGCTGGATGAGGGTTACGACACCCGCGATCCACATGGCATTTTGCAACAGGGAAAGCTGCACGTCGGCGAATTCGGCGCCGGCCAATCCGCATGCGCTCGTCACAATAAGCAGCGGAGTCAAATTGCCCACGAACATCGCCAGAACATGCTGCAAGCCCAAGGGGATTGCTTGCGCGAGCGGCATGTCGCCCTCGAACGAGAATACGCCGAGCGACCTCGTTTTCTCGGGGGTCTCTTTCGGAGATTCACCTGCAGGTTCTTCTGCTTGAGCCTGCGCTGTGACCTCCTGTTTTTCATCTGTCATTGGTATCCCTTTCTGAAAACACATTAAGAGAAGAAAATAGCACTCCACCACGCTATTTTGAAGAAGCCAAAATAAGATTTTTGACCTGTAAGCATATCTTTTTCGAGAACGATTCGAATCATGTGCGGTCTTGCTTCTTGTCTAATTTCAGTGGCGAATGGGGTTCGGAATACGCCCATTGTCGAGCTCGATACTGTATCGAGGCTCCTTCGTTCTTCATGCCGTTCCTGCTCGTCGCTCATGCTTTCTCACCTGCTCATTCTTTTCGTGCGACAAGCTGTTCGTGTATTTTGGGCATTATGAAGCTGCGCGGCTGGTCGAATGCCGCATATAAGGAGGAGGGAAAAATGAAGACTATCAACCGTAGGTCGTTCTGCGCGGGTGCAGCGATTCTTGGCGGAAGTTTTGCTTTGGCGGGATGTTCGGGAACCGCCTCGAAGCAAGCCGATGAGGAAAAGCCAAAGGGTGAGATTATCGAAACCGATATTGCGGTTATCGGGTCGGGCCTTGCTGGCGAGGCGTGCGCACTTGCCGCTGCTCAAAATGGCGCGAAGGTCGTGCTTGTCGAGAAGTCGCCGTCTCTGGGCATTTCGTTCCAGACTTCGAAAGGCAACGTTTCGATTTATCAGGGTGTCGAAAACGAGGAGTTCTGGCAGTTCGTTTCTGAAACGACCGACACCATGGATGAGTTCCTCGCTCGTTTTAAAAAGGCAACCGAGACCGGCAAAATCGATGCGCCCTACCCCGATTACGATCGCGTGAAAGCGCTCATACAGGCGAGCTGCGAGACGGTGAATTGGGTTGAGAAAACGGGAATTGATTTTATTCAATCGTTCACTAAAGAGAAGGTTGGGACCGATACCGTATGGCCCGATACGAGCGCTGACGCCTCAAAGGCCGCTGGTCAGCTCATCACTGAGAAAATGACCGCAGCCCTGGAAGACGCGGGCGTCGAAATCTTGCTTGAGCATGAGGCAACCGAGTTGGTGACCGAAGATGGCAAGGTTACGGGCGTTGTTCTGCAGTCGAACGGTAAAACTAAGACTGTTGCGGCGAAAGCGACGGTTCTTGCATGCGGTGGTTTTGGCGGAAGCGTCGACTACCTCAACGAGTTTGTTCCCTCGGTTGAAAAAATCGGTTTCCAGTATTTGGGCAATGCGATGAACACCGGTGACGGCATTACCATGGGAAAAGCTGTGGGCGCGGCGCTTTATGACAATTGCTGGGTGATTCCTTTCAATATCATGCCCTCCAGGAAGCTTACCGAAGTTGATCCGTCTTTTGCGATGCTCGTTGATATGTCTATGTCGGCCAAGCCCCTCGAGGGCGGTGGGGTTGCGAGCAAGATGCTCGTTGATGCTCAGGGCAAGCGCTTTGTCAACGAAGCTGGTCCGGGAATCCTGCTCGCCTCGAGCATGGCCGATCACGACGTTGCTCCGTATTACGCGCTTTTCGATAGTACGAATGCCGAGGCGTGCGAGATTCTTGAGAAGGGCATTTCGACTGGAGACGTCATTAAGGCCGATACCATTGACGACCTCGCGTCGGCGATGGACGCCGTAGCGCTTGCAGAAACGTTCGCTTCGTATCAGGCATTCGCCGAGGGTTCCGCTGAGGATGAATACGGGAAGTCCGTCGAAAAGGCAGTCGCGTACGGTGATGGCCCCTACTACCTCGTGAGTTATGTTCCCTCGTACGTCACGACCATGGGAGGTTTGAAAACCGACAACGACTGTCGCGTTATCGATGACGCCGGCAACGCCATCGAAGGCCTGTGGGCGATTGGCGAGCTCACGCATCGATTCATGTACAACCGTAGCTTCGTGCGCCATTGCTCGAATTCTGTTGGATTGTCAATGGGTCGCCTCACGGGCGAAGCAATTGCCAAAGACCTTGCCTAATTATGAGAAGGCGTGGCGGCAGCTCACGGTGTTCGCTATGCCTTCCCTCTTGCGTTTTTGAATGATTCGGCGTGCATCTCTTCTATCGCGTCAATGAGTTCCTGACGGGAGTGCACGCCAACTTTCGTATAGGCCCTACGTAAGTGCGTTTTGACGGTATGCTCCGAGAGCATATACCACTCCGCCAAATATCTCGCGCTTCGTCCGGCAGCGAATTCTCGCACGATCTGCGCCTCACGGTCGGAAAGGCCATAGCGCTGCACGAGCATATCGAACGCTTCGTCCCATGGGTCTGCGTCTGAGGCGATAGGCGCAATCTCTTCGCTTGCCAGTGCCACATCGCTTGTGGCCTTGTTGGGCTCGATCGCCTCCATGTGGGACGATTGTTGCCTATCTTCATCGGGGGCGGTTTCGTCGAAGCCGCCCCGTAAGCGTTTTGAGGAATAACGCAAATAGGCGAAGAATATGGCTGAAACCGCAATTGCAAGAGCCCAAAGGCTTACGGCGCTTACGGCGCTCTGAACGATGAGGTTGCCGCCGATGGCCCAATCGGCGCATGCCCGACCCGCCATAACCGACAAACGTGCGACTCCCAGGGCAAGGCCGAGCAGGAAAAATGCGGGGAGCTTCCTCTCGTGGGCTTCGCTTACGAGCATGAGCCAGAGTAACACGTAAAACGAAATCAACGTAGCCGTCATGATGCTGCCCGATACCGAATCTTCGAGCAACCCAGTAGATCGCGTGAACAATGCCGTTGCAATCCAGGCGGCAGCTATGGGGCACATGTAGTCGATATTCGCTTTTCGAATCGAAAAAACAAGCAATGCGCAGACCATAAGAATCGCTGCGACGAGGCAAATGAGTGCCGTTTCGTTGCTTTGCGCATATTCCATGTTTGTGGCAAGCAAGTCGGCTTCGATAACGAATCCGCAGACAAATGAAAAAGCAAAAGCGCAGGCAACGGCTCTGCGTGCGCGTGAAAACGCTTCCGAGAGCGTGGTCGTTTCGTGGCACGATGTGTCACTGGAAGCTCGCTCGTTTAAGAGGGTATCATGGGCAATTGCCTTGTCATAGCGAATACAAATGCCGAGTAGGACAATTGAAATTGCCATGAATGCGGTGAGTGCGCCTTCGACCGGCAGGCCTAATGCCCCGAGGAGCGGTTTCACGGCAACATTCACCGCGTAGGCAAGCGCAATCATGATAAGGGCAAAGCGTGGTTTGTAGTTGGTGAAGATTTCCATCCAACATAGAACGTTGAGCGACCATGTGAGGCCGGCGAATGCCTGATGAATGGCCGCGTCGCCAAGATTGAGAAGCGATAGAGCGAGATAGAGCGCACACGAAATCGCCCCTGCGCAGTAGAGTTTGCGGTTGTCGTCAATTTTTCCAAAATACGAAAGTACGGCGATGGTAAGCAAGGTCGCGCCATCGACGAACAGGCCGAAAAGCGCAAGCGAATGCGCGCTGTACGGTCCTGAATTAACGTCGATAAAGCGTGCTCCCTGAAGCAGGCCGAAACCCATTACCGCGACTGCGGCGAGTACCATACGCCTTGTTTTTGTTATGCTCGCATCGGCGGCAATCCTCATAAGTCCCTCCGTGCACGAAACGGAGCTTGCGCAACGCAAGCTCCGTCTAGTTCCCTCATATTGAGAATTGAAAGCGTTTTGCCGGCTGGCGCAATGCTTTATTCTGCAGTTTCTTTCGACGCATTCGCACCTGCAATTCTACCGAATACGATGGAGTTTGTTTGCCAGCTTCCTGAAACGGTGTCGGTGCCGAATTGTCCGCCCGTGCACATCCCAGCTGCGTAAAGGCCAGGAATCACGTCGCCGTCGGCGTTGCGTACGCGGGCGTTTTCATCTGCGTCAAGACCGCCGTTGGTATAGAGCATGATGCATGTTTCAACGGGGCCTACGTAAAATGGTGCCTGGTTGATCGGGGTAAGGAAATGGGGGTCCTTACCGAATTCGTCAGTGCCAGAACTGCAACCCTCGTTGTAGGCTTGGATGCTTGCGATAAGTGTGATTGCGGGGATTCCGAAACTCGATTCGGCCTTAGATGCAACTTCTTCGAGGGTATCTGCGGTTACCACGAAGCCTCCATCGATCCACTTCTGAAGAACCTCTTCTTTTGGATTCACCTGTGTTGGAACGAAATGGCCGTCGAGCACGGGATAGAATACGTTGTCTTCAAGTTTGAGCACGTCGCGGGCAATGGCGCCACGGGTCTTGCCTTCGTCGGTAAAGCGCTTGCCGTTGGAGCCTACCATGACCTGCCCAACGACACGGGTGATACCTGCAACGGCAACACCCTGCGACATGAGGTCCGAAGTCGAATAGCACGGTTCGGACACGCAGTACTCCATATGGCGAACGGCCGCGCCGGCCTTTTGGGCCGCACGAATCGCTTCGCCGGTAAACGGACCGTAGGGCATGCCCAGTGAAGCGAAAGTCTCTCCAGCCGCAGCGGGCGTTTCCGGTAGTTCGTTCATGTGGCGAGGAATCATTACCTCATCATTGGTCCAGGGGCCAGAGCAGATGATGACGGCCTTGCGCGCACGAATGCGCTTTTCCTTGCTGTCATCGAGACAGATGGCTCCGATGATGCGGCCTTCTTCATTCGCAACAAGGCTTTCAAGCGGGCAATTGTTGAGCAATGTTGCCTTTTCTTGAATGATTGGGATGAGCTTCGTTGTAAGTTCACCAGCGGTTTTTGCGATGTATTTACCCTGTCCTTGTCGACCTTCGCAAATCTTCAGCGTTTCTTTGAATTCGCACCCATGGTCAATCATCCAGTCGATCGCGTCAGCCGCGCCGTCGCACCAGATTTTGACCAGGGAGGGGTCGGCGGTTCCCTCGGAAACTTCCATGGCGTTTTCGAACATGAGCTCGGCGCTATCGGTCACGTCATCGAAATTCTGCGGAATTGCCAGCGAAGACGTTGGGGCGCAATACTGAACGGTCGCACTTGTCGCTCCACCAATGAGGTCGGCCTTCTCGACCATAACGACCTCAGCCCCTTCTTCAATCGCGGTTACTGCAGCGGCAACGCCTGCCGCGCCGGAGCCCACAACGACAATGTCGGTCTCAAGGTCCCATGCGTCGCCCTCGGCGCTCCCCCCTTTTTCGTTGGAGCATCCAGGAAGCATGCTTGCTCCTATGATTCCTGCTGCCCCGATGCCTGCGGCCGTAAGAAACGAACGGCGAGATACGCCCGACTCGTTTGCGATAGATGTACCCATAATTTCCCTCCTTGCTTACGCGACTTATGCCGCTTGTTTGAAATTGTGTCTAATCAGGCATGATGCGTGTCGCACGAAAAGAATGAGTACGGAAAAGAAAGGATTGGGTGCGGTGGAAAGCAATGAAAAAAGGGCCCGCCGAAGCGGACCCTTGTGGCAGCTGTGGGGCTGTGTTGAATGTGTTTGCCTTACTCGGCGATTTCCTTCTTTTTGTTGCCGAAAATCACGCGGGCGCCCTTAATAGCAAGTACCACCGCGAGCACGGCGAGCAGTACCGCGAGCACAAGCTGCAGGCCGTTGGCTAGCGTGAGTGCGCCGCCGGCGATGGCCAGGAACTTCGCCTGCATGGTAAGCACGAGCGAGGTCAACGTCACGATGAGCATGAACACCATGGGAACATAGAACATCTTGTTGTTGCGGCCGGCATTGCCGAGCCACGCGCACACGGCCAGTAGGCCGAGCGCGGCGAGCAGCTGGTTGGCGGCGCCGAACAGCGGCCACACGAGCTGGTAGCCGGTGAGGCCGAGCGCAACGCCGAGCGTCACGGTGACGAGCGTTGCCACAACGGGGTTCGAGAAGAACTTGCGCCAGCCGGAAAGCTCTTCGCGGGTCTTTCCTGCGGGAATGAAGAGCTCCTGGAACATGTAGCGGCCAAGGCGAGTCGCAGTGTCAAGCGAAGTCAGGCAGAACACCGAAACGGCCAGAATCAGCAGCGAGTATGCGATGTCCTCAGCGCCAGAAAGGCCGGGGATGCAGCCGAGCATCTGAGAGAGGCCGCCTGCGAAAACCTGCGTGGGCGACGCGTAGGTGCCGTCCATATAGCCATCGAACACGAACGCCACGGCGCACAGCGAAATAATGGCGACCAGGCATTCGAGCAGCATGCCGCCATAGGCGATGGGCTGCGCTTCGCTTTCATGGTCGAGCTGCTTGGACGTCGTGCCCGAAGCCACTAGGCTATGGAAGCCTGAAATCGCGCCGCATGCGATGGTGATGAACAGCGCCGGGAACAAGAAACCCGTGGTCGCGACTTTGCTGTCGCCCTTCACGGCAGTGAAGCCGGTAAAGGCGGGAATGTCTAGATTGGTGGCAGCGCCGGTAACGCCCGCGCCAATGATGCCCACCAGAGCGAGCGCGATCATGCCGTAGAGCAGGTAGCTCGAAAGGTAGTCACGCGGCTGCAGCAGAATCCACACCGGGGCGACCGACGCGACCAAAATGTAGGCACCTACAATCCACATCCAGGTGAAGTTGTTGAGCTCGAAAACCGGGAAGTTGTAGCCGATGGCAACCACGACGACGATGACAACGATCGCCAGAGCGATGTTCACGGGGCCGGGAATGGAGCGGCCGCGAAGTGCTACGCCCCAAATGACGGCGGCGACGATGAACAGAACGGAAATCATGGCGGTGCGGCTGTTCGCGAGGTTCGTGCCCGTCATTTCCACAACGCCATCGGCGTTGGGAACTACGGCGAACGTGCCAGCAACGATGGATGCGAAGGCGGCGACGACCAAAATCAGTGTGAGGTACGCGAAGATGCAAAACAGTTTTTTCGCAGTGTCGTCGATGTTTTCCTGAATAACGCTCGCGAGCGTTTGGCCTTTATGGCGCAGCGATGCGAACAGGGCGCCGAAGTCATGCACAGCGCCGAAGAAAATACCACCGATAAGCACCCACAAAAGCACTGGAACCCAGCCGAACACGGCTGCCTGAATGGGACCGTTAATGGGGCCTGCGCCTGCGATGGACGAGAAATGATGGCCCAAAACGACGTAAGGCTTGGCGGGAACGTAGTCGACGCCGTCCTCGAACTCGTGGGCAGGCGTTACGCGGTCGGCGTTAACGCCCCATTGCTTGGCAAGCCAACCGCCGTAGAAGATATAACCCACGACGAGGATAGCCGCGCCGATGAGCAGAACCAGCATGGCATTCATGTAAAACTCCTCTTTATATTGCGACGTTGGGCGATAACGCCCAGGGGTGGCCGCAGCGTCGTGGCAACCTGACGAGCGGCCTGCGCCATAGAGGGCTTGAAACGGCTAGCCGCGAAGCGTGTCGGTGGCATTCGCCTCAAGCGATTTGCGAATGCGCTTGGCAGCGCCGTTGCATACGACGCGGGAGCCTTGTGGCTTTGACAAATCGATGAGCGCGAGTCGCACGTCGCTCCATCCGCGAATCCCCCACATGAAATTCTTGCGGTGGCTCGTTTTGCGGAACAGGGTGCATGCTTCATCGCTCGCCGAATTGGCGATTACGACTAGCGTTCTAAACGAGGACATATGGTTTGGTTCGGGCTTCACGAGTTCGAGCGCCTCGTTCTTCATGAACTCGACGTAGGAACGCGCTGCCTCGGCATCGATGTGGTCGCGCACGTCGAACAGCATGTACTCGTGCTCTTCGGCCTCCCACAGCTTCACGCGCTTCACGAGTACGTATTGCTCGCCGAAGGAATGGAACTGCGCGAGCGCGCGGAAAGCACGGCCAGCAACGCTAACGTCTCGCGACACATCGAACCATGCCCCATGCGCGGCGAGCAAACGTTCAAGGACGAGTTCGCTTTTGGCGGTAGTCTCGTTTCCGGGCTTCGGCCTGTGGGCCGCCTGCTCCTGCTCTTCCGTGTGCTTGTCGTACATGCGGTATGTTTCTCCTCGCCTCTCAATGGCTGGCGAAATTGTAACGAACGTGTTGCGTGCGGGTTACAGAAAGCCGCTTTAGTGGACTAAAGCGGCGGTAAGCGGCACGCTCGCGCGGCAAGCGGCGGTGAATTTATAAGCCCGGGCGATAAATCAGGACGAATGGCATTAAAACGTACGCGAACGGGGCCTGAGCCACTGGAGGCTCCAAGGCTATTCGAGCTCGCTTTTCACCATGTCGATAAGCTCCTGCTGCGAATGCACGTCAAGCTTGGAATAGATATGCTTGATATGGCTTTTTACCGTGTTGCGTGAGATAACATAGTGCTCCATGATGAAGCGTCCGTTGCGCCCTTTGGCAAGCATGGCAAAAATCTCGCGCTCGCGAGGCGTAAGGCCATGTTGCTCCCCTACTTGTTCGCAGCACTCGTCGATCGACTTGATGGGGCCGTCTCCAAACGGCGTGCTGGGTTCTGTGGAACTGTTGGGCGCTTTAGAATCTAGGGAGTCATTGAGGCTGGATCGACCGTCGGTTTCGCTACGTGCGCCTGCGTTTAAGTCTGCACCCCGCTCTTCTTTGCTCGCGCTCATTCGACTCTGTCGAATTTCTTTCGATGCATCCATTTTTGCCGCATGCTCCGTCTCGACGCATTCGATGCCTGAAATGATATTCAAACAGGCGCACATGCTAAAAATGGCAGCATGATGGCCGCCATTTTTAGCATCTATCTTATTGCCACTGTTCGTCAGAGCGCTCTGACGAACTACTTCGATTCAATCATAGGAATTTCGTCTTCGCACACTTCATCAAGATTGCCATCGTAGATATAGTGCTGAGTCTCGCGTGCGATAAGACCGGAAAGCGCGAGCACCATGATGATGTTTGGAATGGCCATAAGCGCATTGCCAATGTCGGAAACGAGCCAGATGGCATCGCCAATGCCCACAGCGCCCAAAAAGCCGATGATAACGTAGAACACCTGGTAAGGAAGCTGGGCTTTCGCGCCGAATAGATAAGTCACGCAGCGGTTTCCGTAGTAGCTCCAGCCCAAAATGGTGGAGTACGCGAAGCTCACCATGCCGAGCACCAGAATTGGGGTGCCAATGTAAGGTATGGTTGCGAACGCCGCCGAAGCGAGCGCGGCGCCTTCCTTAATGCCGCCATTTTCGATGAGGCCGGGATTGGCAATGCCAACGGCAACGAGCACGATGCCCGTAACGGCGCAAATCACGACAGTCGACCAGAACGTGCCCGTCATGGCGACGAGCGCCTGACGTGCGGGGTTCTTCGTTGCAGCAGCAGCCGCAACGATAGGAGCCGAGCCCAAGCCCGATTCGTTCGAGAACAAGCCGCGCGCACAGCCGAACTGCAAGGCAACCATGATGCCCGAACCCACGGCACCGCCGAATGCGGCTTTCGACGTGAACGCGCATTCGAAAATCATCGCGAGCGCGGGGCCGACGTATTGCCAGTTGATAGCGAGAATAACCATGCAGCCGCCGAAATATGCTACGGCCATGAACGGCACGAGCTTCTCGGCAACGCTCGAGATGGATTTCACGCCGCCAAAAATAACGAGCGCCACGGCAATGGCAATCACGAGCGCGATAGCCCAATCGGGAACGCCCGGAAAGCTCGACTCGATGATGCCGGTAATGGCAGCCGACTGCACTGCGGAGCCCGTGCCGATGGTGGCGATAACGGCGAAGGCGGCAAACGCAACCGCTCCAAGCTTGGCCCACCAGGGCACGCTGCCGTCGGAGTGCTTGAACGCGCGCTCCCATGCGTACATCGCGCCACCGAGCATTTCGCCCTTGTGGTCTTTCACGCGGTATTTGACCGACGCGAATACCTCGCAGTATTTGGTGGCGATGCCGAATACGCCGGTGAGCCACATCCAGAAGACGGCGCCCGGGCCGCCGGCGATAATGGCGGTCGCGACGCCGACGATGGATCCCGTGCCGATGGTGCCGGCGAGAGCCGTGACAAGTGCGCCAAATTGACTTACGTCGCCTTCGGCGTCTTCGTCTTTAGCGAGGGACATTTTGATGGCTGTCGGCAGCTTGCGCTGGATGAACCCTGTACGAATCGTCAGAAAGATATGCGAGCCTAAGAGCAGGCAGATCATCGCCGGGCCCCATACAACAGCATCGATTTGAGTGAGAGCATTAATTATTGTATCCATGAGGCCACATGATACCAATCGCGTAATTTAATCTGGACTTTACAAAGATGAACGACACCAAATCGAAAGAAAAATGATGCAGCGGTGAAGTGGTTGCTCGCGGAACGAACCAATCACCTCCGCGAGCAATTGGCAGAAGCGGTTGGTTCACGTGAGGTTGCGGACTCGTGTGAGGAGGGCGAGCGGGCTGCGATCGAGCAAAACATCGGGTTGGCGTGCGGCCTAGAACTGAAACTTTCGCTCGCTGCCGTCGATGTCGCAAATGCGGCACGTGCCGTTCTTCACGCTGAAAAACGCAAGACGGCCATCGTTGGGCGAATCGTGGTGCTCGCCGATGCCTACCATGTGCTCGAAGCCCGCTTGACGAACTTCATCGGGGCATACCTCGTCGTCGGCGAGTTCGGCTTCGCCTTCCACGACAATCCAGCATTCGCCCGGCTTCCACCCGGAAAGCTCGAACTTGGCATTCGCCTCAAGCTCGCGCCAAACGTCTTTGTCGCGTGACGTGGAAAACCACAGCTTGCCGTCGGCCTGCGCGGCGAACGAGAACGGGCGCACGCGAGGCTGCGTGGGGTCGGCCGCGTCGATGGTGGCCAAATACCATGCGGGAATGCCCGTGAGATACTGTACGATTTCGTCCATGCGTACTCCTTATATATATGTTGTCTACACGCTGTGTCGTGCGGGCTCTGTGCATCGCCTCTTACGGCGAAGCCGTGCTGTGCGGGGTGCGGAAGCTTACAGTTCCACAGACACCCACTCTTCGTGGTCGCAAATCCATGCTTGGGGCTCATCGGCGCTGAAGAATACGAGCGTCTCATCGTTTGGTCCGTCGTAGTGCTCGCCGAGGCCTTCGAGGTGTTGCCATCCGGCTTCGCGCATTTCGGGAGACGCCTCGTCGATCAACCCCGCCTTGCCGCGCAAAATGAGCCAGCCATGCCCCGGCCACCATGAGGTAGCTTCGAAGAGCTGATTTTGCAGAAGCTCCTGCCACACGTCTTTCGTGGTGGCGGTTACGAACCACAGCTTGCCATCTTGGATTTGGGCGAACGAGAACGGACGCACGTGGGGCTGGCCGTCGACACTCGTCGCCAAATACCAGGCGGGCACCGAGGTCATATATTGCAGAACCTTTTCGAGCCCATCGGCGGGCATTTCGTTTTCAGACATAGCCTTTCCTTTCTAGAGCAGCACGTTCACGGCGACAACGCCGCACACGAGCACGGCGAACGCGGCGATGGCAAATGCGTCGAATTTCGAATAGCGCAGCGGGTGGAGCCTCGTGCGGCCCTCCTCTCCGTGGTAGCAGCGCGCATCCATGGCGGCCGACAGCGTTTCTGCATGGCGGAAGACGCTCGCGAACAGCGGAATCGTCACGCTTGAAAGCATGCGCAGGCCCTTCACAGGGCTGCCGTCGAGCGCGGCGCCTCGGCTGATTTGCGCGTGGTAGACGTTCGCGAGCTCGGTTGCGAACTGCGGCATGAAACGCAGGGCGATGCCCATGATCATGCCCAGCTCGTGCGCGGGCACGCCGAAGCGGGCGAAGGGATGCAGCATTTTCTCAACGGCCGCAGTAAGGTCGAGCGTCGTGGTCGTCATGGTGATAAGGCTCATGCCCATCATCATTAAAATGATGCGGCAACCGACGAACAGGCACGAATGCACACTGCCGGTGCTGATTTCGATGATGCCCCACTTGAAAAGCGTTTCGCCGCTTTGGTCGACGAAGAGGTTCAGCAGCGCGCAAATAAGCGCGATTGCCATGAGCGGCGCGAGCGAGCGCATGGCCTTGCCGAATGGGATGCGCGATACCACATAGAGGAATGCCACGAACACCGCGATCACGCCCAGGCCGGCAAACCCCTGTGCCATAAGCGCAACGATCAAGAACACGAATCCAAGCGTGAGCTTCGTGCGCGCGTCGCATTTGTGCAAGGGGCTATCCCCGGGGTAATAACTTCCGAAAGAGAACACTTCGTTCATCGCGCACCGCCTTGCGCGATGGATGCGATTTCGGCAGCGAGCGAGTCGATTGAATAGAGCTCATCGGCGCTCAGCGGCGCGCCCGCATCGATGAGCGCATAGGCCATGCGCTGCGGGGCGGGAAGGCCCAGGCCAATCTCGTTGAGTTTGGCGGCGTGCATGAACACATGCGCAGGCGTGCCCTGACGCACGATTTCACCTTCTTTGAGCACGACCACGCGGTCGCACATCGCGGCCAAGTCGTCCATGCTGTGCGACACCATGACGATTGTCGTGCCCTGCTTGTGCAGCTGGGCAATGAGCTCCAGGAACTCGCGGCGCGCCACGGGGTCGAGCCCCGCTACGGGCTCGTCGAGCACGAGCGCCTCGGGGTTCATGGCGAGCACGCCGGCGAAAGCGACGCGGCGCTGCTGGCCGCCCGAAAGCTCAAAGGGGCTCATGTCGCGCAGGCTGTCGATGGAAAGGCCCACGCGGGAAAGCGACTCGCGAACGCGCGTTTCAACCTCATCGCCCGAGAGGCCCAGGTTGCGCGGGCCAAACGCGACATCGTCGAACACGGTGGTTGCGAACAGCTGGCGCTCGGGGTATTGAAAAACGATGCCGATGCGCGCTTTCGCCGCCGCCGCGGCTTTTTTGTCGGCCAGGTCCTCGCCGCCCACGAGCACGCGCCCACGGCTCGGCTGAAGCAAGCCGTTCATATGCTGAAGAAGGGTCGATTTGCCCGATCCCGTGTGACCTGCGATGCCCAAGAATTCGCCGCGGCGCAGCTCGAACGAGATATCTTTGAGAGCCCACACTTCATTGGGGTCGTTGCCCCAGGCCGCGCGTTCTTCGGGCTTCGAGCCGAGCTTCTTGCGCTTGCGCTCTTTCTTCGATTTCGTATAGGTGAAGTAAACGTCCTCGAAGCGCAGCAACGCGTCTTCTGAAGGCGCGGGAGCAGTTGCATGGAAGGCGGGGTCGATATCTTTCGCATGGCCCGCTTCGCCAAGTTTGCCCACTTCAGAGAGCTTCGCGGCGATTTCTGCGACCATCTGCGTTTCATTCACGTGCGGCACAACGTGCATGCCCGCCTTTTGGAGCGCCAAGCCCAGCTGGCAGGAATACGGCACATCCAGGTTGAGCGCCGCCAGCTCGTCGGCCTGCGTGAGCACCTCTTCGGGCGTGCCTTCGCACGCGATGCGACCTTCATTCATGACCACAACGCGATCGGCCGCCGCGGCTTCTTCCATGTAATGGGTGATCATGATAATGGTCATGCCTCGGTCGTTGAGCTCGCGGCATACGCGCATGAGGCCTTTGCGGCCGCGGGGGTCGAGCATCGAAGAGGCTTCGTCCAAAATGAGCGCGCGCGGCTCCATGGCGAGCACGCCGGCAATGGCGACGCGCTGCTTCTGGCCGCCTGAAAGCGCGTGGGTTTCGTGACGCTCGAAGCCAACGAGGCCCACTTCTTTAAGCGCTTGCTTTACGCGCTCGGCGATGTGCGTGCTTTCGACGCCGAGGTTTTCAGGACCGAATGCCACGTCGTCTTCCACGAGCGATGCGACGAGCTGGTCGTCAGGGTTCTGGAACACCATGCCTGCGGTGGAGCGAATGTCGTAGACGTATTCTTCGTCTTGCGTATCGTGGCCCGCAACGCGCACGCAGCCCTCGTCGGGCACGAGCAAGGCATTCATGTGCTTCGCGAGTGTCGATTTGCCGGAGCCGTTGCCGCCCAGGATACAGACGAATTCGCCGTCGGCGATATGCAAATCGATGCCTCGCAGCACGAAGCGCTCGCCATCGTAGGTGAATCGAACGTTGGAGCAATCGATCATAATCGGGTCCTTCATAAACACGTCTGGCCGCTGCGCACGCAGCGGCCAGCTTGGGGAGGAGGCGCGTTATTCGGAAACGCGGCCCTTAACTTGCTTCTTCTTCGGGGTGATAAGGTTCGAGACGGCCTTATACACAACGAGCGTGAGCACGGAGTTCAAAATAGTCTTCAAAAGGTTGAACGGAATAACCGCGGGAATCATGAGCGGCAAAATCACGTCGGCGGAACCGTACCAGAACCACACGCCGATGGTGAGGTTCGCCACGATGGAGCCGAGCGTTGCGAGCACGACGCCCAGAATCAAGCCGATGATCGCGCCTTTGTAGGTGTGCATCTTCTTGTACAGAATGGCAGCGGGCAAAATGAACAGCAGCGCCGCAACGAGGTTCATGAGCGCGCCAACCCAGTCGCCGGTGATAAGCGCGTGAATCACGATTGCGAGTGCGCCAACTGCCGCGCCGGGGCCGGCGCCGTATGCGAAGCCGACGACCATTGCGGGAACGAACGACGGGTCATACGTCAGAAACGGTGCTGCCGGAAGCAGCGGAATTTGCACGAACATGAAAAGCGTGGCAATAGCGCACATAAGCGCCATGGTCACGAGCTGCTTCGTGTCCCACTTATTCGTGTTCTTGAATTGGATATGCGTAGACTGTTCAGACATAAGATCACCTGCCTCTTTCATCCGGACTTTAACCGTTGGTCTTGGACTCTCACCAAATCAGCCTTGCCAACGCGCCAGCATTGGAAGGGTCGCGGACTGCCGGCTCGCGAACGGCCCAGATGCCGAACGCCTGCGTGCCCTTTGCCCGCAGCCGGTTCACCGCCAGTGGGGAATTTCACCCCGCCCTGAAGCAGCGACATGAATGTTAGCACTGCTGCCTTGCCTTGTGAACCACTTTATTTAACGAAAGCAAATGGCAATGGATCGTGTCGAATTCCATAGGCTCGCCGTGTTGTTTTCCGGCGGGCTGATTGAACGCGAAATGCGGGCGGCCTTCCCGCGACGCCATTTTGCTCGCAAACGGCGGCGAAGCCTCTCGCGCGAAAAGAAGAACGCCGACGCATTCACGCCGGCGTTCTAGGCTCGAAACGTCAATTTACTTTGCGCGCTTCGCGTAAATGTACCAGTAGGCCATGCCAACAAGCACGCCGCCGACAATATTGCCGAGCGTGGCAGCGCTCAGGTTGAACAGAATGCCGCCCATCGTAATTGCGCCTTCAGCGCCGATGCCCATGGAGTTGAGCAAAAGGCCGGTCGGCAGGAAGAACATGTTGGCAACGCAGTGCTCGAAGCCGCAGGCGACGAAGGCGGAAATCGGAAGGATGATGCCGATAACCTTGTCGGTCACCGTGCGTCCCGCAAAGCCAATCCATACCGCCAGGCACACGAGGATGTTGCACATGATGCCCTTCGCGAACAGCGTGAACCAATCGGGCGAAACCTTGCCGGCCGCAACACTGACCATCGCCTGGCCAACGGCGCCACCGTTCATGGCGTAGACCTGAGCGAAGTAGATTAGAGCAACGGCGACGAGCGCACCAGCGAGGTTGCCGAACCAAACAATGACCCAGTTCTTCAGCATGCCGGCCCAGTCGATTTTGCCCGATGCCTTCGCGCAACACATAAGCGAGTTGCCCGTGAACAGCTCAGCGCCGCAGCACAGCACAAGCACGAGGCCAAGGCAGAAGCAAATGCCGCCGACCATGCGTTGCGCCGCGAACGGAATTGTTGGGTCGCCTAAGAATACGCAGAAATACATACCGCCGAACGCGATGAACGCGCCTGCGAGCATCGCCGATACGAAGCATTTGCCCGTGGCCATTCCCGCTTTTGTTACGCCGATGCCTTCGGTTTTGGCCTCAGTTTCCGCAGGTGAAAGCGCATCGGGCTTCATCGCTGCGACGCATTTCTCATCGAGCGTGACGGAGTCTTTCGCTTCCATACCAACCTCCATCCATTTTGGGGTACCATGCCCCATTTTTTTACGAAGCGCTTGCGGGTGAAATTGCTTCCCGCTTTCAGCATTCCGTAAATTTTCTCAGCCGCCTCGTGCATCGCAGGTGTCAGCGGGCTCATAAGCTCGAGCTGCGCCGGTTGGATGCCGAGGAACACGACACTACCACAACGGCTTTTGAGCTCCTTGAGCAGAAAAGAAATTGGGAGTGAGTGGGTGGTAAAAAGCATGTTTGTGGCGACGTCAGCCTCGACCGTGACGGTCACCTGGTCTTTCGCCTGCCATTCAGAAGCATCGAGAACACGAATTCGAGATGCACGACTGAAACTCCGCAAATCGCTTCTGGTGAGGTCGTTTTTTCTGCATTGAAAGCAAGTAAGGCTCGCTGGCGCTTTGGCCTGCGAGCCTTACCTATATATGCTTGAGCTCTATGGGGAGGGAGGTATGCTCAAGCTGCGTAGTTGGAGTGCGTTAGGCTTCCAGGAATTTTCCGACCGCCTTGCCGCATTCGCGACCAAGGGTGATCGCCATGCCGAGGCTGCAGCCCGGAATCGGCGTGATATATTCAGCGCCGAAGCGACGGCCGCAGTCGTTGCCGGAAACGTAGAGGCCCGGAATCGGTTCAAAATCTTTGTCGAGCGCATTCTGGTCTCCGTCGGTGATAATGCCGCCGCAGGTGACCATCGTTTCGCCGAGCACGGGTTCAAATTTGCAGGCGTAATACGGTGCCTTGTTCACAGGGAACAAAACCGATGCGTCGCGTCCGAATTGCTGGTCGGCGCCCGCTTCGCAGTATGCATTGTATTGCTCGACCTGCTCGAGGAATGCCTGGGCGTCCTCCCCTTCCAGGCCCATTTGGCTAGCAAGGCCTTCAAGGGTGTCATCTGCGATATACTCAACGGAAACCATGGGTCCGCCCTGAGGGCCGTTGTCTTTCTTTTCTTCTTCGGTATAGGTGCCCTTGAATTTGCCGTATGCTTTATCGAGCGATGCTCGAAGTTCGGCGATATTTTGCTCATTTGCGGTAAAGCCTGCGTGCTGCGGAATCGTGTACTGGCGGTATTCGGTGAAGTTGTCGTCAACCACGGCCCATTTTGCCTTGCGGCTGCGGAATACGGTAGACAGTCCGCGCTGCTCGGCGGTCGCGTAATACTCATTGCAGAAACGCTTGCCGTGTTCGTCGATCCACATAGCCTGGGGCAGGCAGTTCATCTTGCCGGGCACCGAAAGGCCGCGGAAGTTCATGCCGGGGATCGGCGTGGTCTCGAGGTGGGCACCGGCCCAGTATGCCATTTGTACGCCACGGCCGTCATTCGCCGACATTGACTTGAGCTCTTCGTCTCCAACGAGATTGCCCTGAACGTCATAGATGAGGTCTTTCATCATTTCAGGATTGCCGCCGAAGCCGCCGCACGCGATAACCACGGCTTTGCAGTTGAACTTGATGTTGCCGTCGGAATTCGTCGCAACAAGGCCGGCGACCTTACCGTTTTCCATGACGACATACTGCGCCTCGGTCGCGAAGTAGAATTCTGCGCCGTGCTCTTTGGCCAAATCGCGATTGTAACCATGAATCTTCGTTTGATTGCAATCGGGGCTGTAGAAGCTGCAGACACTCGGCCAGAATTTGATGACGCCTATGTGATCCATCTGATGCTCCGTTTGCGGGAAAAACGAAGTGGACATGGCCGCCTTGTCTTCGTCGGTCAAAGCCGAGAGATACCAATTCGAGTTTTCTTCCGAGTGCTGGGCGAACTTCATGACGAGTTCTTGGTTCACCGAATTGCCGGTAATCGTCATCCAGTTTTGGAAGAATTCAACAGGATCGATGTGGGGCACGCCGCGCTCCTGCAGAACTTGGGCATTCAATGCGGCGAATTCGTTACCCACAGGGGCAAATGAGTCTTCGGGCTGCTTCTCGACAAGCACGACCTTTTTGCCTTCTTCAGCAAGCTCTCGGCACGCGGTAATGCCCGCAAAGCCATGGCCGCATACGACTACGTCGCAGTCAATGGTTTGGACGAAATCGGTGATTTCCGCAGGAGCGGTGCGCCAGGTGGCTTCGCTTGCGGATGGTGCAGCCGAAGCGTCGGTTTTCGTTTCGGTGTTCGATGCGGGTGCGCATCCTGCCAATGCGGCTCCTGCTGCGGCCGTTGCTCCTACGAGCCCCATGCCCTTCAAGAAATTACGGCGCGAAAAATCGGTATTCATAATCTCCCCTATCTCCCTTATTCCTTCCTTGAAACCTATCGCTGTTGTTCCCATTGATATGTGGGCATGTCCCAGCGAGCGCGTGTTCCCTGTTTCACGCTGGAACCAGTATTGGCCACGCTTGAGGCATCGAGGAATCGTGGGAATTGGGTAATTTGTCATAATCCCAGGTGGTAGGCCATCATGGGAATTAGGTATTTACTCATATTGGCGCTTCGATACAATAATTGCAGGAGGGGATCATATGAATTCACAAAGCGTACGCGCGTCGCTGCGCCTATCGGGGCTTGTTGCTTTTTTCGCAACGATGCCTATTTACTCGCCGAATATCGTGCCGCTTTTTTCGACTCTTACCGATAGCGATCTTACGGGGGCATTTGTATGGCCTTTTATGATCGCCGTTGCTGTTGTTTCTCTTGTTCTCTCGATTTTGCCCCATAGTGTGCTGAAGGGGACGTTTGCTTCGCATGCACCAGCATGCGTCGTTGTCGCGTACCCTTTAGTTACAGCGCTTTTCTACTTGATAATGCTGGGCTTTTTGCCGACTTCGATGGTTGTCGCACGATTGCTGGGAGCGATTTCAGGCGTGCTGTTCGTGCCATGCTCTATCGTTCTCGCGCGCGCTCTTTCACCCTGGCCTCTCGAGAGCGCTCTTGTAACGATGTGCATCGCTGCGGGCTCTTCTGCTCTATTGAATTGGTTCTCGACGTATCTCTCTGCCATTCCCCTTGCAGTGCTGTATATCTTGCTCTTAGGGACGATAGCGGTTTTGTATTTTACTGAACCCAGCAAATGTTCATGCGATATTTCGTTCCCTGCAGAATCATGCGGATCGTTTCTTGAAATCGTGACCCGATTTGCATCGGTTATGGCTCCTGCTCTCATCGGCCTATCCATGTTCGCTTTTTTCATGGGCGTCTCGCGTCCGAATATTACGGAGAACACAAGCGCCGATGTTGTGGGAATATTGCTTGCTGCTGTAACGCTGGCTCCTTTATGCCTCTTTGCGCGGCGATTCCATCACCCTTTGCAAACTTTTTTCCACCAAATGTTGCTGCCATTGCTTGCTGTTATGATTCTGGCCGCATTCGCAGTATTTGAACCGTTGACGGACTGCGTTGTGCGTGCTCTTTTGTCGATTGGCATGTATTATTTCTTCGGCGTTGCGGCCCTGTTTGCCGTCGCCTTCGCGATTGCGGGTTCGAGCGCTCGCGAGTTTTCTCCCACATTGGTCCTTTCGGTGGTCATGGGGTGTTTCTCTCTGTCAACTATGGCCGGAATCGCGTTCGGTGGGCACTTGCACCTGCCTGAGAGTCAGACGGTTTTCATACCTGTTGTCGTTGTCGCGATTTATTGCGTATTCCTTGTTGCCTATTCTATCGTGGGGTTTTGGCGCAATACGTCCTCCTGCTCGGATTCTGAAGAAGATACGGTTGATTCGGTTGAGCCGACATCTATTGCCGCGCGCTGTGAAAGCTTGTCGGAAGAATTCGCCCTCTCGCCGCGGGAGAGCGAAATTCTCGGCTTTTTAGCGCGTGGCCACACGGCAAGCTTCATCGCCAAAACGCTCATTATTTCTGAGAGCACGGTTTATACACATACGCGCAATATCTATCAGAAAATGGGGATTGGCTCGCGAGAAGAGCTTCTCTGTCTTATCGAACGCGACGAATAGCCTGTTCAGGATAGTTTTTTATAGAGCGCGTGGAGTTGAGGCTTTCTTTGATTGAACGATTGGTTGCATGGTTTTCGTACGCTTTGCAAACATCGTTTCACCACATTTGCCAGAACTGAACATGACCCCTTTGATGTTCATGTCGAACTCCAGCACAATAGACCCATAAAGAGAGGTCTCAAGGCGTCGGCCTTGCATCTGGAAGGAAGTTCCTATGCTGAAAGTTTCGAAAACCGCGTTGCTTTTCATTGCCGGCATTGTGTGGCTCGCTGCAGGCGTGAACATCGCTCGACTCGGTATTCTCTCGTTCGGTCAGATGAGCCAGAGCATGTGGTGGATGCTCGTCATCGGAGCGATCGCTGTATTCACCGTGTTTCACATCAAGGTCTTCTCGAAGATGGTTGGAAAGCACGCGAATCGTATCGCTGGCTACGTTGAGGATAAAATCGCCTTCTGGCGTTTCTTCGATGCCTCCGGTTACATCATGATGGCCGTCATGATGACGGGCGGCATCAGCCTTCGTGCCTTCGGCCTGGTACCGAACTGGTTCATCGCCTTCTTCTACACGGGCCTCGGCATTGCCTTGGCGCTTTCGGGCATGAGTTTCCTGGGCCGCTTCGTTCGCCGCGGCAATCTGCCCGTTCCCTGCCCTGCCCTCTTTCGCTCCTTCTCTCGCGATTAAGCCTTCGATTTGGAACCTGCTAAATGCTCGTAGCGTTTAACAGGTCGCGATAAGCGAGTCCGTCACAAGGATTCCCTTGTTAGTCTTCCCCTGCTTCTAGCGTTCATGATTGACTTCGGAAGCGGGGGTTTCTTTTGTCTGCGAACCTGCTAAATGCTCGTAGCATTTAGCAGGTTCGGCTAGGGTGCTTTTCACTTTGGGAATACCTAGTGCTTGAAGTGGTCGACATTTACCGTCAATTTCTCAGCCTCGTCCTAAGAACCTTCTTTCTTCCGTTCAAATTGCTCATGGCATTTATGAGGCTTCGATACATGAATTTGGTTGAGAACGATCTTCGAATGCGCCTTCTCGCTTCTTGACACAATGATTGGTTTCGGAAATGGTACTTCTTTTCGATTGGAACCTGCTAAACGCTACGAGCATTTAGCAGGTTCCAATCTCTTTGTTGGCTCAAAGCCTTTTTACGCTTCGGTGACTTCCGCGTCGTCTCCATCGTATTCGCGGTGGTCGGGAATCAGGAAGATAAAGACCAACGAGCTGATGAGCAGCATGAAGGGGTAGAACAAGCACGGAATAATCTGGAATGCCGTTATTGCATAGCCTGCGCTTGCGGTCGTTGCAATGGCGATGAGCATTTGTGCGCCATAGGGGATGATGCCCTGGAAAACGCACGAGAACGTATCGAGGATAGATGCGGTCTTGCGGCGCGAGATATTGTAGGTTTTCGCCATGTCTGCCGCGATGGGATTTGCCATAACAATCGCCACGGTGTTGTTCGCGGTTGCAATGTCCATACATCCAACCAAGATGCCCATGCCGAGCTGGCCGCCTTTGCGGTTCTTGAACGTGTTCTTGATGGCGTTGAGCAGCCATACGAAGCCGCCATATTCGCGAATGAGCGCACAAATGGCAGAGACCAGAATAGCAACCATCGTTGTTTCGAACATGCCTGCGGCGCCGGTACCCATGCTCGTAAGCAAATCGGTTGCGGCGGTGGCTCCCGTTGCGACCATGATAATGGCGCCGGAAAGAATGCCCAGAAGCAAAACGATGAAGACGTTGATGCCAATAATGCCTCCTGCCAAAACTATCAGGTACGGGATGAGCTCGATAAGTTCGTATTCATGAATCACTGTGCCCGTGATGTTCGCGTTGAACGACAGCACCAAAATAATCACGAGCGATGCCAGTGCGGCAGGCAGCGCAATCTTGAAGTTCTCGCGGAACTTGTCTTTCATGGCGCATCCTTGACCTTGGCACGCCGCGATTGTCGTGTCCGAGATGAATGACAGGTTGTCGCCAAACATCGCGCCACCCATGACCGACGCCACGCAGAGCGGTAAATCGAAGCCGGAGGCGGCGGACACGGCAACGGAAATGGGCGTGATGAGCGTAATGGTTCCCACCGAGGTTCCCATGGCGAGCGAAACGAAGCAGCTCACGACGAACAAAACGGCCACCGCAAACTCAGGTGGGATGAAAGAAAGCATGAGGTACGCGACGCTTTCGGCGCTGTTGCGGCCTACGGTGCCTACGAATATACCGGCTGCCATGAAGATGAGAATCATGGTGACGATTGTCCTGTCGCCAATGCCGCGCCCCATGATGGCCAGCTTGTCATCGAAGCTGAGCTTGCGATTCTGGAAGCATGCCACTAGAAGCGTCACCAAGAAGATTACGACGATGGGAATGTTGTAGAAGCCCATCTCAATCTTCAGGATGTACTCGAAGAGAATTCCCAGGCCCAGGTAAAGCACAAGGAACACTCCGATCGGAGCAAGCGCCCGAAGGTTACCTTTTTCCATTTTGACTATTCCTCTCTGTTTGCAAAACGTTTTCTATTGTAGCGAGGAATGCGAACGTTCCAGATGACAACAACGGTTATTGCTCGTCTAATGAGGCGTTTGGTGTTGATGTGCGCTTTGGCGAGCATGTATGCGCCAACTCTATGTGCGCCGCGCCTTGGTCTATCTTTTAATTGTTGTGGCGCTCTTGTTCGGTGATTCCGACCTTCTCATTGCTCGATATCAAAAGGAATGCTTCTTTCTGACAGTTGGCTTTGAACCGGTGTCCTATCATAGAGACAATTAATGCATTTTACGGTTTCCAGCCACCATTTGCCTTGGCTCGCTTTCTTTAATGAGCGTCCTTTGATGCTTCGGTGGCTACAGCAAAACGTTATCGATTCGACGGGCGGTGTGTTGTGGGCAATTCAGACTCTTCTTTTGCTCCGCTTGATGAAGAGGTTGTTGCGCAGTGGCTCGATTCTCTCGATCTTTCCTCATCGACGAAGAACACGTATAAACGAGCCTTTAAATCATTCTGCGCCTTCGTGAAAGACACGTCTCTTGATTTCGATACCCTTACGAAGCGCGATATCATTTCATTTCGCGAATACCTCTCTGTTGATAAACGTTTAAAGCCTACGACCGTTTCTAATTATCTTGGTGCCGTGAGATCGTTTTTCTCTTACGCGGAAGAAAATGGCATACCTAATATCGCACGTGGCGTTCGAGGTGAAAGAGCTTCGCGGGATTTCAAGAAAGCATCTCTTTCGGTTGATCAGGCCCGCCGTTTGCTTTCGGCCGTTGATCTCGAAACAGAAGCAGGCATGCGTGATTTTGCACTGTTGAATCTCATGCTTCGTACCGGATTGCGCGATATCGAAGTGGTCCGCGCCGATTGCGGCGATATTCGAACGGTATCGGGCGTTGATGTGCTCTATATCCAGGGCAAGGGTCGACCCGGTAAAGACAACTATGTTGTGCTAACCGAAAGTGCTTTAGCGCCTATTCGCGATTACCTTGGAATGCGCGATGATTCAAGTGACAGCTCCCCCCTTTTTACCTCGGTTGCTCGAAGGAATTCTGGCGAGAGGCTTACGACGCGCTCTGTATCTCGCATTGTTAAAGAAGCGATGCGGAAAATAGGTATCGACGACCCTCGCTATACAGCTCATTCTTTGCGCCATACTGCCATTACGTTTTCCCTTCTTGGCGGCGCGAGTGAGCGCGAGGCTCAGCAAATGGCCCGTCATGCCGACATCAGCACTACGATGATTTACGCTCACAACATCGATCGCATTAAGAATGCTGCCGAGAATAATATCTCACGCCTTTTAGATTAGACGCTTCGGAGAAACGAATCCGTCTCTCTATTCGTTATTTCCGATGCAATTCCTTTGTGCCGATATAAGCGATATGCACCTATAACTACTTATAAGGTTTTCATCGGATATTACTCCTACTATTTAGTCGCCTTCTATCTCTGTTTTCCTCGAGGTGGGAGGCGATTTTTATATTAAGGGGTTTCCTATGGCGTGATATCTGCCGACCTTTTGTCCCCTTCGGGGTTTCGAGCCTGCCATTTTTACCAGCGACGAGAGCATTCTGAATGCCTTTTTCAGCGTGGTTTCAGTGCTCTCTAGCTTTCTTTTATTCGTTTTCATCGTTCTAGACAACGACTTGTAAAACCATCGGTACGAACTGGTGTTATAAGAAAGTATACTTTGTATAGCACGCGACATCTTTACTTATTAGATTTTATAACCTTAGTCTAAAATATGAAGAAATTCGCCCGAAACCAGCTTGCCCGACAATTGTTCGATCTTCCTAACTGTGGTGCAGCGCTCTTTGAAGGCGTCGAGGATTTCTTCCTCCAGAGCCTGCGCCGACTCCATAAGACGGCGCAGGTTGAGCCGCTTCACGAGCCCATAGGGGCCGCTCTCGCGGTTTCTAACGCCCGAATTTATGCGGGTAGATGCCAATACTCGCTTTTTGGTACCTAAGACCTTTAAACCCCCTTAAATTCGATGCGGAACTTGCTGTTGTTCTGCTTGCGGCCCATTCTCAACTTCCGCGCTCTTGTTTACTCGCAATGGACTTTTAGGCTTTCACGTTATAAAATCTTATCGTTCTTAGTGTCACCCTTATGGGCTTGGAAGATCGATGTTTGGAGTTACTCGTTTTGATTCAACCCTCCCCTCTCTCTACGTTCAATCTTGATGAGGCTATTGCTGAAAGCCTTCGTGCTGAAGCTGAGTTTCGTCGTTACAACGCATCTGCTACGGCACTTACTGACTGTCTTGAATCAAACGGATTTGTTGAACTGTCCGTTGACTTAACGCACGATGAGCTTCTTCAGGGTTATGAGGCTTTGACCTACGTTGAGCCGGCTTTGGCTTCATCGGGTACTTCGCATTTCGATTCGAGCATCGGTTCTTTTGCAATTCGTCCGATTGCTCCGGTAATGACCGTTCCGCCTACTGCTTTGCAGTTTTACTTTGACTTGTTTGGTTTGGGTGATCCTGAGAAACACGCCTATAACGAAGTGCTCGTAAGCTATCTACACCTTCACGACGATCGCGAGCAGACGTATAAGCTTTACGCATGCGATTCTCTTGCCGACATCGAATTCCTTCTTTCTTCGATTCGCAATGAGCCCGCACTCATTTTCACGGGGCGGTTCCAGACTCGTAATGGCGCATATCGTATGCCCCTTAACACTCAGCGCGCTCAGCAGCGAACGCTCAATGCGATTTGTGTCGATATCGATCCGTCGCATAACGGCGTCGAAGATGAAGATGGTCCAATTGATCCCGTTGTTTTGGAAAGAATTTTCGAGCGTATTGATGGACGGCTTTTGCCGTCGTATGTCTGCCTTACTGGTCGAGGTATTCACCTCTGGTACATTTTCGATGAGCCCTTGCAAACGTTCCGAATCCATAACCCCCGACGTACGAAATACAAGGCTTTGGCCGATGCGCTCTATGCGTATTATGGCCTTATCTGCTTCGATCTTCCTTGCGTGCTTGATACGCATTGCACCTCGCTTAATCACGGGTTTCGCGCTCCGGGTTCGCTTACGAAGCGCGGTGAAGTTGTTCGCTGCTTTTGTCCCGTTGACCGCGTTTTCAAGCATTCAACGGTGAATCCGCTTTCGCTTTCTCATGTTTTGGCTTCTTTCGATCGCTTGCCATATGATTCCGAACTGGTTCTTTGCGAAGATGATGTGCGGTGGAAGTCGTTCGAGGATATCGCCGATGAGATTGAAGCTCGCCAGAAGGCCTTTGAAGAAAAGCCCGCAAGTGAAGATCAGCTCGTATTTATTCGCGATTTATACGAGAAAGGTAATTTGACTCAGGCCGAGTTCGATACCGCTGCCTCGTTGAACGCTCCTGGTGCGAGCATCCTTATTCAAAAGGGCGTGCGTCGCCGTGGACAAAAACAGGAATCTGGGAATAGGCGTCCCGTCCGATCCCGTTGGAAGACGCGCCCCCACCCCTTGATTGCAGGCGAAACGGGAGGCGTGTACCAAACAATTTATGAGAATCTGCCAAAAGTACCTTTGGGCAGGCGTTATTTGTCGCTTTATATGCTCGCTGGAGTTGCGTACATGATGGTTCAGCCTGTTAAAACGCGTAAAGAATTGCAGCGCGATTATTTAGACTTGTTGAATACCCCATGGGCGAAAATGGGCACTCCCCTCACCCGCCGAGATATCGATAACGCTTTGATGGGCTACAAGAAGGATAACTGGCAGACGAGGAATTCCGAAGTTCGCACTCTTGGTTTTGATCCATTTGGCGAGCCGGAGAAGCGTAACGGTCGTACGCGTGTCGCTCACCTCGAGGAGGTCGCTCGTCCTGCATATTCTCAAAAATCTCGCGATGAGAAAACGGCGGCAATTGCGAGTGTTTTGATTGAAAATCCTGGTGCGTCGAAGAACTTTGTTTCCAAGGTTACGGGTATTTCCTACCCTACCGTCTTGAAATATTGGGTTGCTGCATGCGATTTGGCAAATGTTGATGATACGCGATCGGGCAACCATTCTATATAGTTTATTGCTACGGATACTTCGCTTTTTCTAAGACTAGCTCGCTATTGATGTATAAAACTAGCCTGCTATCTAACTATTCTATTAAGTAGATAGCAGGCTAGTAATCTATTTAGCTATTAAACTGTTATGGAAAAGCGTGCAACCATTCCAGGTCCATCGTTTGTGACCTGGGGCTTTGCTATTGCAAGCTCAATTTGTGACCCAGAGGGAAAGTTGCTGAACGTCACGATTTCTTTTACACATTCAATAAATTCGTAGTCTTGTTGATATGCGCTTGTAAGAAAACGCTCATCGTCACTCAGCCATGCAAAAATAGGAATAGTTTCGTCATTCGTTATATCAGAAAGTATGCCTTTATTACTCCCCTCCCCTATTGTGGCCCATAGAAGATAGAGCTGCGTAGCTTCCCCCTTAAGCGCTGGATTGAGAATTGTTGTTCGTGCGGGAACGAACTGGTACGCGTCTCCATAGAGCGGGACGCGTACCGGGAGGCGACTAGCCATTCTTGCGCAGTTCCTTCTTGACGCTTTCCTGAATCCATTGGCTTACAAGGCTCTTGATATTCACATCTTCGCCTGCGTACTTCTTTTCGAAGACGATCCTGTCAATGTCACGCTTAAGGCTTACAGGAATACGAATGTTCATTTGAGTAAGCTCTTCTTCAACGGGAGCTGCTTCGACTTTCTTTTCCTGTTTGGCTCTTTTCTTGGCAACGGGGACCGATGCCTCTTTGGCCTGCTTTGCAGGAGCCTGTGCGGCTGGCTCCTCGGTCTCTACTGCGCGTCTAGGTTTTGGCGCAAATTTGCTCGAGAGCATGTCAGCCTTTGCGGCCAGTTCAGGTTTCAGGTCTCCCATCAGGATCTTGTTGGGGTCGGTTCCGGTCCTGCTCATTTACTTCTCGCTCTCTTGCTCTTTGGCGCTTTCATTATGAAGGAATTCTGCGACAAATGCGCGATAGTCGGCAATGGCTGCCGATTGCTTCGGTGCGTCGAAGAGGTCAACCGATTCCATTTGGCATTCCATAACGGCTACCGATTGTCGAATGAAGGTGTCATAAACAGGCGCTTCGAAGTATGCGCTGAACTTCTCAGTAACTTCACGCATGACTTTCATTGCATTGAAGCGTGGGTTGAAACGCGTAAGCAGAATGCCAATTACCTTTGCTTGAGGGTTTAATTTCTTGCTCACCATAGCAAGGGTTTCAGCAAGATCGTTCATGCCCTTTGTTGAAAATGCACCAGTATCGGTCGTGACAATGATACCGCCATCGGATGCCACGAAAGCATTGATTGACAGCGTCGACAGATTTGGCGGCGTATCGATAAGAATGAAATCGTAATCATCTTTAACCGATTTCAAAGCATCCCGCATATGTTCATAACGATCGATTGCGTTAGCAAGCTCGGTTTCCGATGCAAACAAGTCGTTATCTGCAGGCATTAAATCGTAATGTTTTGTTTCGTAAATCGCCTCAGAAGCTTCGCAGCGGTTCGTGATTACTTCGTAGGTAGTGTTTTGACCATCGGTGTTAAAGCCAGCCCAATCAGAAATATTTCCTTGGGGGTCCATGTCTATAACAAGGACTTTGCAGCCAAGCTCATTCAAGCCAGATGCAAGTGCGCCTACTGTTGTCGTTTTTGAGCAACCACCTTTTCGGTTTGCCACTGAGTATGTTTTGCCCATTTTTACCTTCTACCTGGGATTACTAAATTCGTATCAATCTATCTGAATTGCATTTTATCACGATATTCAGCTAACACCTTATCGTACTAACAAAATATCCCCCTATTTAGATAATTAAATAGCCGCATATCTAGCTACTGAGCTAATAAACTAGTCAGATAGCGAAGTAGATAACTCGCAAGCTAGCGAACTAGAAGAGTCGCTAGTTAGTAAGATAAGGAGCTAGCTAGATAATAGGATAGCGAAATAGGAAACTAACAAGATAACAGACTACTAAAATAGATGGTTAGGAAACTCCCAAGATATGCAGCTATTCCGCTAATCAGATAGTCAGCTAATAATATAACCAGCTAACAAGATAGTGGGATATGAAAATAATAAGCTAGAAAGCGATTAGACTAGCCAGCTACACAGATAGCAGAATAGTTCAATAACTCGTTATCATACTAACGAGATAGCTTGCTTATTAGCTACTCTGATATCTAGCTAGCAAGTTAGCTAAGTAGAAAAATAGGCTCATAACAGAATAATGAAATAGTGAAATATTTAGCTAGATTAATAGTATTGCTGTTTTGCTCAATCGGTTTGTAAGTGGATTCGAAAACTATGTTTGTGTAGTCTAAAGATAGCAAAATAGTAAGCTACCCTAATAGCATGCTATTAGGGTGATGTACACGAATTGGCTGAGCTTTGGCGCAACGGAGCAATGGACCTGGTTGTTCCGCTGCGCATGTCTCGTGTTTTGCCAACTCCCCTACCCTATGCCGGAAGTGTCATTCGAGGGTATGCGCTTGTGGGGTTAAGAATGCGGGATACCACTCCCCTCCTTCCTGCCTCTGTAAGAGAATCGCTCGTATGTCTTGCTCTGCTTACGAGAGAGGTTCTTCATTCACGAGGAATGTCGAACGAAACACTTTCCCGCCCTCTTTCGCCCGTTTCTGAGCAGTGTATGGCCGTCCCTGATTTCTGAAGAAGTGCATTTGTTTGGTCAGTTGCCTGCGGAGCGACGTGTAACAAAGGCATATGCAGAGCGGCTGAGGATTGTTGCGGGTCGAAATGCGATCGAGCGTGGGTTTGATTCTCAAGAATTTGGGGGCTGTTTGAAGTCTTGCTTTAATCAAAATCCTTAACTTAAGCCGCTGCGTAGAGTGGTATTTGGAGTTAGTGAGATATCAGAGTAGCAAACTAGCAAGGTAGCCTGCTACTAACATTCCTTTTGGATGAACGCGAATTGTTATGCAAAGAAAGTCTACCACTAAGCGTATGAAGTGCTTTATGAGCAGACAAAATATGAGGTAAGAATAGCTAGATAGCTAGGAAGATAGCAGAATAGCAAAATATTGATCATAATTAATTTAGTGATGACCCCATGATAAGAAGTCAAAAAACAACTAAGAAGAGGCAGGGATGGCTAGGGAACGCACGAGGAAGCGGCGGGGAGGCGGCAAAGGCGCGTCATAAGATGCGGCGCGTTAAAAAGCTGGTGCAAAAAAAGTGGGAAAGCCAAGCTTCCATGGTGATCTCTAAGTGAAGGACGCATTTCTGCTGGAGTCGATGTTGTGAGTCGGGTAGCCATAGAGCATTCTCCCAGAAAAGACGAGGACCTAGGAGAAAGTACGCACGTGGTCGAAATCGGCCTTGAGAGCGAAAATAAGACCCTATTTTGAGAAAAAAGGTACGAGTACACGTTTTGATTGGATATCTTGTCGCAGGAGGCGTCTCAGACGGGGTCTTTTTTGGTCACATCTGTCTCTTTTCGCGCTATGGGAGGTTCTTCGTTCGATTCTTAAGCCGGTTTAGCTCACGCCATCCTTCCGTGTTGGTATTGAGGACGAACCGGGGTGATGGCGAGCCGCGGGCGCATGCAAGCAAGGTCGAGAGGTGCGACTCGTTGAAGGACAGATCTGATGAACTTTCGCTCGCTCCCTAAGGTGCGTTGTTTGGCGGCAATACTACATTTTGGTTTTCCTTCTTGTTGAATGGCGCATAAATAGCGAAGTATCGTTTATCTGCTTGTTATTGACAGGGGATTGTTCAAGAAATTCGAAGTCATATCGATGGTATTTGGAATCGCGGCAGGGATTTAAAAACCGCGGCATATCGAATGCAGTGAAAATAGAGAGGCCGCATTCGCGAAGCGAGTGAGCGATTGGTCGTTGGGGCCATGTCCTCATAAGAATTCTTGGCGTTTTCTTCCGGAGTTCAGGGGACGGAGCTGCGATGCGCGCTTGTTTAGCAATCGACGCCTCATTATTTGTTGCTTGTTAAAGCAATGGTTCCAGAAGGGGCATTGCGGATTATAAAACGATTCCAATAAGACCATGAGGGGGCGGTTGCAATTTGGTCTTAAAATGTCTGAAATAAGGCAGACAAGGAGACCAGGGAAACTGGTTAATCATCAGATTCAATTGAAAAAATCACCCTTTGATTCGTTCTTTGCGCGCAGTGGTGAAAGGCGTTTCGAAGGTTAATGCACGCATGGGTCAAGGCCGAAAATCAGGTGGAAAAGCCTGCACTCAATTCTCGCCAAAGAAAAGCTTGGTTCGTCATCGGGGCACATACGAGAAGAGAAAAGGGGGCAATAAAAAGCAAAGTGAAAACAGGCTCCATTAATTAGACCGCACTAACGAATATTGAAAAAGCAATAAGATCTCGGGACGAATGGAAGGGCGGGCTCTATGGCCACTGGATAGCAAATTGCGTCGCTTGAGAACGCTTATCGGACACGCGCAGAATAATCAAAGCTGAAAAATGCGCGTGAGGGGATAGCTGCGAAGTAGTTTCCAGATATGAATAAGGAAGAAAATAGGCAATGCATCGAACTCTGCAATTGAATTTAATGGCAGAAAATGTCAAAATATTAACAGTCGAACGAACAGGGATAACGTTAATCTTTACTAAGTAAAGAATACACGAGAAAACTGTGATTGATACCGAATTGAGACCTAAACAGTGTAAGAATGAGATTAGGTTTCGGTATAGCGTTATAGCCTCATCAGAAGGTCGCCCATAATCGGCGAAAAAGGGTAGGGGGTTGAGGGCTGGATGGCTTTCGCTTTCATATCAGGAGCGGAACCTGGTGGTGCTGAAGGGCAGAGAGCTTATTAGCAAGTCACAAGAAAAAGCTCGTTTGTAAGAGAAAATCGTACATAGTTTACGTCAGAACAAAATAAGAGGAGGGGCAATAAAATAAGAATGTAGTTGAGATTTCACACGAGTTTTCGAACTCAAATGAGTAGGATCGCCACCATGTGAAGGAAATAATGGCGAGAGGGAGCAAGGCTCCTGATGCGCAGGAGTGGAAGAGGGAAAAGGAGAGGGAGAAGGAAAGGAGACGAATCGGGTTTGGAATAAAGGGAGTTCGTTCTCTCTTATGAAAAAAACAAGAAACAGATTGATGAAATAAGTTGCAGGGGGGGAGCTAAGGATATCTCGATAACGTCCCAAATATCCTAAAGGAAGACGCGGGCATGAGATCAATCATTCCAGTGTTGGCGGACTGGAAGAAGGGGCCTTAACGCTTATTGGGAAAACGGAGCGGTGCTCGGTTTCATGGTCTTAAGAGTATTTGCTTGAGGGCGATTTGCTCTTGAAGAGTTTTATGAAAATGCGATAGATCACTTGGATAGAGCAATAAAAAGACTCAAACGAATGATGCGATTTGTACGCGAATGAGACCAGTAGGGGACGCGCTTAGATGGCATGGACTAAATATTTAAGGGCGGCTTGTTCGTTCGGGGATAAGGGTTCCTTCTTCGTTTCTGCAATGATATTTTCATGTTTCCTGCAAGGCAAAACTGAAGTTTATTGCCCCGCCTTCTATTTCCCTATGCTCCTACGAAAGCAGCGTGAAAAGGGGAGTTCTCAGGTGTCGACAGCCGGGATTAAGCGTTTCTATAAGTAGGCATAAGCTTGTTTTGCGGCAAGTGCATACTCTTCATGAAAAGCGGTCTATCAGCTTTCGATGCGCGAGCTATGCAATGGACCCATGCAATGAGTCAGTGAGACGGAAGCCCGGGAGGTGCGACCTGTGATATCAGCGCATGAGGCAAACGCCCAGAGGGTGCAAGCCGTGGGGTCAAGCCGAGAGACGCATCCTAAGAAACGTAACCTTCGAAATGAACCCATGAAACGCAACAGATGAGATACACCCGCGCGGTTGCGTATTTCGGCCCTTCAGGCTTCTATGCTGGCAGCGATCCCCTGCGGTTCAGCAATATGCCTGGATAAGAGTAGTTAGATAGTAATCTAATCAAATAGCAAGCTAGCTGGATAGCTCATTAGCAAACTAGCCGACTAGCAAGCAAGAACAATCCCATGCTTTCGCGCGTGTGAAATCGGGTAATCCAAAATCAGACGTGTGGTCGTGCCCAGGCATTCCTAATGGGCCACGAGGCGATTCCTGCTTTAGCCATTCCTCCTTACGATGAAAATGGTTATGTTCGAGGCTTCATCAAGGGAGGTGTCTGCAATGTACTCTGCAATCCTCGAAGGCAAAGCTGCAACTTGGTTTCGCGCCACGTGCACGCGCTCTTGGTTCGCGGCGGTTCTGATTCTGGTGCTCTGCGCGCTGGCGCTTTCGGCGTGCGGCTCTGGTGATAACGGCGGAGGCGAAGCGGGCGGCAACGCAACGGGGGAAGGTTCCTCGGCGCCCGTCGAATTCGAATACGGAAACGAGGTCGAGCATTGGAACGTGGCCTTGCCCGACCGCTCGCGCGATTCCTTCGACGAGGTGGCATATAACGTGGCACTTCAAGAGTTTCGGGCGGCGATGGACGGCGACGATGCGTCGGCCCTTCTGAATGCCTACGACAAGCTCGAGCGTCTTTTCGCCGATCTGTCGAGCGATCGTGCGCTTGCCGACTTCGATTGCGCGTGCGCCAGCTTTGACGAGGTTGCTGCGAGCGCGTATGTGGCAAAGCAGGCGGCATATGACAGCCATTACCAAGAGTGCGCACAGGCATTCATGGATGCGCTTGAATCGAAGCACGGAGCGGCTTTCAGGGCCCACATCGGCGAGGGATTCTCGAGCGTTCTGGACAATTCGAGCACGATGTCTTCGGAAAGCGCTGCGCTGCGAGCGAAGCGTGACAATCTTGCGAGCCAATACAGTGCGCTCTTGTCGCGGGATGCGAGCGACGTCGAGCTCAAACGCCTCTATGTTGAGCTCGTCAATGCGAACAATGCCTGGGCGCGAAGCTTGGGATACGAGAACTACGTCGAGTACGTGTTCGCTACGGAATATGGGCGCGACTACACGATGGCCGAAATTGAGGCGGCGCAAGATGAGGTTGCGAGGGAATTCGTGCCGGTGTATCAGAGCTATGTGGCCGACGTTATGGGCGACGATATCGATGGCGCCTTCGATGCTCTCGACGAAAGCGAAGAGACGCTTATGGCGAACGCGCGGGCATGCGTGGCGCGTGTTTCGCCTGCGCTTGGGGAATCGTTTGACCACCTTGTCGATAACGGCTTGTATGACATATCGGCGTCGGAAGCAAAGGTTCGCAACAGCTATACCGTGGAAATGGCGGCGTACAATGATGGCTGCGTTTTCGTGAATCCCAATACTGAAGTGGCGGACTGCGCGGCAATCGTGCATGAATTCGGCCACTTCAACCACATGTATCGGGTGCGCGCGAATTCGTTTATGCCCAATACCGTTGTCGATGTGCAGGAAATTATGTCGCAGGGCCTGGAGCTCCTGTGCTACGACCATTACGACGTGCTTTGCCCTGGGTATGGCGATGCGCTTCGAGAATACGTGCTGTTCGACAAGCTGGTTGCGGTGCGCGAGGGGTTTGCCATAAACGAAGCGGAGACGCGCATCTATTGCGAGCCCGATTTGACGGTCGATAAGGTCGATGCCATTTGGACTGAGGTGTACGAGAAGTACTCGTGGCCGGCGGACGAGAATGGATGGCTTTCGACGTCGCACCTGTTCACCTCGCCGTTTTACTACGCCGCGTACGGCACTTCTGCGCTTGCCGCGCTCGATTTGTTCGCGGAATCACGCAGCGACTATGCCGCGGCCGTTGGTACGTATCTGCGCTTGAGCGAGCTTGCGCCCGAAACGACGTATTGCCAGGCGCTTCGAGAGGCGGGATTGCCCAATTATCTCGAAAAAGGCCAGGTAACGGCGTTCTCGATTCGACTTGCGAACGCGCTTGGGGTGTAAGGCTCCAGGGGCACATGGGTCTACGACGCGCACGACGCGTGCATGCGCCTGATGGCCCTGCCTGGAACTTGAAGCCTAGGGCTTTCGCGGCGGCCATCCAACAGGGGTTGTGCGTGCTGGTGATTGGGCTTCTCGCCCTACGGGGATGCTTGGCGTGAAGAGTCATCACGTGGCTTGCGAGGCGGGGTCGAGGTGCCCATGTTTGCGGGCTTGCCCTCTTCCGGTCTTCGCACGGTTCGCGGGGTGGGGCGACATGCAAAGGCTCGATTCCGCATCTTGAAAAACCGAAGGTCCGCATCTTAGACTATCCCATGATGGGAGAGTCGGTCAGGCGCCTCCTTGTGGCAGATGGGAGATGCATGAAAGAAGAGCTGCTTTCGATTGGCGAATTCGCGAAACTGCGCGGCGTTTCGGTGAAATCGCTTCGGTATTACGAGCGTGTCGGTGCGCTTAAGCCAGCTTACGTGAATGAGGAATCGGGGTATCGGTATTACTCCATCAATCAGATTTCCGATTTAGACATGGTGATTACCTTCATTGAGCTGGGTGTTCCGTTGAAGGAAATCGCTTCGACCGCGGCTTTGGGCTACGGGCAAAGCGAGCTTATCGAGAAGGGGCGCGAGCTGGCGAGGGAACGCATCGGGCGCGCCGAGGCGCAGCTTCTGCAGCTCGACCGCTATGCCGCCGAGGTCGCCGAGTCGCAACGATTCCAATCGAAGAAGCGCTATGAGCGCGAATTCGGCGAGCGCCTTGTGCTGTGCGCGCCGCTTGGCGGCGATTTCGATATGCGCCGCTACGCTCGGGTGACGAGCGCGATATACGAAGCCGCGCCGGGCATGCGGCTTGTCCCCCTGTATACGGAAGGGGTTGCGCGCGGGCTTGGCGCGCCTTTCTTGGGCGTTTCGTTAGGGGAAAAAAACGGGCTCGCTGCATACGTGCAAGTGGAGATGCTGCCGAGCTATCCCTTCGATGCCGAGGCCGCAACGCGTGTCGCGCTGGAGAAGGGAATGACGCTTGTGCGCCTTCCTGCTGGGCGGTATTCGTGCAACCGCGTGCGCTCGGCGGATTTTTCCGAATGCTTTCAATTCGGATTGGACAAGATCGGTGCTGCGAATGGCCCCGTGTTGCTCGCAGACCAGTGGGAGCCAGCTTCGACGCCCCATACGTTTGTGCTGGAAGCGCAGGCGTTCGTCAGCTAGTTTTTGCGTGCGACCGAGGCGTAGGCGATGGGTTTTCTGCGCGGTCATTCGCGAACACTGTCGCTCGATACTGCCAATTTTGGACGGCACCTTTCGCTCGTTATCGCAGATGAAACGACTGGTTTGCCTATTGCTATCTTGCTAGGTAGTTAGCAAGATAGCAAAATATCATACAGAAAGCTGCTAGGAAGCGGATTAGCTGGCAGCATTCTTCTGCGTTGGCGCAATTTGTAGAGCCCCGCGTTAATTCGACATGCTTGCGATCCGCTTTGTTCGACATGCGGGCGTTCAAGTTGAAATGGTTTTGCTTTCGCGGCGTCAACTGCATGGGCGGCAACTGCGTTAGAATCCAAGGCATTATTCGGAAAACGAAAGGGCGGGCGTGCGAGGCGACCATCGAATCATATTGGGTATCGACCCTGGCCTGGCCAATACTGGCTGGGGCATCGTCGAACAGAACGGGTCGCGGCTTCGATGCCTCGCGTACGGCTGCGTGTCAACGCCTGCGTCGATGGAGCTTTCGCAGCGCCTGCTGAAAATCGCGCAGCAAATAGGAGCCGTGGTTGATCGCTTTAAGCCTACGTGCGTCGGTATCGAAACCGTGTGGTTCGGGCAAAACATCACGGCGGCGTTTTCCACGGGCCAGGCTCGTGGTGCGGCGCTCGTGGCGTGCGCGCAGGGCGGGCTTATGGTTGGCGAATTCACGCCGCGCCAGATCAAGCTCGCGGTAGTGGGCGAGGGCACCGCCGAAAAAGACCAGGTTCAGTACATGGTGAAGCAGATTTTAGGCTTGGACGAGGTGCCCCATCCCGACCATGCTGCCGACGCGCTCGCTGCTGCGATTTGCTATGTGACCCACGGGCCGCGCGCCCAGCGCACGTAAGGCGCGACAGGTGCGGCGTTCGGTTGACTTGTTGCCGTGGGCGGCTGGGGTATTGGCGGCGCTTTCGGCGGACCAACGGTTTGTCGCGTATTTGCCGTAGGCCGGGCCCACCGTTTGGCGTGGGTTGATGATTCTGCTGAGCGCCGGCTTGCGTTGCGTGCGTGGTTCGTCGGTTTGCGTCCAGCACACATAGGCTGTGGCGTATTTATTCGAGTTCGAGAAAGGGCTGTTCATGAGCGTGTTGTTTTTGGAATATCCGAAATGTTCCACCTGCAAAAAGGCAAAGAAGTGGCTTGACGAGCATGGCGTGGAATACGTCGATCGCGACATCACGACCGAAAATCCCACGGCGACCGAGCTTGCCGAATGGCATGCGCGTTCGGGGTTGACGTTGCGACGCCTCTTCAACACGTCCGGCATGAAGTATCGCGAGCTTGGCATTAAGGCGAAGCTCGACGCCGGCATGACCGACGCCGAGTGCTTCGATGTGCTCGCGACCGATGGCATGCTCGTGAAGCGTCCGCTGCTCGTGGGTGACGATTTCGTGATCCCCGGTTTTAAGGAAGAGACGTGGGCCGAGGCGTTGGGGCTTGATCGCTAGACGCCTGGTTTGGCAAGAGCATCGTTTCAGGTTGGCGGCGTCCAGCGGTTTGATTGAGTGTTTCCGAATGGCGGGCTTGCTGACCTGCGTCGTGAAACGCTCGCGCGTTGCGGCGACTGCGTTCGCGCGTGCCCCACGAAGTCGATTTCGATGAAATGATTGAACGGGGCGCTTCCCTGCGTGTAGTTGCGTAGAATGGGCTCAATGAGGCGGCACGGCGAAAGGGAACAGACGCATGATTACCGTTGAGACGATTCGAGAGCGCCATTCCGTGCGTGAATATGACGGAAAGCCTCTTTCGCGGGCTGAGTTCGACGCGCTTATCGCCGTGGTGGGGGAATGCGCGCGCGAAAGCGGCCTTGATATTCAACTTGTGGGCGACAACCCCGAGGTTTTCAACGTGATCGCGCGTTTCGGTTTGATTCGCGGGTGCCGCACGCATATCGCATTCGTGGTTGATGACGCCAAGGCTGGCGACGTGGCGGCGAATGGCGCGACTGAGGCGGATTGCGTCGAGATGCGCGGCGCGAGGCGGACGGCCGCCGACGAGGCCATTGGCTATTGGGGCCAGAAAATCGTGCTTGCCGCGCAAGATATGGAGCTCAATACGTGCTGGTGCGCGCTGTGCTCGCGCAAGAAATCGTGCGCCGTTGTGGCGCCGGGGAAGAAAATTCGCCTGATCATTGCGGTGGGCCACGGGAAAACGCAAGGCTTTTCACGGAAGACGAAGAGCGTCGAGGCGCTTTCTTCCGTCGAATGCGCGAAGGCGCCGGCGTGGTTTGCGGCGGCCATGGAAGCCGCGCAGCTGGCACCTACGGCGATGAATAACCAGAATTTCAAGATCACGCTGCTTTCCGACGGGAAAACCGTGCGCATTGATGCGCCGCAAAACGGGCTCAACGTGATTGACGAGGGCATCGTGAGGTGCAACTTCGAAATCGCCGCGAACGAGGCTGGTGCCGATTGGCGTTGGGAGCGCGATATCTAGGAAGTGATGGGCGCCTCTCCGGGGGCGTGCTCCGGGGTGCTTTGGGATTTGGTTGCTGTCGATTGGGGTTTGTCGCGGCGGCGATTGAGTGGGAAGAGCTGAATAAACGTTCGATTAATGATATTGCCAGATAGCAGGTGTGGTTTTAAGCGAATCCGCGCCTGCGTTTATATACGGGGCTATGCTGCCGATTAATGTCCGCGATGCTTTTGCTTGCGTTTCGGCTTTCGCTGCCCGAAGTTCGTCGCCTGGGGTTTCTCGCCGGCAGCCCACCGCCTCGCCGAAGGAGAGGCGGTTGCTTCCTTGTGAGGTTGCGGAACCACCTATATCCGCTTGCTGCGGGCTTGCTTGAGCCAGTTCCTCTTGAAAGAGCCGATGCCGCCGAAGAATTTGTTGTATGTCTCGCCATCATCCTTAGTCTCGTACTTGGCTAGGGCGAGTTCGATGGTGCAGAGGTAATCCGCCACTTGCTCGAGGCGGTAATCGGTCATCGACGTCTTGCGTCGACGGACGACCCCCTTTGAAAGGACCTTGCCCACGGAGCGGTCGAGTGCCTGCTTGACGATGTCCTGGCCGTTGTCGTAATAGACCTTCACATCGTCGAAGGATTGGAAGAAGCCCAAGTGCTTAACCATGGCGGAGGAGATGTCGCGTCCCGTGCGCTCCATTAGCCTCGCCGGGTCTTCGAACTGACTGCGGCGGTAGACGAACGTGATATAGGAGACGGGGAGCTTGCGAACAAACGAGGAGAAATAGGCGAGTATGGCCTTGCGCTGCTCGATGCCAAGAAACCCATAGTCCTTGTGCCCGCTCATGAGGGGCTCGGAGTGGAACGGGATGCTAGGGAGCGGTCCTGGCAAGCTTGGCCTCATTGCCCATGACCGCTTCGGCGATGCTGTCTGCCTGGTCGTGGAATATGAGCGTGAGAAGATAGTAGCGAGCCTTGCTGCCGCGGTCGTCGCTCTCGTCGACGAAGATGCTGAGCTCCTTGGCCAATGGGAACTCCTGATGGAATGGATAAAAAATAGCCGGGACCCCCGGTACTTGGAGGCAGCTAAATAAGCCATCGAAAATCATATAACATGCGCTGGCGGTGAGTGCAAGAATTCAAGCTCGCGAATAGATAACTGTTAGAACTAGGGCGTTTTGGCCGAAACGTGAAAACGCATAATGTTGCGAGAATATTGACTCGCATAATATTGCGAACTATCATAATCGCAAAATGATGCGAAAGAATAATTCACCTGAGATGAGAGGATATCCATGGTCGACGCGCTGGAGATAGGCTACGCCATAAAGGACAGGCGCGCTGAATTGGGGATGACCCAAGCTCAGTTGGCAGAGGCCGCGGGCGTGTCGAAGCGCTGCCTTTGGTCGCTGGAGCTGGGACAAAACCCCGGTGTGCAGCTGGACAAGCTCACCGCCGTGCTCGGGGCCCTGGGGCTGGGGCTGGAGCTGACCGTCGGGAACCCCTCAGATGAGCCGCAGGCTGAGCAGTTGGGTATCGGAGGGCCTGCGGCTCGCGATGATGCCTCCGCAGGCGCCCTCTCCATCCTGACGGGAGGTGCGCGATGACTGCCGGCGTCCTCGATGTGCTCATCGCCGGCAAGCTCGCAGGAACCCTTTCCCAGGACGGAGCCGGCTCGCTTTCCTTCGCCTACGAGAGAGGCTACCGCGGCGTTCCGCTGTCGTCGTCCATGCCGCTTTCCACCAGGCCCTACCGTGACAAGGTCGTACTGCCCTACCTCTGGGGGCTTTTGCCGGAGGACCCGGCCGTGAGAAGGCATGTCGCCGCCGACGCTGGCATCTCTCCCAACAACCCCTTCGCGCTCCTCGGCGTCATCGGCCTGGACTGCCCCGGCGCGGTGCAGTTCGTCCTCCAGGGTTCCGACGCCTACCGCGATGAGCGCCTTGTCGCCGTGAGCGACGCCGAAATTGCCCGTAGGCTGGCCACGGGTCGCCAGGATGGCGCCGGCTGGATCGCCAGCGACGAGCATTGGAGCCTCGGCGGCCAGCAGAGCAAGTTCGCCTTACGGCGCATGGATGGCAAGTGGTACTCCTGCGAGGGCTCTGCGGCAACCACCCACATCCTGAAGAGCGGCGTGCGCGGACTGGCCCATCAGGCGCTCAACGAGTACGTCTGCATGCGGCTTGCGGCAAGCCTAGACGTGCCTGCGGCAAGCGTCGAGTATCTGGAATTCGAGGGCGAGAGCGGCGTGGAGCCCGCCATCGTCATCGAGCGCTACGACCGCTTGGTCGAGGGGGACAACGTGACGAGGCTCCATCAGGAGGATCTCTGCCAGGCTCTGGGATGCCTTCCCGACAACAAGTACACCATGTACGGCGGGCCGAACTGCGCCGAAGTGCTGGGGCTTCTCACCTCGACCGGGCCCACTGCCCAGGCAAACGCCGCGGGTTTCCTGCAGATGCTCTTCCTCAACTACCTGCTCGCGGCGACGGACGCGCACGCCAAGAACTATTCCATCATGCTTGCCGCCGACGGGTCGCACAGGCTGGCGCCCATGTACGACGTGGCATCCATCGCCCCCTATGTCGAGGGGGCGAAGCTGAGGGTGAAGCCGCCCAAGCTTGCCATGTCCATCGGCGGCGAGAACCGCGCAGGCCATGTTTCGGCAAACGACCTCGCCAGGCTGGTCGAGCAGTGCGGCCTCGAACGATTCGGCATAACCGCCGAGGGCTGCCGCGACTTGTTGGCGCTCTACGCCAAAGAGATTCCCGGCAAGCTGGCCCAGGAGTTCGACGCTTTGGAGAAAACGGGGTCGGCCGACGCCGCCAGGGAGCTCAGGGGGCGCATGGAGAAACCGATCGCACAGCTGTGCGCAAGGTCGCTGAAAGGACTGTAGAGCTAAGCACCGCGTCCTCGCGGTCAACTAGCGAATCATGGGGAACGGCCGGTAAGCACGGGAAGAGCCCCTCGGAATGACCCCGAGGGGCACCCGGCCCTCCAGCGGGGGCCGGGATGGAGGTCGGTTGCTCGACCCCGCAGCTGAAGGCGTTGATGTGGTGCCTCAGGAGTGCCCTGTCGGCGCTCACGACCAGCATGTCGATGGTGTCGAAGCGAACCTGCATTTCGCCGTCGGGCGAGTTGACCGCGAGCCAGGAAGCCGCCGCAATCTCGAGGTCGCCACGCGGCGGATATCCGTCGCGCCATGACGGATTCTGGGAACATGCCGCTTGCCGCGCGCACAATCGCCGTATCGCGCGCACACGAGGCAGGGAGGTCCGCATGGAGACGGTCAACGTCGCCGTACGCATGGAGAGGCAGACGAGGGACGACGCGGCGAAGCTCTTCTCGGAGCTCGGCATCAGCACCACCCAGGCGATCAATATGTTTCTCAAGCTTCCGTGTCCGAAAGAACGATACAGGTACTATCTTTCAGTATGAGCGGCTCCTTGTGATGGCGGGAAAAGGGGACTCAACTACGCTATCACAGCGGACAAAAATGAAAAGCAACGATCGCTAACATTGGCTTGATCTGGGGGAATTACTCTTTCATTATTGATCAAAATAGGTGAGCAGACGCGAGGCAAATGCCTGGTAGTTCTCATAGAGGAAGCGGTTGTATACAGAGTTCTTTACTCGCTGGGGGTACAAAAGCTCTGCCGCTCGAAGAGTTTTCAAGTGTTCAGAAATGGAGCTGGGGGCCATGTCTAGCGCTTCTGCTAGCTCTTTGGTGGTTTTCGGAGAGTTATACAGCTCCTTGAGGATTTGGAATTTGGTAGAGCTGGAAATAGATTTCAGGAATTCCGCCAGTTCCTCTAGGCCTATGTCATCGGATTCCAGGTCGCCCACAGCAATTCTTTTGAAAAGGGTGAGAATGCCGTCGAACTTGTTCACAATAAGACTTGATCCGCTGAAGGCGGTGAGAAGTACATCGATAGCTTCTACATCGCTCAGCTGCCAAGAGCATTCTGGCACATCTACAACAGTAAGGCTGCCATGCACCACTTTTAGTCCTGGATGGCAGGTTTCCAAGTAGCTGCTTTCGCTCATGGCGGACAGCACCTTTTTCTCGATGCCCATACAGCCTATCTCGGCAGCACCGATGTTGCGCCAAATTTCTTCGAAAACATTATCCCAGTACCACTTCAAAAACCGTGCCATCCGCTCATGGATTTGGGCAGATTCTGCAACAATGCGCCGAGCAAGATCGATTCCTATGAAGTTATCTATCGTGCTATTCGACCAGGAGGAAATGGTTTGCGGCTGCTTGAGCAGTCGGCCGATGGTGCGTTTGGAGGCGAGCCCAGAGAGCATGCCGTACACGAACTCGACGTCGTTCATTTTAGGGAATTCCGCCAGAAGGCCCTTCGCGCTCTCAATATCATGTTGCTCCAGGTAGCAGAACAAGTCGATAGCAAGGGTCCAACTCAGAGTGACTTCGCTCAGGTAATCAAAATCGCTGCGAGTTTCAGGAGTCATATCCCGAAGTACTTTTCGGAAAGCATCCTCGAACTGAGGACAACTCTCTGGGCGCCCCAGGCAATGGAGGCTGGAGGCAATTTCCACAATGGGGCTGTACTTTATCCGAATGCGCCGCTTTTCTCCCGAAGCCGCTGGGCTGTTTATGAGCATGAGTTTCTTCTTACGTGCGATTTATGGGTAAATGTCATCTCGCCTATTCTAACAGGAGATTCGTATAAATACGAATCTCTGGGAAAACAGGCAAGAGATACTAAAAGGAAAGCGGAAGCATCTAAGCTAGAGAACGGTAGGCAAAATAAAAAAATACCAGGTTAAAGAGGGCTTCTCTCAACGAGGAATAAAGATTCGAAGATTCGAAAAAGTCCGAATCAGTTCTTGACAGTCACCAGCTGGTTGCTATAATTCGGAAGTGTCCTAATCATGATAGGTCCGAATGTTGGCGACAGCAGAAAGGGGAGAGACTATGAGTTCTGAGAAGAAGCTCGGACTACTGCCAATGGTGGCGGCAATTCTCGCGGGAATGATAGGCTCGGGCGTGTACGACATTGCCTATCAACTGGGCACGGTCACATCGCCAGGCGGTGCCATTGTTGCTTGGGCGGTTTGCTTTGTCGGCATGCTGCTGTTCGTTCTCTCATTGCAGAATCTTTTGCAGAAGGAGCCAGGGGGCGATGGCATGTTCTGCTATGCCCAAAAGCTCTTCGGTCCTTTGGGCGAGTTTATGAGCGCCTGGGGCTACTGGATTTCCGGCTGGGTAGGCAACATTGCCTTTGCCACCATGATGATGATCGCTTTGGGTACCTTCTTCCCTGTGCTAGGAGATACTGGCACTAGCTGGGGTTCCATTGCTATTGCTTCTGCCTTTATGTGGCTCATGTTCTTGCTCATTAGCAAGGGCGTCGAAAACGCTATGATTCTGAACGCCGCTGTTACTGTGGTGAAGATCATCCCGCTTGTGGTGTTTATTGGCGTGACCGTGTTCTTCTTCAATTTCGATATATTTGCTACCGACTTTTGGTCCAATTTTGCCGGCAATGTTGATCTGGGTCAGGGCTTTGACCTTGGTTCGGTGTTCGGTCAAGTCACAGACTCTATGCTCTCCATTATCTGGCTGTTCATGGGCGCCGAATCTGCTGCTCTTATGTCCAAGCGCGCAAAGAGCAAGGCTGTGGCTTCCAAGGCAAGCATTATTGGCCTGTTTATTGGCACCGCACTGCTGTTCATTTGCGCCATGATTCCTTATGGCCTCATGAGTGCCGAGGAGTTTGTTGCCCTGGGCGAGCCTTCTATCGGCAAAATTCTGGAGTTGTACGTAGGCCCCATTGCGGCTCAGCTCGTTGAGGCATGCATCATCATTTCCATTGCTGGCGCATGGCTTGCCTACACCATCATGCCCACTGAATCCACTCAAATTTTGGCCGACGACCATTTGCTGCCAGCTCGCTGGGGTAAGACCAATCAAAACGGCACTGCCATGTTCTCTCTGTTTGTCACCACGCTCCTGGCGCAGTTGCTGCTTATCACCATGCATTTCACCGAGGATGCCTACAACTTCGGCTTCTCGCTCTCCAGCTCGGCCATTCTGGTCACCTGGGTCATGATTACTGCCTACAACACGGTGCGTTCTATTAAGCACCCTGAGGAACAGGGTCGCGTGCGCAATATAATCATCGGCGCCGTTGGCACTCTGTACATGCTCTACGCTATGTTCGTCTCCGGCATCGAATACATCATGCTGCTGTCCATTCCGTTCCTCATCGGTGTCATATTCCTCTATCAAGCTCGCAAAGAAGCCGGCCTAGAGAAGGTGTTCAACACTAAAGAGATCATTGCCATCGTAGTGCTGGCCGTGTTCGCTGCAGTCAGCTTGGTCATGTTTGTTATGGGAATGGTATAGCCACAATCAACTGACAAGTAAGGCCAATCAAAAAGGGGAGGTACTTCGCTTCCCCTGGCCAAGGTGTGCTTTTCGGGGAAATGCTGTAGACAACCCCGTGTCTGCCCCAGGTTAGATGGGGCGAAAAGCGAAGTAAGAAACAAGAAAAAGCGACAAAAGAGAAGGAGGTTTGAACATGAGTACCATCGATGTTTACTCGGAGGTGGGCAAGGTGAAAAAAATCCTTGTCTCGCGTCCGGAGCTGTACTTTGACGCGGTTCGTCCCGACTCGCGGGAGTTTCAGCTGGTAGACGACGTTGTATGGGCCGAACAGGCTGGCAAAGACCACGATGTGTTCACTCAGCACCTGCGTGACAATGGGGCAGAGGTGGTATACCTGGAGGACCTGTTCGAGCGTTCGTTGGGAGATGAGGCGGATCGTCGCAAGTTCCTGGACGAGTACATGACTGAGGACTTCATATATGACGACGCCAAGCGCGAGCAAATTGCTAACTATCTTATGCCTATGTCGGCCCACGATTTCGCCAGAACGGTGATGGCGGGCATAGAGAAGAAGGACCTGGAGGCGGTGACCAAGCCGTGGAGTCTCTCCGATGCGCTGCCGGATGACACCCCTGACGACCCGTACGCCATGCACACCTCATGCAACTTCGTGATGTGTCGCGACCCTGGCTGCTCAGTAGGCTCCAATTTCACGCTGAATCGTTTTGTGCAAAACACACGCAATCTGGAAACAGTGGTGTGGAAGCATGTGTTCGAGAACGTGAAGGACTTTGCCTCTGAAGATGTGAAGCTGTTGCACACCAACAACCCCTACGGCGAGACCATCGAGGGCGGTGACATTTGCATTCTCTCTCCGGAAGTCATTGCCATTGGTCACAGCTGTCGTACATTGCCGCAGGCCATTGAACAGTTTGCCAAGGCAACGCTGGCTAGTGGTGACAGCTTCAAGAAGGTAGTGGTTTTCGAAATTCCGAAGGGCCGCGCCTACATGCATCTGGACACGGTGTTTACCCAGGTAGATGTGGATAAGTTCACCTTTTATCCTGGCATTATAGGAGGCTTGAAACTCTACGAGCTAACCCTTGCTGGTGACGGCAGCCTGCGGGCCGACTACGTTCAGGAAAGCCTGGAGGAGTGCTTAAAGCGTCTGTTGCACCTGCCGGCGGTGGATCTTATTCCCTGCGCGGGCGGCGATCCCTTCTGGGCCGATTACGAGCAGTGGTCCGATGGTTCTAACACCTTGGCTATAGCGCCTGGCGTTGTGGTCACCTACGACCGCAACCACCGCACCAACGATTGCCTTAATAGGCACGACGTGAAGGTGCTGACCGTTCCCTCCGGCGAGCTGTGCCGCGCCCGTGGCGGCCCGCGCTGCATGAGCATGCCGCTTGTTCGCGAAAGCCTGTAACGGCTGTTCCTTTTACCGGCGCGGGCGGGCAATCTCCTACGTCCGCGCCCTGTTTCAATCCGCAACTGCCAAGAGAAAGGGCGACCTATGATTACCAAGAAGGACTTTGTCGACGTTCAGGACTTCACCAAGGAGGAGTTCCTGGAGATGCTGGAAACGATCCGCGTGTTGAAGGAAGCGGATCAGAAGGGCATCCAACTGCCGCTTCTGAAGGGCAACACCATTGCGCTCATGTTCGACCAGCCTTCCACGCGTACTCGCGTTTCCTTTGAGTCTGCCATGGACAAGCTGGGTGGCGACGCTCTGTACCTGGAGACCAAAACCATGCATGTGGGTGAGGGGCGTGAGACCCTGAAAGACACCGCCCTGGTGCTTTCCGGTATGGTGGACGCCATCATGATTCGCAACGAGTCCCATGAGGGCATTTTGGAATTGGCAAAATGGGCAACAGTGCCAGTGTATAACGGCATGAGTTCTGCCTGCATGCACCCTACCCAGGCGCTGTGTGATGTGTTCACTATTATGGAGAATCTGCCGGCTGGCAAGAAGCTGGAAGACGCTGTGGTGATGTGGGTGGGCGACAATTCCGTCGACCACAGCGAGGACAACCTGCATATTGGCGGTGTGTGTCGTTCTAATGCGCTCATTGCTTCCATTATGGGCTACACCTTCATCTCCTGCGCACCCAAGCCTGCCGAGATGCTGCCCGAGGATGTTGCTCTGGTGAAAGCCAACTGCGAGAAGTCTGGTGGTAAGTTTATTCAGACCGACGACCCCTATCAGTACATTGAGGACGTGGACTTCATTATTACCGATGCCTGGTGGTACCACGGCTCCGATCATCTGAAGGACAAGAAGTTGGACGAGTTCTTCCCCAAGTATGCCGTGAATGACGAGCTGATTGCTGCCGCCCCCGAGTGGGTAAAGGTTATGCATCCGCTGCCGGGCAACCGTGGTTATGAGATCTCTGAGTCGGTGTGGGATGGTCCGCACTCGCTGCTTATCGAACAGGCAGCCAATCGCTTCCATACCCAAAAAGGCTTGCTGGCTACCTTCATGTACCCTCGCGCTCGCCAGCAGAAGCAGGCCATGGTGGACTACTACACCGCACAGGTGGAAATGGCTCTTACGCCTACCGTGGACAAAGTGGCCGGTACTCACTACGGCGACTAGGAAGCGGCTGAGAGAATGGCACGCATCAACAACGATACTCGTGTGGTAGTGGCCCTGGGCGGAAACGCCTTGGGCGATACCCCCGAAGAGCAGATTGCCCGCGTTCGCGAGGCGGCACCCACGCTGCTCAAGATGATAGAGCAGGGCAACGAGATTATTATTACCCACGGCAACGGTCCGCAGGTGGGAATGATTCAAAAGGCCTTCACCTTGGCCGCCGAGGAAGATCCGAAGGTGCCAGCCATGCCGCTACCGGAGTGTGGCGCTATGAGCCAAGGCTACATTGGCTACCACCTGCAACAGGCGTTGGGCGTGGCCATGCACAAGTCCTATAAGCGCTGGCATGTGGCTTCCATTGTTACCCAGATGGAGGTGGACCCGGACGATCCGGCGTTTGCTAACCCTACCAAGCCCATTGGTGTATTTCTTACCGAGGAACAGGCGAAGGCGGAAATGGCTGAACATCCCGACCAAGTGTTTGTGGAGGATTCTGGCCGCGGATGGCGCAGGGTGGTAGCAAGCCCTCAGCCCAAGAAGATTGTAGAGGCCCCCTCCATCCTGAACTTGCTGGACAACGAGTTCATAGTAATTGCTTGCGGTGGTGGCGGCATCCCGGTGGTGCGCGACTATCAGGACAAAGGCGCCTACAAGGGTGTAGCGGCAGTTATCGACAAGGACATGGGCGGCGAGCTTTTGGCGGAGGATTGCCAGGCGGACTACCTGTTCTTGCTGACAGCGGTGGAGTATGTGTGTACCAGCTTTGGCACGCCCGAGCAGAAGGCGCTAGTGGATGTTTCCGCCGACGAGGCTGAGGCGCTGGCGAATGCTGGCGAATTTGGAAAGGGCTCCATGGAGCCGAAGGTGCGCGCTGCCATTAAGTTCGTGCGCAGCCGTCCGGGCCGCACCTGCATTATCGGTGCGCTAGACAGGGCGCCTGAGACCATGGCCGGCCTTTCTGGCACCAGAATCCACGCGTAAAGCTGCGGTGCGAAAGCGCAGTGGCACAGCATAGCTATTCTGCAATGCCGGGGGTGGGGTTTTCCACCTCCGGCATACGGTGGTTATAGGGAGCGCTTATGCAGATCAAGACTGAAATAAAGGATATATGCCTAAACGGGGGCGACATAGAGCGCATGGTTGCTGCCATGGCTCAGCAGATTGTACAGGGCGAGGGGGCCGCAGCAAGTCCGGTGCTAGTGGGGCTCAATACAAAGGGGTTAGCAATTGCTAAAAGGCTTGCCCGGCATATGGCCCTTTTGTATGGAGTGCAGCCTCCGATTGGTCGCCTGGAGATTGCCTGCAGGGAGTCGCTGAGCGCTTCGGATACTAGCAGTGCGATGGCTGGTGGTGAGCCTATCGGTGGCTATGAGGTGCAGTTGGTGGACTTACCCTTTTGCATCGATGGTGCGGCAGTGGTGGTAGTGGACGATGTTGCCTTTACTGGCAGAACTGCTCGCAAGGCGCTCGATGTGCTGGGCGGCATTGGAACTCCGGTCAGCTTGCAGCTGGCAGTGTTGGTGGACCGTCTGTTTCCAAATCCGGCGGCCTGTCCTAATGTGGCGGGCGTTCAGTTGGACGTTTCTGCCAACGAGCGGCTCTTAGTTTTTCTCGAGGAAATAGATGGGTTCAGTGAGGTGTTGGTGCGACGCGGTTGGTGACCCCTATGCCTCAAGGGCATCGGCTACCAATCGGGCACTATGATGCCGCGTTCTGCCGCCAAGGCGTTCGCGGTAGCAATCTGCGCTCGGGTTTGCTTCTGCACGGCCGCTATAAAGCGCTCGTTCGTCTCGGGGTTTTCGCCATAAACCTCCGCAATGATGTCTTCGAAGTCCCCAAGGGCCGAGGGGTCGTACCAGTTGAAGTCCTCGACGAGGGCAAGCTGCTGCGAGGGGTATTCCCGGAAGGGGTGGCTTTCCCAAAGGTAGCAGCCTTGCTCCAGCTCGGTCGTGGTGGCGCGACTGTAAAAGCCGCAGCCATGGTCAAACAACGGGGCGATGCGGCATCCGTCTAGCTCTTCCGCATCTCGGATAAGGCCAAAGTTGTGGGTGTGGCGGTCAAAGTTCGCCATAAGGAAGTCCACGATAATCGTCTTATCGATGAGCCGCCCGCCGTTCTGCACCCCTAGCTTCTCTAGCGCCTTCAGGTACCCGCGGTGCATATCGCGTCCCTCGGAAACGGCAAAGCTACACAGCACGTCGTGAGCCGGTATCAGCTCTGCGAGGGGCCCAGCCTGTATTCCGTCAAGTAAAAATGAACAAAAGGGGACGCTGACGTTTTCCCGTGCGAAGGCGCTTATGCCGCTTGGTTGAGCGGCCTCCCGTACTGCAGCGGACTCATCCTCCCGAGTGATTCCTCGGTGGGGCGCCTTTCTGTCGCGCGGTTTTGTCGATTCTCGCAGTTTTCCCTTTCATGCGTTGGTGTTGCGAGCTCGTCGTGCGTAAGGGGTTAGACAATCCATCCCATGTAGCTCAGGTACAGAGGCGCTGCGCCGTAAGCGATTTCGCGTGCGATGTAGGGCGCAAGTTCCCAAATAAGAGCTGCGGTGGCGCCAATGGCCGCTCCCCAGAAAGGGATGAAGAAAACGCGCTCGCACGCTGCGTCTTCGCGAGTGGTTGCGCTTTCGTCTTCGCATGCGCCGGTGCTTCCGTCCTCATTCTCGACCTCGCTTCGGCTTGCTTTTTCGTGCATGCTCGCGCCTTCGCCCTCGTTCACGCTCGTGCTCGTGCCTCTGCCTCCATCCATGCCTGCGTCCTCGCCTTCGCCCTCTTCTTCGCCGCTAAACGAATCAATTAGGGTTCCCGCAATCAGAAGAGCTGCGCTGCCCAGACAGCCAACCAGCGCCCAGTTCGTGATGCGGTTGAACGCGTCGGCGTCCGAGCCGTTCACCGCGCAGGCGGTGACGACCTCGATGAGGGCCGGCAAGCACGTGATTACGAGTGCCGTAAGCGCGTTGGCCGGGCATTTTTCGGAAATCGTGCACATGCCGAGCGCACTCAGCGCCACCACGAAGGCAAGGGCGTTGAGTTCGCTCAAAGAGCTCGAGTCGATGAACACCGCGCCAATCACGCGCATGCAGACGAGCAGCATGAGCGTGACCGCTACGAAATCGATACGTTTCATCGAGCGTGACATGAGCGCCTTGAAGAGGCCTTCGATTGCGAGCGCGATGCAGGCTTTAATGGATAAGAGGTCCCCGAAGAAGTCGTCCAATTCGTCGTCGCGGTTGTTGCGATCGTCGTCGTAAGGTGCATCGAAGTTGCTCTGGACGCCGCCGGTGCTTTCGTCGGAGCTTTTGTCAGAGCTTTCGTTGTGGGTGCTGCTGTTGTTGTTGCTGCTGTTGCCGCCGCCAGTGTTGCTGGTGCTGCCGACGTCTCTCTTGTCGCCTTCCTTATGAAATTCGTCGTCGCGGCTGTAGTGATACTTGCTTTCGGGGGAGTGCATCACGAACCCTTTGTCGGTTCCGATTCCTCCGTAGTATTTCTTGCCCATGGTTCCTCCTTGCGCGTGGCTATCGAAGCGGGAGAGGGTTGAGGGGGCCGCTTCCTCGTTTGCCGCCGAGCTTGCTCGAGAAATCGTTCATGGCCGTTCCTTTCGTGCGTTGGCTTTTGCCAATCACATGGAAAACGGGCGCGAAGTTTTCTGGAAAATGGGAAGGGTCGTCGGCGTGGCTGATGGTGGCTCGTCAGCGGACCGGCGCGCGCAAGCATCATGGAGCCACTGTGATATGCGTTGCCGAATTCGCCGCCTGCATCGTGGCCTTCTGACTTGTCGGTGCCCACGAGAAGCATGTAGAACGGCTTGGGCAAACTTGCCAGGCGGGTCGTTCGGAAAGCTCACCAATCGGATTGTTTGGACGGGCTATCGAGAGGGCATTGCGGGCTCGCGGGGCTCATTTGGCAGAAAACGCTGCTAGGGGGCCTCGTTGCGGGGCTCGGATTTTGGGCGTCTTGGGGCAATTCGCAATGAGTGATTCTCTGACCTGCGGTTTTCCTTCTTGGTAGGAGAGAGCCTTTCCCGATATGGTCGAGCGGCCTCAGCATTCCCTGTCGAATGAGGCCCCCTAGCGGCGTTTTCTGCCAAACGGGGGCATTTTCTTTGCAATCGGGCCCCCTATTGGCGTTTTCTGCCAGGGGAAAGCGCGAAGGACGCGAAAGACGAGGGGCGTGAAGGTCGGAAGTCGGAAAAGTTGGGCGCGAATCGAAGGGGACTGAGGGCGAATCGAGGAAGGCGGGAAGGCGCGGAAGGTGCGGTGCAAAGGTAGAGAGAGCGGGGCGTGAAAAGTGCGAAAGCCAGGAAAGGCGGGGTGCGAATCGAAGGTTGCTGTGGCGTTTTCTGTTGAGGGAAGTGCGAGAAGGGTGGAGTAAGAATTGGAATGGCGCCGTTTTTCAAAATCCTAGCGCTCGTTTTTTCTCGCAGCGTTCTCTCATCTGTTAAACGCTACGAGCATTTAACACGAGCATTTAACAGGTTTTCGTGCGGCGTTTGGCTTGCGGTACAAATTACAATGGGCAGCAAGGATAAAAGGGCTTTGCGGGAAGGTGCTGTCGTGTTAAAGGACGAGTTTGCCGAATATGAGCATGGCGCCAACGAAAGCCATGGCGACGACGAACGCCGCGATGCCAACGAGGATGGAGCTGCCGCTGGGGAAGCCGCGGCCGACGCCGCTGCCGCTGGGGAAGCTACGGCCGACGCCACC
>OLPV01000099.1_pt1 | contig 81959 bp, 72 predicted proteins | sample 1671961 | NCBI WGS metagenome assembly OLPV01 (sample SAMEA3136630, study PRJEB25190) | human gut metagenome | biome: human gut; feature: human-associated habitat; material: faeces | place: Austria | collected 2013 | reverse complement strand
CGAACCCACGTATCCAGCTTGGAAGGCTGGTGTTCTACCATTGAACTACACCCGCATGACTCTTATTATTATATTCATCATTCAACTGTTTGTCAACAATTTTTTTATTTTTTTATTTTTCCACTTTTTCTTTCCCTTACTTCATTCTGATGTTATAATGAAGAGACTCAGTGTACTGATAGGAGGGATTAAATATGAAAATTACAGAAGGCTACATGCCTTATCTTGGATACAAAACCTACTACCGTATTGCAGGCGAATGCTCCGGCAATAAAAAACCACTCATTCTGCTTCACGGAGGACCTGGTTCTACACATAACTACTTTGAAGTACTTGACCGGCTTGCTGATGAAGGTCGTGCAATTATTTCCTACGACCAGCTCGGCTGCGGTAATTCTTATGTAGAAGGACATTCAGAACTCTGGTGTTCTAAAACATGGATGAATGAACTGATCGAACTCAGAAAATATCTCGGACTTAATGAACTTCATCTTCTCGGACAGTCCTGGGGCGGAATGCTCTCAATCGAATACTTATGCGATCACAAACCAGAAGGGATCAAATCCGTTATTCTTTCCAGCACCCACCCATCTTCCAAATTGTGGGCCCAGGAACAACACCGGATGATCAAATTCATGTCCCAGGAAGATCAGGACGCCATTGCCAAAGCTGAAGCAACCGGCAATTTTGACGATCCGGCATATCTCGCAGCCAATGAACGCTTTATGCTTCTTCATGCCGCCGGCGTACCAAAAGACATCGATCCTGAATGCCTGCGCCGTCCAAAAAAAATTGGAACAGACTCTTATATCACCGCGTGGGGACCAAATGAATACACGCCAATCGGAAATCTCAGCAACTATGAGTACCGTGACAAACTGAAAAATATCAAAGAACCGGCACTTATCATCAACGGAACCAACGATCTGTGCACTCCACTGGTTGCAAAGACCATGTATGACAGTATCCCGAATTCACGCTGGGAACTTTTTGATGACTGCCGTCATGTATGCTTCGTTGAAGATACCGACCGCTATTGCAGGCTTTTAAATGAATGGATGGAGCAAAACGACTAAACCTGCTCAGCGTGATTGGATATATTGTTATCTTTGGCTCTTCACTTTCCATGTTTTTCTATAACCGCTCGTGGGCCAGCTAAAACAAATATCACTCTCTTTTTGTATATCAAAAAGTGCAGATCCCTGTGAAAATACAAATCTGCACTTAGCTCATCATATACGCAAAAGACGCATATTCCCGACAAAATTTTTGTTCAGGCATATGCGTCTTTTTGCACTTTTTACTGCTCTCTGAAAGTGATCTCACCCGTCTCACTGTCCATAGCTTCTACAATCGCAAGTGATTCCAGCGGATATCCAAGGTTGCGGATGATTCTTCCGCCGGACTGGAATCCTTTTTCGATCACAATTCCAATTCCCTCTACAGTTGCACCTGCCTCTGTAACCAGCTGAATCAGCCCCTGCAGCGCACATCCATTCGCAAGGAAATCATCAATAATGAGCACATGATCTTCCTCTGAAAGAAATTTCTTTGCTACAATTACCTGGTTCTTGCATTTGTGGGTAAATGATTCGACTTCTGCTACATACATCTCCCCTTCCAGATTGATGCTCTGTGTCTTTTTTGCAAATACAACCGGTACATGAAAATGCTTGGCTACAATACAGGCAATCCCGATACCAGAAGCTTCGATTGTCAGGATCTTGTTGATATTCTTATCTGCAAATCTCTTCTTGAATTCCGCTCCGATCTGGTCAAATAATTCAATATCCATCTGATGATTCAGAAAACTGTCCACCTTAAGAACATTTCCCTCTTTCACGATTCCATCTTTGACAATACGTTCTTCCAAAAAGTTCATCTTACGTTCTCCTCTTCCTTTAATATTCCATGTATTTTTTTCATTGTATCAGTCTGAGCCATGAAACGCAACCCTCTGCGCTATTTTACCAGAATCTTATAATCCTTTTCAAAAATATCGCCCGGTTCCAGTTCATTCCCCCACTCCCTGTTTTCCAGAATATGGTCAAAATCTTCTCTGTCACTTCTTCCATACCATGGCTCAATGCATACGAAAGGTGCGTGTTTTTTTGCCGGAGACCAGATTCCAAAAAGCGGTGCCTCAAATTCTACTTCCAGATAAACCTTTCCATCTGCATCCGCAAGACCGATCCTCTGTGCCTGATGATTTTCAATAATAAGTGCATCCTCATCAAATAAATGTTCCTCAAGCTTCAGACATTTTCCGAAAAGATTTAAGATTTTTGTCCGTGGACAAAGTGCACCTTCTTCATTCAGGATGCTGCTCGTGAGCGGTCCTTCTGTATCAAATACCAACTGACAATCCTCCTGCTTTTCTCCTTCTTTCAAAGGACAGTTAAATGCCGGATGCCCTCCGATCGAAAAATACATCTTCTTATCATTTGGATTTTCTACTTTCCACATTACTTCCACCTGACGTCCGGAGAGTCTGTATCCTACTTTCAGAATAAAATGAAATGGATATTTTTCCAAAGTACTTTCTGTATCTTTCAGTACAAACCAAATTTCTTCTTCTGTCTGGCTCTCCAGATCAAATTCCATGTCTCTTGCAAAACCATGCTGCGACAGCGTATATGTCTTTCCTTCGTATACCGACTGCTTCTGCACATAATTTCCTACGATCGGGAAAAGAACCGGTGATGTTCTTCCCCAGAACTTTGGATCTGCCTGCCACAGATATTCCTGCTCTGTCTTATTGTCTTTTAGCGATTTCATTTCTGCGCCTGCTGAAATAACAGTCAGTGTAAGTTCTTCATTTTTCAGTTGATATGCTCCCATTTTTATGCCTCCATTCCTTTCTGTATCTACTTTTCTGCCTCTACGCCGGCAAATTGCGTATTTAACAGAATCCCGGTTAAACAAAAAGCAGGAGAAATGCTGTAAATTCAACGTTTCTCCTGCTTTTCAAACACTGCCGCAGACCGGAATCGAACCGGTACGGGTATCACTACCCACGGGATTTTAAGTCCCGGGCGTCTGCCAGTTCCGCCACTGCGGCAAGAGATGCTCATACGGTTTTTGCGAAAAGCATACGCGCTCTGCACTGTCTTTTCAACCTCGCATCAATGGGCGGAGGTGGATTCGAACCACCGAAGCAAATTGCAGCAGATTTACAGTCTGTCCCCTTTGGCCACTCGGGAATCCACCCATTTTGTCTCTCGACAATATCTATTTATATCATAAATAAAAGAAAAGCGCAAGGGAATTTGTCCAATTCTCCTGCACTTTTTCCAAATTTTTATACCCAGAATGACCACGCTGCATTCATCTGATTTATAATTGTATTCAGATCCCATTTCTTACGGCTGTTGATCTTACTGTTCGGATCATTGATCAGTACCTTGCCCTCCTCTGTCAACCCGGAAAGGACGATAAAATGTCCCTGGTTTGTAAAATCACCCGGTCCCATACTGCAGATGATCGGATGTCCTGCCGAAAGCTCGGATTTGAGAGTGTCTTCTGACCAGTTTGTAAGCTGTGCAGAGTTTATTCCAAGTTCTGAAGCTCCTGCAGTCATAAGCGTCCAGTCTGTTCCGACTTCATCTACATAATATCCCATATTGACACTCATATCTGCCACATACTTCGGTGTAAATGAAGTATTGCCTGTAAGTCCTGTCGCCACCATGGAAAGGCTGGTCGGTCCGCATCCACCCATTCCGATATTCTCGGAACCATAAGATGCATATCCCCATACTTCGCTCCACTGGAAATATACCGGAATATGGTTCTGGATTCTGTAATCTTTCAAATCTACCGCCTGAAGTCCCTGCGCACTGAGTTCTTCCTCTGATCGTGCTGACTGTTCCGGATAATCAATCACCCACTGCAGTGCTTCCTGATGATCAAACAGCCATGTCAGCAGATCATCGGAATACTTTTCTCTGTTCAGAATGATTTCCTTTGTCTCCGGGTTTTTCTTATATAATTCGCCCAGCTGGTCTTTATACTGGTCAGAATCCAGCACCTCCTGGACTTTCTCAGCTTCTATCTCTTCTGGTGTCTTTGTTTCTTTCTCTTCACTTGTCTCTGTCTTTGTCTTGGCAGAGGATGTCTTTTTTGCAGATTTCTTTGCATTTCCACTTCCACAAAGCATCAGGATCACAGCCAACACGATAATTCCTGCTGCTGCAAGAATGCCTGCTTTATATAGCTTTCTTTTCATCCTTCGTACTTCCCGCTTGCGCCTCGCTATTTTTTTCTGGCGCTGCTCCGCTCTTTTCCTGTCTTCTCTCATCATATGTCTATGGTTCTTCCTTCCTTAAACGACATCTCGTTAATGTTTGTTCCTTTTTACGCATATTTCAGCCTTACTTTAACATATTTCTTCATGAGAAAACAGTCTTTTCCGACAAGTTTAGAATTTTTTAAGTTTAAAGCTCTGTATAATTACTCTCCAGAGTTACCTCGGTTTTGATCTCTGTGATCACCTTTCCAGCCTCATCTTTTACGGAAATCACAGTTCCACTCTCTACCTGTGAATCCAGACTCTGACAGATAGACTCTTGGAACCGGATGGTAGAACTTTATAAAATAATCGATTTCCCGGAAAATCTGTGAAAAAAAATGAAACAAAAAAGCCAGGCATTTGCTACAAGTTCTGACAGCAAATGCCTGGTTTTGATATGCGCCCCGCAGGGGCGCCCGCGATTTTATTTTTATTTTGCACAGAGGTCCTTCACTACTTCCCCTGCGATAATCAGTCCGACTACAGATGGCACAAATGCCACACTTCCCGGAATATCTCTTCTCTCCGTACATTTATGCTCTGCTCCTGGCGGACAGATACAATGGTTTCTGCAGCTGATTGCCATGTCCTCGATTGGTCTGGTCGGTTTCTCTTCTGAATAAACAACTTTCAACTTCTTAACATGACGCTTCTTTAACTCCCGGCGCATAACTTTTGCAAGCGGACACATCTGTGTCTTATAGATATCAGCCACTTTAAATGCACTTGCATCCAGCTTGTTTCCGGCTCCCATACTGCTAATGATCGGCACATTCATTGCCTGCGATTTCATGACAAGCTCAATCTTTGCAGTCACCGTATCAACTGCATCAACTACATAATCATACTCATCAAACGGAAATTCATCTGCATTTTCCGGAAGGAAGAAGCATTTGTGGATCCGCACATTCACGTCCGGATTGATTTCCAGCATTCTCTCCTTCATAACATCTACTTTGTATTTCCCTACCGTCTTTCTAGTTGCAATGATCTGACGGTTTAAATTGGTCAGACATACCTTGTCATCATCGATCAGGTCAAATGCCCCGATTCCGCTTCGTACCAGTGCCTCACATACATAACCGCCGACTCCGCCGATTCCAAATACGGCAACTCTTGAATTCTTCAGTTTATCCATCGCCTCTTTGCCAAGAAGCAGTTCTGTTCTCGAAAATTGTGTAAGCATCTTCTTCTCCTTCTTCTCTCATAAAATACCTGTAAACTCTTAACCAATCCACTTCTTGTTTCATTGGCTTATTTTCAATCTTTAAGTTCCACAATCATTTCTCTTTTGTAAATATCTGTCATATCCAAAATATTTTCGTCAAAATTCGGATTCGTTGAGCACACCGCAATCCTTGCTCCATCTGTCTGATATTCTTTTAAATAATAAGCTTCCCGGATCTCTTCCGGCTGCCTTAAAAAAAACGGATCTCCCTGCTTCGGAATCTGGATCTCGCTGGTATTCAATCCCATCACAAGACCTTTGCGCGTCGCTTTTAAAAAGCTTTCTTTTAAAACCCAGTAGCGGTAAAACATTTCCGTCCGCTCTGCTTCATCTGCATTCCGGATTCTCTCATATTCAGAAGAACAAAAATATTTTTCTGCCAGCCTTTCATGATATTTCCGCATGCATTCGATGTCGCAGCCTACCCGCTCTCCGGATACACCTGCGCTGCACAGAACATATTTCCCAGAATGTGATAAATTAAAGGACTGCCCTGCATCTTGCGGTATCTTGTGTCTCTCCTGTATCTTCATCCAAAGATACCATGCACCTACGCTTTGAGCCTGATCCTCCCTGTGCTTCAGCCGGTCTGCTTTTTCCTGTCGGAACGCCGGAACTTTTTTATAAATTTTTTGATAATTTTTCTCATTAAGCAGATCAGATATATCTGCCAAGAAAGTTTTTACCTTTTCCATTTCCCGGATTCCCCTTTTCTTTGCCGGCTTTTACGCATTTATCCGCATTTTTCACTATATAACACCTGTAAAAAATATGCAAGGAATATCCTACTGATTTTATTGGATATTCCTTTCCGGTTTTTTATCCCTTGTTAATCTTATATAGACTATGGTATAATGAATAAATCTACAGGCAAAATTAAGTTACTATAATATTTTTAATATGTATCAATTCAGAAAGGATGTGCAATTTATGTGTGGATTTGCAGGCTATTATGGCGCCGGCGATTTTAATAGAGAAGAAGTCATCGACCAGATGGGTGAACGCATTGCCCACCGCGGACCTGACAGCAAGGGAAGCTTTGTTGATGACTATGTAGCCCTTGGCTTCCGCCGTCTGAGTATCATCGACCTTGAAGGCGGATCTCAGCCGATTCACAGTGCAGATGGCAAACATGTCATTATTTTCAACGGAGAGATTTACAACTATCAGGAAATCCGTAAAGAACTGATTGAGAAACACGGATGTCAGTTCCAGACAAACTCCGATACAGAAGTTATTCTTCAGGGATACAAAACCTATGGCGAAAAAATTGCTTCTATGCTCCGCGGAATGTTCGCATTTGTAATTTACGATAAAGAAACTCACAACTTATTCGGGGCAAGAGACTACTTCGGAATCAAACCATTCTACTATGCACAGATGAATGGAAGCCTTTTATTTGGTTCTGAGATCAAGTCCTTCCTGGCTCACCCACATTTCCATAAAGAGGTCAACAAAGATGCCCTCAAGATGTACCTGATTTTCCAGTACACCCCACTTCTTGAAACCATGTTCAAAGGTGTATTCAAACTAGAACCGGGAACATACTTCACTTATGATGGAAAAGAACTTAAGAAAACAAAATACTTCGATCCGACTTATGCAAAGAAAGACCGCAGCTTTGACGAGACAGTAAAACTCATCGGTGAGACAATTCAGGATTCTGTTGATTACCATCAGATTGCTGATGTAGAAGTAGGATCTTTCCTTTCAGGTGGTGTTGATTCAAGCTACATCGCATCTACTGTAAAACCGATGAAGACCTATTCCGTAGGATTTGAAGTCGGCGGATTCGATGAGACAACCTTCTCCAAGGATCTGTGCGATATCCTTCATATGAGCAATGCAAAGAAAGAAATCTCTTCTGACGAATTTTTCGATGCTCTGCCGGAGGTTCAGTATCATTCCGATGAACCACATGCCAACCTTTCCGCTGTACCGCTGTACTATCTGTCACAGCTCGCAGCCAAAGATGTAAAAGTAGTCTTAAGTGGAGAAGGCGCAGATGAGATGTTCGGTGGATACGAGACATATATCCCAAGCAAATCCGGTGATATGTACCGCAAGATCGTACCGGCATCTATCCGTAAAAAACTCGGAGACTGGGCAAAACACCAGCCAGACAAGAGAGGACTTAACTTCCTCAAGAGAAATGCAACTTCCGTAGAAGATTCCTACATCGGCCAGGCATTCATCATGGACAACGAAGAAGCAGATGAAGTACTCTCTCCTGCATATAAGAGCACGATGCGCTACCAGGACGTAACCAAACCGTACTTCGACCAGGTAAAAGATCAGGACGACCTTCATAAAAAGCTCTTCCTCGATATGCATCTGTGGCTGCCACACGACATCCTGCTCAAAGCAGATAAGATGACAATGGCACACTCCCTCGAACTGCGTGTACCATACCTCGACAAAAAAGTCTGGGAACTCGCCCGCAGCATCGACAGCAAATACTGCGTAGACGGCATGGAAACAAAAAAAGCCTTCCGTACCTCCGCCCTCTCCCACATCCCAATGGACTGGGCAAAACGTAAAAAACTCGGATTCCTCGTACCATTCAGAGTATGGCTCCGAGAAGATAAATACTATAATAAAGTAAAAGAAATGTTCCAGAAAGATTTCGTATCCGAATTCTTCAATCAGGAATTACTGCTGAAATGGTTGGAAGATCATAAGAATAAAGTCGGAAATTATCATAGAAAGATTTATACAGTATATTCATTCTTACTGTGGTATGAACAGTACTTTGTCCTCAGATAGAGCAGTGCCAAAATAAAGGAATAGCTAAATTTCATGCTCGCATGAAAATTTGGCTATTTTTTTATTTTGATAGAGCGATAGCTCGCACAGCGAATGAACCGCCAGGTTCACGAGCTGTGGTGCACTGCTCCTCCCCTAAATCATTCGACCAACAAACTTTCTTATCTAAAACACACCACTCCCCAAGGGGAACAGCGCCAGCGCCTTCCCCGCCCCGGCACCCATCTCCCCAGATTGGCTGCTCATCTATCGCTACGATGATGATGTCCTTGTCCTCACTCTTACTTGAACCGGCAGTCACAGCGACTTATTTAATCTTTAAAAAATAGAAGCAACTAGTCAATGGTGTGCTACCACAATTCCCATTTTAACTAGCTGCTTCTATTTTTATTCTTCTTACACCAACCCAAACGACCTCAACACATCCAGCCACATCGTAAGCGTAAACGCACTCAACAACGTCGTCATCATAATCACCCCGGAACTAAGCGTCCCCTCATGTCCCATATTCCTTGCCATAACAAAACTGCTGACCGTCGTAGCAGATCCAAGCATTACCAGAATCGCAATCAACTCTTCATTTCTAAATCCAAGAACTGCTGCTACCGGCAAAAAAACCGCACAAAATCCAACCAGCTTCATAAACACTGCCACAATTGTCGGCTTCATTTTCGATGTCGCTTTCCTCAACTCAAATGTCGCTCCCATCGACATCAGACCCATCGGCGTTGCAGTCGCCCCGACATTGGATACAACCTTATGTAAAATTGTCGGCATCGGAAGCTTAAGTGCAGACCAGACAAATCCCGCCACAATTCCAATAATGATCGGATTCGTTGCAATCCCCTTCAGCGTTTTCTTTACCAGCGCCTTATCAAAAGAATTATTCCCCGGTTTAAACACTGAAAGCACCACAACCGCCATAATATTATAAAGCGGCACACTGCCGATGATCATAAGCGGTGCCATTCCCACAGTTCCGTAAATATTCTGGATAAAAGCAATTCCAAGAAGCGCCGCACTGCTCCGGTAAGTCGCCTGTATAAATTCACCTTTAATACTCCGGTCTTTCCACAGCAGTGAAATCAAAGTTGATATCGTAATACTGATCGCCGTCACCACAAAACAAAAAAGAATAAACTTAATATCCCATACTTCCGAAAAATCCACGGTCGCCAGCTGTTCAAACAGCAACACCGGAAGCGGAACCAAAAATACAAACTTGTTCATCTTTGCCGCAAAGACTTCATCCATCCACCCCAGTTTTCTAAATAACATTCCAAGTAACATCATCAAAAAAATCGGAATCGTTGCATTCAAACTGAAAATTAAATTTTCCATAATCGTTCCTCATCCTACTCATTTATATTTGCATATCGTTATTTTGAACTCTTTCCAGAAACCTGTCAACAGCATTTTCTCACATCAAAAGAATGATTGAGATTTAAAACAATTTATACTATAATGAAATAACACTTCGGGGTATGGCTCAGCTTGGTCAGAGCGCACGGCTGGGGGCCGTGAGGTCGCAGGTTCGAATCCTGTTACCCCGATTTATAATTAAATTTTTACTTATCATATATAGAAAATAAGCCGAGACATTCGCCCCGGCTCAGCATGAATATGCAGTATTACATTTCCAATGCAACTATTATGAAAATTTTTTATTAGTCTTTCTGTTTGTTTTCTTCAATCTTCCGCTTGGAATCTTTCCTCACTTCATCCCGAAGCCTTTGGATATATTCCGTAAACTTACATTCTTCATTCCCATACGTCATCTGAAGATCATACTCCAACGGAATCCATGTCGAGATATCCGCCTCATTATGCTGGATCAGCGCCTCCAGCTTATCCAGTGATTTATAAAGCCTCGCCTCCTGTGTCTCCATCGCTTCCATCTCTTCAAATAATGCCTTCCATTCTGCACGGACCGGTTCCGGAAGTATATCCGTCAGCTGCTCCACCTTTTTATTCTCAACCTTTCGGTCTTTATCCGTCTTTTCAAATGCCGGAATATCTCCGGTGATCGCCTCACCCATATCATGGATCAGACACATTTTTATCACCTTATCCATATCCAGCTCCGGAAATTCATCCCCAACCAGCATTGCCATCAAAGCCAGCCGCCAACTGTGCTCTGCCACACTCTCCAACCTGCCACTTGAAGTATACGAATGTCTGGTGTTACATTTCAGTTGTTCCGCTGTCTTTAAAAAATCCAGTAATCTTCTTATTTCCATAATTTTCTTCTGTTCCTCCATAATTTAAGATACCAAGGTCAAAATACCTTTGGACCCCAACATCTAATTTAATTTTCCATCATAAAATAAGACAATCGAGTAGGCTGACTCCTACTCGATTCGTATACTTTATACACTATCTCGCTTAACAGCCAGGTGATGTACATTCGCCAAGTACAGATTCTTGTGCAAGCACAAATCTGTACTTGGCTCATCGTATACACAAAATCCCCGGGATGCTACCTGCCTCTTTGCAAATAGCATCCCAGGGACACATTCTTCCACTTAACTTGTGTACCATTTAGGTAATAACTCTACTTTTCACAGAAAATACCCTACTCTTTTTTCACTTTTTCGCGCTCTTCTATGTATTCCTGATAAAGATCCAGTGTCATCTGCGCTTCTTCCAGCGTCTTTCCTTTGAACTTGGATACTTTTTCGTTCTCATACCACTTTTCTTCGATACATTTTCTGAGCCATCCGACCAGATTATTGATGTATGCCTGCTCCTGTGACAGCTTAAAAGCTTTCCGGATCACATCCGGCTGGTTATCGGATACCTGAAGCAGCACCTTAATCTCCTGAATCGTGATCGGTTCATTTCCAAAAATATCGGCAACTTCTAAAATCAGTTTTTCATTAACCGGAGTTTTCTTTGCAGCCAGTACATTTGGCGCAATCTCTTCGCCCTCTTCTTCTCCGGATGGCATACGCTGAAGATCTGAATGATGGATACACTTCGGATTCTTCTTCACAAAGAAACGGATTCCTGTAACCTTTCCGCCCTTCCCGCTCTTAACCGGCTCATAATCAAAGCAGATCTCGGAATACTCGGATTCTTCCAGCTCTTTTTTCGCAACTTCAAGTACTTTTCTACGGAAATTACGCCAATCTTCAAACGGTGCATCCTTAATCTCTGCAAGCGCTTCTTCAAAACGTCCCTGCTCAACAAGACGTTTTACTGCTTTAGATGCATTTGCATCCACTACATTCAGTGTAAATTTAAGCTCTGCGATCGTGTATGGATTCTTCGGCGGTCTCGGTACGATCAGCTGGTCACACTGTTCCCTGTCAAAACGATAATACTGGGTTCTCAGGATTTCGTAAACACGGGTTGTGAACAGGGATTTAAAAGAGCACAATACATCAAGACTCATACGGGTATAGTCTTTTTTCAGGTTATAGATATGAGGTTTCATCTCTTTAGTAAATCTGGTTGTAAACACGCCATCTCTATATTCACATTTATTCACTACATTGAACATGATGAAGTTCTCTTTTTCGTCGTCCTCGATACTTACTACATGTCCCAATGTCTCTTTTGATACTTCTTTCAGACGGGAATAGATGGAGTTTCCTGTTATATGAAGATAATTCTTAACATCCTTGGTGGAAACCTTTGCGATCAGCTCACCGTCTTCTACATATGCTTTTGCGATTGCAATATTAAGAAGCTTTCTTTCAAATAATGATGTACTGGATTTACTTTCGATCAGCACATTGGACCGGGAGACCGTATCATGATCCAGCAGTTGTTTCTCTTTTGTTTTTTTCTGTGTTTCCTTCATCGCTCATACCCCTTAATTGTTTTCTTCTGTATTATTGTGTACTTTTGAGGTGTATTAAAATCCCCTCTACACCCCATATAATCCTTTATTGTGTACCATTCGGGGTAACCAACCCCTTTATATTGGGGATTTGTGTACCAAAAAGGAACACCCTCCCCTAAAAAGTACCCCATAAAATGGGGTTTCTGTCTTTTTTTACGTTTTGTGTACGTTTAAGGTGTGTATTGTTCTTTTCGTGTACCATTAAGGTACCTTTTTTGATAAAAATTGTGTACCAAAACGGTACGTCTAGGTTGATTATATACAAGAACCCCCCTCTTGTAAAGCTTTTTTTTAAATTTTTTCGACACTTGTGTACAGAAAAGGTAAAATCGCCAACCCTTCAAGTACACTACGTAACCCCGCAAAGTAAACAACAACCCCCATATATGTACACCTCTTTGCCCTCTGAAGTAAACAACTTCCCCCGTTTCCGTACACAAAATATGCCCCGAAATGCGTCAACCACGGGCTTTTTCAGCCCTCCTAATATAAACAAAGGAATTTTAATAAGCTGTTGTTATCTTTAATATATATATACATGCAAATTTTCACCCCAAAAGGTACACATCTGGCGATTTCGTGTACTAAAAAGGGGAAAATTAAAATTATCAAGTGGCTTCGCCAATGAAAATATAAACAATCATAGACAATTTCCCAGTAATTCAGTATAATTCCTCTATGGATATTCTGGAAAAAAATTATCCACAAGCTTGTCGAAAAATGGGGATAAGTATCATTTTGGCAAGTTATCCACAATTTAATAGAATGAGAGGATTTTTTATGCAACGAGAAAAATTTTCTTCAAGACTCGGATTCATCCTTATTTCTGCAGGATGTGCGATCGGTCTTGGTAATGTCTGGCGTTTTCCTTATATTGTAGGAAAATATGGTGGAGCAGCATTTGTTCTTATTTACCTTGCATTTTTACTGATTCTTGGACTTCCGATCATGGTAATGGAATTTTCTGTCGGAAGAGCCAGTAAAGTAAGTGCGGCGCTTTCCTTTGACCGTCTGGAGCCAAAAGGAACGAAATGGCATTGGTATAAGTATGGAGCTATGGTCGGAAACTATCTGCTGATGATGTTCTACACAACAATTGCAGGCTGGATGGTCCAGTATTTCATCAAGATGATGACTGGTGAATTTGAGGGAAAGGATACTGCCGCTGTTGCAAGTGTGTTTTCCGATATGCTTGCAAAACCCGGAACGATGACTTTCTTTATGATCATTGTTGTTGTTGGATGTTTTGCAATTTGTGGAATGGGGCTTCAAAATGGAGTGGAAAAGATCACAAAGGTTATGATGTTGCTTCTGCTTGCACTGATGTTGATCCTTGCAGTACGTTCTGTAACGCTTGATGGGGCTTCTGAGGGGCTTCGCTTCTATCTGGCACCGGATTTCCACAAAGTCGTGGAATATGGCTTATTTGACACGATTTTTGCCGCTATGGGACAGGCTTTCTTCACATTAAGCCTTGGAATCGGCGCAATTGCTATTTTCGGAAGCTATATCGACAAATCACGCAGTCTTACAGGAGAAGCAGTCCTGGTAACACTTCTGGATACCTTTGTTGCTTTGATCGCGGGTCTGATCATTTTCCCGTCATGCTTCGCATATGGGGTGGATCCGGGAGAAGGTCCGAGTCTGATCTTTATCACACTTCCGAATGTATTTAATTCCATGGCAGGCGGAAGAATCTGGGGAGCCTTATTCTTCTTATTTATGATTTTTGCTGCGGCATCGACTGTAATCGCCGTTTTTGAGAACATTTTATCCTTTGCCATTGATTTGACCGGATGCAGCCGGAAAAAGGCTGTAATCGTCAATATCGTGGTTGTGGCGGTACTTTCCATGCCTTGTGTTCTCGGATTTAATGTATGGAGTGGATTTATGCCGTTCGGAAAAGGTTCCGGAGTACTGGATCTGGAGGATTTCCTGGTAAGTAACAACCTGCTTCCACTTGGAAGTCTGATCTATCTTCTGTTCTGTACAAGCCGTTATGGATGGGGATGGAAGAACTTCCTGAAAGAAGCGGATACCGGAGAAGGATTGAAATTCCCGAAATGGGCGAAATTTTATGTAAGCTATATCCTGCCGCTGATTGTATTATTTATCTTTGTACAGGGATATATCAGTAAATTTATGTAGGATAAGAAAAAAACCACCCTAAAAGGTACACGAAAAAGATCATGTGTTCGAATTTCGGACGGTACACATGATCTTTTTTATATGTGCCTTGGCACATTCTTTTTCAGAAAAAAAATCTATTTAAAAAAATTTTAAAATTTATGAAAAAAAAGCTTGCATTTTTTATAGCTGTCTTATATAATAAATCTTGCGTTACGGAAAACCGAATAATGTATGCGCTTTTAGCTCAGTTGGTAGAGCAGTAGACTCTTAATCTATTTGTCCAGGGTTCGAATCCCTGAAGGCGCAGTATCAGCACTGTTTTTGATGAATTAGCATCGGGGACGGTGCTCTTTTTTTAGAATCTGTTTCTACAGATGGAGACATATGTAACAGATGAAGACATATGTAAAAGTAATCGTTTATTTCATTTGTGGAAAGTTACTGGATCTGTGGAAAAATAAAGGAAAATCTATTTCGTGTACTAAAAAGGGGACTATTTTAGTCCCCTTCTACTACATCTTGCATAAAATATTGATTGCATCCTTGTTCAGGAGGCATTTTTCATGTTCATTCAGATAAGCTTCAGAAATTGCATCTTTTTCGACCATGCCACCGAATTCACCGGCGGATACGATGCGCTGAGCCTTTTTATTGCCGTCTTCTGTATTCGGGAAGTCTACCATCAGGTAGTAGACACCGTCATCTTTATACAGACGGCTTTCTGATGCCTGGCCGTATCCAAGGATCTTGCAGAAGTCGATTGCATTATCCAGACTTGGAAAGAGAATCTGCCAGCGAACGGTCTCTTTCTCACTGCTGTCAGGCTCAATCAGCATACCGGAAGCTTCAGAACCATCTTTTTGGATGGATTCCAGAGAATTCTCAGCCTGGCAGGAGATCGACAGCATCAGGCTCCGGTCAGGAAGAAATGCACCGTAAAATCCCTGGATTCCATTGTCTGTGTTAAGCCCAAGGACTTCTTTCCCTTTCTTGAGAAGAAGATTCAAAAATTCTTCGGTACGCTCCCTGTCCTGTGTCAGATCTTCCAGTGAGTAGCCAAGTGCGGCAATCTCTGCTTCTGTGATAAGGCAGTTCATTCTGGTGTCGGATACTTTCCAAAAAGTCATATGCTCACCCCCTGATTTGTAAAATCTATTGCTTTTGTAATCTTATTTGTTCTATAAGTTATATAACAAAACGGGTGTAGTGTCAATATATTTTCTATATTTTATGATTTTTTCAGAAATATTATTTGTTTTTCATTCGTTTGATCACTTTCAGTCGGGTAAATTCTTCCCGTTCCTTCTCTTCCAGTGCATTTGTAATCGTATATACGAGATTGTCATACATCGGAATCGTAATATTTTTCAGGGCATTTGCCCTTTTCTGTGTCTTTTTGATACTTGAAGCCAGCCGGTACGCTGCATTTTCTACCTCAGAAAGCTTGAGTGTCAGCTCTTTAACACGGCAGAATGCATCACGGGCGATATCGATGGATTCTCTGGAAGTACTGAATGCATAGGTTGGTCTGGTATTTTCTTTTTCGTACTTCACTTTCGGGATTTCTGTTCCCATAATGCTTCGCGTCTGGATGCGGATAGAATCCTCGATCGGAACTGTATAGGCAAGTTCTTCTACTGTACTGATCCCGTGCTCGATATTCGCCCTCTGAAGGCACTGATAGGCATAGGTGAAGGTTTTATCGATTTCTTCCTGAATATCCTTTGCTTCGTCGATTAAGCCCATCAGCTCGCGAATCAGAATGTTCCGCTTCTTGTCCATCAGCTCATATCCCTGTCTGGCAAGTGTCAGTGAATTTTTCGCAAGTATCAGATTTCCCTTGGTGGGAAATGAACGTGGATCCATAGACTTCCCTCCTTAGCCTTTGTAGTATACGTCAAGAATCTTGGTATCGACACGGTCAAGTTCTTCTTTTGGAAGGATTCTAAGCAGTTCCCAGCCAAGATCCAGGGTTTCCTCGATGGTACGGTTTTCATTCGGTCCCTGGCCGATATAACGCTCCTCGAATGCCTTTCCGAATTCCAGGTATTTCTTGTCAATCGGAGAAAGCTCGTCTTCTCCGATAACGGAAGCAAGATTCCGAGCCTCTCCTACTTTAGCATATGCAGAGAAAAGCTGGTTTGCCAGGTCCTGGTGGTCTTCACGGGTATATCCTTTTCCGATACCGTCTTTCATCAGACGGGACAGGGACGGAAGAACGCTGATCGGCGGGTAGATTGCCTGTCCGTGAAGATTCCGGTCAAGTACGATCTGTCCTTCGGTGATATAACCGGTCAAGTCAGGGATCGGGTGGGTAATGTCATCATTTGGCATGGTCAGGATCGGGAGCTGTGTGACAGAACCATTTACTCCTTCTACGATTCCTGCACGTTCATATAAGGTGGCAAGTTCACTGTACAGATATCCCGGATATCCTTTACGGCTTGGGATTTCTCCTTTGGAAGAAGAAACCTCACGCATGGCTTCGGCAAAGGAAGTCATATCGGTAAGAATGACCAGAATGTGCATATTTTTTTCAAATGCAAGGTATTCAGCGGCGGTCAGCGCAACCTTCGGGGTGATCAGACGCTCGACGACAGGATCGTTGGCAAGGTTCAGGAACATTGCCACATGGTTTGCAACACCGCTCTCCTCAAAGGTTCTGCGGAAGAAATCAGCTACGTCATGCTTGACACCCATTGCGGCGAATACGATGGCGAAATCCTCATTCGTGCTGCCGCCCAGAGAAGCCTGCTTTACGATTTGTGCGGCAAGCTGGTCGTGCGGAAGACCGTTGCCGGAAAAGATCGGCAGCTTCTGTCCACGGATCAGTGTGGTCAGTCCGTCAATCGCAGAAATTCCGGTGCGGATATAGTTACGAGGGTATTCACGTCTGACCGGATTTAACGGAAGTCCGTTGACATCGCGCACCTCTTCAACCGTGATCGGTCCAAGGTCGTCGATCGGTTCGCCAATTCCGTTAAAGGTTCTTCCAAGCATTTCTTCGGACAGACCGATTTCCATCGGATGTCCGGTAAGTCTGGTGTGGGTATTGTTAAGAGACATATTTTCCGTGCCTTCAAATGCCTGGATGATTGCTTTGTCCTTGTAGACCTCCACAATACGTCCCATTTTGTGTTCTTTGCCGTTTACGACAAAATCTACGATTTCATCATAAAAAGCATCCTGAACGCCTTCCAGCGCGATCAGAGGGCCGTTAATGCTGCTGAGGCCTAAATATTCAATTGCCATTTTATTTTCCCTCCTTACGCGTTCTTTTCCATGATGCGGTCATGGAAAGCATCAATGTCTGCCAGATACTGGTCAAGAAGCTGAAGATTGTCATTTGGAACATCGTATTTGATCGCAATGACACGTTCAAAAATATTTTCCTCCTTGAGGACAGACATTGGCATATTCATGGCTACCAGTTCGCGGCAGCGTTTGTATAAATATAAAATGATTTCCATCATTTTGTACTGCTTCTGCAGAGAGACACAGGTATCATCCTTGTGGAATGCATTCTGCTGCAAAAATCCGAGACGGATGACTCTTGCAATTTCCAGAACCAGTTTCTGATCGTCCGGAAGTACATCACTTCCGATCAGCTTTACGATTTCCATCAGGCTGCTCTCCTGGTTCAGAAGTGCCATGATGCGGTTGCGGTAGTCAACGAATTTGGGTGATACATTGTCGTGGTACCAGGCGGCGAGATCGGTCAGATACTCGCTGTAGCTGGTCAGCCAGTGGATCGCCGGAAAATGTCTTGCGTAGGCAAGGCTCTTGTCCAGACCCCAGAAGCAGCGGACGAAACGTTTGGTGTTCTGTGTGACTGGCTCGGAGAAATCGCCTCCCTGAGGCGATACGGCGCCGATAATGGTCACGGATCCGTCACTGCCATTTAAGTTATGCATCATGCCTGCGCGCTCGTAGAAAGCAGACAGACGGCTGGCAAGGTAAGCCGGGAAACCTTCTTCTGCCGGCATCTCTTCCAGACGGCCGGAAAGCTCACGTAAGGCTTCCGCCCAGCGGGAAGTAGAGTCTGCCATGATCGCTACGTCATAGCCCATGTCACGGTAATATTCAGCCAGGGTAAGTCCGGTATAAATACTTGCTTCACGGGCAGCTACCGGCATGTTGGAGGTATTGGCGATCAGAGTGGTTCTGTCCATCAGCGGATTGCCGCTCTTTGGGTCCACAAGCTCTGAAAACTCTTCCAGCACCTGTGTCATTTCATTTCCACGCTCGCCGCAGCCGATGTAGATGATAATATCGGCATCAGACCATTTGGCAATTTGGTGCTGGGTCATGGTTTTTCCGGTACCGAATCCGCCTGGGATTGCGGCAGTTCCACCCTTTGCGATCGGGAACATGGTATCCAGGATCCGCTGTCCGGTGATCAGAGGGACACTTGCCGGGAAACGGTAGCTTGTCGGGCGCGCCTTACGGATCGGCCAGTGCTGTATCATGTTGAGCTGTTTTTCTGTTCCGTCGGAAAGCCGCAGAGTGACAAGTGTATCTTCAATCCGGTATTCTCCGTCCGACGCGCAGCAGATTACTTCACCTTCCACATCCGGCGGAACCATACATTTGTGTACGATCGCACTGGTCTCCGGAACCTCCGCTATAATATCTCCGCCATGAAGGTAATCTCCTTTGGCCACGGTGATGTGGGTATCCCATAATTTGTCGCGGTCAAGCGAATCAACGCTGACGCCGCGGGTGATAAATGCACCGCCGCCCACATTTGCGATCTGCTCAAGCGGGCGTTCGATTCCGTCAAAAATATTGTTCAGGATTCCAGGTGCCAGAGTTACAGATACCGGACTTCCGGAAGCCTCTACGATTTCTCCCGGTTTCAGCCCGGAAGTCTCTTCATAGACCTGAACAGTCGTGATGTCTTTGTCCAGGGAAATGACTTCGCCAACCAGCTTTTCCTTTCCCACATAGACCATTTCCGACATCATGAATCCGGTGTCACCCTTCAGATAGATGACCGGACCGTTTATTCCATAAATAGTTGCTGTCTTATTCAATTCCTGCACCTCCTGCTGCAAAACTGAACTGATGATATTCATAATCGACTGCAGCCTGGAAGCTGTGATCGATCAGAATATTACGGCCTCGGATTACAGCACGCATACCGCCCATAAAATCATATTCACTGATGGTGATCGTCATGCCGGTACGTTTTTCCAGTTCTGTCTGTTTCTCCTTATCAGAAGGAGAAATATAAATGGTCATCTCCTCGCCATCTGCAAAGCGTGCGGCTTCGCGGATTTTGCTGCAGAGATAGTCCAGATATTCGTCTGTTTTTGTAAAGTCAGAAAGAAGCTCCTTTACTTCATCAAACAGCCTGACTTTTAATTCATTTTGTGTTTTGCCAAGAGCACGTTTCAGTTCGGTTTCGGCTTTTGCCGCAGCTTGATTTACCTGCCTTCTGGCTCTTAAGGTCTCGGATTTGATGCGGACCTCAGACTGTGCGGTCGCTTCTTTTTTATGCTTTTCAAATAAAGATTCAAGCGCTTTTTTGTGATTGTCAATGATCGCATTTCCTTCAGAACGGGCTTCAGTCATGACCGTTTCCTGTAAATGCGCTATTTTCTCTTCAAGCGTCATTGTCTCACCTTCTATGCCTTTCTAGTTAAAGTTTCAGTCCAATCGCTTCATTGACGTATGAGGTAATGAAATCCTTTTTACGTCCTGTTCCGTGTCTGTCCGGAATTTCGATCAGAAGAGGCATCTTTCTTTTTAACTTGATCTCATCGATGAGATCCGGAAATTCTCTTCCAAAGCGTTCCGTCAGAAGAATGATACCGATCGACTTGTCGTTCATGGCAGTTTCCAGCGCATCACGCAGCTCCTGCTTTTCATGAACTACGACACCGTCCACGCCGGCAAGCCGCATTCCGGTATAAGTATCCACGTTGTCACTGATCAGATACATTTTCATGATTACAGTCTGCTGATGATCATGAAGGAGATGATAAGACCGTACAGGCATACACCTTCTGCAAGACCTACGAAGATAAGGGATTTACCAAGGACGCTGGAATCCTCGCTGATAGCTCCAAGAGCTGCGCTTGCTGCACTTGCTACGGCAATACCGCCACCGATGCAGGAAAGACCGGTAACAAGAGCTGCTGCAATGTAACCAAGACCGGTTGCAAGGCCTGCGCCTGAGGCAGCGGCGTCTGCCGCATGTACCGGTACACTTCCAAAGAGCATGATCCCTGCTACAAGGAAGGTTCCAAAGTAAGAAAGAACATTGAAGGCAAGTGCACATTTATAACGTCCTTTATTTTTTTCTCCGAGCAGGTAATATCCGAATGGAATGAAAATGCTTAAAACCAGTGCGGCAATGAGAATAAGTTTAGTTGCTAAAGTCATGATAATTTCCTCCTAAAATGAAAAACTAATTTTTTGCAGTACCTGTATAAGGTTTAAATTCGCGGCCGCTGCCTTTGTAGAAGCGGCTGAACATCTCGTAATAGACAAGTCTCAGGACCTGGATTCCAACGATCAGTCCTTCGAATCCACATACAAACAGGTTGCCGAGTACGATCACTACCCAGTTAATATGCCCGCTTTCGGCACCGGCAAGCATCAGTACAACCTCCATGATGGAAGCGTGACTGACTGCGAATGCACCGATACGGATAAAGGAAAGCGTATTTGAAAAATAGCTGAGCAGGGTTTCAAATAATTCAAAGAATGCCTGGGTGACAAACATTGCTTTGCTTTGTTCCATTTTTTCGGTTTTCTTTTTGATCTTGTTCGTTAGCGGTTCTTTCAGTGCGATCAGAAGAAGCGGTACTCCGAACATCACTGCAAGAACGATTCCACCCGGCAGAGAGTGACCTGTCATGAAAAGAATGATGCAGGTAACTGCTGCCCCGTAGAATATCAGCCCTGCCACGCCGTTTGCATCAAACCAGGTTGCTTCGGTATCTTTGGCACGGATGCCGTTGATAATATGGAAGATCATAGAAATCAGGATGATTCCCATACCAAAAGCAATCGATACGATAAATACGGTATTCAGCTTTCCGATAAACGGTAAGGTAGTCATATGATTGATCGGTCGGATCCATTTGGCTTCTATAATGTCTTCAAATCCAAACACACTTCCAAACATAAATCCAAAGAAGGTGGAGAAGATTCCGGCAAGTGATACGATTCCGGCAAGGTTCATTTTCTTTGTGAAATACAGGATCGCACCGCCGATAAAGAGCAGCAGCCCCTGACCGACATCCCCGAACATGGCACCGAAGATAAAGCTGTACATGATACCTACAAAAATGGTCGGATCCATCTCACCGCTCTTGGGAAGTCCGTACATCTTGATGAACATTTCAAATGGTTTGAAAAGCTTTGGATTCTCGAGCTTGGTAGGAGGTTCTCCAAAATACTGTTCCCGGTCCTCTTCTACTACGATATAAACCTTGTCATCTCCCTGTGCCTCTTTGATAAATGCATTTGCATCTTCTTCGGACATCCAGCCGCAGAGGATGTAGTATTCTTCCTGCTCGTCTGTCTCGGTTCGTGCCGCAAATTTCCGGATATCAAAGTTATCGGAAAAACGTTCCAGCTGAATTCTTGCACCGAGTAGTCTGGAAGCATTCTTGCGGAACATCTCCTGACGTTTATCCTTCACTGCCTGGATTTCATCGGTCAGATTCTGGACTTCTTTATCCAGGCTCCGGTAAGCTTCCAGCGGGGTTCCGCCAAAGTCTTCCAGCAGATCGACTTTTTCAAAGTGGAGAGACCGCATGATCGAATCGACCTTTCCTGCATCAGCATCCGATACAAAATAAACGCCATAGACATAAGAGGCATCTCTGGAGCCTTCCAGAAATAATGCATCAATGTCTTCAAGAAGCGCTTTTTCCAGCCGGTGATAATAATCCACATTGATTTTTCCAAATCTTGTGCGGATGTATTTGTACTGCATGATCTCATGCAGGTCAAAATCCAGAGAAGTAAAAGGTTCCAGGACTTTCATACGTGCCTGGATATTCTCTCTCTTTTTTTTCAGTTCTTCTTTTTGCTGCTGCAGATCCATGTAGTCATGATTGATAGAACGAATCATCTCAAGGATCTCGTCTTCGCTCTGATCAAAGGATGGCTCTGCTGGCATGTCTTTCATATATCCCAGAAACTGTGTCACTTTTGCGAGTGGATCACGGTAAGGGTTCATTTCCAGAAATGGCATCAGATTATCTACTGTCTTGAGCTCCGTGAGTGCATTTTCAAGCTGCATCTCATATTTGGAAAGATACCGGTTTGTCATGCGGTCGATGTCGGCGCGTGGTCCGGTAATGCTCAGGAACTTCATCTTAACAATCATTTCGCTGTTCCTCCTATATAAGTTAATGTCTCACGTGCAGAAAGTCCGTAGCGAACACATTCGAGCACAGTTGTAAGCTTATCAAGCTCCTCCTCTTTCAGAAAAAGATAGGTATTCACGGTTGCGATGGAATAAGGGTTACTTCTTCTGTCTGCCAGGTAGAGACGGTACAGGCAGTCTTTGTAAATCGTCTCGATGGACGCTGGTGTCTGAGTATCGGTGTGACGCAGATAAGGCGTTCTGGTAACCAGCTTTAAAAATTCATCGACAGACGGTGCTTCTACAAGATCCTTCAGCTGATCTACATGAATCCGGTAGTGTATCGGGATCAGCAGTGTGGAAATATCCGGCGGAAGCATGTTGTAATATTTTTTTGCACGGTAGATCCACTGTAGGTTCAGCAGGTCGATCTTTGCTCCGGCATCTCTGGTGAAAATTTCCAGTTCCTTATGCTTCAGAATCTTTTTGCGTTTCTTCCACATGGTTGTAAAATAGTACAGATTCAGTGCCAGATCGTAATCAAAAAGGGTAGGGTTCTCCGCATTTTCCAGACGTTTTAACGGCGCATAGTATTCTGTGCCCTTTAAATTTTCCACCAGCTCACCGATATTCCCCGAAGTGATCAGTTTATCGATGGAGAGATCCGAATATTTGTCGAAGAATATTTTCTTATGATCCAGATCAAAAGGCTTCTGATAGTGGTTGAATACAATACGCAGACAATAGTTGATCAGATTCATTTCGTAGCGCTTCAGATAAAGCTCTAGGAATTTTTTCTGATCCATTCCGGAAAAACGGTACAGGCGTGTATAATCACTGTAAAGTGACTGCACAAGAAGCTTCTCAATCTCACCGCGGTGAAGACGGTTTTCGTCCATATCTGCAAGGACATTCCGATATCCGGGATGTTCTTTGAGATAAGCAGCAACTTCGGTTACTGTATGAAATGCGGCGATATTCTGGAAATCTTCGTCAGTGAGCAGTTTCGCCTGCATGGCGCGTACTTTTGTTACGATGCCACTGTATGCAAGTAAATTTCCCATATGCTATCCCTCTATGATACGTCTGACAATTTTCTCGGCATATGCCGTATGCTTCTCTTCAAAATCTTTTTTAAGTTCTTCGATTGCTGTCTGGTTCTTACGGTTCTGCCTTGCAAGAATCTCATCCATCTGACGGTTTAATCCTTTGTGGATATCGTTCAGCTCCTTTTGGGTGTGATCTTCAAGTTGTTTGTCGAACTGATTGCGTTCATTTTGAATGCGTTCTTCCAGTTCTGATTTTTCCAGTTCCGCGTGTTCCACAACAGCTTCGGCTGCGTGTTCGATTTCGGAGAGCTTTTTAACAATATGATCCATTGTCCGACTCCTTTCTTAGAAATTATTTATACATTTTTAACAATGCATACATATTCTACTACTTTGAATTAGAAAAATCTACTAAATAATAAGAGAATATCATAAGAATATTTTATACAAAACTTATAAAATATATTTTTGGGTTTTCAAATATTTCAGAATAGTATAAAATAAATAAGGTTATACATATTTTCACTAAAGGAAGAGAAAGATATATGAGGTTAAGAAATGTACCGGGAGCAGATGCTTATCTGACAGCTCATCCCCTTGTAATTAAAAATGAGACCAGATATCGCGGCACCTGGAAAGAGACTTTTCAGAATCCGGAGAATCCGATCCATATTGAGATCGGGATGGGAAAAGGACAGTTTCTTCTGACACTTGCAAAGGAGAATCCATCCATCAACTATATCGGTATCGAACGTTATTCAAGCGTACTGCTTCGGGCGCTGGAACGCTTTGACAATGACGAGGAATACAAGGATGTCAACAATATTCGTTTTATCTGTATGGATGCGACAAATCTGCCGGAGGTTTTTGCTGTCGGAGAGATTGACAAGATTTATCTGAATTTTTCAGATCCGTGGCCGAAAGCACGTCATGCAAAGCGCAGACTTACTTCCAAGCAGTTTTTTGAGCGGTATGACAAGATTCTTGCCTTTGACGGAGTCGTTGAATTTAAGACAGACAACAGAGAGCTGTTTGACTTTTCACTGGAGCAGGTGGAGCTGGCAGGCTGGGTACTTCTGGCGAAGACCTATGATCTTCACAATGATCCGACACTCAGCAGAGGGAATGTTATGACTGAGTACGAGGAGAAATTTTCCGGGCAGGGACATCCGATCCATAAACTGATCGCAATGCGCCAGTAAGACAATTGAATAAAATGCAGCAGGCAGATCATAAAGGCACTGAGTGCGTAAGATGATCCCTGGCAATATAAGAGACAGCAGATACGGAGCAATCCGCACATCGGCTGTCTTTTTGCATATATTGTAGAAAGAGGAAGTCAGGAAGGAACAGATATGCGGAAAAAGCATCATTTTCAGAATTGTATGCGGGGGTTTTGCTATAAGAATCCAAGATTTAATAAAAAGCTGATCTGTTTCAGAAATTCTTTTCAGGAAGTCTATAAAATCTTAAACCCGAAATGTGGATGCCACTAATCCAGTCCTTTTTACATAGCCTGAGATGGCAGAAATGAGGAAAGTGTATGGGTATCGCATTGATCACGAAGGATTATGAAAATACAGTCGGAAAGCAGAGGATGCCGGTAATTGTGGAGTTTTACGCATCATGGTGTCCAAAGTGCGGAATGATGTATCCTGTTGTGGAAAGGATTGCCAGCCGGTATCAGGGAAAATGGATTTTCTATAAGATTGATATTGATATATCGAAAGAGATTGCAGAGTATATAGGCATTGAGATCGTACCGACGTTTGTGGTGTACAGAGATGGAAAAATCTGTGGATATACAACCGGAGTTCTTCCAGAAGAAACTCTGGAAGAACGAATCCGGGAAATGTTAAGAAAATAATTGGTGGAATCAATTATTCGTATGATGAATATTTTGCGCAGATTGCATTGACTTGCTATGTTAAAATTCGAATACAGCAACACCGTATGGCGGAAGATCGTAACCAAATGAATATGGTCTTCCATCACATTCCTGTTTCTTTGCTTTATATACTGCCGGGCGGGCTTTTCCGCTTCCGCCATACTGCAATTCATCACTGTTCAGTACCAGGCGGTACTGTTTGCCGCGCGGTACACCGACACGGTACTCCGGTCGTTCGATCGGTGTGAAGTTACATACGAATAAAAGGTTCTTTTTTGCGCCCTTTGAATGACGGATGAAGCTGTAAATACTTCGTGAGCTGTCATCTGCATTGACCCATTCAAAGCCTTCCATGCAGGTATCCTGTTCATACATGGCTTTGTTGTGTGTGTAAAGATGCAGCAGGTCACGGTAGAAATTCTGGAGTGCCTGATGCTCCGGCTCTGCAAGGAGATACCAGTCAAGCTCACGCGCCTCGCTCCACTCGCGGAGCTGTCCGAAATCCTGTCCCATGAAGAGAAGTTTCTTTCCAGGATGTCCCATCATGAAAGCATAACCGACCTTCAGGTTGGCGAATTTCTCAAATCCAAGACCAGGCATCTTATTGAGCATAGAGCATTTTAGATGTACCACTTCATCATGTGATAATACAAGAATATAATTCTCGCTGTATGCATAGGTTAAGGCAAATGTCATACCGTAGTGGTCGCCTTTGCGGAAATATGGATCCAGCTTCATGTATTCGGTAAAGTCATGCATCCATCCCATGTTCCACTTCAGGCTGAATCCAAGACCATCATCTTCCGGTTTGCCTGTTACTTTTGGCCATGCGGTGGATTCTTCTGCGATCATCAGTGCGCCAGGGTTACGTCCGGTAGTAACGGAATTCAGATGCTTGAAAAATTCGATTGCTTCCAGATTCTCATTGCTGCCGTATTTGTTGGCGATCCACTGACCGTCTTCTTTACCGTAATCAAGATACAGCATGGAAGCAACAGCATCTACGCGGAGACCATCGATGTGATAATGTTCGATCCAGAACAGTGCGTTGGCGATCAGGAAGTTCTTAACTTCTGCTTTACCATAATCGAAGATCTTGGTTCCCCAGTCCGGATGTTCCCCTTTCTTAGGATCTGCATATTCAAAGGTAGCTGTGCCGTCAAAATCAGCGAGTCCGTGTGCATCGCGTGGAAAATGTGCCGGTACCCAGTCAAGGATTACGCCAATCTTATTCTTATGGAAATAATTGATCATATATGCGAAATCTTCCGGCGTACCATAACGGGAGGTCGGAGCATAATATCCGGTCACCTGATATCCCCAGGAGCCGTCAAATGGGTATTCTGAAATTCCCATCAGTTCGATATGAGTATACCCCATCTTTTTTATGTAGTCTGTAGCTGCATGCGCAAATTCACGGTAGCTGTAGAACCCCTCATCTTCACGTCCCGGATGGCGCATCCAGGAACCGATATGTGCTTCATAAATGGAAATCGGTGAGGAATGGAAATCCCATTCTGCCCGGTGCTTCATCCAGACACTGTCACTCCATTTTAAATGGGAGATATCAGCAATCCTTGAGGCTGTTCCCGGTCTCAACTCTGCACTGTTCGCAAATGGATCAGCTTTGTAAAGCTTATCTCCGGTCTGTGTCTCGATACAGTACTTGTAAAGCTGTCCGAGCTGTGCTTCCGGAACAAATGCGGTATAGATTCCAAGTGGTTCCTGACGCTTCATAACGTTTGCATCTTCACTCCAGCCGTTGAATTCACCGACTACGGCAACTGATCTGGCGTGTGGAGCCCATACTGCGAAATATACGCCGGTTTTTTTTCCATCTTTTACAAAATGTGCACCCATTTTTTTATAGATTTCATAATGGGTTCCCTGTCCGAATAAATATTGATCTAATTCGCCGATTCTATAATCAGCGGGTTTATCTGTTGTTACAGTTTTTACAGACTTTTTAGCTGTAGACTTTTTAGCAGCAGTTTTAGCAGCTGCCGGTTTTTTTACAGTAGATTTTTTTACGGCCGTCTTGCGGGTCGTGTTGGTCTGTTGTGCTGTTGTTTTTTTTACTGCCATCCCATTCACCTTCTATCAAAGATATTTAGGAATATTATACTAGAAATAGCGATAAAAAGAAAGAGTTTTGGACAACTTATACATTTCTTATGTAAGATATCTAAAACTCTTTGTTTATAGTTATCGGTTTTGTCTGCGTATACAACAAAAGAACGCGCCGGAAGCGCGTTCTTTGTAGAAATCTTATGCTTTAAAATCTTCTTCTTTCAGGATGATGTGGTCTGAATTATCAGTGCTTCTTCCAAATACCCGTTTCACAAGATGTTTTACATTTGCTTTCTGGGAATGTGAAATTGCTTCATCCATGATCTCTTTTACTTCTGCAACAGTAACCGCATGATCTTCTCTCTGCATCATATCGATCCGGCTGTATAATGCAAGGATTCCCATTTCATCGATACGGTATCCGTTTTCCTTAGCATAGGTCTGACCGAATGTAACCAGTTCATCATTGACGAATACCGGAAGCTCCAGTCTGGAAGTAAATTTACGTTTGAATTCGCGATGGGATGCAAACATCCTTTCCAGCGGTTTCTTCTGGTCTTCCAGAAGGAAGAGAAGTTCGCCGGTCTGTTCATCCATCATGTCATTCAGTTCACGGATGGTTCTGTCATTCATCTTGGAAGCTTTTTCGATGATCAGTGCGCCACCGTTCAGCTTATCGATGATACTTCCGATGTCCTTTTTGTTCAGAGAATCACCGGTTACGATTGCAACTTTACCCTGTTTGAGTCTGCGCTGTTTCTGGATTGCTTTTACAATATCAACTGCGAGGACTGTTTTTCCGCTTCCCTTGCGGCCAAGGATCAGGATGTTGCCTGTGCGGGAAGTTCCATAACGGTTACGGCAACGTTTGTCGTTATCAAGGATTTCTACAAGCTGTTCACTGACACCACGGATCGGTACAAAGTAAGAGAACAGCTGCTTCTGCTCTTCAGTAAGTCCAAGCTTCAGTCCAATCTCACTTGTTGCACTCAGATCGTAACGACCCTGTACAACGAATCCGGTATCGAATTTACCCATGCGTTCGGTGATTTCATCTTCTGACGGTTCTTCGATTTCAAGAACTTCGTCAATATCAGGAGTTGGCGCTGATTTTGAAGTTTCTTTCTCTGGCTCAGGAGCCGGTTTCTCGTCAAATTCAAGATCAAGATAATCATCACTGCTATCTAATTCTTCTTCATCTTCAAAGGAATCAAGGTCTGCAAAATCACCATCATCTTCGTCAGAATCATGATCATTGATATCGAGAGTAGATTCTTTTTCAAAATCAAAATCCTCTTTATGATCTTCATCTAATTCATCATCGATCTGGTAGTCATCTTCGTCTTCATCCTCGTATTCTTCCTCATCGTCATACTCGGAATCGTCTTCATCCTCGTATTCCTCGTCATCGTCATACTCGGAATCATCTTCATCCTCGTATTCCTCGTCGTCGTCATACTCGGAATCATCTTCATCTTCGTATTCCTCGTCGTCGTCATACTCGGAATCGTCTTCATCTTCGTATTCCTCGTCGTCGTCATACTCGGAATCGTCTTCATCCTCGTATTCTTCGTCGTCGTCATACTCGGAATCATCCTCATCTTCGTATTCTTCCTCGTCATCATACTCGGAATCATCTTCATCCTCGTATTCCTCGTCATCGTCATACTCGGAATCATCTTCATCCTCGTATTCCTCGTCATCGTCATACTCGGAATCATCTTCATCCTCGTATTCCTCGTCGTCGTCATACTCGGAATCATCTTCATCTTCGTATTCCTCGTCGTCGTCATACTCGGAATCATCTTTATCTTCGTATTCCTCGTCGTCGTCATACTCGGAATCATCTTCATCCTCGTATTCCTCGTCGTCGTCATACTCGGAATCGTCTTCATCCTCGTATTCAGCTTCTTCATCGTAAACCGCATCCGATTCATCATCTTCTTCGGAGTCAACGATTTCTTCAAAATCATTTTCTTCCGGATCTTCCTCGTCAGTGTCTGAAGCTTCTTTGGATGAATCTTCCGGGCTTTCAGTCGCTTCATCCTCTTCATCATCAACGAAATCTTCAGCATCTTCATCGGTGATTTCAGGCTCTTCACCATTTTCAAGCTGTTCCATCAGTTTGCGGATATCATCAGAAAGGATTGGTTTTGTAGCTCCAAGAACTTCCTCTTCTTCTTCTTTCTTCTTCTCGCGCAGGGCTTTTTCTTTCTCAGCTTCCTCCTGGCTCTTTTCAAGAATCTTTGCATTTTCACGCTGGGTTGCTTCCCAGTTGGCAAGAATTTCTTCAATCTTCATCTTACCGGTCATCTGTGAATCGTCTGAAGCAGATTCAGGAGCAACTGCACCACTTGCAACGGCAACACCGGCTTTCAGGGCATCTGAAAGGGAAGCACCGGAAATAGTTGTGGAAATATCGGAAGTGCTTCGAATCCGGGTTTTTGGCTGTGACTCAGCTTCTGGTTCGGAAGCATGTGTCCGGGCCATTGGCTCTGGAAGATCCGGAAGATCAATACTGTCTGTGACATGTACATCTTTGCGGACCTTGTCTGCAATTCGTGGATTCGGTGCCGGACGTTCTTTGGATTTTCGGAAGGAAGGTTTTCTCTTGGAAGAATCCTTACGGCCGATACCATCATTTCGATGATCGTATTTTTCCTGCTGAAGTGGAGTCAGCGGTTTGTATTTCATTTTAAGTTCCATTGCCTGGTATACATAAGTACCTTCGCTGAACCAGAGAATCAGATCATCACATTCATCAAGACATTCGGAAGTCATACCAGCTTCAGCGTATAATCTGGCAAGTTCATATGCCCATTTTTCAACGTATTCAGAATGCTTGAAATCTTCAAGAGCTTCAATCTGTTCTTTGACTGGCGCTTTCTGTGCTTTTAAGATCTTATACCGGAGAATGTACTGGTTTGGATCTTTCGGAGCAAGCTTGACAAATTCTTCGTAGCAATCAGCTGCTTCATCGAAATGTCCCAGCTTCAGAGAAATAATTCCCAGGCGGTATACAACCTTTCTGCTGGAAGGTGCTTTATCATACGCAATAAATAAGGTATCACGTGCTTTACCAAGTTCCCCCGCATTTTCATAGATTTCGCTTACGGTAGAGAGCATGGCGGTATTTTTTACTTTACGCCAGTCGATCGTATCTGCAATCGACATCGCTTTCTGGTAAGACTTCTGTTCGGCATACGCAAGCATCTGCTCTGTCTTTGCGCGATATTCATATTTATCCAACGTTTCTCACCTCATATGATTATTATTAATTATTTTACTTTTCCTCAGTAAGTCTGACTTTTGTACCAGAAACGGAAAACAAAAGTCTTATAATTTTACTTACTAAGTGTATCATAGAGCGTTGTCAATGTCAAAAATTACGGCTGATATTTTTCAGAAATGTTAAAAAAATATTACAAAAAATTCACAAATTGGGAGCTGGTAACAGAAAAAAAGGAGACAGCCATCTTTTGAATGGCTGTCCCGGAATATTCAATTGTAATTTTTATTTTTATATCGGAGGAATTAAGTAATTCTTATTCCTGTAAGTTCTTTAAGCATTTCATATGATATTCAGATTTTATAAAATTTATAAAAATGAAATCATATGAATCGATTTTGATCAATTCTGATCGTTCGTTATTTTATATAATCAGGTAATCCAATTTTGGTATTTATCAGCTTTCTCGTCACTGTTAAATTTACTTATCAATGAATGTTTCTTTACACATTTTCTGATCTTGAATTACTGTGGTATTTACTTCAATATGTCAACAAATGCTGAATCTTTTTATATCTTATAATCGCTTCCGGTTTATCTACTACTCCGACCTTTTTTATCATTAACTTTTCTCTTACCGGATTATAATCTATGGTTAAGGCTCATCTCACAGGAATTTACATTTGCCATACCATTAACATATTGAGTTTTAGATGATGAAATATCCAACGGTCAAAGCCTCCTTCCTTTCGTTCTCGTTCCAAAATTTTATCCGGATATTCTTTTTCTCTTATACTTTTTTCTGTTCAGAAGTCAGATATCAATTTTCTCTTATTATTATAAATTATCAATTTTAAAAATTGTTCTCTACACACTCCGCTTACAAAACGCTCATAACCAAAATGTATAGTTGCTTTTTAAAAACTTTCTAACCTTCAAATAACAATTATTCTTGTTACCCTTTTCTGATCTGATTCTTCATCTTATACTCTTGACGAGTATATATGAAACTATGTAACAGATTAAAAAATATCTTTTTGAAATTCCCTTTCTCGTCAGGAACTTCTTTTCTTTTGGATTGACTTAATAATAACACCCAAATACTTATTTGTCAATGTAATTTTAAAATAATTTTTATAAAATTAGAAAGAATTAAAATTGTAATATATATATCAGAAAATTCAAACAATTATAAATACGATTAGAAATAGTTATAGCCATTTGCAATATATTCGGGGTTTTGCTATTGTTTCCGTCCATAAATGCATGATACACTAAAAAATAGATGAAAAATACAGGCTATGGCATTGGGATAAAGAAAGGAGACCTACAGATATGGGAGGATTTTTTGGCGTTGCATCAAAAGAAGCATGTAATCTGGATCTTTTTTATGGAACAGATTATCATTCGCATCTTGGAACCCGCCGCGGAGGTATGGCTACTTACGGAAGTGATGGTTGGAAGAGAGCGATTCATAATATTGAAAATTCGCCGTTCCGTACAAAATTTGAAAAAGATGTTGATACAATGAAGGGAAATATTGGAATTGGATGTATTTCAGATTATGATCCACAGCCAATTCTGATCCAGTCGCATCTGGGGTGCTTTGGAATTACGACAGTAGGTAAGATCAATAATGCGGATCAGCTGATTCGGAATCTTTATGAAAATGGACATACACATTTTCAGTCTATGACCAATGGACAGATCAATTCTACAGAGCTGGTTGCGGCATTGATCTGTAAAAAGGATTCGTTTGTTGAGGGAATCCGTTATGTGCAGTCAGTAGTTGAAGGCTCGATGACACTTCTGCTTCTGACAGAGAATGGAATTTATGCAGCCAGAGACCTTCTCGGACGTACACCGGTTGTGATCGGAAAGAAAGAGAATGCATACTGCGTTTCCTTTGAAAGCTTTGCATATATCAACCTTGGATACACAGATTACAAAGAGCTGGGACCTGGAGAAATCGTCTACGTGACACCGGAATCTGTGGAGACTGTAAGTCCTGCATGTGAAAAGATGAGAATCTGTTCGTTCCTGTGGGTATACTATGGATATCCTACTTCTTCTTATGAAGGGGTTGGTGTAGAAGAAATGCGTTACAACTGTGGAAAGCTTTTAGCACAGAGAGATGACCATTCGATCGACGTGGATATTGTTGCAGGAGTTCCGGATTCGGGTATTGCTCATGCGATAGGTTATGCAAATGAATCAGGTATTCCGTATGCAAGACCATTTATCAAATATACTCCGACCTGGCCAAGATCCTTCATGCCGACAACACAGAGTCAGCGTAATCTGATCGCCAGAATGAAACTGATCCCGGTACATAGTCTGATCGAAGACAGGAGCCTGCTGCTGATCGATGATTCTATCGTGCGTGGCACACAGCTCCGTGAGACGACAGAGTTCCTGTATCAGAGTGGCGCAAAAGAAGTGCATGTCCGCCCGGCATGTCCACCGCTTTTGTACGGATGCAAATATTTGAACTTCTCCCGTTCCAAATCAGATCTGGATTTGATCACAAGAAGGATCATCCGTGAGTGGGAAGGCGACAATGATGTCAATGTACTGAGTGAATATGCGGATCCGAACAGTGACCGGTATGCAGCAATGCTGGAGGAAATCCGCAAGAGACAGAATTTCACTTCACTTCGTTATCACAGACTGGATGATCTGATCAAATCAATCGGGATTGATGCATGCCAGGTATGTACCTACTGCTTTAACGGTGTGGAATAACAGGTAAATGAAAATATAAAACAGGTGTCCACGTAAGTATATCTTAGTGATATATCCCCGTGGGCACCTGTTTTTGTATATACGATTTTGGTGTATACAATGATGTGGAATGGTGTACAAAGTATGCGGAGCGGCAGCTCCTTCTGCAAAGCTGCACTATAGCAGCAGATCATCTATCTTCACATAGTCTCCCATCCGGTATGCTTCAATTGCATTTCCATTGATCACATAGAACTTTTCGTTTGCATACACACCGCGGGTTCCAAGATAAGAATTACCGTTGACTTCCTCCTGCATCTGTACCTGGAAGCCCTGATCTTTATCGTAAGAAAGGATCACATACTGGTTGGCAGATCCGGAAAGCGGAAAGCCGATCAGATTCTTTTCCGGATCAACCAGTGCTGCACGGTAGTCAGAAAAAACATCCGAGTAATAGTACTGATCCAGTGTGTACTTGCTGACTTCCTTCACATCCGAAGGATCACTGATATCAAACATGGAGATCTTTACCCCGTTTGTAATGCCATTTTCATCGGTATCCATACCGATGCCAAGAAGCAGGTTATCACTGTAAAAATGCAGGTATTCCGAAAAGCCGGGAATTTTCAGCTTGCCAAGGATCTTCGGATTCTCCGGATCGGAAAAGTCTACGGAGAATAAAGGATCTGTCTGTTCATAAGTTACAAAGTAACCGGTATCGCCCAAAAATCTTGCGGAATAGACCTGTTCATTTTTGGCAAGATCCTCGATCTTACCGATTGTTTTCAAATCTGCATCCAGCACATAGACTGAATTGGACTGTGAAGAGCTTCCGACATTATGCGTAACCGTTGTCACCAGCCGCAACGTATTGTCATACTCATCAATGCTGAAGGAATCGTTCAGATATCCTTTTACTTTGCCCTGGGCAGAGCCGGAAAGTTTTCCTTTATTGTAAGACAGCTTGCGGAGGATCGTCTGATTCTTTGCCGCAAGATTATCTGCGAGGATACTGCTGTTCGCATACTCATAAATATAAATGTTGTTCTCACTCACATAGACTTCGCCATTCTCAGACATGACTGCTTTCTGGTCTGCTGCCTTATCCGGACTGGAAGCGGAAACGGAGCTGACAACAAGGTACTGGTCTGCTGCATGGTTCGTCGGGAGATAGATATCCGACTGCTTCAGAAGATTGTCACCAACAAGCGGAACATAGGAAGGATAATCTTTTTTGGTGATCGTATCGTAAATATAATAGTCGCTGAATACATACAGATATCCGTCTTTAAAACGTGAAGTGCGGTAGTAACCACTCTGATCCACGGTTCCGATGGATTTCGGATTGTTGATATCTGCCAGATCATAAGTCTGGATACGGGTACAGCTGCCGCGGTACAAGGTTTTACTGTCAGAATCAACCTGCGTGTTCTGCATGTTGCCAAGGACAAAAAGCTTCTGGTCACTCAGGTAAAATTCGGATGCCTGAAAATTCTCATTCAGCGAAATACCGGAAACAACCTTCATCTGATCAGACCGGATATCTACAATGGAAATTTCCTGTGAGTTTGCTTTCAGTGTATAAAGATAACTTCCATCCGTTTTTACAATGTCTGCTTCACCGACGCCCTCTGTGCGGACGTTGGTATCGGAAAATGAAGTATCCACAGCACGTGCAGAGGCTGTTGAAGAATCCGAAGAGGAGCTGGAACTATCGGTACGTGCACCATTGTCGGCTGTTTCAGTTGAATACATGACAATTCCGCCGTCGGTTGAACCGGTAACAGATGAAGAATCCAACTCATCCTGATAAGATTGCAGGTATGTGTAGACTTCATCATAATCGGTTGCCGTTTCTAAAGTATCGGAAGAGGCAAGCTTACCGGAGGATGTACCGATTGAAGAACTGCCTTTTGTGGAAGAAGTGGCTGAGTCTGAAGAAAGATTCTGCTGGCGGATGTGGGCGCCAATGCCGACAACCAGTACCAGTGCGGCAGCGATAAGTCCTCCGCGCATCCGGTGGCCGCGGGAAAATCCATGCTTTTTCGGGATATGTCCGGAAGCCTGAGTGCTGTTATGCTCTTCCAGCATTTTCATAATCTGATCCGGTGCAAGGCTTTCCGGAACAGGAGTTTTTTCCGTAGATTGTTTTATTTTATCCAGTATTTCTTTTTCGTGATCTGTCATATGAAACACCTCCTATTACTCTTTTATCCTACTCTTTCAGAAGCCAGCTCATCTTTTCGAGGGCACGCTTTCTGCGGGAGCGGACTGTATTCGGGTTCAGCCTTAGCATTTTTCCGATCTCTTTACTGTTGTAACCGCCATAGACGGATAAGCCGATGATCAGCTGATCGTCTTCATCGAGAATAAGAAAAGCACGTTCCACATCTGTGCGGAGTCCGTCACAGTATGTGGCAGAAGCATGATCTTCTTTCAGCTCGGTCTCGGTCCGTTCATGGCTCTTTAACTTCCGGCGGCACACATTTGCCAGAATCTGAAAGATCCAGGAACGGAATGCTTCTTCTTTGCGTAATTTATGTATGTTCTCATAGGCGGAAAGAACGGCTTCACTGACGGCGTCTTCTGCATCCTGCGGATGATGCATCATGCAGAGCGCAAAACGATACAGATCCTGATAAACCGTCTTATATAATTCTTTAAATGCAATTGCATCGATCATAAGGTCCCTCCTCTCATAACAGGTTCTTTGTATATAAGAGTATAAAAAAGTCGGAAGTGTTGCAAAAAGGGACAGAAAAATTTCCGTCCCTTTTAAATCATATCATTGTCTGAGAAAAATTAACCTCTGTAATAATTGATCAGACATCCTTTGAGGATGATCTCACGTTCTGCATCCGTCAGATCACCGAGCTTCAGATCGATCTCCTTCAGATCATCGCCTACGACATAAGCCTTGATCGTGGAAACTTTATCTTCTACTGCTTTGCGGATATCCGGCACGAAGAGATAGTCACCGTTCCTGAAAGAAAGCTTTGTGTGTTCCTCTTCGGTAATAAACGGAAGCATGCCCCAGTTGATCAGGTTCGAGCGGTAACGTTTGGTTGCGTACTCATTCGCGATATTCGCCCAGCCGCCGAGGACCTTCTGGCAGGAAGCAGCCTGCTCACGGGCAGAACCATCACCAGGTTTGACCGCGAAAATGGTACTTCCGACACCGATATTTCCTTTGCCGACTTCCGGATAAGACTTCTGGATTGCTGCCATCACCGGTTTTAATTCATCCAGTACATCCAGTGGACAAGTACCTGCTTCAATCGCTTTCTGGGCTTTCTGGACCTCTTTCGCGCGTCCTACATAGGCAGGATCCTTTCTGGAAAGTGCAAATTCAGCAAGTCCAAGCGGGTTGGAACGATAAGAAGAAGTCTCGCCGGACGGGATCAGTTCGTCTGTCGTTGTAACCGGATCGTGGATCTCAGATACGACCTTCAGGATCAGATTCTCAGGAAGAGCGCTCATTGCCGGCCAGTCTTTGATGTTCGGTCCGAATTTGATCTCAACCGAAGGATCAGCAACGCCGTGGCTGTCAAATACACGGTTGGCGTAAATTCTGGAATCAAAGTGGTAGGTCGGGTTCTTGTATTCAATATCAAAATCTGTTGCCGGAGTAAGGAAACCTTTGTTCGCAGCAGTTGCGGCAATGGAACGTGCATCCATAAGGGCAACAGATGCGATCTGTCCACTCTGTAGCTTGCTTCCTTCACGGTTCGGGAAGTTACGGGTAGAGTGACGGATGGAAAATGCATTGTTTGCCGGAGTATCCCCAGCACCGAAGCATGGTCCGCAGAAGGCAGTCTTCACGATCGTACCGGCTTCCATCAGGTCAGCAACCGCACCATTTTTCACAAGCTCCATGTAGATCGGTGTACTTGCCGGGTAAACACTGAAGGTAAATTCATCTGATCCGATGTATTTGCCACGGATGATGTCTGCGGCAGCACAGATATTTTCAAAACCGCCGCCGGCACAGCCTGCGATGATACCCTGATCGACATAAAGCTTACCATTTACGATCTTGTCCTGAAGAGAGTAATCCACAGCACCGTCCAGGCTTACCAGCGCGCGCTGCTCTACATCGTGGAGAACATCTGCAAGGTTGGCATTGACATCCTCGATGGTGTAGACATTAGACGGATGGAACGGCATGGCGATCATAGGCTTGATCTCGCTCAAATTGACGTATACAAGACCGTCATAGTAAGCGACTGCGCCAGGCTCCAGTTCCCTGAAGTCATCACTTCTTCCGTGGATATCGTAGAACTCTTTGATCTTGTCATCGGTTCTCCAGATAGAAGAAAGGCAGGTTGTCTCTGTCGTCATAACATCGATTCCGATACGGAAGTCTGCACTTAATTTGCCAACGCCAGGTCCGACAAATTCCATGACCTTGTTATTGACATAGCCATTGCCGAAGGTTGCGCCGATGATCGCAAGGGCAACGTCCTGCGGTCCGACACCTTTCACCGGTTCGCCGTCCAGATAGATTCCGACAACGCCCGGCATCTTGATATCATAAGTCTTGTTCAGAAGCTGTTTTACAAGTTCCGGTCCGCCCTCTCCCATTGCCATGGTACCGAGTGCACCATAACGGGTGTGGCTGTCAGAACCAAGGATCATCTTGCCGCCGCCTGCGAGCATTTCACGGGCAAACTGGTGGATAACGGCCTGATGAGGCGGAACATAGACACCGCCGTACTTCTTCGCACAGGTCAGTCCAAACATGTGGTCATCTTCATTGATCGTACCGCCGACTGCACACAGAGAGTTATGGCAGTTGGTCAGAACATAAGGGATCGGGAATTTCTCCAGTCCGGATGCTCTTGCAGTCTGGATGATTCCGACAAAGGTAATGTCGTGCGAAGTCAGCTTGTCAAATTTGATCTGAAGCTGCTGCATATTACCGGAAGTATTATGCGCACTTAAGATCCCATAAGCCATTGTCTCTTTTGCAGCAGCTTCTTTTGTTGTCTCAATACCTGTCTTGCTTTTTACGGCAGCAAGTGCATCGGGTGCATCTGCAATTACCTCAGTACCGTGTAAAAGATAGGCACCGCCTTTGTATAATTTCACCATATCATGTCCTCCTATTTTCTGTTTTCTATGAATTTCATGTGGTCTGCGACCATCAGAGCAATCTTAAATGTCAGGGCGTCCTCAAAGACTCTGACATCCAGCCCGGTCTGCTTCTGGATCTTCTCCAGCCGGTAGACGAGTGTATTCCGGTGGACGAAAAGCTGTCTCGCTGTCTCCGAAATATTCAGGCTGTTTTCAAAAAATTTATCAACTGTGGATAAGGTTTCTTCGTCAAACTGATCAACGGTATTTCCGGCAAATACTTCTTCCAGGAACATCTCGCATAAGGAAACGGGAAGCTGATGGATCAGCCGTCCGATACCGAGTTCGCGGTAGGATAAAATATTGCGTTCCGGATAGAAGATACGTCCCACATCCAGAGCCATGCCTGCTTCTTTGTAAGACTGTGAGACCTCTTTGAGCTCAGGAACGATGGTTCCGAAGGAAAGCCGGACATTGACCATAGCTTCAGTGTTGATCGCATTCACCAGCATATCGGCAGTCGAACGGATCGTATCATAATCATCCGTACTGTCAAGGGACTTGATCAGAATAATATGTCCCTCATCTACGGCAGTAACAAAATCACCGGTTCCCGAGGAATAAATCCCACGGATCATATCCAGGACGATCGTGTCATCCGGATTCTTCGGTTCGATCAGATAGACGACTCTGCGCTGCTCAACTGTAATACCAAGCTTTTTCGCCTGGTTGTAGATATCTACGAGAAGCAGGTTATCCAGGAGCAGGTTCTGGATAAAACGGTTACGGTCAAGACGTTCGCTTCCGGATCTTAAAAGGCTCTCCAGCTGGCAGACACTTAAGCGTCCGCTGGTATGCACATCAATCTCATTATTGTGCTCGATCACGAAAATATAAGTCAGTTCATCATCATCATAAACCGGAAACAGACCATAGCATTCATCCAGGTGCTCCTCCGCTACGCCGGTAATCTCCAGCTCTTTTAAAAATGAGCAGACAGCTTTTTTTACTGCAGGCTTCTCCTTACCTACAGCTGCAAGCATCACTCCGTCTGTGTTCCAGATGGAACAGTTACACTCGATGATATCCCCTATTTCATTGATTGTTCTCTGTAAAATCTGGTTGGATAACAATCCATTCACCTCTCCATTCTTTTCAATATATGACAAATGGGAGAATTGTGAAATTCCCCCATCTTCTTCTGACAATACAATCTGATATTATTTTAGCAAATGTTTTACACTTTAGCAAGTTAAAATGAAAAACGTTCTCTCTTATTCGTCTTCGTCATCGCGTCTGTCAAACATGGCAGCAACGATTTCAAGAATCACAGCAAGACCGATCATAGATGCAGCGGCAATCTTTCCGGCAGTGCCGGTTGCAGCCTGTGCGATACCGCCGACAACCGGAACAGAAAGCTTTACTTTTCCGATGTAGTTGTTGTAAGGGATCGGATTCATATCTTTTTCCTCATTGGCATCTCCTTTGGTGATAAACTGTCCCATCGCCGGGCTGTTGGATACTACACGGTGGGTGATGATCGAGCCGTCTGCATTGTTGCTGTAAAAAGCAATGACATCATCTTTGATGATCGTGTCTGGTTCTTCATACCGGACATAGACCAGGCTTCCCGTCGGGATTGCCGGTTCCATGCTCCCACTGATCACGGTGTACATCTGAAAACCAAAAGCTTTCGGAAGCGTCAGCGGAATACAGGCAAGAATCAGTACTGTCAGTAAAACAGTGCCCAGTGCACTGCAAAATGCAGCCACCGGGCTTTTCTTTTTCTTCGTTCTCTTCAAAAAAGACTTCTCCTTTAGTGCCGCGCTTTTTTTATTTTGCACGTTTTTTCAAGAATACGATCAGTCCTACGAGAGCTGCTACCGCAACAACGATAATGCCGATCCCTGCTGCGATCGGAGTCTTGCTCGTCTTGTCTTTCGCATCGATATTTCCTTTTGGAGTGTCTTCATCATCCAGATCTACCAGAGACTTTGGTGTCTGTTCATCCTCAGATGTTGCAGTATCTTTATCTTTAGCTGTCGTATCCTGAGAATTGTCTGCATTCGTTGTACCACCGGCAGTACCGCCTGTTGTAGTACCACCCGCTGTAGTGCCACCTGCTGTAGTACCACCCGCTGTAGTACCTGTACCAGTACCGGCGGCTGCACCTGTTGTACCGGCAGGAGTTGCGGTTCCAGGAACTGTTGTTGTGACGGTAGTTGTTGTCTCAACGATACGGTCTGTAGCTCCCGGTGTGTAGGTAAACGTAAATACATTCTCAGATTCATTATCACTCAAAGTCTTGGTAAGTGCAAGAGCATCCGGAATATAATTTTCAACGTAACGGTAAGCAACGACCGGCTTGTCGCCGACGTTTCCGTAGAAGGTCTGGCTCTCTGCCAGTGATTTACCGGATGCATCCTGATAATTTACGGTATAGGCAACCATGTTGCCTTTGATTCCGTAAGCGACTACATAGTCAGTATCTTTATCAACGGTAAAGGAAGGAGCCGCAAGTGCTTCGTCATTGTCACGTCCGCTGAGACGGATTCCTTTGACATAATACTTGTCGTCTGTTACCTGGATGTCATTCAGATTGAAAGTAACGGTAGAACCGGAAGCAATGTCTGCCTGCTCGATCTTGTTCTGTCCGTTAATTGTTCCTTTGTTACCTGCGGATAATGTTACCTTGTAGGTATACGGTGTAGTATCATCTGCCATAACGCTCATTGTGGATGCACCGAGTGTCATGGATACAGTCAGAAGAGAAACCAGTAATCTTTTCCATTTTTTCATCTGCTTACTCTCCTTTCTGTCTGCGTCTTTTTGTGTTCTTATTGAGTGTGTAGATACCATATGCAAGAAGAATCAGTCCACTGATGAGTGCAAGCACACAGAAGAGAAGAACTCTTGCGGTATCACCGGTCCTAACGGTGTTGGTTGTCTTAACAATTTTATTCTTGGTGATGGTTTTGCCGGCTGAAACCTTTTCTACTGCAAAGTTCATACGGAGCTTTGCGAGTGTGAGCTGATAACCGTTGCCCTGTGTCTCACCTTCAACACCGACGGTAAGGTGTACCGTTCCGGTATTATTGGAAGCAAGTCTTCCGAGGTAGAAATATTCTTGGGTTGAGTTATCAATCTGCTTCAGACCTTCTCCTGCTTTGGAAGCGCCTTCCCCTCCGACCGTTGAGCTGTCATAGAGTACCTTTTCGGCATTGTCACTTCCAACATAGGTCAGCTTGTATTCGTAAGCACCACCCTCTGCGGAAGACTGTGCATCCTCCAGTGTCTGGATCACTTCGTTGGTCATGTACCAATCGGTATCCGTACTGTCGGAGTTCTTAAGCTGAACCTTGAGCTCGATGCTGTCACCCGGCTGGATATTTGTCAGCTCGTCAGTCACATCGGAGCTTTTAAAATTACTTTCCATCTTGCCGCCGGTGAAATTAACCTGCCATCCGTCGGCTCCCTGATAATCTTTTGCAAATGCAGTTGTGTGTACCCCTGCTGCCATTATCACTGTCATGGCGAGGCACAAAATTTTCTTTTTCATACTCTGTACCTCCCTACTGTAAGCTCATTGTTGTTTCGTCGTCTGATACATTCACGTCCACGCCCCAGGCACTCTTGATCGCGTCCTTTGCGTTGTGTGTCTGAACTGCATCCACCTCTGCGTCAATGTGGAAGGTGTAGCCATTGTACTTGTAAGTATAAGTGATGGTTTTACCTTTTTCAGATTCGGTTACATGCTTTGTTACATCCGATGCAATCGAAGGATTGATTCGGAGTGTATCCGATAATGCCGGTGTGGTATCTCCGGCTGCAACTGCCTTGGTATAATAAAGAACGGTACGCTCTTTCGTGGACTGTGCATCTGCAACCTGCCATCCATTGTCTGTGAGGAAGTTCAGCTCGATCAGTTCCGGTGAAAGTTCGGTGTTCTTTTTACCTTCTTCGTCCTGCCAGCTCTTTGTAATGATCACACGTACAAAGGTGTCGATCGTACCGCTGTTCTTGACGCTGATTGCTTCATTATATTTCTTGCCGGGTGTAAATGTCTCATCCTTTCCAAGAAGGTTTGTGAGAAGTGTACCCTCTGAGGTTCCCTTCCATTCATTGTTCGATACATAATCCCGGCTGCTGACTACTTTGTCATTTTCCAGAAGAGATACGCCGATACTCTGCATATTCATCTGTGCGGAATAATTCTCACTGTAGTAAGTGAGTGCGGCGCGTGTACTGCCGACAGTGCTTCCAACCAGCAAGAGTGCTGCGGCTGTCAGGACCAGGGCAGGTTTCTTTGGAAATGATTTCTTTTTCTTTTTCATTCTCATTACCTCCTACTCTGTCGTCTGTGTGCTGTCGTCTGTGATTACGTGATTCCAGTCGGCGTATGGATTGCCGTCCTCGTCGTAGAGAACCGGTGTACATTCCTGGATAACTACGATGTTAAATTCTTCCGGTTTGTCATCCCCTTCCGGGAACTTATAAGTGATATTGAGTTCCTGTTCGGTTGTCTTGCCTGCCGGAAGGACATCGTCGTAATACCAGTAGCCCTCATCACCTGCTGTCCATCCGCCGTCTGGTGCGTTATAAGTAAGCTCTACCGGTGCAAATGCTTTGACTCTTACGAAACAGTCATAATCACCGGTATTTTTAATTGTAATGTGCTTTCCGTTTTCATCAACGTCTTCTATCGGGACTGTCTCAGTAAATCCCATATTCATTTTCACACCGCCACCGGCTGTCGAATAAGTTGTAAAATACGCCATCGCGCTTCCAACTGCCAGGGTTCCGGTAAGAGCAAGTGTTGCTGCTGCCATGATTAGCGGTTTTTTATGTAACTTTCTCATTCCGATTCCCCCTTTCTAATTTGTGGCTACTTTTTTGATGTGCTGATACTGATCAGTTTCATCGAGTTTGAAATTATTTCTTATGCCGTATCCGCCATTGGTACGTCCGTCGTGTTTGTTGATAAATGAAACCTCTGCCGGTCTGAATTCTACTTCAGATTTTTTTTCAGGATTAGCAATGATGTCTGTTTCCTGACTTTTAGCAGAAGCGAGTTCATAGCTTGCACCGCTGTAAACCTCCGTTACCGTGACATGAGATCCAGCAGGAATTTTTTCAATCGTTACAGAATGGCTGCCTGCTGCATCGAAGGTAAGCTCTTCGATTCTGGTTTCTTTTTTATTATCCGGTGTTGTGATATCAATCTGGAATACGAAAGTTGCCTTGTCTCCGAAGGTCGCATTGTGATCTTCCAGTTCCTTGTTGATCACCAGCTTACCGTATCTTACGTGCTGTTCCGGTTTCAGACCAACTGCACTGTTGTATTCTTTGGTCAGATCGTAGATCCAGTCATCACTTGTCTGATCGTTATTGTAATAGTTGTTGGTCGGAAGTGATACCAGGTAAGGTGTAAAAGTATAAGTGTAATTTGGTGTAATTACTTTTGGTGTATCTACAAGGTAAAGTCCTGTCTTCAGTCCTGTTGCAGTACCTCTTCCGTTCTGCAGTGTAACGGTTTCGGTTGGTTCAACAACTGTTTTTCCATCAGAATCTGTCAACTTACCTTGTGCTTCTTTGGCACGTGCAGCCCAGGTAGCAGCTGCAGTATCCAAGTTATCAGCACTTACGGAAGAAAGATCCAGTCCGGTGAATGCATCCGTTACGGTATAGTTGCCGGATTCATCAACCGAAGCAACTTTATACAGGTTTACCGGAATGCTTGCGCTTAGAAGTTCACTGCTGTTTCCACTAATGTCGAATTCGATAGAACACTTCTGTCCGGTATCGATCGCGCTTGCGGCTTTCGCACCCGGAAGAGTGAGCAGTGGAAATGTAAGAGCGACAGCTAAGAGAAAAGTACTTCCCTGTTTTAATCGTTTATTCATCATCGCCTCATGTCCTCCTTAAAAATCTTGGTTATTCTTTGTGAGCTTTTCTCTTGGAAAGGAATCGCAAGAGAACGATCACAAGAATCGTGATTGAAAGTCCTAAAATTAAATAAAGCATATAATAATTCTGAATGGCTTTTACCATAGAATCTGTAACTGATTCGGTAGCATCCTCTTCGCCGTTATATGGAACTCTGGTTCCTCTTACGAGAAGACGATGGGAGTTGACTCCATATGGTGTACAGGTAAATAAAGTTACCTGGTCTTTCCCTTCTTCAATCTGGAGTGCTTTCTCCAGTGTTTCATGATCGTCTTTGTCTACCATCGGAAGAATCTGGTCTACCTTGTAGGCAAGGACTTCGTCCAGTACATGGATGTAAAATTTATCGCCAACTTCGAGCTGATCGATATCGGTAAAAAGCTTTGCGCTTGGAAGTCCACGGTGTGCTGCGAGAACACTGTGGGTACTCTCCCCTCCGATCGGAAGCTTTGTGCCGTTCAGATGTCCGACACCGGTCTGCAGATCCTTGTCACCGGTACCATGGTAAATGGCAAGCTTGATGTTGATCTTCGGAATGGAAAGATATCCCATTACTCCGTCATCTGCAACGTTCAGGATCTTCCAGTATTCGGTGTCTTTGATGTCATTTTCATCTTCACCGAATATATCTCCGTAGAGATTGTTCTGCTGAATGGTATCATTGAAAGCTTTTGCTTTCTCCCACTCAGATGTGAAGTCCTCTGATTCCATGTCCTGCACTGTATTTTCATAGCTGCTGATCAGCTGGTTCTGTCTGTAGGTATTCCACTGGTTGGATACCGTCGGGTAGATCAGAATCCCAAATCCTATCAAGAATAACAGACCGAAAAGGAAGGTTGAGATTTTTCTTTTCATAGGCATATTCCCTTTCTAGTTCTTGTTCTCTTTTTAAGAGGTCTCATTTTTCTTCTTTTGAAGCTTCTTCTCCTTTAAGTATAACACAAGGATGAAGATTGTGGTAACTGCAAGACCAACAATTACCCATAAAAGATAATTTGTATGAAGACTGATTCCGCTGAGCGGTGTCTTCTCATCGGCAACTTCCTGTTCCACATAAGGTACTCTGTGACCACGGACCAGAAGCCGCTCGGTATTGACTCCGTATGGAGTACAGGTAAGAAGTGTTACAAGATCTTTTCCTTCTTCTACTGCAAGAGAGGAAGTTTCTTCCGGTTTTACTACGGAAATCTTGTCGACTTCATAACATAATGTTTCGTTTAATACATGGATCAGAAAATGATCGCCTTCTTCCAGTTGATCCAGATCGGTAAAAAGAGACGCACTCGGAAGTCCACGGTGTGCGGAGATAACGGCGTGTGTACTTTTACCGCCGATTGGAAGAGAGCTTCCTTCCAGATGTCCGGCTGCCTGTTTGAGAACATCTTCATCGGTAGTGTGGTAGATCGGAAGCTTGATGTCAATCTTCGGGATCTCCACGATTCCCATCATCTCGTCGCCGGCAATATTCAGAGCATCCATGTAGGACTGGTCTTCGTTGTCACTGGCTGCGGCTACTGCAAATGAGTCAGGAAGGATACTTGGAAGTAATGCTTCGTTGTAAGCTTCTGCTTTCTGCAGTTCTGCATCATAATCAATCTCATGTGCTGCATCCTTTTCGGATACAGTCTGTTCATAACTGCTGATCAATTGCTTCTGCCTGTAGTTATTCCACTGGTTTGCAACGAATGGATACAGCAGTAAGGACAACCCGGCTAAAAATATGATGCCAATAATAAGTTTGTTTGCTTTGCGTTTCATCCGAACTCTCCTTGCTGTTGTATTATTTTTTAGGAATCCGGGGCGACCTGCCCCGGATTCCATATCTGGTTATAAATAATCATGAAAGATTATTTGTTTGTTTTTTTGCGGCTTGCGAAGAATAAGCCAGCTGCTGCGATCATGATAACGCATCCAGCGATAGTGAAGATCGTTGTACCGATACCACCTGTGGCTGGAAGGGAAGAAAGTTTAGTGTCCTTCATAGAATCTGTTTTACTAAAATTAGCCGTTGCCTTATCACCATCAAATGCTAGTGTTACATCTTTACCTTCAGCATTAATTGAATATCCTTCAGGAGCAGTCTTTTCTGCAAAATGGTATGTTCCTTTGTCTAAACCTTTCACTTCAACAACACCTTGGTCATTTACAAATACTTCTGTTATTGTTCCATTTGGATCATATGTATACTTTCCTGCAATAGCTTCTTTAGTATCCGGATCTACATCCTGTGTAAAAGTAAGAACTTTGTTATCTTTAAGTACATTGAATCCAGCACCCTTCAGAATTTGTCTTCCATCTTCTGCGTATTTTGTGAAAGTAATTTTTCCTGTATAAACAAAATCTTCTACTACATTCGTATTTGTTGTTGAATATACTTCATTCTTTACATCTACTTCTTTTACAGTTGCAGTATATTCAACAACAACTTCATCGCCCGCATTAGAGTTAGTTTCATTAATATAGCTTGATAAATCAAGGGTAAATGTTCTTCCATCAACCTTAAAGTTATCTGCTGTTAATGTTACAGTTTCATCGCCAACCTTAACAGTTGCATCTTTCAAAACTCCATCTTTCAAATCAAAATCTGCACCTGTCAGCGTATCGAAGATTTTAAATTCTTTTGTTGCTGCATTAACATCAACATACGGGAAACTTGTTTTTACTGTAAATTTTACGTGATCTCCGATTGCAACTGCCTTATCCGTATCAGCATTTTCCTTTGTAATAGTTGTCGGTGCTTTTTTAGCATTTATAGTAGCATCATTAAGTGAAGGTGCTACACCAAATCCAACATATGCTGCCATTGTCTTGTATGTAAATCCTGTTTCTGTTGCTTTAATCGCATACACACCTGCCACGGATACAGTTGACTCAAAATCTTTAAATGTACAATGTGCTGCAACTTTACTAAGTGCATTGTCAATCTGTGCTGCTGTTGCTGCTTTTACTGCATCAAGAGTATCATCTGTAAAGTCTACGGTTTTACCTTCGTCTGCTGCTGCTTTTTTTATTAAAGCTGCCAAAATAAGCTGCTCATCCGTCTGATTAAACGCTTGCTGATAATACTGACCTGCTCCATTAGTAAACTCCCATCCGGTCTTTGTCTTCGGATTCGGCTGAATAATCTGAACCATTGTTTTCGTTGCATTTTCCGCACCACTTACTGTAATTGTTGCTGTGTTATCTTCTGCAAATGATGTCATTCCCATTGCAATTGTCATTGCCAACGTCAATACGATGGCTAATAATTTTTTCACTTTACTCATAGTATGTTCTCCTTTTCTTGTTTTTGGGACTGTGCCCGATTTTTTGAATACCTCTTTTGAGTTTTATTCTTCTGCGGCACAGTCGCCGCCGAAAAATCTTTCATTTTCTACCGCGACCGCACCTCCTTGCATTTGTTTCTATATAAGATTAGAACGGCTGCCAACATCAGCAGAACTCCGCTAATCATATACCAATGAATTCCGGAACCTCCAGCACTTGGAAGGTCATACAATGCCTTGTTTAAGATGTCAATTTCTAATTTATTTGTAGGACTAATTCTCCACATATCCGGATTCTGAAGTGGAGTACCTTTCGTTTCATTTATGAAAGTGATTGGCGATTGCGAGCTTGTTACATCTACCTTAAAATATATCGGTTTATCCAACAATACAAATCCTGTTGGTGCAACAGTTTCCACTAATTTATAATAACCTGACATAAGTGTTAACTCTGGATCTCCTGTTGAAGTTACAGAAAAATCTTTCTTCACCAATTCCCATTTTGCCATTGCCAAATTACTTTCTTCTGTCACACTTGAACCCTTATATAAGGAAAATTTAGCAGTTTCTTGCTCGTTACCTTGTGTAAACTCGCTACCGAACTTTTTAAGATCTATTAGTACATTTTTTGGCTTGTAATCGTTCAAGATTTCAATTTCAGCATTTGAACCGGAATTTTTTTCATATGTCCCTAGCCAAATCATATTCCACTGACTCTTACCACCTTCAAATACTAAATTATTGTTACTGTCAACTGAAATTTTTCCTTTATATTCAAAACCCGATTGTATTAACTGTCTTGAGCTAAAGAATTTAATTTTGTCACTCTTTCCAAGTGTACTCTTTCCAAATTGTCCGTTAGCATCCGTTTTTATTACTCCGTTAATTATACCTTCTCGTTCTGCAAGGGATAATGTATCTTCAGTCCACACAATATAACCTTCTTGACTACCTAAGCTAATGACAATCACTTCAATATCCTTAAAATTGTACTTCACCCCACTCTGTTCAGTCAGCTTTTCTGCCCCCGCTTTTTTAACCGTATATGAAATGTCTTTTGTTTCTACGGTGGCTCCTTCTCCCGGTAATTCAACATTATTAACCGTTGCTGTTAAATCATATTCTCCGAGTGTTGCACCATCCTCTGATATTTTATAACGTCCCGCCTCAACATTTTTTATTTCCCAAGTATATACAATACCATCTTGGGTGGTCGTCGGATTCTGTTTAACTACAAACACGTTCTCGAGATAAGCTTCGCCGCCTGTAAGAGTCAAATCTGCAACTCTGGTGCCATCCTCTTTTGAAACGGCAATTTTAAATCCTGATATTGTATCAATTTTCGCTTGTGTCAACCCCTTAAATGTCTTTTGAACTTTGATCATCGGTTTGTCTTCAGACTCTAACTTACTATTGGTAACTGTAATATTTGCATCCTTGCCAAGAAGAATCGTTCCGGACGCAAAATCAGTAGCAACTTCATCTGCTGCATTTTCAACAGAATATACTGGATAATTATATTTTGTTCCATCCAGATTTGCCTCAATTACTTTGAACTGTGTTCCCGACATAATCTGTGTCAAAACAACACTCTCGCCCGCATGAATTCCGCTCACAATACCCTCAGTATTATCGATGGTTTTCTTTGTTCTGTTATTTTCTTTTACCACATAATATGCTTCATCTTTTCCATATGGTATAAGATTGCCATCTTTGTCTTCCAAGAATATCTGGAACGAAAACGTTTCATTTTGATCTGCAGTTTGTCCAGCAGCCATTTTCTTCTTAATGCTAAGTTCACGTTTATTGGATGCTGAACATCTGTTCTGGAACTTTATAACAGAATTACCACCGACACGCTTTACTTCACTTCTTGCTATATAGCTTTTACCTTCAACTATACCACCAGTTCCAGTACTACTTGATATCTCGTTTCCTTCATCATCAACATACGTTACATTCCAGTTCGGAATCTCGACTTTGTCAAACTCATTGCTAGAAACCGCTACTTCTTCGGCATAATAATACAAATTTCTTCTAATTCCTTGGAATACTGCTGTTTGATTATGCTTTAACTTAAATACTCCATCTGATATTTCGCCTTCTTGACCGGTATTAACACCATCTTCCCATATCTGATATTTTGTTCCATCTGGTAAAATTTCTGGAGTTGTGTCATTCTCACTGTCCATAAGATAAGCTTTAAAAGAAAATTCTATATTTGAATATTTTTCTTTATCAGTATTCGTAATTTCCTTAGTCACCTGTAAAGACTCCTTTGGAATCGGCGGCATATTAAATCTCAAATGACAATTTGACTCTCCTGCGCCTCGTTCAAGATAAATAAATTCAAGCCTATGTTCTGAATAATCTTCAAATGTATTTCCTGTCAACCCAAAAATTTTTTGTAGTGTCGTGTCAGTTCCTAATGTATTAGAAAGTCTTGATTGACTTTCAGGAACCGCTCTATTCACATGAACTTCGCCTGTCGCAAAATTAATACTTCCACCAACCGCTTCATGAATGCCCCCAATATCTAGCACAAGTTTTCCATCCACAAACACCCAGACATCGTCATCTCCAGAAAATTCAAATACCATTGGATTATTATTAACTTTTCCTTCTTCCGGCTGTATAAAGTTAAAACCAACCGTCATTCCATAATAAAAGTCGCTTGATCCATTAATATCTGTTAATGGCATGAAGTCGCCTTCGTTATCCACTCCCTTGTTCATTGGCTGACTATATACAACAAAATTCTTTTGAAGATTATTACTTTTTTTGTAATAAGCATAATTTGTTGCACTATTATACTCATAGTAACCACTTGAATCTTTTGTAAACAAATGATTTAACCCTGTTGCTTCCGGTGAGTTTAGCAAATCTTTTGCCACTTCTTTACTAACTGTAAGCTTTGGATATCCTTGGATATTTCCTTCAACACTCTCTAATTCTGTTAATGGACTGCCGTCTTCTTTATACAATTGATTCTCAACAATTCCTTGCACGGCATAGCTATCATTTCCAGTTGTATACCCTGTTCCCCAAGAGCCTATCCATGCATTATACCGCTCACTAGCATTACCATTGAATAGTAATCCATTACAATTTTGATCTCTCTCATAATCATATAAATCTATATCTATCAATTCACTCGTATCTACCGTTGCAATTGTATCATCTCGTCTGTATATATAGCGTATCTCATTAGTCCCTATGTCATTCCATACATTGCCTGTTTCTGATGTGCTATATTCTAATCCTGTGCGATCCGCCTTTGTGCGGAGTCTTTTGATATCTGTTGACTGCTCACTATTAACTACTGATATGTATGCAAATGAGTAATTACTAATCGTGGCAGCAAGCCCATTCAAATCTGTTGTTTCAGTTACTGCCGAAAGATCAATTTCGTAATTTAATTTTTCTCCATTTTCCGAATAACATCCTGCCTTCGTCGTCGGTCCTGCTGGTTCTGTTGCAGCCGTTGCTTCTTCTGCTTCGGAAGCATTTTCCTCGGTCTTTGTTTCTTCTGCCTTTGCTGTCTCGACCGGTTTGTCTTTTTCTATGTAACATCCATAGACTGTGGAACGTCTTCCTTCTGTCTCAATCTTGTCTGCCGTTCCATCTGCCTTTAAGGAAATGACTGTCAGATCGTTGTCTTCGATGTTGTCTAAGCTCTGTCCTGCATTCTGAAGTTCTTCAACCTTATCTGCTTTCTGGATGATCTCTTTGATCTCTGCTGTTACATTTCCTGCAGGTGAGTTTGCTTCGTTGTAGTAGAACACCGTTGCGTTCTTCACATCTTTGACTTTGAAGTCTTTCTTTTCGAATGTGATCTTAATCTCGCGGCTTGGCTCGGTTGTCTGTCCATTTACCTTGAAGCTGATATTATATAAGAAGTAATGGCTCAGTTCTTTGTCTGCCGGAAGACTTTCTTTCATCAGCTTTTTGATTACTTTTGTTGTTGCATCGTCTACATCTTTTACTTCCATTGTTACTTCGGAAGTGTTTGCGTTGAAGGTTCCTTCCGGAATCTCTGCTTTTACAGTACAAACTGTATTGCCTGATGCGTCTTTCATCTCCTGCTTGAGTTCCATCGCATCTTGATGTGGTGCTGTCTCTGTAACTGTTGCATCCGGTGTTGCAGCTGCCGGGGTTTCCGTTGCCGGTGTCTCTGCCGTTGCCGGTTCATTTGCCGGGGTTACGGTCGCAGGCTCGGTTGTTTCTTGTGCAGGTTCGGTTGTTTCTTGTGCAGGTTCGGTTGTTTCTTCCACCGTCTCTGCTACTGGCTGGGCTTCCTCTGAGAGTGCCACTGGCTCAGCCTGTACTTCCTGTACATTTTCCGCCGTATTCACTTCTGCATCCTGCTGCAGTTCATCGGCGAAAGCTGATGTTGCACTGCTAAGCACTAATACCATGCAAAGCATGAATGCTATTAAACGTTTCTTTGTATTACTTTTCATGGCGTCCTCCTTCTATTCCTCAATTTTGATCTCGACATTGTTACCAAGTGCTCCATCTATCAGCTTCAATAATTCAAGGGCACTGCGGAAATGCTGCTCTCGCTGCTCTTCCACCCAGGTAACGCTGCCCTGCCAGGTACCGTTCTGCTGATCCATGATTTTTATTAAAAAAGTTCTTGTATTTTTTTGCTTTTTATTCATGTCAGTTTTCATCTGCCCTTCCTAATTATTTAGACTTTTTTATCTTATATAGGTATTGTATCTGACAAAGCATTACGTGAATCATTACCAATAACGAAAAATATTAACTTTTTTAAATTATAACAAGAAATAGTCATGTTTTTGTAATAATATAATGATTTGAGGATTGCGAGAGTGCAAAGCACGTAGCAATCTGGTATCAAAGGGGGCAAAATACCTTTTGTCCCCAACATCATGATTTGTAGGAGTCGTAATATTTGTGTCTGACTCTACTATATGTATTGGGATATTAGAATAGAAGTAAAAGTGGGGAATAATGTGATGGAAGTGCAAAAAGTATAGATTACGGGGAGCGCATAGAAAAGGAGTAATCTGGTTATAGCGGTGAAGGAGAGGGATTTTCCGGACAAAAAGATCCCGTGACTGATATTGGGGAGATGCACTGCATCTTAGACGGTGATCAGTCACGGGATAGGGGTAAGGGGTATTTGGTTTTTATTCGATGCCAAATTCTTTTAACAGTTTCTTTTGGTATTCGATGTCTTCGGTAGCGCGTTCGAGGTCGCTGTAGCGTTTGGCTTTTAGGAGACATTTTGTTAATTGGTTTAATTCTGCTCTGATTTCCGCTCTGCCTTCTTCTCTGGCATCTGCCTTCAAGGTTTTCTCATATAAGTCTTTATCATATGTCGTCAGGATCATATTTGTCACCTCCGCTCGATGTTTCTTGAGAAAATCTGCCAGCACATCCTGGTGAATACAGGTATCAATTGCTTTTTCTAATGCATCTTCCACAGAAGGTTCCGACTGTATATATTCCCTGACACATTGGACAAATATGGAATATTCTTCAAGTCGTCTGCAGTGCTTCATCAGCTCCTGATTGTGACCATAGTTGATGTTCAACATGGTTGCGGTGCATTCCAGGCAAGGTGCTTCGTTATCTGTATTTTCAAAGCAGTCTGAAAGCCTTAATTCCATCGAATCTGGCTGGTTTTTTGTACCATTGTAAAAGACAATATATTTCGGCTTTGGAAGCCGGACTCTTTTTTCATGGTAGATCATCAGATTATTATCTGCAACATACCCTTCATATAACCGGGAGAAATAGATATATAATTTTTTCTACAATCAAAGAATTCATATATCATATATGATTTGATTTTCTACATACGCCTATTCAAATGGTACTGGAGTTTTTTGTGAAAAGCAATTAAGAAAGAATAAAATTATAAGATAATTAAAAGGCACCGTCCGATCACATTCCGTGATCAGACAATGCCTGTATAATTCTTATTCATTCGTGTAATGATATCTCTCATAATTCCATTCATTTAAGCTAATGCATTGCTGAGAATTTTAAGCAGTTCAAGTACGCTTATAAAATGCTGTGTAGAGTTACCTTCAATCCAGCGGACGATGCCCTGCCAGGATGAATTCTGGCGGTATCTGACATTGAGAAAGAAAGTCCCTTTTTGTCCACGATTCTCGATGAAATCTTCCGGTGACCGTACTTTATCAAGCCGGTCAACACCTGAAAACTGGATTGAAGTGAAAGAACGTGCGCTGGTGGATGCCTGTGGAAATTCGAGTTTGTCGAAAAAATCATCGGCTAATTCGATCAGCTGAAGGATATTGGTGAATTTCCAGGGTTCTTTGCTGTAGCAGTGATAAATCCGACCGGACAGCTCTCCATCATTAATATTATCAATACACATGTTAATAAAGTTTGGTGCATACCAACTGATTTGATAGCTCTGTTCCATAAATTATCTCCATTTCTGCCCTGCTGCGAAGATAACATGATTGCAGCTTACCAGGTTTTATTCTCAGTATTGAACTGAATCGGTGAATCTTGCTGGTCTACTTCGGCTACAGAGGACACGAAGTAGTCCAGGTACTGCTTCCAGCTTTTATGCTCTCTGGAGAAGTATCTCTGGATTCTGTCGAAAATCATGCTGCAGTTCTCTTTATTCGTACCAACGAGAAGTATCAGAAACTGTGATGGGCTGTATTTGGTAAAGGAGTCTCCTTTACGCAGACACTGCTGGATTGTATTCTGAAGCTCACCTGAAAGAACTTCAAGCTTGTCCGGCTTGTCCATCGGCATTCCTTTTCCGTTGGTGATGCTACATAACATTAAGTATACGGACTGTCCGTTCCTCTCAATGATTCGGGAAACGAGACGGTAAGTGTCACGGAAACTTGGCAGGCTGCAGTAAAAAGCACCGCCGCGTACATCGTCCTCTTTCAGACGTTCCTTGATGTCGCCGAGTTCCTGTGGTTTGTAGTTAAGGCGGCTGCTCATCTGCTCGAACTGCTGCATCATATGTTCAGAAGGGTGGATTCCAAGCTCTTCGAAAAATAATTTGGCAGTGTTCTCATATTCCTGCACAGCATCCTTATAGCGGTTCAATGCCATATAGCAGTCGATGCGGACGGATTGCCATTCATCGAACGGATATAACTGGCATGCCGGCTCACAGAAACGAAGCGCCTCTTCATAATCTCCGCGTTCGATCAGAAGCTTACAGAGCTCCTGAAGGGATTCGGAATAAATATTCTTATATTGGACGCTTTCAACAAGGACCCATTCATCTCCCGAGAGTTCCGGAAGAAATTCTCCACGGTACATCAGACAGATCTTCTTAAGAAGTGCCAGCTTTTTTACCTTATCGGTACACGCTTGCACGTCTTTTGACAGAATCACAAACTGATGTGCATCAACTTCGGTCGGCATCGGAGCATCCCATCGGTAAATACCTTTTTTGATGTTGATATAATCATGACTCGGAAGTCCGGCATCTACGATGATCTTTTTAAGACGGTGTGCGGTTACCCGAAGGTTGTTGGCAGCATCGGCAAGTTCTTCTCTTCCGTATAATTCATCAAGAAGCTTATCTCTGGAGATACCGGTATCGCCATGGTAGAGTAATATCTGCAACAATTTCATTGCTTTTGTCGTTGTGTTGCGTCCGAATGATACGGGAATCTCTCCGTAGCTTGCTGAGAATCCTCCGAATAAACGAACCTTTAAGACAGGTAAATGATCACTCATAAATTAACCCCCAATTTTACTATTGTGATGGTTTATAACTGATTTCTATTGTAATGGTCTTTGATTTCTTTGTCAAATAAATTAAAGCATATTAGACCAAATAACTTCTTTTAATGTTTTGATTATGCTATAATTTTTCTAGTTGAGTTTTTGGGACTGTTTCACTGTGGAAAAGAAAGGAGGAATTCTGTGCGGCAGAACGATTTATATGAACAAAAAAGACGCTGGCAGAGGATTTTTCTTTTCTTTTTTCTGCTATTTCTGACAGGTGTACTGATACCTGGCGGATGTGCATCGGGGGGGAAAAAAAGCCAGTCCGGGGAAAAGGGGGATCCGAGAGATCCATCGGTGCAGGTGCTTCAGACGGAGGCTTCCGGTGAAGTGACATATGGAAATGACCTGGTTGTACTGGATGCATCCCATACGGCAGATGGCTATGTGATGATCTGTTATAATGGAAGTAATGAAAAAGTCAAGCTCCAGGTGACATCCCCGGATGGCACAGAGTATACCTATCCGGTTACGGTTGTTGGTGATTATGCGGTTTATCCGCTTCCGGGCGGGAATGGTTCTTATAAGGTAACACTTTTGGAGAGTGTGTCTGTAGAGGACAATCTGTATGCGGTAAGCTTTACCCAGGATCTGGATGTACAGATCACAGATGAATTTGCCCCGTTTCTGCATCCGAATTATTATGTGAATTTCACGGCAGATTCCAAGTGTGTAAAAAAGGGTGAGAGTCTTGCAGGAAAGGACTGCTATTCTGATCTGGATGTGGTAACGCAGATTTATAATTTTGTAATTAAAAATATTTCCTATGATAAAAAGAAAGCGGAGAATGTTCCGTATGGGTACACACCGGATCCGGATGAGACACTGGATACCGGGAAAGGAATCTGTTTTGATTATGCGGCGTTGATGTCGGCAATGCTCCGGTCGCAGCGGATTTCGACGAAGCTTGAGGTCGGCTATTCCGGTGATGTGTATCATGCATGGATCAGCTGTTATGTTGATGAGATCGGCTGGGTGGATAACATCATTGAATTTGACGGAAAGAACTGGTCGATCATGGATCCGACACTTGCTGCAAACAACAGTGCTTCGGATGTGAAGAAGTATGTGGGAAATGGAAAGAATTATGTCACAAAGTATACCTATTAAATAAAAGGAAGCCGGATAAGAAGAATGTGGCAGGAATGTGAAAAGGAGGATGGCATATATGGAAAAGCGGACACAGCAGGGGAAGCTTACGAATCTGGAAATTGCTTCGTTCTGCAGTGAAATGGCAATGATCCTGAAGGCTGGGATTTCCTCCCTGGAGGGAGTTGATCTTCTCCGGGAGGATGCGCAGACGAAGGCAGAAAAAGAGCTGTTGGATGAGATTTATCAGTCAGTGATGGATACGGGCAGGCTGGATCAGGCGCTGGAAGAGACGAAAGTATTTCCGGAGTATCTGATCCGTATGACGCAGATCGGAGAAGAGACAGGAACTTTAGATGAAGTAATGGAATCTCTGGCGGAGCATTATGACCGAGAGGAAGCGATCAGGAGAAGTGTCCGGAGTGCCATCTCCTACCCTCTTCTGATGATCGGGATGATGCTGGTGATCATTATCATTTTGATGACAAAGGTTATGCCGGTATTTGATCAGGTGTTCCGCCAGTTTGGTCAGGAAATGACCGGATTTTCAAGAGGGATCCTGCTTGCAGGCAATGCTCTTTCCAGATATTCGGCGGTGCTTGCGGTACTTTTGGCGGTGATCGTCTGTGCGGGTATTTATTTTACAAAGACAGAGAGCGGCAGAAAGAAACTGTATCACATCGGATCCGGGTTTGCATTTTCAAGGGAGCTGAAGGATAAGCTGTCGGCATGCCGGTTTGCCGGAGGAATGTCACTGGCACTGAAAAGCGGACTGACGCCGGAACAGGGAATGGAATTTTCAGAGAACCTGATCGAGGATGATGATTTCCGGAAGAAAGTAGCAGAATGCAAAGCGGATATGGAAAATGGAACGGATATCGCAGAGGCACTGGTGAAAGCCGGAATCTTCACAGGTGTTTATGCGCGGATGACATCCATTGCCGGGAAAGCCGGAATGATGGATGAGATGATGGGAAGGATTGCCGATGAGTGTGAGGAGGAAGTGGATGAAAAGCTTTCTTCTATGATCGCAGTTCTGGAACCGACGCTGGTGATCATCCTGTCGGTGATCGTCGGAACGATCCTTCTGTCGGTTATGCTTCCGCTTCTTGGAATTATGTCAGGACTTTAGGAGGTATGCTATGTGGAGAAAAGAACGGGAACGGTTTTATCACGGAAAACGGCAGCACCCACTTCGGAATTTCTGTCTGTCCCTTCTGCTGTTTGTATGTATCTGCAGTGCTTTTTTCAGTGGATTTGAAAGGCTTTCGGACACGACAAGACGCAGGCAGAAGGAAAGTCTGGAAAATGCACTCTGGCGTGGTGTGACGCAGTACTATGCGCTGGAAGGACACTATCCGGAGACGCTTGATGATCTGACGGAAAACTGTGGGATCCAGTATGACAAGAAGCAGTTTTTTATTGATTATCAGATTGCCGGTGCCAATATTCTTCCGGACATTACGGTGATCGAACGATAGGAGGAAATGGGCATGAAGCGTAGAAATGAAAAAAAGCATGTGATTGATTTTCTTTTTCCTCTTGCAGTCTTTTTCGTGCTGGCGGCATCATCGGTCGCCATTGTGGTTCTTGCATCGGGATTTTACAGCCGGCAGGTGAAGACCTCGTCAGCTTCCTATTCGGGACGGACGGCACTTGCCTATGTGACGGAGAAAATGCACCAGAATGATGAAAATGGTGCGATAGCAGACGGAACCTTTGATGGGGAAAATGCTCTCGTGATCCGGCAGCGTTATGATGAGAAGGATTATGTGACATATCTGTATGCGTATGATGGATACTTAAGAGAGCTTTTTGTCCGGGATGGAACGGAAGCAAAAGCATCCGATGGACGGAAGATCCTGGCAACAAAGGACTTCGAGGCTAAGGAAACTTCAGATGGGATTTTTCATCTGTATTGTGAAAATGAAGACGGGAAAAAGACAGATACATTTGTCAGTGTGAAGAGCACTGCAAGATAGATGGGAGAGGATTTATGGAACGGACACCGGCAAAGCGTTCCAGCCTGTTTTTGCTGGAACTAATGATTGCAATTTTATTTTTCTGCCTTGCTTCTGCGGTGTGTGTGCAGATTTTTGTGAAGGCGCACACGACCAGCCGCGAGACACAGGAACTGAATACGGCGCTTGAGAAGGTTTCCGGGTATACAGAGCTTTTTCTTGCGGATGCGCTGACGGAGGACACGGAGGTCTTCTATGACGCAGACTGGCAGGAATGCAGTGAGGATGAGGCTTCGTATGAGATCGTGATCCGGGTGGAGCCGGATGGAAAGCTTTTGCATGGAACATTTACGGTGCAGCGCCTGTCCGGAGAACAGCCGGAAGAAATCTATTCGGTGGAAACAGACCGGATGACAGGCACGGAAAGGGAGTGACAGGATGAAGAGAAAGAAAAGGGGATCATACCCGGGGATTCAGATCGGAACGTCGTACCTGCTTGTGATCTTTGTAATCCTGTGTCTGGTGACATTTGCCACACTCTCACTGTCAAGTGCAAAAAGGGATCAGAGCTATAGTCAGCAACTTGCCGGCCGGGAAACGGCGTATTGTGAGGCAAATGCAAAAGCGGCGCAGATTATGGCGCAGATCGATGATGCATTTGCAAAAGAGGATCCTGTATTTGCGATTCGACAGATTGAGGGCGTGACAGCTGAAGAAGACGGAGCGAATCTGGATATTTCCTATGTGGTTCCGGTCACGGACAGTCAGAATCTGGAAGTCGAGATCCTGGCAGATCCGGTAAAGGGAACGCAGAAGGTTGTAAAATGGAAAGAGTCAGCATCTGAGAAATGGGAAGAAAAGTCAACACTTCCGGTCCTTGGAAGTGACTGATGCGAAAGGAGTTTGAGCTATGGATATCATTGTACTGCTTCAGCAGGCAGTTTTAAATCATGCATCGGATATATTTGTTGTAGCAGGTCTTCCGGTTTCTTATCGGGCAAATGGAAGAATCTGCAGGGAGAAGGAAGAAAAGCTGATGCCGCCGCAGACGAAAGAATGCGTTGAGGAATTATATAAGCTGGCAGGAGGACGGGACATCCGGGTTCTTGAAGAAAAAGGAGATGATGATTTTTCTTTTGCTGTTCCGGGACTTTCGAGATTCCGTGTCAGTGCGTACAAACAGAGGGGTGCGCTCTCAGCCGTTATCCGTGTGATCACATTTGAACTGCCGGAGCCGAATGAGATCGGGATTCCGGATCCTGTGATGAGCTTTTATAATCTGTCAAAAGGTCTGGTGCTTGTGACGGGCCCGGCGGGAAGTGGAAAATCTACTACGCTTGCCTGTCTGGTGGATAAGATCAATCATTCAATGGAAAAGCATATCATTACGCTGGAAGATCCGATCGAGTATCTGCACCGGCATGATAAAAGTATTGTAAGCCAGAGGGAGATCAATGTGGATACGGAAAGCTATGTCAATGCACTACGTGCTTCGCTCCGGCAGAGCCCGGATGTGATCCTGCTTGGTGAAATGCGTGATTATGAGACGATCGATGTGGCAATGACAGCAGCGGAAACCGGGCATCTGGTATTTTCTACCCTGCATACGATCGGAGCAGCAAATACGGTTGACCGTATCATTGATGTATTTCCGGCAAACCAGCAGAGGCAGATTGCAGTTCAGCTGTCCATGGTATTGCAGGCTGTAATTTCACAGCAGCTTGTGCCGACAGTGGATGGAAAACAGGTCCCGGTATTTGAGATCATGACGATCACTCCGGCGATCCGCAATATGATCCGCGACAATAAGGTTCCGCAGATTGAAGGGATCGTGTATTCATCTAATAAAGAAGAAATGCATTCGATGGATTTTGGCCTTCTGAATCTGTATAAAGAGGGGAGGATCACGGCGGAGACGGCTCTCTCCTATGCATCAAATCCGGAAATGCTGAAGAAAAAGCTATAGAGAAACATAACAGGAAGGGGCTGCGGTGAAGCAGTCTCTTCCTGTTTATCGTCAGTGTTTTAAGATTTAGTCAAGGGCTGTAATTGCTTCGATCACGATATCATACTGTTTTTTGACATCGGCGATCAAACCGTCAAGGTTGTCGTATTCCTGGCTGCGGAGCTTTTCGGTCAGAGCACTGCTGACATTGTAAAGTGCAGTAAATCCAAGGTTTACGGCAACACCTTTTAAGGTATGCATTGCACGAAATGCGGTTTTGTAGTCCTTTTTAGCCCAGGATTCTTCAAATAAAGCCATATTGTTGTCTTGCGGAAATTTGAGGACAAATTTGTATATCATATTTTCATTCATAAACCGGTGAAGAATATCATTATAATCGCCACCAATTTTTACATAACATTCTTGAAGTGTCATTGTCTACAGTCCTTTCTGAACTTTTTTATCTTTGTGAAATCCGTATATTTTTGCCCCCAACATTTTAACATGATTGTAGCATGGCGCGTTATGCTTTACAAGATATTTCATATTATGAATTGTTATGGTAATGAAAAAGGCTTATTTATTCGAAGAAATTGCATCATTTAACTGATTGTACCATTCTTTAGTCTGTGCTTCGTTGCTGCTGTTCAGAAAAATGGTGGTATCTGTTGTCTTTATCTGAAGAACCGGAGGATGTTCAATCCAGATATACATCTGGCAATGTCCGGTTTTGCTGCCACGGAAATTACCGAGAAGTTTGCTGTTATCTTCGGAACCATCAGACCGGTAGAATTTTTCATCCGGCAGATTATCCAGAAGAGTTACTGATTCCACATCAGCGAGAGCAAAGGTTGCTGTTTTATAGCCGGATGTAATAGAATACTGGGCAGCATTTTCCGTCAGGCGGATCGGTGTAAAATCGATCCGGATACAGAGGATACACATCCAGAGGAGAAGAAGTCCGGTGCCGACGAGCATTCCTCCGGTGACATATTTTGCAGAAGGGTGTCCGTAGTTCAGAGAATAATTCATGCTGTTCACACGGTCCTGTACAAAATACCGTTTGTCATTTGGATTGTTGTACCAGCCTTTCCGCCAGTAATAGTCATCATCAATATAAAATGGTGTGCTGTCCTGGGCGAGGATCCGCTCTTTTTCCTTACGCAGCCAGAAAAACATGATCAATATGATGGCAGCCGGTATCAGTTCGAGGAAAATGTAGATGCCCATTCCAACTCCGCCAATCCAGTTGCTGGATGCAATATCCCGGATGATCCCGAGATAGGCGCCGGTATTGCAAATGTTGGAGACAAAAAGGAATATGGTGTATAAACGCTTTTCTAGTGCATTGATCTGCAGGTTGATCTGTGAATTTTCACTGTAAATTTTGTTTGGCATATGGGCGAATAAATAGCCGGTACCCATGTAAGCTGCCGCGACAAGAATTGTGCAGAGAAGCATGACTCTTCCATCACTTTCGGTCAGTAGATAAGTACGGACCTGTGGGAAAAACAGAGGGATCAGAATCACTGCAGCCGGGATCAGATGAAGCTTTGCCGGCAGTATCTTTTTCGCAATTTGTGAGGAAGTGCGGGTATCCACTGCAGCGGACACATCTGCATTTGCTGAGCTGATCCATCCATTTTTCTGCTTAATGTCGTATACTTTCTGGTGATAATGATAGACACGGAGGATGGTAAGAAGGCAGAATTCTACGAACCACAGTGTCCATACGGTAATAAAAATAGAAAAGTAAGTAAAGCAAAGCAGGCATACCGCAATTCCTGCCAGCATGTTCCACAAATAAAACTGGCGGTTGCGCTTTTTATAAAGCTGGAGAAGCTCTTTTACGTCGGGATGTTCAAGTTCAGATTTAGGAATATGGACTCCCATCAGCATTCCTTCCCGGTATTTTGCAATATTTCCATAGACCCCGGCAAAGATGCCGACCATGGAAATGTCTGTAATTAAAAATATAATCAGCATCATCATTTCGCTGTTACCTCCATTTCGTTAAATGCTCTCTGGCAGAATTCCAGGAAGTCGGTCAAAGTCATGCCGTGGAATTTTGCTTCTGCGCTTAAAAGTTCCAGTTCATCTGCCAGCTTTTCGTCAAAGCGGTTATCTTGTGGAGCAGAGGAAGTGGGATAACAGATGGTTGTTCCCTTACGGCGGTCTGTCTCGAGGAAGCCTTCTGTTTTCAAAAGCTGGTAAGCTTTGCTGACGGTCATGGTGTTGATACCGAGATCGGTTGCCATCTGGCGGACGGTCGGAAGCGATTCCCCCGGCTCAAATTCCCCTCGCCCGATTCCTTTGACAATCTCGTTGCGCAGCTGAAGGTAGATTGGGACTTCGGACTGCATGTTGATCTTGATGATCATATATCGGCATCTCCTTTCTGTGAGATTTGATTGTATTATACCACGTAATACAAATAATACAATAGGAGGATGAAAAAAACAGGAAAATGATGTACACGCTTTCAAGGATAAATGAAGATTAGAATTTGTTTTCCTGAAAGCGCATATGTCAGTTTCCTGATTTTTTATGTGGTTTGTGTTTTGATTAAGTTAAACAAATAGCGGGCAAATATTCGTCTGATTAAAATTGTAAAAGTTTAAAAATATTTTTTACAGCCTGGTAATTTTGCAAGCTGAGTGAGTTAAAAGGATTGGCTGTTTGTATGGGAATTAATAAAATTCTGCATATAAACGCGGATATTTTCCATCTGTTCTTTTGTAACCGGATTGCTATATGGAATCCTGTCGATGATGCGGTTTAAGTAGTCATTTTCCGCTATAATATCAAAGCTTTCTTTGAAGTTAATGTCAAAGAAATAGACGATATAAGATACCCAGTAATCCATCTGTGTGACGCGGTCTGCGGAAAGGATACATTTATTTTCAAACACTGTTTCGTATACCTTTTGGGTTATATTCTGCGTACCGAGTTCTTCTTCAGAAACGTTAATAAAGGTGCTTGTGGAGTCTACGAGCTTTACCCGGCAGTTGTCCAGCTTGTCCTCATCACGGATCAGCTTTGCGTGTAAAAGTGTCTGCGGATCTGAGATCTCAGGGAGTTCATAATCGCTGTGATGGGCGATTGCAGTGTAAATGATGGAGTCCCATTTGTCATCCGGAAGAAAGCGGCGGATCATGCCTTCATCAAAAAGCACCTTTACACCGTAAGCAGCGTGATCCATTGTGCCAGGCTCAAAGCTGTCGTAGCGCTTTAACTGCTCAAAACGCCCGATGTCGTGAAGGAGTGCAATCAGCCTTGCAAGGTCGGTGTCTTCGGCTGAAAGATGCATCCTTTTGGCAAGCTCTTCTGCCTGTTTTACAACGCCGTAGGTGTGGATGATTTTTAATTTTATGCGGTCATTTTCGCGGTCGTATCCGTTAAGGTAAGATTCAAATTCTTGTTGTGCGAGTGGATAGTACATGAAATTAAGCCTCCTGGAAATATATGGTTAGTGATTAAAAGCTTTATGAATATGATAACACAAATTTTATTATTTTTTAATTGCTTCTGCCAAGAGAAACCAGTATTATTTGAAATAAGGCGAATGTAGAAAATCAAATCATATATAGATATGAGTGTATTTATTGTAGATAAAATTTTATATCTACACGAAACATGAGTTATGACGAATTTACTTATTAACCTTTTTCGATTATAATGGAGGCAGAAATGAGAAAACAAAAGAAAAAGATTCGTCATAACAAACAAACTCATAACCGGCAATATAAAGATCGATTATGGAGAATGATCTTTAATAACAAAGAAGATCTGTTGCAGCTTTACAATGCAATCAATCACACAGACTATCAGAATCCTGATGATCTGGAAGTAAACACATTAGAAGATGTCCTTTATCTATCTATGAAAAATGATGTATCCTTTCTGGTGGGTGGTACAATGAATTTGTATGAACATCAAAGTACCTTTAATCCCAATATGCCACTACGTGGCGTGTTCTATTTCGGAAGGCTATATCAGGGATATGTAGCAAAGAATGATCTGGATATATACGGAGAAAAAAGACTACGGCTCCCGATACCGAAGTACATTGTTTTTTATAATGGAACAAAGGATGAACCAGATTCAATGGAATTAAAGTTGTCTGATTGTTTTGAAGCGACAGATGATGAAAAATCGTGTCTGGAATGTACAGCGATTATGCTGAATATCAATTATGGTCATAATCAGGAGCTGATGCATCAGTGCAGACGGCTTGAGGAGTATGCAATATTTGTGCGATGTGTCAGGGAATATATGCAGTTGGAAGATACAATGGAAGATGCGGTTTCTAAAGCAATGGATGCCTGTATCAGGCAGAATGTGTTGACGGATTTTTTGAAGAAACATCGAGCGGAGGTGTTGGAAATGATTTTGACAACATATAATAAAAAATTGCATGAGAAGACGTTGAGAAGAGAAGGGCGTGATGAAGGGATACAAAATATCAATCGACTGAACGGATATCTGTTAGCAGATAAAAGATACAGTGATTTAGAACGCTCAACAAAAGATACCGAGTATCAGGAAAAACTCCTGAAAGAATATGGAATAGAGTAAAATAAGAATCCCGTGTCAGATGTCAGGAGAAACTGTAAGTTACTTTCTCCTGCGCCGGACACCTGCTTATATTCTGGCAGATGATATTTTTGCTGGATTGAATACAATTCTGGTCACCAGAGGATTCGGATTTTTCTGGTGAGGTCAACGTGAGGATTCGCCAGCATTTCCCGGACAACATTTTTCAATTGTGTTGATATCATTTGAAGTTGCAGAATATTTTTTTGACAGATTTATAATTTCTTCTAAAATACTATTGATTGTCATAAAAATACCCCTCTATTCAGATATCCTAATAAATTCATAAGCAATCCGCGGAGTCCCGTCACTGACGTAAATAATCCCACATTCTTCAAATCCATTCTGCTTAAAGCAAGCCTGCATTGGTTGATTATCCTTGTGGGTATCTACACGCAGATGTGAGATTTGTGTCTTGCAAAAATCAAAGCAAGTCCGTGCAATCCCTTTGGTTGTTCCGTCAGATGCAAGGCGGTGAACGGTTCCGTATGGAGCCTCGGAACGCCAGCTTCCATTTTCAATGAGTTGATAGTTCGGCTCGTCTCCGATGATAAGTGTAAAAGTGGCAACGACCTTATCATTTTCTACGCAGACATAACTGTTACCATTCTGGATATCCGGTTCGAGATCTTCGAGAGCCGGATAATTTGCATTCCATTGTGTCGGGTTTCCGGTTGCGTGCATGAACTGGCGGGCGGTGTCAAAAATATTTAAAATCGTGTCTACATCTTCTGGAAGTGTTTTTCTGATTAACATAGTGTTTCGTTACCTTTATCTGTTTTTTGCTGTATATGAAGTATAACATTTGAAATAAAAAAAGAAAAGGTGGAGAAGAAGGGATTTCTGGAAGCGGTAAGGATTTTGCTTTCAGAAAAAATATGCTGTTTGAGTCGTTGCGTGAAAAACTGGAAAGCTATCCGGAATTGAACAGTATGCTCTATTCGCTTTTATTTACGGGAAAAGCAATTGTGTAACAATCAGAATTAAAAAATGCCAGGCAGGATACAGCATGCAAAGGAGGAAAAGGGATTGCTGTACCCCGTCTGGCGTTTTCGTATACGGGAAGCTTGGGGGAATTGCCCATATACGATTTACTGAATTTTATCGAATGTAATGTGGGCACTTGGGGAATGCACCACAATCTTATAATCATTTGGATAATATCTTGTAGAGAATACGAATTCTCCGTCATTTACAAATACTTCAACGGAAGAAGTATCTGCAAGGATTTTTACATTTTCCAGAGTGCCGACTTCGGCGTAGCGAAGGCTTCTGCCTGCGGATACGGAAGTTTTACTTTTGGTTGTGAAATGCATCTGGAACCGTCCGTTCTCATAGTTAAGGATCAGTTCATCTGAAAGGACAGCCTGGAAATGATTCTCCTTAATTCCATCTACATTTACTTCATATACCGGGCAGCCGCTCTGGGTAAGTTCATTCTGAACATCCTGAAGCTGTTGTTTTTTTGCATCCAGCTCGTGAACCGGTTTCTGGCAGACTTTGCCATCTTTTATGAAGACTTCTCTTGGAAATGTAAAGCAGTGCTGCCATCCGTCTTTGGTGGTCGGATTGGTATATTCTTCGCAATCCGGCATTCCCATCCAGCTGATATGGATGCGTCTTCCATCTTCTGCTTCGAAGCTCTGCGGAGCGTAATAGTCAAAACCATAATCCCACAGATGATATGGGGATAATTTGTAGGAATCTAAAATGTCGCCGTCTACAAGGAAGTAACCGGACTGGTATACATTTCGGTCAGCCCACTCTTTGCCTTCCAGGCCCTGGACGGAGGAGGAAAGGATTTTGATGCCGTCCGTTTCAAAATAATCCGGGCATTCCCACATATAACCGAAAGGCTTTTCGGATTCTATACGGCTGTGGAAGTGCCAGTTTATTTTATCGGAGGATTCAAAAATCAGTGCCTGACCGACATCATTTTTAGTACGTGCGCCCTGGATCATGTAGTAGGTATCGTCCTTTTTCCAGACCTTCGGATCGCGCACATGGCAGGTCAGGTCAGAAGGATAATCGCTGTTGCGGAGCAGCTCTTTTTTGCTGCCAAAATGGATTCCGTCTTTGGTTGTGACGAGTACGGTATTTGCCTCACGACCGGTGTTGATATAATCAAAATCTCCATCTTCCAGTTTGACATTTCCGGTGTAGTAAAGATACATTGTACCGTCTTCGAGGAAGGCAGATCCGGAATATACACCGTGGCAGTCAAATGGCTGATCCGGGTAGAGGGATACACCTTTGTATTCCCAGTCGATCAGATTGGTGCTGGTGTAATGACCCCACATTTTCACACCGCCTTCGGCGTTAAATGGGGAGTACTGGAAAAATGCGTGGAACACACCATCCATCTGACAAAGTCCGTTCGGATCGTTGAGCCAGCCAACCGGAGGCATCAGGTGCAGTTTCTCGCGGAACTGTGTGCCGGATGTCTGTTCTTTTGCTGTCTGGTTCTCTTCTGCTGTATTTACTAAGTTTACAAGATCTCTGGTTAATGCGTTCATATTGATTCACTCCTGGAAATAGTTCCGCAGGCAACGGTCCGGAAAACGTATTGATACGGATATCCGACACCCGCTGCGGGAGACAAATCTGATTATTTGTCATGAGTTATTTTATTTTGTAAGTTTCATAACAGATGATTTACCGGTTACAGTGCCGGGTGCGGCACATTCTACAGAATCATACAGATCTGTATTGGTAAGGATCATCATGGTTGTTGCCGGATGTCCGGCTTCTTTTATTGCATTTAAATCTGCTTCGATCAGCACGTCTCCGGCGTGTACTTTTGCACCGTCAGATACTTTCTTTGTAAATCCATTTCCATCCATTTTTACAGTGTCGATTCCGACATGGATCAGAAGCTCTGCGCCGCCGTCAGTCAGGATGCATACTGCGTGACCGGTATCAAAAATGCTTACGATTTCGCCATCACAAGGTGCGGTGATGATACCGTCAGCAGGTTCGATCGCTACGGTTTTTCCAAGGACTTCTGCTGCAAATGTATCGTCTGCGATCTGATCATTTGGAATGATCTTTCCATTTACCGGAGCATTTAACACTTCTTCGGAAGAAGTGGTTTTTGTATTGCCTGAAGCTGTTTTAGTTTCGGAAGCAGCAGATTCTTCGCTGTCTGTTTCCTCAACAGAAGCTGCAACAGTAACAGGAGCTTCTGCGACTGGTTCTTTCTTTTTGTCTTTGTAAAGTGCGAAGGATACTGCAAATGCAACACCGACTGCGATTGCCATCTCAATGACGTACTGAAGTGGCTGGTTCAGGCAGAGCAGGATTCCGAAGATACCGGTTACACCTGTTCCTTTTGCACCGAGGTGAACAAGGGAAGCATAAAGGGCTCCGCATCCTCCACCGATGCATCCGGCGATAAATGGTTTAAAGAATCTTAAGTTTACACCAAAGATTGCAGGTTCTGTAATTCCCATAAATGCACTGAGTGATGATGGAAGTGCAAGGGATTTGATCTTCTGATCTTTTGATTTTACAGCAACGGCAAGTGCTGCCGCACCCTGTGCCACGTTTGCTGCACTTGCGAGTGGCAGCCAGTAGGTTACACCGTATTTTGCAAGCTGTCCGATATCGATGGCTGTGTACATCTGATGGATACCGGTAACAACGGTCGGTGCATATAAACTACCCATGATCAGACTTCCAAGTCCGAGTGGAAGTGTCAGCATCCACTGGATCGCTCCGAGGATTGCATTTTCAGCCCATACGAAGATTGGCCCGACGATGGAAAGTGTAAGGTATCCGGTTACGAATACGCTGACAAGCGGTGTGACAAAAAGGTCTAAAACTTCCGGTACGATCTTGTGAAGCTTTTTTTCAAGTACGGATAAAATCCATACAGCGATGACAACCGGAATAACGTGTCCCTGATAGCCGACCATGTCAATGTGATACAGTCCGAAGAACACGCTCTGTGTCTGCTGAACACCTTCTGTTGCAACTGTGTAGGCGTTCTGCAGGGACGGATGGATCATAATCATACCGATAACTGCGCCAAGGTAAGGATTTGCGCCAAATGCTTTTGCAGCGGAGAATGCAATCAGGATCTGCAGGAATGTGTAAGCAATGTTACTGAAAAGGGTTGCAAATACATAGATCGAGCTGGTTGTGCTGATGTGTAAGAACCCGTTACTGTTCATGAAATCCAGTGCGTTCATGATTCCCATAAGGAAACCGCTGGCTACGATCGCCGGGATGATCGGTACGAAAATGTCTCCCAGAAGCTTGATGGCTTTCATAAACCAGTTCTGCTTTTCGGCAGCAGCTTCTTTTGCTTCTGCTTTCGTGCTGGCTGTGATGCCTGCGATTGCAATAAATTCATCAAATACTTTGTTGACGGTTCCTGTTCCGAGAATGATCTGGAGCTGTCCGGATGCTTCAAATACACCCTTTACCCCGTCTACATTCTCAAGTGCTGTCTTATCCGCTTTCGAGTTGTCTGCAATGACAAGGCGAAGTCTGGTAGCACAATGGGCAGCAGATACGATGTTCTTACTTCCACCCACATGATTCAGAATTTCCTTTGCGGTTTTTCTGTAATCCATATTCTCTCCTCCTTTAGATACAATGTGTAATCGATTTCATATCTTATGCTTAAATAATATGAAAAAAAATGCCATTTGTAAATATGGCATTTTTACTGATAATTCATATTGTTTTTTGTGAAAAGTGTTGAAAGAAACTTTCGTTTCCTTAAGAAACTCCGGGAAATCAGGAAAATCAGGTAAGATTTTCGGAGTCTGAAGGGTCTGCTCCAACAAGACGGAAGCCGAGCTTCATCTCGATCGGGATCTGTTCTCCTCTTTCAATACTGTCAAGAAGTAGCTCTGCGCCACGGATTCCACTGGTTTTGTAGCCGAAATGGATGGTTGGGATTCCTCCGGTGACGGCTTTTAACATCTGGTTATCTCCGAATCCGGTTACTCGGATGGACGTATTTTCAAGGATATAGCGCATTCTTGCACCTGCATCGGCTGCATTTGTCGGAATCTGCTTTTTTAAGTAGGTCTGAATGGCTTCGATTGCTCCCGCTGCTATGGTATCGGTTGCACATGATATGACATCGATATCACATTTGCTTTCTAAAAGATCCAGAGCAGACTCATATCCAGATTCCAGCGTGAAGGCTGAGGTTCGCTTATTTTCCTCGAAAAGCGTGACACCTGCATTTTTGAGTCCTGCGATAAATCCGTCCTCTCTTGCGGCACCTGCCGCCTTGTCATCGCGGGTAACGCCGATGTAAGCAACTCCTTTTTTACTGAATCCGGCAACGGCCTGTCCCATTGCCTTTCCTGCACCGTAATCGTCGTGGTAAATGCAGTTTGCGTGTGAGGTGCGCTGCCCGATCACGACAACAGGAACCTTTGTCTCTTTTAAAAATTTCCGGTGACCGGCGGTGAACATCGTACCGACCAGGATGATTCCGTCCACCGGATAATTTTCAAATAACCGGAGGTATTCTACTTCCTTTGCAGGGGTGTTGTCGGTTCCGGCAAGAAGCATCTGATAGCCTCTTTCGGCGAGAACACTTTCAATTCCGGCAGTGATCCGGCTGATGGATTCGGAATTGATCTTCGGGACGACCACGCCCACCAGGCTTGCCTTTTTGGTACGAAGCATGCGCGCCTGTGCGGATGGCTGGTATCCGGTTTCTTCGATGACTTTACGGATCTGTTCTTTTTTCTCTTCACTGACGTAGCCGCCGTTCAGATATCTGGATACAGCTGCGCTGGAGACACCGGCGAGCTGTGCGATTTCTTTGATGGTCATAATCTGGTAAATGAAACTCCTTTGTATTTGATATTCTTATTATAGTGGAAAGCAAAATAACAGACAAGACCGGAGAAAGGAGAAAATCCAATCTTGGTCTTGCCTGTATTATTTTGGTTATAACTTTTTAAAATGATGTAAGTGTCAAAAGTAAATTTTGCCGTTCACATCATTATTATAATCTGCGATACAGATTTTTATAGCGTTTTTTGTCCTCTTTCGTTAAGAGAACAGCCAGAAGCATGAATGCGACTCCTGTCAGAAGAACGATGATCCAGGTAAAGATTGGCGTATGATTTTTGTAAATAAATCCGATCAAAAGCTGGTACAGACTCATAAATCCGATACGGATGATCTCCATCAGCCCGTGGATTCTTCCGCGGTGGCTGGATGGGATACGCCTGGTCATGTACGGGCTTTCCGCCAGCATGTAAGAAATCTCACCCCATGTCAGTACGACCATTGCCGCATAATAGAACGGGATGTGTCCGGAAAAGAGGATGAACAATACGTAGCCGACCAGTGTCAGTAAAAATCCGTAGATTGTCTTTTTCGGTTCGGAGGATCGCTTCAGGATCTGGGTGATAAATGGTGTGAAGAGAACAACGATAAAGCAGTTGATGCTGGTAACTGTTCCGAATATCACCGCACCGGTATCCCCGTGTAGACGGATCAGATCCATAGGAAAGAGATAATTATACATCTGGTAAAGTGCTGTGTACCCGCTGGTGATCAGAATGAACAGCAGAACAAGCCGGTTTTCTTTAAGAATCGTCAGCAGGCTTTCCCCGTGGCGTTCGGCCTGATAAATGGCGTTGCTATCATTTTCTTCTTTTTCCGGTGTGATATTCTGTACAAAGAAATAGATCAGCACAGAAGAAGTGCCGATGGAAATTCCACTGAGCAAAAATGCAAGCCATAAGTAATTGCGAAACATAAATCCGGCTACAGCAGAAGCCATCACGCCGCCGAGATTTGCTGTCAGATACTGGAGGGAATACCCTCTCTCCCTGTCCTTGCTGAGGGTGATGTCCGCAGTAAGCGAATTGTAGGACGGATTTTCCATGTTCTGGCAGGTCGATGCGATAAACATCAGCACAATGGATTTTGTCGTCAGCGGGATCAGTCCGCAGATGATATAAGAAATGACGGAAATCATATCCAGGTAAACGATATTCATTTTCTTATTAAAACGATCGGCCATCTTTCCACCAATCAGATTTGCCGGGATCGTCAGGATCCCCATCAGTGCCGTGATCCAGGCAACCTGCACGGCATTCATCCCAAGCTTCTGGCTTAAGATCATCGTCAGCATCGGACGGACCATTGCCCCCATGGCCGTCACAAAGCGTCCAAAGCATAAGACATAGTTTTCTTTTCTAAGACCTTTGTATTGCGAAATTAGATTCATGATACGTTTTCCCCTTTGCATATTCCCCAGTTTCAAACTACTAATAATATACAATGCGGGCACTTTTTTGTCTATCTTATTCCGCCGGGTTTCAGCAAAAATGGTGGTTGATTGAAGCCGGAAAATGATGTATGTTAGTACTTAGGAAATAGAAGTTGTAGGGGATTATGACTGAGCGAAAAAGGAGAATATGATGAAATCAGAAGAAGTTACGAGAATACTGGAAAATGCCATCCGTATCGGAAAAGGTGTGATCCGGTATGGAAGTGTCGCATCGTATATTCCGGAGCTTGCCAAGGCAGATAAGAATAAACTTGGGATCTGCCTTTACACAATAGACGGCAATCAATTTGAGACCGGAAATACAGAGGACAGATTTACGATACAGTCCATTTCCAAAGTAATGGCACTGTGTTTGGCGCTGGAAACGTTTGGAGCAGAGTTTGTGTTTGATCATGTGGGCGTGGAGCCGTCGGGAGAGGCTTTTAACTCACTGGTAGAACTGGATAACCGGAGCAACCGGCCCTTTAATCCGATGATCAATTCCGGAGCAATTACGGTTGCAAGTCTGCTAGTGAACCATTATTCCATCGAAGATATGCAGAAGTATATGCAAGAAGTATGCGAAGATCCGGAGATCGCGATAGACGAAGCCGTATTTCAGTCTGAGATGGCGACCTGCGCAAGAAATAAGGCGATTGCCTATCTTTTAAAAAGTAAGGACATCATTGATACCGATGTAGAAGAAAGTGTTACCTTTTATACCAAGATGTGTTCCATGTCGGTAAATGCAAGAGATCTGGCAAGGTTCGGTCTTCTGCTGGCAAATGACGGAGTGCAGCTTTCCACCGGAAAACGTCTGATCTCATCTCAAACTGTGCGGATGGTTCAGACCATTATGCTTACTTGCGGAATGTATGACGGATCGGGGGAATTTGCATTAAGAACAGGAATTCCGACTAAGAGTGGAGTCGGCGGAGGTCTCCTCAGCGTGTCGAAAAAGAAAATGGGAATCGGGATCTACGGACCGTCTCTTGACAAAAAAGGAAACTGTATCGCAGGCTGCGAATTGTTGGGATATATTTCAGAAGCACTGCATCTTCACATCTTTGATACCAGAGAGTGGAAGGTAGAAGAATAAAAAAAGACGATACTACAGAAATTCTTTCATAAGAGTTTCTGCGGTATCGTTTTTCTTTTATCTTAAAACAGATTTTTGAAGTTTTTCTAAATCAGCTTTATCCGGATGAGATAAAGCTCTGTCAAAGTTTTCAATCAACATATCAAGATTTGGTTTGTGGTTTGGATCTTCTTTCATTTTCACATACCGTTCTCTCATAGCCATCGGCATCTTGCCCTGGCACATATACTCTCCTACTATCTGATTGCTCGGATCAATATTTTCACGTACGTTGTGAAGTACTTTCTGATAATACTCTTCGCTTCCACCAAAGCCGGCTGTTCCGAATAAGAAGATTTTTTTATTTCTAAGTGATTTTAACAGTGTGGTTGTCGCTTCGTCAGCAGTTCCTTTGTCTGTCCAGAAGCCGATATAGAGTATTTCTGACTGCGGATCTGCATCTTTACATAGGCCAAAATAATCGAGAGTTTCTTCCGGAAGTATTTCGCGGATCGCATCGGCAAGTTCCTTTGTATTGCCTGTCATGCTGCTGAATAAAATAGAATATCTTTCTTTTCCCATGTTTATTACCCCGTTTCTTTTAAACATATTTTAATTATAACACTATTTTTTAAGATTGACAGTTTTTTTGTGGTAGGCATAATACAAGAAATAAGGTAATATATAGATATGAATCAAGTCATGGAAAGAGGGGGATGAAAGCAATGGTTGATTTGAAAATGCTGGAGGAAAAGACTCCGATCTTGAAGGAGATCTGTAGTGAAAAAGAGGTGTTCTGGAAAAATCCGGACAAAACAGTTTGTGGGGAAGCAATGGAACAGATCGAACTTGGTATGGAAGATGTAGAAGATGCGGAGCGCAGACTGGAGCGTTTTGCACCGTTCATTATGAAATGTTTCCCGGAAACAAAGGAGAAAAACGGAATCATTGAATCTGTTCTGACACCGGTTCCGAAGATGAAGGATTTGCTGAATGAGAAATACGACAGCAATCTGGAAGGAAACTTATTATTAAAGCAGGACAGCCATCTGGCAATCGCAGGTTCGATCAAGGCACGCGGCGGTATTTATGAGATTTTGAAGCACACAGAAGAACTTGCATTAGAGCATGGGATTTTGAGTCTGGAAGACAATTATGAGAAACTGGCGAGTGAAGAATGCAGAGAGTTTTTCAAAAAGTATACCATTCAGGTTGGTTCCACCGGAAACCTTGGACTGAGTATCGGAATCATGAGTGCAGCAGTTGGCTATCAGGTGATCGTACACATGTCAGCAGATGCGAAACAGTGGAAAAAAGACTTGCTCAGAAGCCACGGGGTAACAGTAAAGGAATATGAGTCAGATTACAGTGAAGCGGTGAAAAACGGACGTGCTTTATCTGATGCAGATCCGAACAGCTACTTTGTGGATGATGAAAATTCAAAAACACTCTTTCTTGGTTATGCAGTAGCGGCAAAACGTCTGCAAAAGCAGTTGGAAGAAAAGAATGTTGCAGTAGACGAGGAACATCCGCTCTTTGTATATATTCCCTGCGGAGTAGGCGGAGCACCGGGTGGTGTATGCTTTGGACTTAAGCTGCTGTTCGGAGATTATGTACACTGCTTTTTCATAGAACCGACACAGGCACCGTGTATGCTAGTCGGAATGGCAACCGGACTGAACCAGGAGATTTCCGTACAGGATATTGGGCTTACCGGACTTACCCATGCAGATGGGCTTGCCGTGGGACGTCCTTCTGGATTTGTAGGCAGAGTAATGAAGAATCTGCTTGGCGGCGAATTTACTATCCGCGATGGAAAATTATATGATTACATGAGAGACCTTCTCGGAACAGAGAACATTTTTCTTGAGCCAAGTGCTTGTGCTTCTTTTGAAGGACCAATACAGATTGAAAGGAATGAATCTGCACGTAAATATTTACAGGAGAATCATCTTGAAGAGAAAATGAAAAATGCGACACACATTGCATGGGCAACAGGCGGAAGTCTCGTGCCGGAAGCAATTCGTGAAGAATACAAAAACACGTATCTGGAGAAATAAAAAGATGCGGTCTTCCTCTGAAGCGGCAGAAGAAGACCGCGTTTTTTTATTCATTTCCCATATTATTCGAGAAGATATCAGCTACTTCGCTGATGATAATGTAAGCTGTCGGATCGAGGCTGTGCACGTCAACTCTTGAAAATGCCGTATACGAGAACCGTGACGTATTCTGTTTTATGACACTGCCTGGAACTGGCTGTTATACAGATGACTGTAGAAGCCGCCTTCTTTCAGCAGTTCTTCATGGGTTCCCTGCTCAATGATCTTACCGTCTTTCATGACGAGGATCAGGGAAGCGTTGCGGATCGTAGACAGACGGTGTGCAACGACAAAGCTTGTACGACCTTTCATCAGGTTATCAAATGCTTCCTGTACCTGCAGTTCGGTACGGGTATCGATACTTGAAGTCGCTTCGTCCAGGATCAGCATTGGCGGCAGACAGAGCATAACTCTTGTGATACACAGGAGCTGTTTCTGTCCCTGGCTGATGCTGTCCTCATGCAGGACGGTATCAAGTCCCTGCGGAAGTCTGCGGATGAAATCCCAGCTTTTTGCCTCTTTTGTTGCCCGGATGATTTCTTCATCCGTGGCATCCGGTTTTCCGAAGCTGATATTTTCACGGACAGTACCGGATTTGATCCAGGTATCCTGAAGCACCATACCGAAGCTCTTTCTGAGCGAATGTCGGGAAAGCTCATCGATCGGTTTACCGTCGATACAGATTTTTCCGGAATCCACGTCATAGAAGCGCATCAGGAGGTTGATAAATGTTGTTTTTCCGCATCCGGTAGGACCTACGATCGCAATACGCATACCAGGTTCAACCTGAAGGTTAAAGTCTTCAATCAGAGATTTACTCTTGTCATAGCTGAAATCTACGTGGTCGATATCCACATTTCCATCCACCTTTTCAAGTACTTCAGAAGAATCGTTTACTTCTTCCGGTTCTTCTAAGAGGTCAAAGATACGTGTCGCACATGCAAGGGCGTTCTGCATTTCCGTGATTACGGATGTAATGTCGTTGAATGGCTTCATGTACTGGTTCGCGTAAGAAAGCAGTACGGAAAGACCGCCGACAGTCAGGGCTCCAAGCGGGATCAGGAATGCACCTGCAAGTGCTACGGCAGCGTAAATAATGTTGTTTACGAAACGGGTGGACGGATTGGTAAGGCTGCTGTAAAATACGGCTTTCTGGCTGTATTCTTTGAGTTCTTTATTGATCTCATCAAAACGCTTTGAAGCCTTGTCCTCATATCCGAATGCCTTGATAACCTTCTGATTTCCGATCATTTCCTCGATCAGAGCAGTCTGTTTTCCACGAGTTTCACTCTGCTTTTTAAACATGGTAAAAGAGCGTGAGGAAATAAATTTTGCCACCAGGAAGCTGAGTGGTGTCAGAAGGATGACCATCAAAGTGATCCACACGTTCTTGGAAAACATGAAGATCAAGGTTACAACAACGGTCACAACGCCGGAAAATAACTGGGTAAATCCGAGCAGTAATCCGTCAGAAAGGATATCGGTATCGGCAATGATACGGCTCACAATATCGCCGGTGCTGTGCTGGTCCAGATAAGAAAGCGGAAGTTTCTGGATGTGGCGGATTGCCTGGGATCGGATATCCTGTACAATATGATAGGTCATGCGATTATTGACAAGGTTCATGATCCAGATTGCGGCTGCAGCGATCACTACGAACAGAAGAATCTGCTTCAGATAGATCCACATCTGGGTAAAGTCTACATTGTGCGCTGCTACGATCTCATCGATCGCATTACCGAAGAGAACCGGCACATAAAGCTGAAGAACTACTGATATTCCGGCAAGGATGATGCTGAGGATTAGGAGGATCCAGTATTTTCCGATATATTTAAAAAGCTTTTTCATTACACTGTCTTTTTTCATACCTACATCTCCCCTCTTTCATATTTTGCACGGTTTTCCGGGAACTGTGAGAAATAGATCTCACGATAAACTTCGCAGGATTTCATAAGTTCATCATGTGTACCGGATCCGGCGAGTTCTCCATTATCTAATACTAAAATCTTGTCTGCCTGGCGGATGCCTGCAACCCTCTGGGATACCAGGAAGGTTGTTGTCTCTCCTTCCAGTCCTGCGAGGGCTTTCCGAAGTGCTGCGTCAGTTGCAAAATCAAGTGCGCTTAAGCTGTCGTCGAGGATCAGGATTTCCGGCTTTTTCACAAGAGCGCGGGCAATGGTAAGACGTTGACGCTGTCCACCGGAAAGGTTCTTTCCGTTCTGCTCGAGCATGAAATCAAGCTGTCCGTCTTTTCCTTCTACGACTTCTTTTGCCTGTGCAACTTTCAGTGCATCCCAGATCTCGGAGTCAGATGCATTTTCATTGCCCCATTTCATGTTATCGCGGATGCTGCCTTTGAAAAGGACGGAGCGCTGCTGTACGATTCCGACCTTGTCGTGAATTTCCTGATTGGTAAGCTCTTTTACATTGCGTCCATTCAGTTTAACGGTTCCGCAGGTTACATCATAGAAACGGGAGATCAGGCTGACCAAAGTGGATTTTCCGCATCCGGTACCACCGATGATACCGACTGTCTGCCCTTTTTTTACAGAGAAACTGATATCAGAAAGGCTTGATGCACCGGCACCTGCATAGGTGAAGGATACCTTGTCGAATTCAACTTCATTTGCAGAAGAATCTGCCTTTGCAGAAGGGGTTTCCGGATAATGCATGGTAGTCCTGATATCCAGGACACCGGCTACACGGTCTGCACATGCCATCGCCTTGTTCAGTGTAATGATCAGGGAAGCCAGCTTGATCAGCTCGACGATCATCTGTGCCATGTAGTTGTAAAGCGCGACAACCTGTCCCTGATGCATGGTTCCGAGATTGACCTGGAGTCCTGCTCTTGCAATCAGGATGACAGTTGCAATGTTGATCAACACGTAGGTAAATGGATTTAACAGGGCGGAAATTCTTCCGACAAATTCATTTAACCTGGTCAGTTCGATGTTGCTCTTTTCAAATTCATTTACCGACTCTTCTTCGCGGCAAAATGCGCGGATCACGCGGACACCTGTCAGATTCTCACGGGTAAGTCCTGTGACGCGGTCCAGGGCAGCCTGCACTTTTTTGAAAAGCGGGATGCTGACCAGCATAATGAAAATGACGCCGACAAATAAAAGAGGGATCGCCACAACGAATACCAGCGCACATTTAAAGTTGATCGTAAATGCCATGATCATCGAACCGATTACGATAAACGGACTTCTCAGAAGAAGACGAAGTCCCATGTTGATGCCGTTCTGGACCTGGTTGATATCATCGGTCATCCGTGTGATCAGGGTGTCCGTACCGATCGTATCAAGTTCGGTAAATGAAAAGCTCTGAATGTGGTCAAATACGGCCTGTCTTAAATTGGTTGCACAGCCGACACTCGCTCTTGCAGCAAAATACTGTGCGGTAAAACTGCAGCTAAGACCGACTGCAGCCATGAGGATCAGCACCAGGAACATCTTTACGATGTAGCCGTGGTCATTGTTTGCAATACCAATATCAATGATCTTGGCGACAACCACCGGAACCAAAAGGTCAAATACGACTTCCAGCAGTTTGAATAATGGTGCAAGAATACTTTCTATCTTGTATTCTTTCAGATAAACCCAAAGTTTCTTCAAACACACTCACTCCTGTTCTTTACTTCTTAGTTTTTTCTTGACCTACTCATTATAATGCGCTACCATCAATATGAATAATATTGTTTTTATGACAGCTTAATATAAAAAAAGTATAACAATGTGAGTGGCAAAAGGTATTTTGACCTATTTGATACCAGATTGCTACGTGCTTTGCACTCTCGCAATCCTCAAAAACATTCGTAATCCGCTCATTTTTCTTTGAAAAATGGCTACTTACTCATGTTTTTGGCGGGTCAAGAGGTCAAAAATCCTCTTGCAAGCAAGCTTGCATCGGCTTTCTGACCTTTTGACTCTGGTATCATCATATAACTAAACGGAGGGAAAAAAGAAAATGGAACTCAGACAGCTGGAATATTTCCGGGAAATCGCGAATACGGGAAGCATCAATGAAGCGGCGAGAAAGCTCAATATGTCACAGCCGCCCCTCAGCTATCAGATCAGGCAGTTGGAAAATGAACTGAACGTGCAGCTGTTTGAGCGTACCCATAAAGGGGTGATCCTGACGGCGGCAGGTAAGCTTTTGTATGACCGTGCGGCGAGCCTTCTGGATTATGCCAGATCGACAGAGCTTGAGGTGTCCCAAACGGGTAAAAAAAGGGTTCTGAGAATCGGGATCACGCCGACGACGGTCGGCACAGTCATGCCGTTTATCGCAGAATTTTCAAAGAAAAATCCCGACGTGAATTTTGAGGTTCACGACGGGATCACGTATACGTTATATGATTATCTTCAGGAAGGGATCATCGATATTTCGGTTGTCCGCACGCCGCTCCGGCTGGATGATGTGGAGTCTGCAGTCCTGCATTCGGAGCCGATGATCGCTGTCTCCAATCCGGAGATGCCTTCAGAAAGGCGGAAATCGCTCATTCTTGAAGATTTAGTCCACAGACCGTTAATTCTCTACCGGCGCTATGAAAAGCTGATTATGGATGCATTTCACGCGCAGAATCTGGTTCCGGAGGTGTTCTGTCTGTGTGATGATGCCAGGGGCGCTACCCTCTGGGTGAAGGAAGGGCTTGCCACGGCGATCTTCCCACAGTCCATGGAGCCGCTTTGCGAAGGGCTGACTTGTCAGGTGCTTGATGAACCGGATCTGGTGACGAAGATCCTTCTGATCTGGCAGAAGGGGCGGAAGCCGACGGCGGTAGTGCAGGATTTTATGGATGTCTGTCTGAAATAATTTAAACCGTATCAAAAATAATAATTCTTAGTTTATTTTTGATACGGTAAGTGAATTGTAAGACGGATTCTCCTTGTTCTGGCAGGTGGAAGCGATAAACATCAGTATGATCGATTTGCGAATTGTTTTTCGATTATACTGCTTTTTCAAAGTTTGCCCCTATACCCATTTTCACTTCAAATGTCGTTCCGCTATACTTATTTGTATAAACTTCAATCGTTCCGTCATGAACCCGCACAACTTCTCGCACCATCGCAAGGCCAAGCCCCACACCTCCGAGTTCCCGGCTTCTTGACTTATCTACCCGGAAGAACGGTTCGAAGATCTGCTCCCTGAATGCTTCATCAATTCCATTTCCTGTATCCGAAACTGTCAGAACAACTTCGTTCTTCTTCCTTATTGCCGATACCGTAACGGATCCATTTTCCCGATTATATTTAATCGCATTTTCCACAAGATTATATAGCATTCTGTAAATCAGAATATCACTCCCTGTCAAAAACAATTCTTCATCTGCCTTTGCTCCTGCTTCCTGTGACTTCTGTATCAGTTCAACCTTTTTTTCCTGAGCCAGCGGTTCCAGATCTGTCAGCACTTCCTCGATCAGACTATGGAGCGCAATTCTGTCATTTCGCGATACGGTCTGTAATTCGCTCATATCCAAAAGCGTTCGGACCAACTTGCTAAGACGTTCATTCTGCTCCGTTACCATTTGAATTGTCTCTTCTGCCACTGCGGTACTCTCCGGATGTTCTGTTGTATGGTATAGATCCAGTTGTGCCTGGATTAAAGCCAGTGGAGTACGTAACTCATGTGCTGCATTTCCCGTAAACCGGCGCTGCGTCTCGAATGATTCTGAAAGCCGTATAAGCATCTTATTGTAAGATATGCGAAGTCTGTCCAGCTCTGCAATCTTATTCTCTTTGATCGTATAATCTTTCAGATTCTGTGCCTGAACTTTTTCCACTGTCTCTGAAAATTTCCTGAGTGGTTTCAATGCCCGTCCACTGATAAAATAAGTCGCTGCGCCGCCAAACAGCGCTACAATAGCAGTAATCAGAAGGCTTCTGCTTCTATAATCTGATTTGGAGTTATAAACCTTCATGGAAAACTGTGCCACAAAGTCATCCCATTCATTATCCGGAATATCAATGTACACCGATTCCGGCTCTGTGCCCTGATCCGTGATAGACTCCTGAAGCGTATCGAAATAATAGACTCCGTTTTTATATAAGAAAAAGGTAAGACATCCGCATAATATGGTGATCAACACGGTTGTAAGAAGTGTTAATTTCCACTGGAGTGATATTTTCTTCATGCTTTGCTATTTCCTCCTATCTTATAGCCCTCACCGATTTTGTTCACGATTGGATCATATCCGAGTCCTGCTTTCAGTTTTTTTCTCAAAGAAGACATATGTACTCGGATGGAACCGCTAAAACTATCCACAGAAGAATCCCAGACATGCTCGATCAGTTCTTCCTGACTGACCGGTCTTCCCTG
>OLPV01000094.1_pt1 | contig 83232 bp, 71 predicted proteins | sample 1671961 | NCBI WGS metagenome assembly OLPV01 (sample SAMEA3136630, study PRJEB25190) | human gut metagenome | biome: human gut; feature: human-associated habitat; material: faeces | place: Austria | collected 2013 | reverse complement strand
TCTTCAGGCAGGTATAAATCTTGCCGCTGCCATCCAGGATCTCATAAACCTCATCTGTTGTAACTGCATCCAGACCACATCCAAAGGAATTGAGCTGGATCAGATCCAGGTTATCCTGTGTCTTGACAAAGTTTGCTGCCGCATACAGACGGGAATGATACATCCATTGGTCATTGACACGGATCGGACGCTCTACTTCTGCCAGATGAGAAATAGAATCCTCTGTAAATACAGCAATGCCATAGCTGTTGATCAGATCCGGGATACCATGATGGATCTCAGGGTCTATATGGTATGGACGACCAGCAAGAACGATTCCTCTTCGACCGGTATCTTTGAGGTACTGAAGAGTCTCCTCGCCTTTTTTCTGCACATCTTTACGCGCCTGTGCGAGTTCTTCCCATGCCGCATGGGCTGCTGCCTTTACTTCCTCTGCCGGAATATCCCCAAACACCTGTACCAGACGGTCTGTCAGGATTGCTTCGGTCGTAAACGCCATAAACGGGTTCATAAATTTGATATCCGGGTCTTTGAGCTCATCCACATTGTTCTTGATGTTTTCCGCATAAGAAGTAACGATCGGGCAGTTGTAATGGTTGACCGCATCCGGGAACTCATTTCGTTCATACGGAACACAAGGATAGAAAATAAACTTCACACCCTTTTTGATCAGCCAGCTCACATGACCATGTGCCAGTTTCGCCGGATAACACTCAGACTCACTCGGGATGGACTCAATGCCAAGCTCGTAGATTTTTCTGGTAGAAGTCGGTGAAAGCACCACTTCATATTTCAGTTTCGTAAAGAACGTATACCAGAACGGATAATTTTCAAACATGTTCAGGACACGCGGGATACCGACCTGTCCCCTTGTTGCCTGATCCGGGCTTAACGGCTCATAGGAAAACAGCCTCTTGTATTTATATTCATAAAGGTTCGGCACATGATCCTTGTTCTTCTCTTTGCCGATACCTCTCTCGCAGCGGTTTCCACTGATGAACTGACGGCCGCCGGTAAATTTATTGATGGTCAGACGGCAGTTATTGGTACATCCACGGCAGTTTGCCATAGATGTGGTATATTTTAGCTCATTGATCTTGTCAATGGAAAGCATTGTTGTCTTTTTACCTGTCTCATAGCGTTCTCTCGCGATCAGAGCCGCGCCGAACGCACCCATGATACCTGCGATATCCGGACGGATCGCCTCACAATTTGCGATCTTCTCGAAGCTTCGAAGTACCGCATCATTATAAAAAGTACCACCCTGCACAACGATATGTTTACCAAGCTCTGTCGCATCAGAAACCTTGATAACCTTGTAAAGCGCATTCTTGATAACAGAGTAAGCAAGACCTGCAGAAATATCAGATACCTCCGCGCCTTCTTTCTGCGCCTGTTTTACCTTAGAGTTCATAAATACGGTACAACGTGTTCCAAGATCGATCGGATGCTGTGCAAAAAGTGCCGCCTTCGCGAAATCCTGCACACTGTAGTTCAGGGATTTTGCAAAAGTCTCGATAAAGGAACCACAGCCGGAAGAACATGCCTCATTCAGCTGCACGCTGTCTACGGTCTGGTTCTTGATCTTGATGCACTTCATATCCTGTCCGCCGATATCCAGGATACAGTCTACTTCCGGGTCAAAAAATGCTGCCGCATAGTAATGAGATACTGTCTCAACTTCACCCTCATCCAGAAGAAGAGCCGCCTTTATAAGAGCCTCGCCATAACCGGTGGAGCAGGCGTATGCAATGTTTGCCCCCTCAGGAAGTTTGGAATAGATTTCCTGAATAGAACGGATCGCGGTCTTGAGCGGACTTCCGTTGTTATTGCTGTAGAAGGAATAAAGAAGACTTCCATCCTCTCCTACCAGCGCAGTCTTTGTCGTGGTAGATCCGGCATCAATACCAAGATAACAGTTGCCCTTATAGCTTGCCAGATCGCCTGTTGCTACTTTGTAAGAAGACTGACGTTTGTTAAACGCTTCATAATCTTCCTCTGTCGCAAACAGCGGCTCCATACGCTCTACTTCGAAGTCAAGCTTGATAGAATGACGCAGTCTGTCCTTGAGATCTGTCAGGGAAACCGTTACATCTTTTTTCGCATTCAGTGCAGAACCGATTGCAGCAAAAAGATGAGAATTCTCCGGAACGATCGTATGCTCATCATCCAATTTCAGAGTTCTGATAAACGCCGTCTTGAGCTCGGAAAGGAAATGCAGAGGACCGCCAAGGAATGCTACATGACCACGGATCGGTTTACCGCAGGCAAGACCGGAAATCGTCTGGTTTACAACTGCCTGGAAAATAGATGCAGACAGGTCTTCCTTCGTTGCGCCCTCGTTGATCAGCGGCTGGATGTCTGTCTTTGCAAATACACCGCAGCGGGCAGCGATCGGATAAAGTGCTTTGTAATTTTTGGCATATTCATTCAGACCGGTAGCATCTGTCTGAAGCAGGGATGCCATCTGGTCGATAAAGGAACCTGTACCTCCAGCACAGATACCATTCATTCGCTGTTCAATGTTTCCACCCTCAAAATAGATGATCTTGGCATCCTCACCGCCAAGCTCGATCGCAACATCTGTCTGCGGTGCGATCTTCTGCAGAGAAGTAGAAACCGCGATAACCTCCTGCACGAACGGAATCTCCAGATGGTTCGCAAGTGTCAGACCGCCGGAACCTGTGATCACCGGGCAGAGTGTCATCTCTCCAAGTTTTGCATGGGCTTTCTCCAACAGATCAGCCAGTGTTTCCTGGATGTTTGCAAAATGACGTTCGTAATCTGCAAACAGAAGTTGATCGTTTTCATCAAGAATCGCAATCTTTACTGTAGTAGATCCGATATCAATTCCCAATGTGTATGTATTCAATAAATCGACCTCCTCGTCATAAAACTGTATATATACAGATATGAATGTGTAACGTGTTCTTTCTTATTAAAAAGTGTTTTTTCAAATCGAATTCCGTAACATTATACGACAAAGTTTTACAAATGACAATGACCAACTTTAGGAATTTGTTACTCTCCTGCCCGAGTAGCAGAAAAAAAGCACCTCCGAAACCATGTCCGGAAATGCTTTTGATCCTGAATATTATATTTTATGTCATATCCTTTTATCTGTGGAATCTGTTTGCGATCCTTACCAGATAAGCGCCGCCCGGCATTCTGGAAAGGCGCTCGGAAGCAGTCTTGTCAACCAGAATATAAACCAGGAAATACGCTGCCGCTGCCAGAACGATGGATACGCCAAGGCAGATAAAGTTTGACGGCAGGATCACATGCAGTCCGTAGTATACAGCACCTGCCACAACACCCATGACAACCGATGCAAGGATCGGGCTTACATAGGCCGCCTTCCACGGATTCTTATAATCCAGATATTTTTTCATAAAGAAATCATTCATCACGCAGACAACGACCGCATAGACGATCATCGCCACCAGAAGCGCATAAATGCCAAGGTCTGTAAACATCAGAAGTAATACGACCACGATCACATCGACCAAAAGCGCCACTGCTGCAGTCATCATCGGAATCTTCGGCTTGCCGATACCCTGAAGGACACCATTGGAAATGTTTGACATTCCATTCAGAAGGATCGTAAAGGATCCAAGCATCAGGAGTTTTCCTGCCACACCGTTTGTTCCGCCAAAAAGCAGAGACACAATCGGCTGTGCAAGCACGGCAAGTCCGACTGCACACGGAATGGAAATAAACATGGAAAGCTGGACTGTCTGGTCAACTCTCCTTCTGGTCTCGTCAATATCACCCGTCGCATACAGGGCAGAAACCTCCGGTATCATGGATGTCGGAGCTGCACTGGAAAGTGTCAGCGGGATGTTGATGATACTCATAAAATAGGTCGCATATTCTGCATAAAGCATACTGATCGTATCGGAATCCACGCCATGTTTTCCCATGATCTCGGAATACAGGACACCATTGAGATAACCATTGATATTGTAAATAAAAGAACTCAGGATGATCGGAGAAACGATCAGGATGATCAGTTTCAGGATCTCACCATAAGTTTCCTCTTCATGGTAATGATCTCCTGCCACTCTTCTCTTGATAGCTCTGCGGTTGACTCCGTATACAAGGAGCATAAAGATCAGCGCAGTTACAACACCTGCAGTCGTTCCCACAGTAGAACCGGCTGCTCCCCATTTTGCGACACTTCCATCACTGCCGTCTGCAAAATATTTGATAAACATCCATGCAGCGATCAGGCTGACTGCCGCATTAAAGATCTGTTCCAGGATCTGTGAGATGGAAGTCGGCATCATATTTCGGTATGCCTGGAAATATCCTCTGTACACACCAAGGATCCCGGAAAGGAAGATCGTCGGGGACAGGATCTGGAGTGCCAGCACGGCATTCGGCTGGTTGCTCGGAATGATGAATCTCGCCCCAAACAGGCATACCAGTGCCACGATCCCGCCTATGATCGCAGCGTAGATCAGGGATCCGCGAAAGATCTTCTGTGCATTTTTGTAATCTTTTAAAGCAATCCTCTCGGAGATCAGTTTGGAAACTGCCTGCGGGATACTGAAAGAAGCGATCATCAGAAGGATCATGTAGGCATTCTGTGCAAGGCTGATATAGCCCATGCCCATATTTCCTACAATAGAAGAAAGCGGGCTCTTATATAATAATCCGATGACCTTGGAAATCATTGCCGCGATCATCAGAAAGGACGCGTTTTTGACTAAATTGTTCTTCTGACTCATTTTTACTCCTTATTTTCCTGTTCTGCTTTATTTTCGATCTGCCAGTCGATCGGGTTCAGTCCGTTCTGGGCCAGAAATTCATTTGTCTTGCTGAAATGATGGCATCCGAAAAATCCCCTGTACGCGGACAGCGGGCTTGGGTGCGGTGCCTCCAGGATCAAATGCTTCGGATTGTTGAGCATGGATTTCTTCATCTGTGCCGGACGTCCCCAGAGAAGGAAAACGATCGGACGGTCCTGCTCATTCAGGATCCGGATCGCAGCATCAGTAAACTGCTCCCAGCCAATCCCACGGTGGGAATTTGCCTGATGTGCGCGGACAGTCAGAACGGTGTTCAGCATAAGCACACCCTGCTTTGCCCATTTTTCCAGATATCCATTGTCCGGGATATAGCATCCCAGATCATCGTGTAATTCCTGATAAATATTCACCAGTGACGGCGGGACCTCGACATCCCTTTTGACAGAAAAGCACAACCCGTGCGCCTGTCCGTCATTGTGGTACGGGTCCTGTCCAAGGATCACGACCTTCACCTGACTCAGCGGTGTAAAATGAAAGGCATTGAACATATCATCTGCCGGAGGAAAGATCTTCCGTGTCTGATACTCCTGCATAACTGTCTTATATAATTTTGCATAATATGGCTGATGGAATTCACCTTTTAATGCTTCCAGCCATTCTCCCGATAAAGGAGCCATGTATTATCACCTCTTATCTTCGAACAGAAATCCCTCTCTCTGCCAGATAATCCTTCACCTGACGGATCTCCAGTTCTTTGTAATGGAATAAAGATGCTGCCAGAGCCGCATCTGCACCGCCCTCTGTCAGTGCATCATAAAAATGTTCCAGAGTTCCTGCACCGCCAGATGCAATGACCGGAATAGAAACTGCATCTGCGATCGCTCTGGTCAGTTCGATATCATATCCTGCTTTGGTCCCGTCACAGTCCATGCTGGTAAGAAGGATCTCACCTGCGCCGAGACGCTCGACCTTTTTGGCCCATTCAATGGCATCAATACCGGTATCCAGACGTCCGCCGTGTTTGTAGATATTCCAGCCGCCGTCTTCTCTTCGTTTGGCATCGATCGCCACAACGACACACTGGCTTCCGAACTTCTCTGCTGCCTCTGTGATAAGCTCCGGGCGATCGATCGCTGCGGAATTGACAGAAATCTTGTCTGCACCCTCACGGAGAAGTTTCTTGAAATCGTCTACTGTACGGATACCGCCGCCGACAGTAAACGGAATAAATACATTTGCCGCAACCTGACGCACCATATCTACAACTGTGTCACGTTCTTCACAGGATGCTGTGATATCCAGAAAAACAAGCTCATCTGCGCCGGCTGCATCGTAAGCTTTGGCGATCTCCACAGGATCTCCCGCATCTTTGAGATCTACAAAATTAACGCCCTTTACCACACGTCCGTTGTTCACATCCAGACAGGGAATGATTCTCTTTGTAAACATATCAGTTCCCCTCCTTCTCAAGTTTTGCAAAGTTTTCGAGGATCTTAAGTCCGTACTTGCTACTCTTTTCCGGATGGAACTGGCAGGCAAATACATTGTCCTTCTCAACAGAAGCATGGATCGTTGTGCTGTACTCAGTCACTGCCTTCACAATCTGCGGATCTTCTGCCTGGAGATAATAGGAATGTACAAAATATACATGGGTATCTTCCGGGATATCCTTAAACAGTCTTCCGTTATTCTGAAGGTGCAGGGAATTCCATCCCATGTGCGGGATCTTGAGTCCCGGAGATGGCGGAATACGCAAGATCTTGCCTTTAAGGATTCCAAGTCCTTCTACGCCCGGTGTCTCTTCGCTGCTTTCAAATAAAAGCTGTAATCCAAGACAAATCCCAAGAAACGGGGTTCCTTTCTTTATCATGTCCTGGATCACGGGAACCAAACCATATTTATGTAAGTTTTCCATTGCTTCGCCGAAGCTTCCAACTCCCGGAAGGATCACTTTGTCTGCCCGAAGGAGCACCTGCGGGTCACGGGATACAACGGTTTCTTCGCCAAGGTAGGCAAGTGCTTTCTCCACACTTTTGATGTTTCCTGCATCGTAGTCGATAATACCTATCATTCGTATCTCACATCCTGTCTTTATTCATGTTGATCATCATGTCCAAGTATACCGCAAAAAGAAGCAGATGCAAAGTGGTTTCTTTACATCTGCTTCTTTTTTTAATCATTTTTGCGGTCGAGCGTAAACCAGAACTCTACGCCATTGTCATAATTCTGTACACCATACTGCTGGTGCAGGCCTTCCATGATGGCTTTTACGATGGAAAGCCCGATACCGCTTCCACCGTATTCCCTGGTCCTTGCCTTGTCCACTTTGTAAAATTTATTCCACAGTTTCGGAACATCCTCCTCCGGGATCGGTGTTCCTGTGTTAAATACAGTCACCCTGACACGGTCATCCTCCGGGATCACACGGATCTCGATCTCCTTCTCACCGTTCAGATGATTCAGTGCGTTGCTGGTATAGTTCGTCACAACTTCCTCGATCTTGAACTCATCTGCCCAGACATAGACCGGCTCTGATGCCTCGAAACTTACCTTCGCTTCCTTCTGCTGGATCATGATATCCATGGACTGCAGTACTCCGCGGATCAGACTTACGATATCAAATCTCTCCATGGAAACTTCATCCCTGCCGGATTCCAGCTGGTTCAGAGTCAGAAGGTTCTTAACCAGCTTATTCATCTTGGCCGCTTCATCCATGATGACATCGCAGTAAAATTCCCTGCTCTCCGGGTCATCGGAAATATTTTCCTTCAGTCCCTCGGCATATCCCTGTACCAGTGCGATCGGGGTCTTGAGTTCATGAGAGACGTTGTTCAGGAACTCCTGACGCATCTGGTCGATCTTTTCTTTATTCTCAATATCCTTGAGCAGCTGATTGTTCGCCGATTTCAGTTCGGAGATCGTCTTCTCAAGCTGTTCAGACATGCGGTTGAAGTTCTCTCCAAGCTCATCGATCTCATTGCCCGCCTGGCTGTGATATTTCGCATCAAAATCCAGTTCACTCATCTTGGTAGAAAGCTGTGTCAGTTCACTGATCGGCTTCGTGATACGCTTTGTGATCACCCAAACCACCAGACCGCTGAGAGCAATGATCCCAAGTCCCACATAGAAATAAAAACTGTTGGAGATCGCGACACTCTCCCGGATACTCTCAAGCGGGGTACGGATCAGGAAATAGCATCCATTCCCCAGTTCTCCCCAGCTCTCCACATATTCCATTCCGGCAAAGCGGTCACTGACCTGCTGGATCACATAGTTGTCATTTTTCTGGAGAACTTTCTCCTTGTTCTTCTTCTGATCAAGATCGTATACATATCCGACCAGTCTGGCCTGCAGAAGATCCTCATTGCTTCCAACAGAACAGATCGTCTGTCCGTCTGCTGTGACCATGACCCAGGTAAGGTTGTTCTCAGAACAATCCTTGAACATCTCATCCGAGACTTCCGCACTGCTGTTTCCATCGGAATCTGTCTCAACCTCAAGGTTCTCCAGCTTCTCTACCGCTTCCTTCAGCACTTCTGTCTTGCGGCTGATATAATAATGTTCCAGGAATAACCCATTGATCAGGGTGATCACGACCATAGAAAGAAGAAGCAGTCCAATAAACAGGACTGCTATCTGTCGGCGCAGCGGATGGAACTTTCTGTTCTTCCGCTTCTTATCTGAATCTTTGTGGAAAAATCTCATTGTTCATCCACCTCAAATTTGTAACCCATTCCCCAGACAGTCTTGATATATTCTCCCTTCGCACCCATCTTGCTTCTCAGCTTCTTGACGTGCGTATCGATCGTTCTGGCATCGCCGAAATAATCATAATTCCATACAGAATTCAGGATCTTCTCTCTGGAAAGAGCGATCCCCTGGTTCTCAAGAAAATAAGTCAGAAGTTCAAACTCCTTAAAGCTCAGTTCCATCGGCTCACCATCAACAGATGCCTGATGTGCCGCCTTGTCGATCACGATCCCTCCTGCCGACAGGACATCGCCTCCTGCGTCCTGTCCGGTCCTTCGAAGGATCGCCTCCACTCTGGCGACCAGGATCTTCGGGCTGAATGGTTTCGAAATATATTCATCTACTCCGAGGTCAAATCCAAGGAGCTCGTCCCTCTCATCACCTCTCGCTGTCAGCATGATGATCGGCACCTTGGAATTCTTACGGATCTCCCTGCACACTTCCCATCCATCCATCTTTGGCATCATGACGTCCAGAAGGATGAGGGCGATATCCTTTTCCTCGTAGAAAATATCCATTGCTTCTTCGCCGTCGCCTGCCTCAAGTACCTGGAAATTCTTCTTCTCCAGGAAATCTCTCACCAGCTTTCTCATACGGCTTTCATCATCTACTACAAGAATTTTCGGGGCTTCCATCTCTGATTCCTCCAATCAAAAAATTTCTTTTGTTGTATTTCAATGCTATCATCTTATCAGAGATTTATGTTTGTTTTGTGAACGATTTCAGGAATTCTGGTCCAGTTTCTCAGAAAATTCGTCTTTTTTCATTGGACGGTAGAAATAATATCCCTAAATATAGTCACATCCATGTTCCTTAAGGAACTCTACCTGCTCTTTGGTCTCCGCACCCTCAGCAACCGTTCTGGCATCCAGTGCATGAGCTGCTTCTATGATCAGCGGGATCAGTTTCCTTGTTCTTGAGTTCGCTTCGATCTCTCTTGTAAAGGACATGTCGATCTTGAGAATATCGAAGGAAAATTTCTGCAGCATATTAAAGGAAGAATACCCGCTTCCAAAATCATCCAGAAGGATCCAGGCTCCCTTTTCCTTGATCTTGTTGAGGACATTGCCGACATTCTCCTCGAGTGCCGCATAAGAAGTCTCTGTGATCTCAAAACGGATCAGCCTGGACGGGAATTCCGCATGCTCCAGGAAATCAATGATCTCCTCGATCAGTGTCTCATCATAAAAATCCATCCAGGAAAGGTTCATGGAAACAGGAACGACTTCCAGTCCCTTCTCGTATCTGCCGCGGATATAGGCACGTACCTTCTGGAATACATAACGGTCAAGTTTGGAAATGGAACCATCCTCCTCCAGCTTCGGCACAAAGATCCCCGGGGAGATAAATCCCTTCTTCGGGTGGATCCAGCGGATCAGAGCCTCCGCGGACATGATCTTGCCTGTCACAGAATCTACGATCGGCTGATAGTAGACTCCCAGTTCTTCGTTTGCGATCGCTTCCTCAAATTCTGTTGTGATCTCTGCATTGTCAATATATGCCATATCCATATTATGGTCAAAAACCGCATATGGCTTGAGATATTCATCCACAATGTACTGCTTCGCAAGTTTGGCACGGTCGATCATTCCGGAAACCGGCATCGGCTCGTCCTTAAGATAAAAGATACCGCATCTGCAGTGCACACGGATCTTCTTATTGCTAACATCAAAAACCTGATCACAGAAATCTGCCAGCTTCTCTCCGGAAATCCGGTCACGCTCTACAAAACTCACAAAGTGGTCTGCTTCGATCCTGCCCACATAGATCGGTTTCAGGAAAGACTGCTCTATCTCATCACAGAGGCTATCCAGGATACGGTCGCCTTCCTTGATTCCAAGTAGTTCATTGGTCGCCTTGAAACTCTTGATATTAAAAAATACGATCGCGTATTTGGATCTGTCCCCACAGTGATTCAGGAATTTCTCTACCATATAAATAAAGCCGCGGCGGTTATAGGCTCCCGTCAGATAGTCTCTGTACTCCTTCTCATGTGTGGCGATCGCATTCTCGATACGATGGTTTAAGATGCTTGTCACATAAGGAAGTCTGAAACAGTCACAGGCCCCAAGTCTGTATGCTCTCTTGACATCGGCAGTCAGGCTCGCGATCACGGCGATCACGGCAAATTCCTCCAACCACATCTTCTCTCTCATGATCTCCAGAAGCTCATAGCCGTCAATATCCGGCATTTCCAGCTTCAGCAGCACCAGTTCCAGATTCCAGTGTTCCTTCTCAAGAATCTCAAGAGCTTCGCGACCGCTTCCAGCCAGCCTTATCTCATAAGTCTCTCCCAGAATATCGTTCAGCATTTCTCTGTTGATCTCTGAATTATCTACTACCAGAATCCTGGCACGCTGATGATATGTTCTACTCATTCTATAAATTCCTTCCCATTGGTAACTGATAGAATCACCTCATATACATTATTATCCAGTCTTATACGCACAGTATAATATAATGATGGTTTGATTGCAATATCTGAAAATTCCTAAATCAATAAATTTTTCCATTTTTGTTGCTTTCCCCACTGATTATCCAACAAATAGTAACTATTATCACAAAAAAATACTGCCGCAGAGAAAAAGTATCCACAAAAAGCAACATTTTCTCACGACAGTATTCTTGATTCTTATAAAAAACTTCCAAAAGATCCAGGTTATATTCTGAATGCTCAGCGTTTTACGTTAAAAGCTCCCATTCCTGGATATACAGCAGCACTTCCAAGTTCTTCTTCAATACGGAGAAGCTGGTTGTATTTTGCCACACGCTCTGTACGGCTCGGTGCTCCTGTCTTGATCTGGCAGGTATTCAGTGCAACTGCAAGATCTGCGATCGTTGTATCTTCTGTCTCACCGGAACGATGAGAAGAAATTGCTGTATATCCTGCTTTATGTGCCATCTTGATCGCTTCAAGAGTTTCAGAAACAGAACCGATCTGGTTGAGTTTGATCAGAATAGAGTTTCCGCATCCAAGATCAATACCTTTCTTCAGACGCTCTGTATTGGTTACGAATAAATCGTCACCTACAAGCTGTACTTTTCCGCCAAGTTCTTTGGTCAGAAGCTGCCAGCCTTCCCAATCTTCTTCATCTAGGGCATCTTCGATAGAAATGATCGGATATTTTTCCACAAGCTGTTTCCAGTGCTGGATCAGACTTTCAGAAGTAAATTTGGTGCCTGCTTTCGGAAGGATGTATTCGCCCTTCTTCTCACCTTTCCATTCGCTGGAAGCTGCGTCCATGGCAAGCATGAAATCTTTGCCTGGCTCGTATCCTGCTTTTTCGATCGCTTTGAGGATGTACTGGATCGCTTCTTCATCGCTTGCGAGGTTCGGTGCAAAACCACCTTCATCTCCTACGGAAGTAGCAAGTCCTTCTGCTTTAAGAAGTGCAGCAAGTGCATGGAAAACTTCTGCACACCAGCGCAGCGCTTCACGGAATGTAGGTGCTCCTACAGGCATGATCATAAACTCCTGCACGTCAACAGTATTTGCTGCATGAGCTCCACCGTTTAAGATATTCATCATCGGAACAGGAAGACGGTTTCCGGAAATTCCTCCAAGGAAACGATACAGCGGGATCTCCAGTGCAAGGGAAGCTGCTCTTGCTGTTGCGATAGAAACTGCAAGGATCGCATTGGCTCCAAGATTTGATTTGTCTTTTGTGCCGTCTGCCTCGATCATTGCCTTGTCTACTGCATAGATATCAGATGCATCCAGGCCAACGATTGCTTCGCTGATCTTTGTGTTGATGTTTTCTACTGCTTTCAAAACACCTTTTCCGAGATATCTTGCTTTGTCGCCGTCGCGGAGTTCCAGTGCCTCAAATTCACCTGTAGACGCGCCGCTTGGTGCTGTTCCTCTTCCTACGGTACCGTCGATCAGGGTTACTTCTGCTTCTACTGTCGGATTTCCTCTGGAATCCATGATCTCACGGCCGATGACTTTTTCAATTTCCAAATAGTTCATGATCTTTTTACTCCTTGATCTGTAGATTTATGCCAGTGCTTTTCCTAATGCTTTGCAGTTTTCTACTGCTTCATCGTCTGGTTCTTCCTGACAGATCACACCGTCTGCTACAAGAACAGCTCCGTCCTCTTTGCATTTAGCTTCCCAGTTGTGCATCCAGTCTCCATCGCCCCATCCATAGGATCCGAAAAGACCGATCTTTTTGCCGGAAATTTTTTCTTCGCAGGAGCTGAACATTGGCTCGAACTCATCTTCTTCCAGTACTTCATCTCCCATAGCCGGGCATCCGAATGCGATTGCATCAAATTCGTCTACTTTTGTTGCCTCAAAGTCTGCTGTCTCAAATACAGTAACTTCTGCGCCTGCTTCTTTTGCCCCGTCTGCTACTGCATTTGCCATGCTCTCTGTGTTTCCTGTAGAACTCCAATATACAACTGCTACTTTACTCATATTCTTTTACCTGTCCTTTCTTGATCATGCTGCGACGGTGAGCTGAAGGATGCTTCTGCCATCGGCAAATAATTTCTGATAGATTTCTGAACATTTCTTCAGTTTCCGGAAGATCACCTGGGTCTTCTGCTCATCTCCGTAAACCTTCCAGATCCCACAGCACTTGTAATTTTTTCCCTTCTGTTCAATAAATCCTGTCACATCATCCAGAGGATATCCCAGGAACAGTCCCACCTCATGAGGGAAGCATTCATACTGAAAAAAGCGGTCCTGAAGTTTGCGAAGACAGCAGTCCGTTCCCCGGCATTCGTATCCACAGGTCTGAAGGATGTTCTCGGCTCCTTCCCTGTTCAGATCAGCTTCCAGCTTGTTTTTCCGGTAGACGTAGATCAGTGCTCTCTTCTCGCCTGTTCTCAGTATTTCCACATAAACCCCTTTGCCATTCAGCTTACGGTTTTCTTCCTGTACCTCTCTTGGCAGATCCTCCATATCATCCGGCAGATAGTTAAACATATTTGCCGTTTTTATTCCTGCAAGCGTCGGAGCGCAATGCGCAACAATACCTGATTCTAACATTTGGTTACCTCCATCTCGCTCATGATGCTTCCTGCAAGGAAAAAGGATTTACTGATTCTCGCTTTTGCGCGCAGGAAATAGATTAGTTTCAACTAACTTAGCTTTTAAATTTTACGGATATGTCTCCATACCCGTAAAATATTACGCTCTTGGTTAGAACTAACTAACTGAGATGATAGTACTATATTTCATCTGCGCTGTCAAGAGTTTTTTGCATTTAACTTTTTATTTTTTCAGCCATTTTTTAAAGGACAGATTTCATGGAATCCATGCCGATCAGCAGTGTGGATGTATTGTGAAGAAGTGCAGACATTGTCGGCTGGATCACGCCTGTCACACCGAGTACGATCAGGGTTCCGTTGATGCCCATGATACGTCTGTAGTTCTTGTGGATCTTGGTCATCAGACCATTGCTGATCTCTTTGAGTGTGACCATAACAGACAGGTCATCTGCTCCGATCGTGATATCGGAGATCTCTCTTGCAAGTTCTGCACCATCACTGATCGCGATTCCGACATCTGCAGCGGAAAGTGCCGGTGAATCGTTGATCCCATCGCCGACCATCAGGACTTTGTGTCCGCTTTCTCTTGCTTCCTCGATAAATCTTGCCTTGTCTTCCGGAAGTACTTCAGAATAATATTTGTCTACGCCGACTCTGGCTGCGATCGCTTTGGCTGTACGGTCGCTGTCGCCTGTCATCATGACGATCTGTGTAAATCCTGCTTCATGCAGTTTGCGGATCACTTCCGGTGCCTCCGGACGCAGCGGATCTTCGATGCAGATAACAGCTGCCAGCTCACCCTCGATGCCAAGATACAGGTGAGAGTATTCCGGCGGAAGACTTGCAAATTCTTCTTCTTTGCCCTCCGGGATCGTGCACTTCTCATCTTCGAATACGAAGTGATGGCTTCCGATGATGGCTTTTCTTCCATCTACAGTCGTGGAGATTCCGTGTGCTACGATATATTCTACTTTAGAGTGCATTTCTTCATGAGTCAGGCCGCGGTCCTTAGCCGCATCCATGACTGCTTTTGCCATAGAATGTGGAAAATGCTCTTCCATGCAGGCTGCAAGACGAAGAAGATCATCCTTGGACTCGCCGTTAAAGGAAACAACGTCTACTACCGTCGGTTTTGCCTTGGTCAATGTTCCTGTCTTATCAAATACGATGGTGTCTGCCTCAGCAACTGCCTCCAGGAATTTGCCGCCCTTGACTGTGATCTTGTGTGCATTTGCTTCGCGGATCGCTGCAAGCACGGAGATCGGCATTGCAAGTTTCAGAGCGCAGGAGAAGTCTACCATAAGGATAGACAGTGCCTTGGTCACGTTTCTGGTGAGCAGGTAGGTAAGTCCTGTTCCTGCAAGTGTGTACGGCACAAGGCTGTCTGCAAGATGTTCTGCCTTGCTCTCTACTGCTGATTTAAGTTTCTCGGTTTCTTCGATCATGGTAACAATCTTCTCAAACTTGGTGGAACCGGATGTTTCTTTGACACGGATGGTGATCTCACCTTCCTCAACAACAGTTCCTGCATATGCATAGCTTGCTTCGCGTTTTGCAACCGGCATGGATTCTCCTGTAAGAGATGCCTGGTTGACCATTCCCTCTCCGGCTGTAACGATACCGTCGAATGGGATCACGGTTCCCATATGGATCTTGACTTCATCGCCAGGTTTGATCTGGTCAGAATTTACAAGGACTTCTCCGCCCTCTGTCACAAGCCATACTTTGCTTACATTGAGGGACATGCTTCTTGCTAGGTCGTCTACAGATTTCTTATGTGTCCAGTCCTCAAGGATCTCACCGAAGCCTAACAGGAACATAACGGAAGATGCTGTCGAGAAATCTCCACGGAAAATGGATACTCCGATCGCTGTTGCATCAAGTACGGATACTTCGATCTTGCGTTTTGCAAGAGTGCGGATACCCTTCCAGATATATTTCACAGAATGTAATGTGGTAAGTACAGTTCTGACCGGCATTGGAAGGAACAGCTTCTTGCCGTAATGAACCACAACATGATTTACCATTTTTTCCCAGTATTCGCTGTTCATCTCACGGCCGGAGTTCTGGAGATAGCTCTCCGGAGCCTCGGAAGCACCGTATGAAAACTTCTGTACCGCTTTCAGAATTGCCAGTTTATCTCCATTGTAGCAGATGACCGCATCCTGATTACGCTCTACTACTTTGACAGCCGTTACGCCTTCCAGGCCGCTGAGAAAATATTCGAGCTGATCTGCCTGGCGGCAGGTCATTCTCTTCTGGCAGATATGGATCCTGACTCTGCCTTTGATCTGATGCTCTATTTTGAATTTCATATAATCTTTCCTCGCATGTTTGTTAATAAAAAACACCTGCAGTGATTACCACAGGTGTTCTTTTTTGATATTTCTTACTCTTCTTCTGCAGTCTCTACAGTTTCTTCTGTGGTCTCTTCTACAGTTTCTTCCTCTGCTGCATCTTCAAAAGCTTCCTCTGCTGCGGCACGGTCTTCGTTGATCTGCTTAGCTTCTGCATAGATATCCTCTGCGTTTTCCTGAACCTTGGATACTGTCTTCATAACGCAGTCTTTGGCACGAAGAACGGCTGCTGTGCAGTTGGTATAAAGTTTCTTTGCATCCTTGCTGGAAAGTACTTTGATACCTGCTGTTCCGAATACTACTCCTGCTGCAAAAAGTCCGCTGTGTTTTGTGTTAAGTTTAATCATTATACTTATACCTCCTGTTGTAAAATTATTTCCTAAATTAATGTAGTGTATTTTATTGTCATCGGGATGATAGGTTTCTGTTCCGTCCCTTGACATTACAACCATTATAATATGCATCAAATAAAAGTCCAGCCTAACTTGCATTTCTGAGAAATTTTCTCATTTATGTATAAAAATATAAGGGATTTTTTGATAGATTTTTATATACTTTCCTATGAAAAGGTGCATGGAAAGCGGTTATTCGCCGCTCTCCATTGAAACACTGCGTACCCGTCTGTCGTGCAGATAGCCAAAAGATTCCATGCCTTTCTCGATCACCTGGCGCAGTTTCTCACCGTCCAGGCGGATGCTGGTGTAGTCATCCAGCTTGACACTGCAGATATGTACCGGGGATTCCTCATTGCAGATGCGGTAAGCGCGTTTCCTCTTGAGGGCACCGATCTCTTCCAGGAGATTGATCATGCGGTATATCGTAGCCATTCCGATGTTAGGATCTCTCTTTGATGCCAGAAAATAAATTTCCTTACAGCAGGTGCATTCCTCCTGCAGGATAATATCAAGTATGATTTTTCTCTGTTTTGTAATTCTGCAGCCAGCCTGGCGAAGTCTGTTCATGATCGCACTTCTCTGCATATTACTCCGCTGATACTGCTGATCACGGCAGGAATTCACTTCCGTTTCCATTTCGTCTTCAAAGATTATCTCTCTCAGTGCTTCCATTCTATCACTCCCGTCCGTTCAGTTAGTTTGTTTCAACTATCAAAAGTTTACATCACCTAACCTTTTCTGTCAAGATTATTTTTTATCAGAAAGAAATTTAACCGGAAATTTTGTCTTCCCCTTGACAACTGGAACTTTTATTGCATATAATAAGAAACAGTCAAAACAAGAGCATCGTCTGTTTACCAGTATTTCTAAGGAGGCTCAGCCTTCACCAAACGTTTGGGGCTTGTACTGGTTTCGACGGGGGCTTTGAAGTTGAGGCAGCCATCCGCAGACTCCTGGACTGCGTATCAACCGGGAAACTAAATATAAACGCAGACGAACAGTACGCGTTAGCAGCCTAAGCGCTGCTCATCAGCCCTGATGCACTCACACATCAGGAATCTGGTGTCGACTATGTGAGAAACCTTGCCGGGTAAGCTTTGCCCCGGTAGATGTATCATGAAGCTACCAAAGCAGTAAGCCTGTCGGTGGGCGTACTGCCAAGGGAATGTCAAATCAGCGACTGTGATGGGAGATACCGCAAGGGATAGGCTTTCGGACAGGGGTTCGATTCCCCTCAGGTCCATTTTATGAACACCTTAAAAGTCCAGTAAAATCAAGGGTTTCAGGGCTTTGCTTGAACGCATGTTCTGATTACTCTTGACTACTCTGGTAGTCATTTTGCATTAATCTTACTCACTTCAGATACGATTTCTTTCTTATATTCCATTTGTGAAATATCATACGTATAGTTGTTCTCATTAATACGTTCACTATGTCCTAATAATGATGCCGCTACTGCTGAAGACGCACCTGCAAGTTTCATTTTTGAATTGAACGTTCTTCTGACCGCATGTATACACTTCTCTTCAATGCCAGCCTTTTTGCAGCGATACCTGATACAATGTGCTATAGATCTCGTATTAACCTGACCGTTTTCATTCTGAAATACGAATTCTCCCACATATCCATATTTCATTTCAGCTTTCTTTACTCGATCCAGCAGCAGACGTATTTCGTCTGATATTGGGAATCTTCGTTCTTTCCCCGTTTTAGTTTCTGCCATATACCAGCATTTTGTCTTCTCATTGTATTTTTCTGAGCTGTTAATCAGTATATAGCCTTTATCTCTGTAGACATTTTCCCAACGTAGCCCGGATAACTCTCCTATTCGCATACCCGTATAAATCGCAAGTTCAACTGCATAACTTGGTATGTACTGTGGTTTTGCTTCCTGACTCCTGTGTAATTCAGCCAGCAGCAGCTTCAGGTCATTATCATTGATCGTCCTTTGTTCTGAACTCTTATGGTTTCTGTTATAAAATCTGCTGTACGCTTTCTTTTCTACATACTCACATGGATTTTCTTGAATAAATCTGCAAATACGGGCATGTTTGAAGACACCTGAGATATAGCCCCACAAAGCATTTCCTGCTTTTTCTTTCAGGTCAAGTTTCTTGATGGTATGAATCATAAAAGCAGTAATATCTTCTTCTGTCAGTTTCCTGATATCCAGCTTTTCAAAATCTGTATCTTCAAAAAATCTCCTGTAATCACGTTCATATCTGGCTACTGTATTGTCAGAAACTTCGTACCGGATCTGTTTTTGCTTCCATGAATCAAACCAGCACATAAAAGAGGTTTCTTCCTGAAGTCTGTAATATTCAACTATCGTATCTTCTATATCTTTTTTATTCTTTTTTTTGATTAACTTCCGTTTTTCATCATCTAATGTTATGTATGTTCTCCAATATCCATCCTTTCCCTGTGTTATCTTGTACGGATGCATTGCCAGCAGCTTTTTTCTGTCCTGCATTTCAATTTCTTCCTGCACATATGACAGGTCAACCTTACCACTCTCATGTAGAAATTGCAATATTTCATCTGCTGTAAATTTCTTTGTCCCCCGGACTTCTGTTTTAAATTTCTTATCATCTTTCTTCACTTATTCCCGTTGTTCCAATTTTACAGAAGGGACACCCTGAACCAGAGCATCCCTCCCGCATCTTTTTATACATTTCATTTCTAAAAATTCAAGGGGAAGAAATTTCTTCCCCTGCATAATCACATTATTTCTCTAGGTGTTATCCTGCTGCCTGAAGTTCTGGATCTTCTTCACTGGCGGGCAGCAGAGCTTCAAATCTCGTCGAATTTCAATGGATGTGCTTCCGCTTCAATCTCTGACACATCATCTGTTATTGTTGTCATGTAGATCACTGGTGTCATTCCCAATGCAGCACAATTCTGTAGGTTCCATTTAATGAGTGCTTCAAATTGTTCCTGTGTAAACTGATAGGATGAACAGTCTGCCTCCCGGATCTTCTTCTCAAGCTCTTTATCGTGTTCTGCATTTGTTTTACTTGCATAATACGTCAGCTCTTTGTGGATCTCCCGGGGCAGCAGTTGCAGGTTCTCTGCTCTGTTGCATACGTTCCCTTCATTTGGTTTATAGAGTGCCTTTTTCCTGATGTGGTGTATCTCATCATTCGCAGAATCAAATTCATTTTTCAGGAAATGATCGCTTATTACTCTGTACATGGTGACATGCCTGTTGTACTTTTCTCCTTCTGCCACATACTCATAATACCAGTCCTGCCCGGGACGAATCCCATATTTATTCTTTACTCCCGTATACCTGTGGTTTGCTTTCAGTATTTTGATCTTGCCAGAATACACCGAAAACAGATAACCTTTATTCGAAATGAACCAGTACTCCGGGTATGGTGCTTTGCACTGAACGATCTTCTCTCCATCCTGAGGGATGTAATTGAACTTATTCATCTGCTCGTTGAATTTTTCTTTGTATTCTTCTCTTCTTGTTGTTTTCTTCATTCTTTTACCCATAAAATTTCCTCCTTGTATTCCTCTTTTCATTAAAATAGGAGCACCCGCTGTCAGATGCTCCTGTAATTATTCCTGTATTCCATTTACCTAAACCGTCCAGTCAGTTTCTGCATGTCCTTCTTCCAGTCTTTTGTCATCTTCGTTGAGAAATCATCATACATAATGCCACTCAGTTGATGTGCAAGATCCTTAATATCCAGCTCACTATCAATTCTATCCACATTCAGATTGATCTCTGGACTGAAGGTAATATTCTGGTTCTGTACAGACGGAACGTTATTCAGTTTCGATCCATTATTTCCGGTCATCATATCTGTGAATTCATTCATGGAAGCAATGGATGGCTTCAGCAGCTTGGTAAATTCTTCGGTCAGGACGGTTTCACCCGGTCTGGCTCCGATGAATCCGGTATCACCATTTCGGATGATCGCATTTCCAAGCATTGTACCCATATCAGCCGGGATAAGGTTACGGACAACTCCACCCTTGGAAAATCCAAATGTCTGTAACTTCTTGAGCAGGTTTGTCTTCTGTTTACTTGTCCATTTGCTGTATGCATTTGGATATTTCATGCCAAGAATGCTCGCAACGTCTACAAATTTAGAAGCTGGGACATCTTTCCCCTTCTGATTGAAATGCTGTACAAGAGCATGTTTCTTCTGATAATCAGACGGTTTGAACTTCTTATTTTTCAGAGAATTATACCATGTAGTCAGCTTTTCTTTGAGTTTCTTCTGAATTGCTTCCTGTGTTTTGGCATCAAAGTCCTTTTTATTGTTCAGAGCACTTTCTGATTTACCAATAATCAGACTATCCTTGATAGACTGGCGTTCTTCAGCTGTAAAGCCATAACCAGACTTATTGATTGCAGCATCTACAGTCTTTGCATGTTTACCATAAGTATTCCGTCGTACAGTGACAGCAAGTTTTACAGTAGCAGCAGAAGACACTACTGGATGCACCGAAACTACAGCTCGTCCGGTCTTTTTACCTGTGATCTTAAAACTACTGTTATTAATTTTCTGTACAGTAGCGATCGTACTGTCATTTATAGTAACAGTAAAGTTTTTCAGATTATCAGAAAAAGCATTCGTATAGCTTACCTTTACTGATTTTTCTTTGCCTTCATATACCGTGACATTCTTTGGATTCAGTGACAAACTAAGCTGGTTGACGTATTTCTTGTTATTACCAGTTCCAGTCGTGGTATTATAGGGTTTACCATTCTGGTCATAGCCAATACCATTTGCGGCATTGCCAGCACTTTCGGAATCCTTGAGTGCTCCACTGATAGCAGCGTTTGCTTTAGAATCACTTGAAACGCCAGAAGTATCAACGTTGGTATAATCTCCCGGATGATTCTTTGCATCATTGACTGTCTCATTGGTGCTGTTCTTAATCGTATTCACGTTCATCAGGTCTTTGAACAACTCAGAGGTCTGATATCCCATTTCCTCAAGGATTTTGCTGATTTCACCAAAAGTTTCCTTGTAAGAATCCTTAACCTCAGAGAGCATATCATTAATGACAGACTTCTGAAGATCTGTGTTAGATTTCAGAGACTTTAAGGTGTTATCCAGTGCATCATCTGCTTTTTCGGACAGGTCATCATAGCCTTTAGATTCCATATCAAGCTGGTGCTCATACTTGGTATCTGCAAGATCTTCTTCCTTGTCCTTCAGATCAGCCTTTAGTTTCGCCAGCTTTGCCTTAGCAGCAGCGTTGGTTGTCCCCTCTAAAGCAGCAATCTGTGCTTTGAGTGCATTAATATCTTTGGTTTTATCCTTAATGGTCTTGTCGTATTCGTAGTAATCCTTCTTGTTGTCAAGAGCTTTCTTACGCTTGTCGATGTTCTCCTGAAGCAGATCATTCTCTTTGGTGATCTTGTTTTCGTACATATCAAGCAGACTTTGCTGATCGGAGTATAAGGACTTGGATGCCTGCTGGATCTCGCTCATGGCATTCTCTGAGCGTTCCTTGTACTCATCAGCTGTAATCATACCGTTCTTCTTCAGTTCCTCAAGTAGGTCAAGTTCTGCGGTACAATCAGAGATTTTCTGTCTGTACGCGTCCATCTCTTTGTTGATGAGAGCGATATTTGCAAGTCCTGTATCTGTGAATGAACCATCATCGTTATAGAAGGTGTCAGAATCCATCATATCACGAAGATTTCCATAGTCTTCGATCAGATCATCTAGCTTGTCCTGGGCTTCATCAAACTGTTTAAACCGTAGATCAACGATGGATTTTTTCAACTCTGCATTACTGTTTGCGGTTTCCAGAATCTTCTTGTCAAGTTCTGCCAGCTGGTCAGCGTATTCTTGATATTCAGCAGATCCTGCATTGAGTGTCAGCATTTTCTGCTGCACAAGATTCTTCTGTTCCTGCAATGCATTGATGGTATTATTGTTTGTGGTGATCGCATTTTGGTAATCAGCCTCAGTGATACCTTCTGCAAAATCACCTGTACTCGCATCATAATAACGGTTTGCATCCTTATAATCTCTGTACGCAGACTGTTTTTCTGATGCACGGGTGTATTTGTCAGTTTTATACTGAGCAGCATTCGCTGCAAGCTCATCTAACTGATTGGTCAATTCAGCTGTAGCCTTTTTACTGTCCTCAAGTGCAGTCTGAAGTTCTCGTAAACCTGCAAGAGCTTCTCTGTAGAAAGTAGAATTTACTCCATACTTCTTCTTGATTTCAGCAAGCTGTTTCTTGTACTGCTCAATCTCTTTGGTAATCAGACTTGTCTGACTTTGCTGATTTGATCTCTGGGATGCTATATTCTGTGAATAAGCACCGCCAAAATTCTGTGAGTATTTTCCTGATTCTGCAATCCACTCATTTCTGCTACTGAGCATGTTATTTGCGTTCTCATACACGCTTCTCAGAGCATCGTATCTGGTAGTTACATTATCAAGTCTCTGCTGATATAACTCTTTTTCCTGTGCTTTCAGGTCTTGAATGGCTTTATCACATTCTACGATCTTGTCATACCATTTCTGGTAGGCTTCGACTTTGGACTTGTCTGTTTCACTCAGTGATTCCAGATCCACGGTTCCATCCTGCACCCGCTTCTTCAGCTTTGCAGACAGACCGATCTTCTTTGCATAAGCATTGGACTTCTTCACGTACATCTTCCGTGCATCTCCATAATTGCTGATAAGCCGTTCTGTATTTGCGATCGCATCCCGGGTGTATTTATCTTTGGTCGAAATGGCATCTGCATTATCTACTTTTGCCTTGTTTACATCAATCAGGCTTTGGAGTTTCTGCACAACTCGTTCAAACCAGTCCTTAACATTCTTCCATGGGTCTGTCCATTTTGAAGAAGAGGAAGAACCGCCGCCAGTCTTTCCTCCACCAGAACCGCCTGAGTTTCCGCTGCTGGTATTTCCTGAAGAATGCGATCCTGCATAAGTCGTCTTATGAGATGCAATATTTGCCTGTTTCTTTGAAATCCCACCTCTGACCATAGCACTTCCATTGGCTCTTGCAGTTCCTCTCCCATTTACAAAACCACGTTCTAATAATGCTTCTGACTGTAAGTGATTAAATACAATGCTACCTGCCGGGATATTCACGAACTCCGCTCCATTATCTCCTACGGTATGCCATGTACCGGAACCCGGATCAACAACAATCTCTCTTCCCAGTTCTCCGACCAGAGTAGTTCCTCCGGTCTTGGTTCCCCAGTTCCCCTGTACATAAGCATGACCAACCAAATGGTTATAATGTGCTGTTCCTGCTGCATGAGCTGTGCCATTTACACCATGTGTGCCTCCTGTTGGTGGTGTTGTGTTTGTCCAGTTTACGGTTCCTGTGGCTGTGAACGTTGTCTTAACTTGGCTTACATCATTAGTCCAGCTTACAGTACCGTTAGATGTATGCATCTGTGCCGCCCAGGCATCTACCGTTCCGGTATCGTTTTTCCACTTCACGGTTCCATCTGATTTCTTTTCTTCCGCAGCCCATGCATCCACCACAGCAGAATCTACTCCTGCTTTTACCATGATCTCTGGTGTTAAAGCCTGAATGGATGATGTAATTGTAGCTTCAGAAGTCGTATCAATGTTCAGCTGTGCCTGTATTTCCGGGCTTAATCCCTGAATCTCACTTACCAGACTATCTACTTTGCCCTGTGCTTCAGAAGTATCGGCTCCAACTGCTGTCTGAAGCTCTACATTGTTCTGTGCTTCCTGAAACTGCTGCAATAAGGATAACGCATTTCCCAGATCACCCTCAACCTGTGAAGTGTCCACAGACATGACTGCTGGTGCTTCTAACATCTGCTTTTGTGTGACACAATACTGAATCACGGTGTTTGCATCATCCACCTGTGAAGAATCCACTTCTACCGTACCTTTGTAATCCTGCATCTGCTGTATGGTATTGTCCAGCGTTGCAACTTTATCTTCTGTACTTTCTATATCAGAAACATCTATCTGAATATCCAGATCCTTGTCACCAGCCAGCTCTTCGATCCTGCCTTTTGCTTCTCCTGCTGCCATTCCAAGATCACCAAGCGTCTTGATTGCCTCGTCTGACCAGTCAAAATGAGCATTGAATTCTTCCATCTCACCAAACATAGCCTGTACGAATGGTAATGACAGGTTCAAACCATCCGCAAAATCCTGCATGGTTCTCTGACCTGCAACTTTATACTCTCCACTTGCCTCATCTAATTCCATCAGACCAGCTTTGGTAGCTTTCGCACAAAATTCTGCTACATCAAGTCCGGTTCTGTTTCCATCAGAATCATGGTTAAAGTAATGCTCGATCGAATCAATATAAGAAGAAACGGCTGCTTCATCTTCATGGTCGATATTGTCCGGCACGATAAAATCTACTGCTGCCTTATAATCTTCTCTTCCGGTTCGTCCATAATATTCGGAATCTGTAACCTGTACCGTATCTTCTATGTGCTGCAAGGCTCCCATGGCATCATCAAACATATCCCCGGATTCAGAAGCGTTCTGCTTGTCCAGCCATGCCTGATATGCTCCGGTTGCTTCCCTTAAAGATGCGGACAGAAGATCCAGCTGGTTACACTGGTTTACGATCCCGTCATTTTCTGCCAGAAGTGCATCAATATTTGACTGGATCTTTTCTGCATTCTCACTCTTTGCATCCGATAATCCTCTCAGTTTCTCCTGAAGCTGTTCGATCTCTGCGATATTCTGCATATACTCGGTCTGCTTTTCCTGCTTCAGATTGTCGTTTGTCTGAATGGCTTCTTCTGCTTTTGCTTTCTGAAGTGCCCGGACTTTCTCAGCATTTAACTGTAAAGCTCCATTGTTATATTCCAGAGCAGAAGTATAGTCTGCAAGATCATCAGAATTAAAATCATCTATGGTGATGGATTTTCCTGTACTCTGTGAATCCAGTAAAGAAGTAGCTGCGTTAATTCCACTCAGGGCTGTCTTGGTATCTTCCAGCTGTTTTTCCAGACCAGAAACTGCTTCTGTGGCTGCACTGCCTGAAGTGGAAGATACAATTCCAAGCTCTGCAAGCATACTCACAAGGTTGCTCACCTGTTCGCTGGATGTATCGGAGATCACGCCACATTCCAGAGCTGCATCTATCAGAGAATTAACGGCATCTTCTCCCTCCTGCACTCCATCTGTTTCGAAAGCATACTTAAAATCTGTATCACTCAGGTTAAGATCCTTCAGGGCTTTCGCACTCTCTGCAACCTTCTTCCCAAATGTGCTGGAATCGTTACCTTTTACCGCTTTTGTAAACTTGCTGTTTGCAATCGCTGTATCATTCAGCTGATCCCGGACTTCCTGTATCTGATCCGCATATTCAGACATGCCGCTTTCTTTGCTCAGGGTCTTCATGGCAGAATCCAGTGTGTTAAAGTTGTCTGCTGCCTCTGTGATCTTCAGGTCGTCCCCATCTGCAACTGCATCGTTATATGCTTCTACTGCCTTTGCATAATCGGATAACCATTTTGCAGCAGTCTGTTCTTTTCCATCTGCACTGTATAAGGCATCATCTGAAATCATCTCAGCTTTTTGTGCCTGGTCGTATAAGTCCTGATATTCTCCCAGTACATCTTTTGCCGATTTCAGACCAGAATACGCATTATCAGACATAAGATCCAGCGTATCCGATTCCCCGTACTTATCTTCAATGTCCGATATTTCGGTCATAAAATCATTCAGGGCTTCTTCTGCCTCGGCTGCATCCGCATTGAAATGAAGATCCATCGTGAATCCATCGGAACTTTTATTCAGCTGGAAGACCTCTTCCCCGTATTTATCCTGTAGATCCTTCACAGTCTTCTTAATCGCTTCTGATTCCTCCGAACCATTATCATAGAACTGCCCTAAATACGTATGGCGACTCTTTTCCATCTCTTTTGTTGCCTTATCAATGCTCTTTTTATTCTCATTCAGAAAATTATCTGCATTCTTCTGAGAGATCTTTTCCAGAAGGTTGATCTGCTGTTCCAGACTGCCATTCACAAGGTCGATCCCTTCCACCTGATCTCCATAAGAATCTGTCAGAGATTCCTGTATAGACAACAGCTCACTCTTTGCATCCGCTGCCTCCTGCTCTGTCAGCGTACCAGAAGCAAGGGCTTCTCTCAATTCCTGAATCCTGCTGATGTTATCTTCCAGTGAAGTATTTTCTTCTGACCAAGAATTCCCTGCTTCCCTTGCAGAAGACATGGCTTCTTTCATGGAATTGCTGTAGCTTGAGATCGCCATAACTGCTGCCGACACACCTGCTGCAACCAGAACCAGCGGATTTGCCATCAGGGTAGCCCATAAACCGGACAATGCCCCAGATAAAGAAAACGTTGCTGCGGTTGCGGTTCCTTCTGCTGTCGCCAGTCCCATAGATGCAATGGCAGCAGATGCCTGTGCTTCTGACATTCCCTGATTCATCAGGACTGCCATCCTCTGTGCATTGGATAGATTTGTGCTGGATAACACCAGTTTTGTCTGTGCATCTGTAAGGTTCTGTGTCAGTGCCAGTAACCGTGCAAAAGAATCTGTAGACATATCTGCGATCTTACTGATATTTAAAGCACTTCCAAAATTTGACAGCTCTTTAAACAAAGAGATCAACTGCTGGAATGCGAATACTCCACCTGCTGCCCCAAGACCTGCAAGGGATGCTTTCAGAAGATCTGTCTGAGCTGTAAAATCTGCGACTGCTTTTGCACCATCCAGAAAACCAGCATACATATTATCAGAGATCAGACCTGTCGCTACATTTTCAAGACTGGACTTGAGGGCATTGGTCTTTGCTTCCAGAGAGGTCAGGTAATTATCCTCAAACTTCTGCTGTGCAGTTCCATCTGAATTCTGTGCGGTCTCCGTGAGCATCTGGACTTTGTTCCAGTTGTCAAACATGGCGATCAGCTTGTTATACTGATAGGTTCCTGCCATTGCAGTTGCGACTGCTTTCTTAGTATTCCCATCAAATGTTGACCATTTCTGAGCCACTTCATCAATCACAGGTTCTGATTCCTTGAACTGACCGTTCACATCACGCATGGAGATTCCTACTTTCTTTAGAACTTTCTCTACATCATTCAGGGATTCCCCTGTTTCGGAATCGACAAATTTTCCTGCCTTGATCTGGTTCATTCTGGAAAAGATACTCTTCAGACCTGTACCAATGCTGTCATCACTGTCCTGTGTGACATCCTTGATAGTTGCGATCATGGCAGCGGTCTTTTCCAGAGAAACACCCGCATTGTTTGCCTGTGATGCAACTTTTGTCAATGCCTGACCGATCCCGCCTGCATCAGAAGCAGATTTCAGGTCGATACTGTTCAGGACATCGTTGATATGGCTTGCCTGATCTGCATTCATCTGAAAACCATTCAGGGTTGCGGTCAGAACTTCTGCTGCCTGTTCGGAATCCATCTGTGCATCCTTGCTCAAAACCATGCTGTCCTTGATTAACTGGCTGGTGTCTGACATGGAACGTCCCTGACGCAGCCAAGTGTCCGCAGATAATGCCACATCGGAAGTGATCGCTCCAAGTTCCTGACCCAGTGCGTTGTAATCCTGCATCAGATCATTGATATATGTTTTATTCTCCCCGGTTGCCATCGCAAGGTCAGTTTTAATATCATTGAATTCTTTTACAGTTGAGACTGCTTTTTTGCCAGACTGAATGACTTTGTTGATCCCGTCCTGTAAAAGATATGCTCCACTGTATACCGAAAAAGCCTGTTTAAAAGTATTTCCCAGTGATTCAAAGACACTCTTACCCTGTCTTCCTGCGGTATTGATGTTTCCCATCAGCTGCTGGAACTGTGCCATATTGGAAGTATCTATGTTTGGCATTCTTACTGTTGCTGTCTGTGCTTCTGCCTGATTGACGGATTCTGTAACAGATTCCCCAACAGACTGTTTCAGTGCATCCGTATTAATATGAAGGTCCATCTTCACATCCTTGATCTTCTCAAGTGCTGCACGGATCTGTTTTTCCAGCTCCGCAGCATCAATCTTGAATTTCACCGGAAGATCCATTTCTGACAATGCTGCACTCAAATCGGACTTCAGGGATTCTTTGTTTATCTGGATATCGACCTTGACAGGTTCCTCCCCGGTTGCGATCTGGCTGAGTGCGGTACGAAAACTGGACACAATCTGTTCCTCGTTCATCTTCAGGTCAAGGTTCATGGCTTCCCCGGTTCCGGTTGCTGCATTCTGGACTGCATTCCTTAGATCAGAAGCGACTTTTTCCGTATTGACATTCACATCAAGATCAAGTGTTGTCTTTGCCGCATCCGCAGCAGACTGGATGTTATTCTTCAGGTTTCCCATCAGCATACCGGATGCAGCCGAAACCTGCTGCCATGCAGTCTCATCTACCACTGCTTTCGTCTGGCTGTCCATGTTCTGATACGGGATCATCTGCTGTGCCATCTCTGCCCTTGCTTTTTTCATCAAATCAAACGCATGGATCACCTGATCTGCCTGTGTGGTGATATTCTCAGAAAAATGTTCAGGAAAAAGTGACTGCATCTCTCCCCAGATAGAAGAAATGTCAATGCCTTTGCCCGCATCCCGGACGATCTTTCCGATGTTATTTTGTAATAATTCCTTGTAAGTATCATTTCCCAGTGCATTCTTCAGCTCATCAGATATGTAGATCTGCTTATCCTTAAAGTAGTTGAAAAATTCATCATAAATGCCTGTGGAACCCTCGATCATCTTTGCATTCTGAGCCAGAGTCTTCTGTAAAGGCTCCATACCTGCTGCAAAATCCAGCATTCCTTTACTCTTGGAATTGAAATCCAGACCATCCCAAGCCTTAGAAAGACTTGAAAGCATCCCGTTCAGCTGTGATTTGATCTGGTTGATCGTCGATTTATCTGTAATATTGAACGATCCTGCCAGCTGTTTGGATAAGGAAGAAGTGTCCAGTTTGGTCTGCTTCAGTCCTTTCTCAATGCTGGAAGTCATCTTTTTTGCGGAATCCTGATTCAGTTCCACATCTATCTTCAGTTTGTTGTTCTTATTTAAGAACGCTTCTAATTTGCTCTCAGCGGCTGCCGTGTCAAGCTCGGCTGTGACTTTTGCCCGGAAATCCTCAGACATTTACCGCTGTGCTCCATTTTGTATTAATTTCTCTAAACATCATCATATCCTCCGTTTTTCCCAAAAAGAAAACGCCCGGGATCTCTCCCAGACGCTTCCTGCATCTATGTAAACTTGACGACATCAGAATGCTTCCTCATCGTCAAGATCATCGTCTTCATCGTAGACATTGTAGACATTGTAGAATCCATCGTCTTCATCCAAATCCTTCTGGTTCTCGCTGACTTCATCCATAATTTCCTTCAGATCTTCTGCATCCATCTTCTCAAAGAGGATCTTTGCCAGATCTTCCCTGTCTGCTTCTGAAGTGTCATCCCATACATTTATCATCTCCCAGAATACACTTGAGACTTCATCATCCATGTATCCATCTGCCGGGAAATACCGCTCTTTGAGGCGTTTTCTTCTTACCTTCAGAAGATCCCTGCCATCTCTGCCAAACAGCGAGAACACCTGATACAGGTCTATATCTGTGATCGTCTTCTGCATTCCGTCCACATCCATTTCCAAATGGTAATATTCTTCATGTGTTTCTGAATCATGGATCAGGAGTTTTTTCGTCACGAATCCACTCATAACAGCGCAGGTTTCCTCTCTGTAAATCGTTATAAGCATACCAACTTCTACCATATCAATAACATTCTTCAAATTTAACATTGTTTTTTCCTCCATGTGTTTAATCAAATCTTTTTCCGAAAGATGCCTGAATATATCCCGGAACTGCTGCCATTGTCCTTGACCAGAATCCACCCTGTCCCAACAGTCCTCCATCTTCCGCATAGTTATAAATCGTAACGGTATCTCTACCAGCTGGAACATAAGTATGTCCCGTGTCCAACCGGATCTCACCGGACGAAACGCTGCCGCCGCCCATAAACGAACCCATTGGTGACATCCGCAAAGTCCCGGTACGGTTGTATCTTCCTGCTGCCGAACCGTAAAACTGGTCTACGTTCCGGTACAGATCATCTACTGACTGGTCGATCACTTCCTGCGTAGCGTCTGCAACTTCTTTCTGAAGAGCCAGTACCAAGGCACTCCATGATGTAAATGTGCCCGCCATAGTTAACCATCCTTTCTGCTTACATTGCTTTGTTTTTTGCCATATCTTTTTCGATCAGACCCATAATGTAATCCTGTAACGTTGTTTCTCTAAGTGTCACAAGAATCTTCAGATCTTTGTGCATCTCTGGTGATACCTTTAATAGTACATTTTTTCTTTCTGCCATTTTCTTTGCCTCCTGACTAAAATAATAAGTCCCAGCAGGACACCGGGACTTATACTCATAAGATATTAATTTTTTTCAACTGCACAGCAGTATAATATTATTAAGGAAGGATCTTGTTCTCTGTGCAACAGTATTATTTTTTCCTTCTGCTGTTACAAGTTGTTAAGTAACTGTCAAAGCCCAAAGTTAAGATCCTATTCCCCTCATATATACATCCAAAACCATACCTTCAAAAAAACCTGTTTTTATATAGCTTTTTTTCGACTTTTCTTCATCGACCTACGCACGTTTTGGGTGCTTTTTGACTTTTTCTCTTTTTTCACAGTTTCTATCTGGACAATTTTCTCCTGCTCCGTATCTGAGTGTTTCTTAAAACATGACAGGAACATCTCCCTATTGTAGTCATAGCATAATTTAAGGATCTTGTTCCCAAACTTTGTATACTCTTTCCGCAGGGCTTTCGGGATTCCGACACTTTTTCCTTCTCCCATTGCAAATTTTATCATCTGGCTCATAGTCTTCCGATTCATTTTTGTGATGGATTTTTTCATGTCCTTTTCGATCTCATCCAATTTTTCCGCACAAACAATATAGGCAGTATCGGAAGAATTTTTTTCCAAATGATAGCTTCTCACTGCCACATCCCATTGTTTTGTATACTCTCTGATTTTTTCCATCTGGCGTGAATCAGCTCGCCCTGGCACATCAGCCAAAAACTCATCCATTGGAATTGTTGGCTTATCACCTCTCAACGCTTTACTGGACACATCAATCTCATCCAGCACATCCTCCAACATATTCATCGGACACTTCAAATCATAATCTATACTTGCTTTTAATTTTTGTCGTTCTTTTCTTACATCTTCGGCATCTCTAAACCTTCCATTTCTGGAATACGGAACTTTATGTATATATTCCCAAAATCTAGGCAGTTTCCGTACCTTTACTTTTTTAGTTTTCTTCTTTTTCTCTACTTCTTCAGATACCATCGGAACCCACCAGCCGTATTCCTGATTTTCACTGTCTGGCAAAAACGCTGATACCACCTTATGCACCGTGCCATCTTCTATTTCTATGTAGTCCTCTCTCATTTCAACTTCCTGTGTGTTATTAAGCTCAAGAATTTTCTTCTGCATACTGGCAAGAAATTTTTCCTGACAGTCCATAGCATTCTGAAGCAATTTCACAATCTCCATCTCTTCTGCTTCTGTCAATTCCTCTTCTTCTAGTATTCCTGAATCTTCTAACTCTTCTTCCTCGTCATACTCTGGAATCCACTCTTCCTCGTCCCATAATTCCGGCTCCTGCCACAGATCTTCTTCCAGATCAAACTCTTCATCCGTTTCATTCAGCATTTCTTCATTAAAATTATTCATATGTCTTCTTCCTTTACATTATTTTCGAACATTTTGTTCTTTCATTATTGAGGTTCAATTATCATATCACAAGCATTATTATTTGTCAATTAATTGACAATACATATTGTCATACACTCAATTTACATTATTATCAAACATTTCAATCTATTTACAAACCTCATATATGCCCCTAGAATCGCTTAAAAATTTTTCACCAATATCCTTTCCAGATTAAATATTCGATTCAAATTTTACTTCTCTGGCTTAAAATAAACCTACCGTATACACCAATTATCAAATGTAAACTTTTTGTGAACTTAATTTTCATCACAGATCCTGCTCCCGGCAGTATCTAGCTGTACCTCTCCCGGAAGTCTGATCCGGGATCTGTCAGACATTTATCCTCCACAACCTGTAGCGTCCATCATCAAAAACTCTTGCAGGCTCTTCAAAATTTTCGATTTGCACACGTTTTTGTCTCTTATATCAGGAAGTCGGAAAACGTGTGCAATCTCTCTTTCTGATAGAGTCGTCTTAACTTTTTTGCATTTGAGGACACAAATCTGTATATCTGATGCAGTTGGTTTTATCCTATATAATAAGAAGAAACACTCTCACATTCTCAATCTCAAAATTTTTTCTGTCGTTTTTTGGTTCGGTTTCCTTCTTATTATACGGGTACTCCGTACAAAGTTGTAACTCCCCCCCCGCCCGGCAGGATCTTATTCCTCCGCAGGCTTGTTTGCCACTGCTTCTTCCATCTTTTTTATAGCTTCATCCACTTTTTTATACGGTTCAATAATCGCTTTCTTGTATCTTGGATTGGATAATTCTTGGAGTCCCGCCACATCATCATCTCTTAACATCTGTTTAAAGTACTCCAATAACAGCCTTTTCTCTTCGACATTGAGTTGTTTTTTGTATGCTCTTTCCTCCATACATCTCTTTCGTACAGTCTTCATTATGGATTCCAATACTACAAACCGAAATTCATTCTGCAACTTTGCTTTTTTAGCGGGATTGTACTCAAAGTCATCTATATTCACAACTTCACTGTCTATGGTTATAAGATTATACCGTTTTACGCCGTATACCTTAAAGTCTTCTTCGAAGCACTCTTGGATCAGTTCTACAATATTAGAATAATCTCCACCTCTTACAGCCTCAAATTCTGAAGCATAGTTATACATTCTCAGATAATTAGCCATATACTCCTCATAATACGGCAGCAGTTCATTCGCTGGAATCATTATCTTATTCTTACTGTTGGTTTGCTTCATTATTCCTTTAGGTAGACTATTCCTTTTATATCCCATCCGTTTACATATCCGGGTTATTGTGTTTGCTTTCACCGCATCCATACAAATATCCTCAAACAGATACCTCACATCTTTGTGTCCTGGTTTATATAAAAAGAACATCCTGTTAAAAAAGCTGTAAATATCCAGTCCAAACTCTTTATAAATCAAGGAACTTGTCACATAGATTTCATTGAGTTTTCCTCGTTGAAAATATTCGTTCCGGTTGAAACCTGCATTCAGTACTGTTCGAAAAAGATACTCAAAATCTTCGTCTGGAAAATAATTCTTAGCACCATTATTCTTGCGTCTGTCCTGAAGTTTTGGCTCTTTCAACTGCTTCGTGAAGATATAGCTCTTCTTGGGCTTGTGTGTCTTCTTATTCTCCGGGTGATAAAATTCATAGGAATCTTCTACCTCTTTGATCTGTTTTTTCTTCTGATTGCCTGAAGACTCTTTCCATCCGAGCACACTACATATTTCTTTGTATGTATACTCTTTGTTCATCTCTAACATTTTTCTGATCTCCTATATTGTCTTAATTACTTCCATATAATACGGACTTTCGTCCTCACTATCACAGGGCTTACGCCACTGTGATAACCGATTTATCATGGTTTATAAACGATATTATACTCTAAATTCCAAAATTGTCAACTTCAAATCCCTATATAAATATATTAATAATATATAGGGATTTGATTTGGACAAAATTGGAAAATTTATTCAAAAACGCTTTATATTTCTTAGGATTTGAAGTTGACAAGATCTTAAATCATTCGTCCTTTTCCGCAGGAAAAGACAGAGAGGACTTTAGTCCGTATTATGTGGAAACAATTAAGACAATTTTATCTCACATACATCTATAATTTTCTCAGTATTCACAGTTCTTTATCGCCATCGAATTCAAAATTCTGGTCAGTATAAAAGTGCACCACATGCAGAGAATACAGGAAATATTAAGCCCCTTCTCAGTTATAAGTACCCCCGGTATCTGCTGCCGCCTCCCCTCCCTGATCCTGTGTATTGCTTCTGGTTCTCCCCTTCTGTAGCTCCGGTTCTGTCCCTGATCTGCATTTCTCTGTTGTTCCTGCTGCTGATTCCGGTAAAGATATGATTCTGCATTCTGCCTTCTTATTATAGAATAAACGCTTTTTTCTGCTGCATAGGGCTGTTATCTCTTAGGTTGTCAAGTTTCTCTACTCCCTCCCATACATCCAAAAAACCTTGTATTTCTCTGCTCTTTTGCTTCTGATCTGCTGCATGATCTCCAATTCTTCTGGTATTTCCTGTTAAATATTCTCTATGGTACTGTGGCATCGTATACGGGTCAATCCCGGCTTGTAGACCTTCTTGGACACATTCTCCACTGGTACTCCTGTGGTCGCTTCCTAAGCCTGTGGATGCGTCACAGACCCATTCCAGCAGTCTGTCAGTCCGTCACGTTCTCCGACTCTGGTGACTCTCTCCTGCTCTGGTGCTGGTGTTCTGGCTGTCCTGATCGGTTGATGATTTCACCTGTAAAATGCCTTGTTGTTGCTGTATTCCTGCATAATCTGTTGTATCTTCTTCCGGTGTGATTTCTGCGTTATCACTGGTTCTTGCTCTCTTTTCTCTGCTGGTTCGTATTCTCTCAGGTTAGTTATACACTTTCTTCTATAGTAAGTCTGTGTTAACTTCTACTATAGCTATGTTTTCTATGCTTTATCCCTCTTTGTGTTGATGTTCTCCGGTGTCTTCTCTCTTCTTCATGCTGTGATCTGTGTATGTGTAGTTACCGCGTTTCTGTTTTTGGTAACTACAATCAGCAAATGTAGTTACTATATTTTTATTTCTGGTAACTACGGATAGAATCTAACCTGTTGCAACTGATCTGGTTGTATACGATCAGATCCAGACAACAGAAGCAAGACAGCAGCTACACAAACCGAACCGGATATAACACCAGACACAAAAAGAAGCGGTATCTCTACCGCTCCCCTGTTATTCTGCTGCAAGTATGTAATTGACTGCTTTTTCTGCTTTGCTGCTGGCTGATACGATGAACTTGTTATCGTTCCTTAACACCTGTAACCAGCTCTGTATATATGCCGCTGAGTTCCTGAAGGTCTTTACAGTTTCGATTCCCAACAGATTCATCAAGGATGCACTGCCGATCTCTGCTACAAGTTCCTCTTTGCTGTATTCTGTACCGCCGAAAGCTGCAACTGCTCCGGTCTCAAGTCTGTTTAATCTGCTCTTGTGTCCGGTGCTGTGTGTCAGTTCGTGAAAGGTTGTACTATAGTATTCGTTGATTACTTTGTACTGCTCTTTCATCGGTACAACTACTCTATCACTTGACGGACTATAGTATGCCTCGTTACTTCTGCATTCTGTGAACTCAATATGTTCTCTGGTGATGTAGTCTGTGATGATCTTGTCCGCTTCTTCAATCGGTTCTACTTCATCATTAAGCTGTTCCGGTTTAAGTGGTTCAACTCCCTCAACCTGTGAGATGTGGAACACATTGTAATATCTCAATAATGGTATCTTCTTGGTTTCTTTCTCTCCGGTATCTTTGTTTGTTTCTTCTGTTTCAAATATCTTCCAGAAAACTACGATCTCTGACTTCTCGCCCTTCTTGACCTGACCGCCTAAATCCTGCCACTGTTTATAGGTTGCATACTCTCCGGTGTGCTTCAGAAGCATCTGATTTAATAAACTGTATGGTCTCTTGCTTACTCTGTTGTAAGCTCCTGATCTAACGCCTGTCCACGGTTTCTCCCATGGGATAACACCTTTTTCAAGTTCTGCGATAATTCTTTCTGTTACCATTTCGTATACATTTGTTTTTGCCATATTGAAGCACCTCTTTCTTGCATTTGATGCCTCAATTATATACTGGGTACAGTATAAAGTAAATAGACAATCTCACCAAACCTGTACGATAAAATTTGTAGAATTTGTATACTGTGCCCAGTATTTCATGGATTTACTTTCTCTTCTTGCTTATTACTCCAAAATGTGCTAAACTTCTTTATAGAACAACCGTGTTACAGGGTGGCTGACCTCGATTCTACATAGAATGGGGGTGGTGCTTTATGAATAATCATTTCGATTTCAAGGATCTCATGGCTTTCGGAATGTTCATATTATCACTGCTGACATTCATTTACATGATTTGTCATTGATAAATTAAGGCATAGAAAAACCACCCCGATACTTTGGCTGAGTGAAAGGGTGGTATTTCTATGTTATCTACTCTAACGAGGTCAACCCCTTGTGGGCGGTTGTTCTCTTTGTCTGTATTATATCACATCTTATTATAAGATTCAAGTTCTGTCTATTCTTTTATCTCCGGGATCTCATTCTCTAGTAATCTGTTAATCATTCCATTAACCGTTTCATTTTTATCCGCCGCATGTTTTTGAATGATTTCTTTATTACCCTTCTTCACCCTTATCTTTATTTCATCATAAGATTTTTCATTATATTTCTTTACGGCTTTTTTCTGTGCTTCACTATACGCCATAAGATCACCTCAAAAAAATTTTTTGTTATCTATGTTAACATATTTTTTTTGCTCTTGCAATACTGTGCCCAGTACAAATATTCACAAAATATACTGGGTACATTTGTGCAAAATTACGTCTTGTTTTTATACTGGGTACAGTATATACTAATCTCAACAACAAAACAACAGCAACACACAAGCAACCGAACATCCGAAAGATGTTCACAAACTTGAAACCATATACCTGTGAGACTTCGTAATTAGACAAGTCAATAGACACGAAGATGATTCAAGGGTTGCTACCAAAGAAGAAATCCCAAGGAGGAAAGACATATGTGTAGAACAATGAATGAGTTAGAAAAAGTTATAGCAGATTACAGAGGACTTAAAGCAATGAAAGAACAGCTTGAAGAAGAATTAAAAGCAGTTGAGCGTGAGATCATCGGTTACATGGATGCGAATGAAAAACTCACAGAGACTGGTAATGACTTCACAATTAAACTTTCCACCTGTGAAAGACGAACACTTGATAGCAAGCGTCTTGAAGAAGACTTAGGATCATTAGCAGAATACCAGAGAGTTTCCCAGTACAGACGACTGTACGTTAAATAAGATCACAGTTCCCATATATGAGCCTTTCCGGTGGGTGGTCAAACCGGAGAAAGAAGGACTACATGAAAAAAACAGAGATCACGACAACAGATGAACTTGCAAGACTTCATAAAAAAGTTACTGAGGATCTGAACGCAGTCAGCAGAGTAAAAAGTTTACTGGGCGGCTCTTGCTTCACACTGAATGCAGAAAAAAGGATCTTGGCACTATACGAACTTGATGAAATACTGCTCTTCCATGATACACCAGAGGAATTGAATGAATATCTTGCCGAACCGCATGAAGATGAAGAAATGCATCCGCTGATATGTGGATATATCAATTATTTCCTGAATCAGAAGGATAAAAAGTGGTCATAGCCACGATAAACAGGGCTTTAAGCTATGAGCGTTGACCGTCACACTGGCGGTCAGGTAGTCAAAAGAATAGGAGGACTATACACATGATGTATTCAGAATTTATCAAGATCAGCAACTTTCCAGAACAGTATATCTCTTTTGCAGAATATACAACCTTCATCGAACCACTCTACATGGCAGCAGACCAGATCCCTACAAAACAGGACTTTATCACTCTTCTGTGTGATGCTTTCGATCTTCTGGTCTATCCGGTTGTAAAAAAAGCCTTTCACAACCTGTCATTGCCAGACAGATTCACATATCTTGAGTGCAGATCACAGCCAGCTCAGGAACATCTGTATAAGGTTGACTTTGAGGCACGAAAGTTAGCGTATCAGTATCTTAAACTGCTGCTGACGTTGTAACAAACCTTGCTGTGCTATCGGCATGACGGGCGTTTGTCATAGTTTTTTCTTCACTGTGGTTCTAGGGGAAGAAATTTCTTCCCCTGAGATCACACCAAATTCAAGATCACAAGGAGGACTTTACAGATGAATAACGCTGTTTTAGCTGCTATCTTCGATACTTATAATACTGGTGACTATCCTGAAGAAATCAGAAGCAGCATTGATGCAACTGTTGATTATTTCGTTACCGCCACACATAAGAAGACTTCACAGATTGACGACAAGATCATGTCACCGATCAGTCTTGTTGAAGCATGGTCATTTGAGCAGGGCTTTCATGCCTGCCTGAACATGATAAACGGTAACTTATTCAAGGAGGATCGCAACCATGAAGAATCAGGAAATTGAAACATTTATGACCTATGAGGACTGGAAGAAACTGTATAAGCACAATCTGAAGAAATACCTCAAGTCCAAGATCACATACTGTCTTCAGTGGCTTCTCTTCGGTTTGTTTATGGCAGCAGTCCCAGTAGGCATGGTAACACACTGGTTACTGTTCGGTTATTAAGCTATAAATCCTGACAAGGTTTATAAATACATAGTACATAGGAGGATCACATGAATATCACAAAAAACATTACAGATTTTGCAGAAAAGCAGATCTCTGATATGAAGGATCAGAAAATAGATCCTGTCTCTGCTCTCGGAATGATTACCGGATATTTAAGGGCATTGGTAGATACCTGCCAGATCACGCCGATCGAATACTCTGCTCACCTGTACACTTACGGTCTTGAATTTGCCAAGCTGTTAGATCAGGGAACTACACGAGATGAAGAGGTTATCAAGATCATCGAAAACTTAAAAGCAACCGCAAACAAACTTCTGGATTGAATACTTAAATAAATGACCCTCGGTCAACGGTCTGATGTAACCAACGCAGCTGTCATACGCACTGGCAGCTGCAAGCACAAATAAATTGGAGGAACAAGATAAATGTCTTGGATGAAATACAATACAGAAACAAACTCAATTGACTTACTAGGCTATATCTCAGAACTGTCTACTTTCCGGGCATTGGTGATGGAGGAATCCACATGGAAGATCATTACTAAAAAGAGTCCAAAAACAACCGGAAAAACACGCCGACAGAAATTCCTGTCAGATCTGTTTACTCTGCTGGAAAAGAAGGACAAAAAGATCATGCAGCAGCCATACGACTATGTTCTACATATCGAACTCTCTGCGGATGAAAGCAACGCACTCATCAGTGTGCAGAGATCTACTACTTACGAATACATTTTCCGAAATGAGATCATTCCTCTTTCCGGTAAAGCCTGACAATACAACAATATCAAGAAAGAAAATGGAGGATTATTACAATGGCATGGATGAAATACAATAAGGAAACTAAAAAAGTAGCGAGAGCAGCTGTTCTGGTCAGCGATCTGGAAAAATTTGATTCAATCGTTATGGACAACGCTACATGGTCTGCAATCAATACTTTCTCGGATCGTGTACCGTGGGGAAGACATTCTCGCATGAACACATTCGTTGACGATCTTCTTGATGAACTGAAACGTAAAGAAGCAGAAACAGACGAACCTTTCAGCAGTCAGCCGTGGAAATATATTATCCACATTGACCTGGACGAAAGCAAAAATACCGCCCTTGTCAGCATCCAGCGAAACAACAGCTATGAGTTCGCCTTCAAGAACATCCGCATTCCACTGAAAGAACTGTAAATCACTCTCCTGCTGCTGCGGATCACTCCAAGGCAGCAGATACCAACAAAACACGAAGGGAATCTTGCTCTATGAAGAAAAGATATTATGACCCTAAATGGGATCTGACACCACACGAAACCAGTGACTTATGGAAGAAAGCCCTGTACCGACTTATGAAGGACTTCTGTTTTTCCAAGAACATTGCTATGCGGATCATACAAGAAACAGAACAGGAAGCACTTCCAATGGAATCCTGCACAAGAACATACCAGAGAGGCTGGCAAAAGTTCCGCTCAGTCTTCCTGAGTATGTAGTAAATCTGACGTATCACAAAAAAGTAGTAAAAGTTATGCTCCTGTGGTACGTCAGATCAGTTTTTTCAAGTGTAATTTTAAAGGAGCCTTAGATTTACCACTGAAAGAAGGATATACATATGAACAGATACTTCGGTTACGTCAGGATCAGTACACCTCAACAGAATCTTCAGCGTCAGATTCGCAATATCCTTGCAGAATATCCACAAGCTGAGATTGTAGAAGAAATCTATACTGGAACAAAATTCCAAGGCAGGAAAGAATTTGACAAACTCATAAGAAAAGTTCATGCAGGTGATACCATTATCTTCGATTCCGTCAGCAGAATGTCCCGTAATGCTGAAGAAGGATTCGCAATGTATAATGAGCTTTTCGGCAAGGGAATCAACCTGATCTTCCTGAAGGAACCGCATATCAACACAGACACCTATAAATCCGCTCTTCATGGTGGAATCCCAACAACCGGAACGAATATCGACTGTATTCTGGACGGGATCAACAAATATCTCCTGTCTCTCGCTAAAGAACAAATCAGGCTTGCTTTTGAGCAGTCCGAAAAAGAAGTTCAGGATCTTCGGCAGCGAACTAAAGAAGGACTTCAGACTGCCAGATTATCCGGTAAACAGATCGGACAAGTCCGTGGAACCAAACTGACCACCAAGAAATCTGTCACTGCAAAAGAGATCATCCTGAAGCACAACAAAACTTTCGGTGGATCACTGAACGATGCAGAAACCATCACACAGGCGGGGATCTCACGAAAGACCTTCTATAAGTATAAGAAGGAATTGTTAACTATGTGAGCATAGAAGTTCACTCAGTTAACTTTTGCTTGTTTGTTCTGGTTCAATCAACTATAATACTAGTAACAGCATTGAACGACTTAAATTTGAAGGGAGTGTATAACATGGATTGGAATTTAAAGATTACAGATATGGCAGGTGCTTATATAGAGCATTCCACAGTAATCACGAACTTTGTTGCAACTGTTTATCCTCAGTTAAAAGACAGTGTATGCAGGGTATACGGAGATAACGTCCAGTACAAATGGACTGTTGACAATGAAGAAAAAAAACTGATTCCAGATGCAACAATCAATTGCAGAATCCACCAGAGGAAGGGGAATTCTTTTTTCGATACCCCACGTTTTGTTATGGAAGTCTTATCTCCATCTACTGAAAAATACGATCGTACAGAAAAGATGGAATTATACAGGCAGCAGGAAGTAGAAGAATACTGGATCGTTGACTGGCGAACCAAAACCGTAGAAATCTATGAACTGGACTATGAGAATGACGTTCCGAAATATTATCTGTGGAAGACAATTACAGAAGCAAACAAGGATGAACTTCGGATCGTTCATTTTCCTAATATTAAGATAACCTTCGATGAACTGTTTGACGGAATTGATTATTAAGATAGCAAAGAATTCTATTGATAATCTGATCGTTTAGCAGCAGGATTTCCCACCTTCAAAAATTAGCACTTTTCCCCAAACAAAAAGTTGACGATCGTCCCTGAAGTTACAAAGGATTTTCGTCAACTTTTTTGGTTCAAAAAAATCACGTTTCTGTTTTTCCCTGATCCCATATGAGATAAACTGCAAGTTTTTTTCTTGCATTTCTACTAGAATTCATCAGGGATTCTTGTAGATTCTGCATTTTCCCAGTTACCGTATCACTGATTGGTTATCGTACTGTTGATCGAACCGGGTAAAGCATTTCTTAATTCCTACTTTGTTAGTAGGTTAATTTTGACATGGCAGCAGATGTGAAACCTGTGAAACTGTCCGATTAATCCTGTCGTTCCGGTGATCGCAATTCTTGAGAGGTTCTCTTGAGATATTGATAATCCGGGACGACATTCTGTAACGGTGTGTGTAACCGATTTCACAGTGTGAAAATTGTTGTGGCTACTGGCATGATCGTAATTATGGATACCCAGGATCTTATCGCTGCTGCCCGGTGGTGTGGTTTGTTGTGGGGTTGATGATATGACTATCTTTGCTAATTTTCCTGCACTTCTATTTTATCCGCAGGAATCCACGGTAAAGTAACTTTTCCTCCTTGAGATTCATAATTAAACTTAGCATTAAAAGTAGCCCCATACACAGTAATAATTTTATTATCTATTAACCAATTATCCAATAAATCTTTTTTACATGTTACTAAAACAACTTCGTCCTTATTTGAATTAAGTTCAAGTCTTATATACATGGAACCATTTTCTGCATCAAATGCCTGTAAAACCTTCCCTGTAAGTTTTATCTTTCCTCTCACAGACCCGTCCTCTATTCCGCTATACGAAAAATCTTCCGCATATTCTTCTGCAATATCTTCAGTCTTAACTTCTGGTCGTTGATTTAATTTTTCCTCACATTCTTTAATTTTTTCTTCAGCTTTCTTTAATATCTCTCCATCATCATATTGAAAAATGTACTTAAATTTCTTCAAAGCAATATCGTATCGACCTTTGTCCATGTACTGAATTCCTAGCAAGTATCTACACTCAGCAACTTTTGATTTTGCATCTTTATAGTCCTTTGCCCTTTTTAAATATCCCATTGCTGTTTGATAATTTTCTTGTTCCATATACCAAATACCACGTTCGTATTCCGCTTTTAGAACTAGTTCTTTCGACTTTTTATCGTCAAAATCTTCTACCAATATTATTGCATCTGCATATTTTCCTTCAGTAATTAAATTTTCTGCTTCCTGTTGTGTAGTTTCTTTATAAAGAGCATATTTTCCTAAATTCTCAAAAATTTCTCTTGCTTCATCATACTTTTTATTTTTCGCTAGATTCTTAGCTTTCAGGCACTGTGCTTCAGTAATCATATCAACAGAATCTTTATACTCTCCAAGAGCTTCAAAAGCATTTATTGATTCATCAAACTTTTTTTCAGATAGCAGTTCTTTTGCATGTTTATATTCCAAATTTGGCTTGATAATATCTGAGTAAATTCCAAATGCAAAGATTCCAACCAAGATTACCGGAACAGCTATTCTTCTGATCTTCTTCATCTGAGCTTTCTTCCGAGCTTCTTCCAAACGAACAGCTTCTTGTTTCTTTGCTTCTTCTGCTTCACGTTTCTTTTGCTCTTCTCGTTCTGCCGCCTCTTTTTTTAGCCGTATTTCCAATGCCGAAGTAAGTATGTCAACATCAAATTTGCCGAAAATGGTACTTTTTGATTTCCGACACATACTACACAACTCTCTTGAATTCCATTCCCCGCAGGCACATTTCCATAACTTTCCATATTTGATTGGTACATAGTCCGAAGCCTCTGAAGTTTCTATTCTGTATTGCTTTTGCAATTCAATATTAACCCATTCTTCCTGCAATTCTTTTGAAACTGGCAGTGGATTAAACGGCTCTTTGATTTCTGCAACTTCCTGATTCTCATATACAACACTATACGATTCCACTGAAAACGAACGAATTGATAAATCCCTCAGCAAGATTGCCTTGTTTGATCCGAACTGTCCACCATACCCAACCTTCATATCTAGATACTCATACTCTACGATTTCTGGACATGCCGCTCCTGATGTATAATATGTCTTTATTCTTATCTTCAGAGCTTTGATTGTTTTTTCTGACAGACTATGAAATTTCATCTGTATTAAAACTGTATGTGTCTGGTTATCTAACAGCAAGCTCCCCTTTTCGATAATTACAGGAGCATCATCTGCATATAAGTTCTGCTCTAACTGATATAACTGTTTAAATCGTTCTTCTCCCATAATTGTACCTTTCTGTTTACATGCTCGGTAAATTAGATTCTATATCCTGTAAAGTATCTTTTTCAGGAGGAACTGATGTTTTACTTGGTGCAGTAGATATACGTTCTAAGATATTTTTCTGTACTTCAAGAGTTTCCTTCTGTGTTTCCAACAACTCAGCAAATCCATACAATAACGCCGAAAATATTGCCACCGATAAACAACAACCAAAGAATAAGCCGAAAGTCATTCCATAATCTCTGTCGTACCAGCTACCATATCTCGATTGTACCATACCACCGTAATTGGCTATAACGATACTTCCAATAAATCCAAATACTGCTGTGAGAACTGATAATCCTTTCAATATTTTTTCCATCTGCTTCATCTTCCTACCCCCGTAGTCTTTTATTTAATAAAAAGCACCACTCCCATACTTTCTAGGAAAGTGACGCATTCTATTATCTTGTTCTCTCTGTTTCTTATTACAATCTCCTGCCAGACACTCACTTGTTATCCTGTAGATTCTTCTCCCGGTTCCCTGGCATTGTCCATATTCAGTTTTGGCGTTCGATTTTACATACATTTCACACATATTTCACAATTTCGTTATAACGAATTATACTCTTTTTGTGCATAATTGTAAATATGTAGGATGGAATATTCTGGAAGAGTTTACACATAACTACATAATGCAAGAAAAGGCAGAAGCACTCTTGCTCCCACCTTTTCCATAATAATTTTTTTAGATCATTTACCCCGCAGCTATTTCTCTTTTCACCATACTCTGCATAAGAAGAATGAATTCCTCTAAAGTTGGTGCTTCTCCAAACAAACTACACAACACCAGTGTTTTTAATTCTGCATTCTCTCCCGTTGTTGTCATCTGATCCATAGTAATCTGCACGTATTTTTTGACCTGTGCCGCTGGCATATTATGTTTCATTCCGATCCGTTCAAAGATTTTTTCAAGAGAATAATCATTCTCTTCTTCTCGAACAATGGACTTGTCCGGCACGTTTCCTTCATTATAAATCTTCTGTCCCATCCTAAACATGGCTTCGGTAATTTCTGTCAGATTCTCTGGTTTACAGTTACATACGTCTTTTTGATTTTGCTTTCTCATTTTGGATCCTATTCTTTCTGAACTTAGTCTACAAGTGGCAAACCAGCCATAGTTTAATAAATTGTAGCTCTCATATGACTTGTTCTGAAACGGCATTGTTAGGAAATTATTTCGAAAATAAATGCGACAGACTTGCCTTCAGGTGAAAAAGATGATATAGTAGATTCGTTAATATTTAAGTATGGATTCACCTATGGATCTGTACTGCCACGGATCTCAATTGGATATCGCCAATATCCACTGAAATCTGGATAGAAGCCTTGGAGTTCGCTACACTCCTTGGCTTCTTTTTGTTTGCCATGTTTGCATTATATCAGTCTTCAGACATTTTGTCAATCATTTTCGCAACTTTTTTAAAATTAAATTGTTGCATTTTTAATTTATATTTTATACGCAACATTTAATTGTTGTGTTTTTGATTTTTTCATGTTATTCTACTAATAAGAAAGGATGGTATTACTATGTTTCCTACTCAAATAGAAAATACTCAAAAAATTTCAACAATGCTGACAAACCTGCGGAAAGAACACCCCCAAAACGGACATATCATGTCTAAAGAACAACTTTCTCAGGCTATGGGGAAAGGTCGAACTTGGATGTCTCAGGTAGAAACAGGACGGCTGAAAAAAATCAAAACAGCAGATATTATCAAAATATACGAAATTCTTTTAAATGTAGATCCTTCAACCGCTCAGAAAGAATTTTTGTACTTTTATGATTCTTATGAAGAAGACTCCGTAAAACTCAAGAAATTGTTAGATCAATTTACTTCTGCCGTGTATGACAAATATTCTTCTTTATCTGGTACTACAGAGCGACTTCAACTATTTACTTTTTTAAATAGTTTACACCTTAATTTAACCCAAAACTTCACCGACTTTGAATATCTTTTAGATGGCTTAGACCTCTCTATATTAAACCAAACTTCTAAATGGACTAGGTATGCCATATTAGACAAAATAACAGCCTTAAAGCATGAAATTGACTATACGAAAAAAGAGACTCTCTTAAAAAATCTTTCCCGCGAGGCTTTGAGCATTCCAATTTTTTTTAATGATGATGATGGAAAATTCGAAGGAATAAAATCTTGTCAAAGAGGAGTGTCTCTGATTTATAGACTACTGGATGCTATTCACGAACCTTCTCAGCAACTGGAAGATGATGATTTAAAAACTATAAATTTCTTCATTTACGCTGTAAATGAATATACCGATTTTTACTTTCCACAATTTGCAAGCCCTGATTTAACCAAACTTTCCAGAGTCTCATTCGAGGATTTACGTGATAACTATACGCTGCTTGCCAAACACATAAAATTCTTACGCGATCAGATACCAGGCTGATATTTCCTGTTCTCAACGTGGAACCTTCCCTAAAATACGCGGGCGGGTTCCACTCAAGATCATCCCGGATCACCACAGCTCACACTCTCTACTCCATCCTCTGCACCTCGTATTCTCTCCTAGAATCGTTTCTATGCTCTCCTGCACAAACTTCTCTGTCTGGCAGTTCAAAACCGATCTCAGGACAAAATACGCGATCAAGGATCTTTTCATCTATCCCCTTATGCCAGAATAAAAAGTAAAAAAAGGCTCATAAACCATCAGCATTCTTCCACTGATAATCTATGAGCCTATGTCTGTATTGTGTAATACCGTTTCTTCGCCTGTTTCATTCTGTTATTTGTCATATGTGCGGGATTTCCTCCTTGTTTTATTTTGAACGTACATACGTTCTGATTACTATTTTGACTACTTTGACTACTATGCCATTAAAAAAGCCCGTAAAATCAAGGGTTTGCGGCTGTTCATCGGGGTTCGATTCCCCTCAGGTCCATTTTATGGCATCAAAAAGCTGACGCACATCTTTCGAAACCTACGGAGATGTGCGTCAGCTTTTTGTTATCTTTTGTATTACTGAATATGTAATTCTTTTTTCCTGATTCTTAAAAGATATATATATATCTTGTAGGTGCAACTGGCTGTCATACATTTGTTTCATTTGCTTAGACCCTATAGTTTTGCGTCACCGGATTTCCCCGGCTATGCCTTTTAAATATAAAATAAATATACTCTTTTATTGCATAAACGATATTGTTTCATTAGTTATTCCGCATTTACGCTGAGTGCTTCCGGGTTTCCGAGAGCACCGATGTTTTTGAGCAGGAAGATCGCATCACCCATACCCCTGACATAAGACAGATCTGCATATCTTTCACTCTTTGATTCCAGGCAGGCGATATAGTCATCGATCACCCTTCTGACCATGTAAGGAAGATTCATGCCGGCGTATCTTTCTTCCAGCTCTTTCAGATCGTCTACGTCCTGTCTGATGTATTCATCAGATTCGAGTATTTTTTCTCTCCTTTCCGTCATCATTTTTTCGATGCAATTCACAATTGCAACTTCAGTCATTTTTTCCAATTTTCTATCCTCCGTTTGTGCAATACTATAGGTTTCGCCCTTATTCTATAAAGAATCCCGCCAAACGTCAACAAAATTCGTCTGATAATTTATTGAAAAATTCGACAAATCTTTTTCATTCCTGTTCAATTTCAGCCTTATTTTATGAGGGTTTGCGGCGATTTTGGGTGTTTTTGTTTTTTTCATAAAACCTGTGCTTTTATTGAGAAGAAATTTCTTTACTTTTGAAGGATTTTCTAATAATATTGTATGTATGTGCATATCAACGATGTATAAATATGCATTTCAACTTCAGAAGGGAGAGGAATTTATGACAACAGCACACATCTGTATCATGATTGCGATCATTATCTATCTTGGTGCAATGCTCTTTGTCGGATATCTCTGTTCCAAGCAGAACAACGATACCTCAGACTTTTATCTGGGCGGCCGTAAGCTTGGTCCTCTGGTAACCGCAATGAGTGCAGAAGCCTCCGATATGAGCAGCTGGCTCCTTATGGGACTTCCTGGTCTTGCATATCTTTCCGGTATCGCAGACGCAGGCTGGACCGCGATCGGACTCGCAATCGGTACATACCTTAACTGGAAAATCGTAGCCAAGAGAATCCGTCTCTACACCCATGTAGCAGGAAACTCTATTACTTTACCGTCCTTTTTCAGTAATCGTTTCAGGGACGACCGCAGGATCCTGCAGTCGATCGGAGCTATTTTTATTGTAATCTTCTTTATTCCATATACAGCTTCCGGTTTCGCTGCCTGCGGAAAACTGTTCTCCAGTCTGTTCGGAGTAAAATATCTGACTGCCATGATCATCAGTGCACTGATCATCGTCGGATATACGACTCTTGGAGGATTCCTTGCGGCATCCACCACAGACTTTATCCAGAGCATCATCATGTCCATCGCACTGATCATTGTATTTGGCTTCGGAGTATCTGTTGCAGGCGGTCCTGACGCAGTTATCAGCCACGCAAAGTCACTGCCTGGATACCTTACCATGATGACCACTTACAACCCGGAAACAGGCACAGAAGCAGCTTATCCGCTCATCAACATCGTTTCTATGCTGGCATGGGGACTTGGATATTTCGGAATGCCTCACATCCTTCTTCGTTTCATGGCGATCGAAGATGAGAAGAAACTTTCCTTATCCAGAAGAGTGGCTACTACCTGGGTTGTGATTTCCCTCGCAGTTGCCGTTATGATCGGTGTCATCGGTCTTGGAATGACAGAAGCCGGCGAACTGGAAATGCTTCATGGAGCTAACTCAGAAACCATCATCGTCAAGATCGCAGATCTCTTGAGCACACATGGTGTACTTCCGGCACTGCTCGGCGGTACGATCCTGGCAGGAATCCTGGCATCTACGATGTCCACCGCAGATTCACAGCTTCTGGCTGCTTCTTCTGCTGTTTCTTCCGACCTTTTCGGCGCAGTCCTGAAGAATAAGAAGAAACAGGAGACCATGCTCGCTGACCGTGTTACTCTACTTGTGATTGCTGTAGTTGCAGTCATCATCGCACGCAACCCGGACAGCTCTGTATTCAACATCGTATCTTTTGCATGGGCAGGTTTCGGTGCTGTATTCGGTCCAGTCGTGCTTTTTGCACTGTTCTGGAAACGCACCAACTGGCAGGGAGCTCTCGCGGGAATGGTTTCCGGCGGCGTTATGGTATTCGTATGGAAATATCTGGTCCGTCCGAATGTTTCTTTCCTGGACTTCTATGAACTCCTTCCGGCATTCCTGATCTCCTGCGTGATGATCCTTGTAGTAAGCCTTGCTACCAAAGCTCCATCCAAAGAGATCACAGACGAGTTCGAACTGGTTCAGAAAAAAATGGCTGAATAAAAATTTCAGCAATCATTTCAAAACAACAAAAAAGAAACCGCAGAATCCTTTTTAACTGGATTCCACGGTTTCTTTTTTTGATGTCTTGCAACTATTCAGTAGGTAATATCCCGCGAGGTGTTTTGGCATGTTTTTGCCAAAATCCCGAGACATACAAGTCAAAATGCCATCACCGAAGGTGATTTGGAATGCATTTTGACTCGTAACTGTGAGGATACTGAACAGTTACGATGTCTTTTACTTTTTATTTTACCAGAGATAGGAAAAGATCGAAGCTCCAACGACAGTGCACAGACCGCACACAACGATCGCCAGACTGCTCATAGCTCCCTCTACTTCTCCAAGCTCCATTGCTCTTGCTGTACCTACCGCATGAGATGCTGTACCGATCGCAAGTCCTCTGGAGATCGGACTCTTGATGCGGAACAGTTTGCAGATGTATTCTGCAGACATGTTTCCAAGAACACCTGTAATGATGATCACTGCAACAGAAATCGTCACATATCCGCCAAGCTCCTCAGAAACGCCCATACCGATTGCTGTCGTAATAGACTTCGGGAGCATGGTCACATATTCTTTGTGGCTCAGACCGAATACGATCGACATTACAAATACCGTTCCAAGACTTGCGATAACGCCTGAAATAACTCCGCCAAAGATCGCCCCGATGTTCTTTTTGAGCAGGTCAAGCTGCAGATACAGCGGGATCGCCAGGCTGACCGTTGCAGGTGTCAGAAGATAACTCAGGTATTTTGCACTCATATTATAGCTCTCGTAGTCAACATGAAATACTACCAGAAATACGATCACGATCGCGATAGAGATCAGAAGCGGGTTTAATACTGCCAGCTTCCACTTGCGCTGTGCTGCAAGTCCGATCTCGTATGCCAGAAGACTGATCACGATCCCTACCGTTGCCGAACTCATGATTAAATTGTCCATCTTACTTCTTCCCCTCTTTTCTGGAAATCAAAAAATCTGTAACCTTTCCTGTAACGATCATGACCACAAACGTTGATACGACTGTGATCACCAGGAGCGGCACCAGAAAAGACTGCAGCTGGCTCCAGGATGTGATCAGACCAACGCCTGCCGGAATGAACATAAGCGGCATGATCTCGATCAGAAATTCACCAGTCTCCTTTACGTGCTCTACTTTGATCACCTTTGTCAAAAGAAGCACAAACATCAGAATCAGTCCATAGATACTGCCCGGTATCGGAAGCGGGATAAAATATTTCATGATCTCCCCCGCACAGGTCACAGCAAGGATGATTCCAAACTGTCTCAGATATTTCACTTTTTTCGCCTCCTAAAAAAATTCAACTGCCGTCTATTATAGCACATCTTTTTTTGTCAGAACAAGTCAAAAAAAGTACAAAAAACTGCCGTTATGTCGGCAGTTTTTTATGTAACAGTTTGAAAAATGTCAATTTTTGGTCTGTATAAAAGCTACATCAGTGATCTTTCAAAAAGAATGCTGTTTTGGCATTCCCCACAATCAAACCTCAGGGATTCTTGCTTCCTCCACTACTGCACAAACTTTATATCCAAAGATATTGCTATGTCTTACACAGTGTCCACAAGCTGGATTATACTGTTCCCGTATGCCCTACGGTACAGTTTTATAGATAATCTATGCCAACTGCATCTGCAATCCTTTCCTTAGTATATTTATACCTGCATTAATATCTCTGTTATGCATGGTGTGACAGCTCTGGCACTCCCATATACGGACTGCCAGATTCTTTACAAGTGGGTTTTTAAATCCACAACAAGAACAGGTCTGACTGCTGGGATACATGGTCGGCACTTTTATCACATCGTTCCCATACCACTTAGATTTATATACCAGCATATCAAAAAACTTACTCCACGATACGGAACTGATATGCTGTGCCAGTTTATGATTTCTCATCATATTTCTTACTTTCAGTTTCTCAATACAGATGGTTTGGTTTTCACGTATCAGTATCGTAGACTGTTTCTGCAAGAAATCATTTCTTTGGTTTGTGATCTTTTCATGGATCAGGGCAACTTTCCTACGCTGTTTATCACGGTTATTTGAGCCTTTCTGTTTCCGTGACAACCTCCGCTGTTCGCGGATGAGCCTGTGTATTGATCTTTCAAAATATTTGGGATTGCTTAATACATTGCCATTACTGTCAGAGTAAAACTCCTTAATACCTACATCAATGCCGATAGCACCGCCTTTATTTGCTCTTGACTGAGGTTCAAACTCTACATTAAAGATTGCAAATAGGCAGTTTTGTAAAAAAATTCCTGTGAGTTCAGCGGAGTATCCTCCTGTCTGTATACGAGATGATACATGCCTTCTCCGTCCTCTTCACGCGCCTTCTGATTGTCGCTCAGCATGGTGATAAACATCTCTTCCAGGCGCTGTGCGATCTCAGGATCGTAGATCGGTGTGGCTACTTCGACACGGCGGACTGTATTTCTTGTCATAAAATCTGCGGATGCGATATAAATCTTCTTGCGTTCTCCACAGCCGAAAATATAGATCCTGGAATGTTCCAGAAAACGTCCTACGATACTGATCACGCGGATGTTGTCGGTTCTGCCCGGAACCTGCGGGATCAGGCAGTTGATACCGCGGATCACCATGTCGATCTTTACACCTGCCTCTGATGCACGGATCAGTTTGTCGATGATCTTTTTGTCTGTGAGAGAGTTCATTTTGAGTCCGATATAGGCTTCTTCTCCTGCCTTTGCACGGTGGATCTCTTCTTCGATCATTGTAAGTACTTTGTTCTGCAGGCAGTTCGGTGCTACGAGGAGATGTCTGGTCTCTTTTACGGTTTCACCCTTGTCAAGTGCCTGGAATACATCGGCCGCCTCCAGACCGATCTCTACGCGGGATGTCATATAGGAAAGGTCTGTGTAAAGCCGGCTGGTCTTCTCATTATAGTTTCCGGTTCCGATCTGTGTATAATATTCTACTCCGGCGTCTGTCTTTCGTGTGATCAGGCACAGTTTGGAATGCACTTTGTATCCGTCCAGGCCGTAAACCACGCGGCATCCGGCCTCTTCCAGTCTTCTGGACCATTCGATGTTATTTTCCTCGTCAAAGCGGGCTTTCAGCTCGATCATGACAAAAACTTCTTTGCCGTTTTCAGCAGCTTCGATCAGTGCCTCCACGACTTTACTCTGACGTGCCAGACGATACAAGGTCATCTTGATCGCAATGACGGATTTGTCGTTTGCGGCCTCATGAAGCATGCGAAGGAATGGTTTCATGCTTTCAAATGGATAAGAAAGCAGTTTGTCTTTTTCTTTGATCTGCGGAAGGATCGGTTTCTCCAGATCAAACTCCGGTGATGGCTGCGGGATTCTTTTTTCAAAGAACAGTTCCGGTTTTGTACGCAGACGGTCCTGTAACTGGAACACAAAAGACAGATCCAGCGGTGCAAAGCTTCGGAATACCTGTCTGGTGTCAAGATCCAGATAGTTGCAGAGTGTTTTTACGATCGTATCGTCCATATCTCTGGACAGTTCCAGGCGGAGCGGTGCCAGTTTCTTTCTTTTTTTGATCAATTCCACCATAAATTCACGATAATCGAGATCCTCATCATAAAGCGCATCTGCATCGATATCTGCATTTCTTGTGACTCTCATCAGAGATTTTGACAGGATCTTGTAACCAGAAAATACCTTGGAAAGAAAATGCAGGATCAGTTCTTCCGCAAGCATGAAGCGGTTTTTCGTCGGCAGTTCTACAAGTTCCGGAAAAACTTCTTTACTGCACGGTACGATGCCGAGTTTTTCCTTTCCGCTCTTTGTCTGCAATACACAGACGGCATAGATCTCACGGTTTTTCAGAAATGGGAACGGCTGGCGTTTTCCCACGATCGTAGGTGAAAGAAGAGGCAGGATCTCCGAGTCAAAGAACACTTCCAGATACGCACTTTCTTCTATGCTGAGGCGGTGAAAATCGACCATGCTGACACCGATCTCTTCCAGCTTGTCCATCAGTGTCTCATACGCTGCATCCTTACGGATGTTCAGCTTACGGACTGCCTTGAGGATCTGATGGATCTGCTCCTTCGGTGTCATATTTGTTTTATTTTCACGCACATCTCCAGACAGGATCATCTGGTCGAGCAGAGAACCCACTCTCACCATAAAAAACTCATCCAGATTGCTCTGATATATTGCCTCAAAAGAAAGACGCTCTGCAAGCGGAACCTGCTCGTTTTCTGCCTCTTCCAGTACTCGTTCATTAAATTTCAGCCAGGATAATTCCCGGTTCATGTAGACTTCCTGTTTCATCGTCTTGTATCCTCCACAATTTTTCTCTTTTTACACTTTCCCGACTACTATATTGCATCAAAATCAAATCCAGCGCAGGTTTGTGTAAAATTTGTGGAAAATTAAGGAAAAAGTAATTTCAATAATATAACCCATCCCGGTACTGTGTCAGCTCTGGAATGGGTTATTCTTTCATCTCTTGTAATTTATTTCTTTATGAGGATATCTGACAGTTTGCGTTTTGGTACGTAGTGTACATCGTTTTCGTCGCGATAGTAGGCGATACTTTCACCTTCCTCAATCTCTTTGATCACGATCTCTTCTGCCGGTTTGCCAAACGCTACGATCAGTACCGGGGCAAGATTTTCTGCCAGACTCAGTTCTTTTTTGACGGAATCTGCATTGTAATTTCCAATCATACAACCGCCGAGCCCTTTCTCAGCTGCTGCGAGAAGCATGGTCTGTGCAACGATTCCAACATCCTTCTGGTATCTCGGGATAGAAGCTCCGAGATTCAGATCCTGACAGATGATGATAAATCCGGTCGGGCATTTTCCCGGATGTGGAAGCTGCATCTCAGGGAGTGCTCTCGCCCAGTTTGTCAGTTTCTGGATACGGTCAACCTCCTCCTTCTCCCACGCCAGATAATACCGAAACGGCTGCGCATTCACACTGGATGGCGCAAAACGCGCACAGTCCACGAAATCTTCCAGCTCTTCTCTGCTAAAACGATAAGATTCGTCATAACCTCTGTAGCTTCTGCTTGCTTTTACAATATCTTTGAACATTTTTGTATCTCCCTTGATTTTCTTCTGTAAAAAACAGATTTATTCTCCCATATCCTGCGCGCACTTCTTGAGTTTCTCGCGGATCGGCAGGTGATACGGGCATCTTGGCTCGCATTTGCCACAGCCAATGCAGGCGGAAGCTTTTACTTTCAGTGTGCTGTAACGGTCTTTTGCCCAGTCTGCGAGATCGTATCTCTGAAGGTAGCCTGCGAACAGGAATACGCTTGGAATGTTGATTCCAACGGTACATGGTGCGCAGTAATTGCATCTGCGGCAGAAATCGGTACCAAGCTGTTCGCGGACTTTGTCCATTGCTTTTAATTCTTCGTCGGTGAGTGGCTCTGTATTGGAACATGCGGCAAGGTTCTGCTCCAGTTCACGGACTTCTGCCATTCCCGGGATCACAACAGTCACATCAGGATTGGAACAGACATAGCGAAGTGCCAGGGTCGCATCCTCGATCGCGCCGCCTGCCAGTGGTTTCATGTCAATAAAACCTATGTTTTTCTCTGCGCATTTATGGATGAGTTCTGCGCCCTGCTGTTCTACGATATTGTATGGGAACATGATCGTTTCCACCCAGTCAAGTCCCAGTGCACGCTCAAAAACAGCTGTAGAATGTGCAGTCAGTCCGATATGTCCGATCTTGCCCGCTGCCTTCGCTTCCATCAGAGCTTCCAGTGCACCGCCCTCGCCGATCACCTGATCAAGCTGTTCCATGCTTGGGTTGTGTACCTGATAAAGGTCGATATAGTCTGTGCGGAAATTTCCAAGACTTGTCTCAATATCCGCTGCCATTGCTTCTTTTGTTCTGGACATGGATTTGGTCGCAAGCACAAATTTATCACGAATTCCCTCCAGACCATATCCGATATACTGCTCGCTGACAGTATATCCTCTCGCAGAATCAATATAGTTGACTCCCTTCTCCATCATCTCGTGAAGCAGCTTTCTTGTACCTTCCTCATCAATCTTCTGGATCGGAATTCCTCCAAATCCCATACGTGAGATCTTTAATCCTGTTTTTCCAAGTATTCTGTATTCCATAATATGCCCTCTTCCTTTTTTATAAAAAAATACCACCGAATCTCTCCGGTGGTATCGTTACTTGCTGCTGCTCACTGCGTTCACAGTAGCAGTTCGTTCCTATTAATTATACACGAGACAGATATTCACCTGTTCTTGTATCGATTTTCAGTTTGTCGCCCTGGTTTACAAACAGAGGAACCATTACCTGTGCGCCAGTCTCAACAGTTGCCGGTTTGGTAGCACCCTGTGCTGTGTTTCCAGCGAATCCTGGCTCAGTCTCGATAACCTCAAGCTCTACGAACAGAGGCGGCTCGATTGCATATACGTTTCCGTTCCAGGAGCAGACTTTAACTACTTCGTTTTCCTTAACAAATTTGAGAGAATCTCCAACCTGCTCTTTGGTAAGTGCAACCTGGTCATAAGTCTCAACGTTCATGAAGTTGTAAAGGTCTCCATCGTTGTACAGATAGCTCATGTCTACACGGTCGATACGTGCCTGCGGGAACTTCTCTGTTGGACGGAAAGATTTCTCCAGTACAGCTCCTGTAATGATATTTTTATATTTTGTTCTTACGAATGCAGCGCCCTTTCCAGGTTTTACATGCTGGAACTCAACGATCTGACATACATTTCCTTCAATTTCAATTGTGACACCGTTTCTGAAATCACCTGCTGAAATCATTTTAATTTCCTCCTTCTTATGTTGTCGCTATCAATTATTTTATAATACACATGAAGATTTTTCAACTACTTTTTTTATTGTGCAGCTAATTTCTCTTCAATTTCTTTGATCAGCTCTTCAAATGGCTTCTCTCCGGTAACAACCGTAACGTCTGCAAACTTCTGATAAACCGGATCTCTCTGTTTCAGAAGCTTCTTGATCTTCTCATCGCGGTCATCACCGTCAAGCATCGGATCCTTGCTGGAACCTTCCAGACGTTTCTTGAGAGTTGCCAGTGAACCCCTCAGATAAACGACTGTGCCGAGCTCCTTGAGATATTTCTCATTCTGCTCCTGAAGCGGAAGTCCTGCTCCCAGAGAAATGACTCTGCGTTCATTGTCCTGAATAAGCTGTTTGAGTGCAACTGTCTCCAGTGCACGGTAATACGGTTCACCAAACCGCTGAAAGATCTCTCTGGCAGACATGTTCATCTTTCTTGTGATCAGTCTCTCCAGATCGACAAATGATAACCCCAGATCCTTGGACAGCTGTTTTCCTACTCTTGTTTTACCTGAACCCATAAACCCGATGATCACCACATGGTTCATGAAATCCCCTCCTCTTTCTCATAAAAGTATAGTACTATTTTTTCCAGATAGCGCTTGAGCACGATCTGGATTTCTTCTTTCGGATCGATCGGCTTGACCAGAATATTGCGGATGCCAGCTCTCTTGGCTCCGTATACATCGGTAAAAAGCTGATCTCCTATAAAAATGGTATTCTCAGTATTCGTACCCAGAATCTCCATTGCCCTGTTGTAATTCCGCACAGAAGGCTTGTGTGCGTTCTCAATATAATTCACCTGGACCGCATCATTAAAAGAAGCCACTCTCTTCTTCTGATTGTTGGACAAAAGGCAGCACCCAAATCCCAGCTTCTTAAGCCGCCGGAACAGTGCGATCGCACGAGTATCTGCCGGTGCCCCATGCGGTACAAGTGTATTATCAATATCAAAGATCAGACCTCTGTATCCCTCCTGATACAGTTTTTCAAAATCGATCATATATGTGGAATCCACATATTCATCCGGAAAAAAACATCGGAACATTTTCTTCTCCTGTCTATCTTTCTTTAAGCGGTACATACTCCGCTGCCGGAAGCACGTTCTTGTATGCAGGACGGATGATCTTGTCTGTGTTGATCAGCTCCTCCATACGGTGTGCGCTCCATCCCACGATACGGGCAACCGCAAACATCGGTGTGTACAGCTCAAGCGGCAGATCCAGCATGCTGTAAACAAAGCCGCTGTAAAAATCCACATTCGCGCTGACACCCTTATAGATGCGTCGTTCCTCTGCGATAACTTCAGGAGCCATCCACTCTACCATGGAGTACAGTCTGTAATCCTTCATGCGCCCCTTTTCTTTCGCGAGGCTTTCTACAAAACCTCGAAGGACTTCTGCTCTCGGATCAGAAACAGAATAGATCGCATGACCCATACCATAGATCAGACCTCTCTTATCAAAGGCTTCCTTATGAAGGAGACGCTTGAGATATGCTCTTACCTCATCCTCATCTTCCCAGTCCTTGACTTCCTTCTTCATATCCTGGAACATCTGGATAACCTTGATGTTGGCACCGCCGTGCTTTGGTCCTTTGAGGGAACCAAGTGCTGCCGCGATCGCGGAATAGGTATCTGTTCCGGATGAAGACACAACATGTGTGGTAAATGTAGAGTTGTTACCACCGCCATGCTCCATGTGAAGGATCAGGGCAAGATCCAGGATCTTCGCTTCCAGATCTGTGTATTTCTTATCCGGGCGCAGCATACGGAGAATATTTTCCGCTGTGGAAAGTTCCTTCTTCGGATTGTGGATATAAAGGCTCTTGCCTCTTACATAATGATTATACGCCTGATAACCATAAACTGACAACAGTGGAAAAATACTGATCAGATTCAGGCACTGTCTCAGAACATTCGGTAAGGAAATATCATCCGGATTATTGTCATAAGAATACAAAGTAAGGACACTTCTTGACAGAGCATTCATGATATCACGTCCCGGTGCCTTCATGATGACATCCCTGACAAAATTTCGCGGAAGTGACCGCTGATTTGCCAGAAGTTCCTTAAAATCCTCAAGCTGCTTCTCATTCGGCAGAGTACCGAACAGAAGAAGATATGTAGTCTCTTCGAAACCAAAACGGTTATCCTGAACAAAACCGTTCGTGAGATCTTTGATATTGTAGCCCCTGTAGTAAAGGCTTCCTGCACATGGAACCTCCTTACCGTCTACAACCTTGACCGCCTGTACATTGGACACCTGGGTCAGTCCGGCGAGAACACCCTTACCATTGATATCACGCAGACCACGCTTGACATCATACTTACCATATAAAGAAAGATCCATCGTAGTGTGGTCCTTACATGCCTCTGTAAGCTGTTCGATCTCCGGTGTTACCTTCATATTAAATCCTGCCATTGTAAGTCTCCTTTCAAGTCCTTTGTTTTTTCTCGATCAAACTCCCTCCCCGTTGTTACCGTAGTTTTACGTTACTGTTCGCAGTAATCGTTTACAACACAGTAGATACAGTATACCATCAAAACTCATTTTGGTCTATCCCAAAAATGTACGCTGCCTTTGCCAGGCTTTCTTTTATCTGCCCTGACGATAGGTGCTCAAAAATTCTTTAAGTTTCTGTGAAGCAGTCTCAAGCTGCCTTGTATTCGGCAGATAAACTACACGGAAATGGTCCGGTGCACCCCAGTTGAAGCCTTTGCCCGGTACAAGAAGCACCTGCTTCTCATGCAGAAAATCCAGTGCAAACTGCTCGTCATCCGTGATATTAAATTTCTCCACATCCAGTTTCGGGAAAATATAAAATGCCGCATGCGGCTTCACAACGCTGATTCCCGGGATATCTTTCAATGCATTATAAATGCACTCTCTCTGCTCATAAACTCTTCCACCCGGTTTCACATACTCGGCAACACTCTGGTAACCGCCGAGGGCAGTCTGTACGATCGCCTGTGCCGGCACATTGGAACAGAGACGCATGGAAGAAAGCATCTTGATACCTTCTATATAACCCTTCGCACGCTCCTTGGCTCCGCTTAAGATCATCCAGCCGATACGGAATCCTGCGATCATATGGGATTTGGAAAGTCCGGAAAATGTCACGCAGAATACATCCGGTGCAAGAGATGCGATCGAAGTATGCTGATATCCATCCATGACAAGACGGTCATAGATCTCATCAGAAAAAATGATCAGTTCCTTCTCTCTGGCGATCTGCGCGATCTGCTCCAGGATCTCCTTCGGATAGACAGCACCTGTCGGGTTATTCGGGTTGATGATAACGATCGCTTTGGTCCTGTCCGTGATCTTGCTTCTGATATCCTCGATATCCGGATACCAGTCAGACTGCTCGTCACAGATATAATGTACGACCTTGCCTCCTGCCAGTGTCGCAGTCGCCGTCCACAGTGGATAATCCGGTGCCGGGATCAAAATCTCATCTCCATTATCCAGAAGTGCCTGCATACACAGGCTGATAAGTTCACTGACACCATTTCCTGTATAGATATCATTCATGGTCACATTCGGGATCCCGCGAAGCTGTGCATACTGCATGATCGCCTTGCGGGCAGAAAAAATACCCTTGGAATCCGAATAGCCCTGTGAAGTGCGGATATTACTCAGCATGTCCAGGATCACTTCCTGAGGAGCTGAGAAACCAAAAGGATATGGATTTCCGATATTAAGCTTCAGGATCTCCTTACCCTCTTCCTCCATCTTCGCCGCCTCGTCAACCACCGGTCCTCTTACATCATACAGTACATTATCTAGCTTGGCAGATTTGTCAAATGTTCTCATTTTTATCAACTCCTCTCTGAGATTTTACATAGTTTTTACTATAATCTCATATTCAGGTCATTTTATCAAGATAAAAAAATTTCGGATATTATTGTCATATTCATACAAATTTAGTAAGATATAAAAAAAATTAATATTCCCCTTTTCAACTTTACCACTTTCGTGTATAATAGTGTCTGGGCATTTGTAAGCCCCACAAAGACGTTATTATTTTTTATACGCGAACAAACGAGGAGGAAAATCGTCATGTCTTACACAGAAGAAGTTTATGAAAGAGTCGTTGCACAGAATCCTGGTGAACCGGAATTTCATCAGGCAGTAAAAGAAGTTCTGGATTCCCTTAAGGTTGTTATCGACCGTAACGAGGAGAAATACCGTAGCCTTTCCATCCTGGAGCGTCTGGTAGAGCCAGAAAGAATCATCTCTTTCCGTGTTCCGTGGATCGATGACAACGGGAACGTACAGATCAACAAAGGATACCGTGTACAGTTCAACAGTGCAATCGGACCTTACAAGGGAGGTCTTCGTTTCCATCCTACAGTAAACCAGAGTATTCTTAAATTCCTTGGTTTCGAGCAGGTATTCAAGAACTCTCTGACAGGTCTTCCGATCGGTGGTGGTAAAGGTGGTTCCAACTTCGATCCTAAAGGCAAATCCGACAGAGAAGTTATGGCATTCTGCCAGAGCTTTATGACAGAGCTTTCCAAATATATCGGTGCTGACACAGACGTACCGGCTGGTGATATCGGTGTTGGCGGACGTGAGATTGGATTCCTGTTCGGACAGTACAAACGTATCCGTGGTCTCTATGAAGGCGTTCTGACAGGTAAAGGACTTACCTACGGCGGATCTCTCATCCGTACAGAAGCAACAGGATACGGTGTTGTATATATCCTCAACGAGCTTATGCAGGCTCACAATGATTCCCTCGACGGAAAGACAGTCGTTGTCACAGGTTCCGGAAACGTTGCAATCTACGCAATCCAGAAAGCTACTCAGCTTGGTGCCAAAGTTGTTGCTCTGTGTGACTCCAACGGATATGTATATGATCCAAACGGAATCAACCTTGACGTTGTCAAAGACATCAAAGAAGTAAAACGTGGACGTATCAAAGAATATGCTGACCGTGTAGAAGGTGCTACCTACACAGAAGGTACTGGAATCTGGAACATCAAATGTGATGTTTACCTTCCATGCGCAACTCAGAACGAACTTGATGTTGACGGCGTTAAGACTCTGATCGAAAACGGCTGCAAATATATCGTAGAAGGTGCTAACATGCCTACTACAAGAGAAGCTACAGAATACGCTATGGCAAATGGCGTTCTCTTCCTTCCTGGAAAAGCTTCCAACGCCGGTGGTGTTGCTACTTCCGCACTGGAAATGAGCCAGAACTCCCAGAGACTTTCCTGGACAGCAGAAGAAGTTGATGCCAAACTTCATCAGATCATGAAAGACATCTACGCTAAGATCGATGACGCTGCAAAACGTTACGACATGCCAGACAACTTCGTTGCAGGTGCCAACATCGCCGGCTTCGAAAAAGTTGTAGACGCAATGATCGCTCAGGGCCTTGTTTAATTGATTTCCTCCTCTGCGAATCATTGATATTCAAAAAGCTCCGGTTTTCATGCCGGAGCTTTTGTTATGGACGAAGATAATTTCTCATATTTCGAAGGGCAGTTTTTTCTAGACGGCTGACCTGCGCCTGGGAGATCCCGATCTCTTCTGCCACTTCCATCTGCGTTTTTCCCTCATAAAACCGCATATCAATGATGTGTCTCTCCCTCTCCCCGAGGCGGTTCATCGCCTCTCTGAGCGAAAGATTTTCCAGCCAGTGATCTTCTTTGTTTTTCTTGTCACTGATCTGATCCATCACATACAGGGTGTCTCCCCCTTCAGAATATACCGGTTCAAAGAGACTGACCGGGTTCTGGATCGCATCGAGGGCGTACACGATCATCTCTTTTTCAATCCCAATCTCTTCTGCGATCTCCGCAATCGTCGGTTCCCGCAGGTTCTTTTTCATGTAACTTTCTTTGGCATAGATTGCCTTGTACGCAATGTCACGAAGCGAACGGCTGACACGGATACTGCTGTTGTCCCGCAGATACCTCCGGATCTCCCCTATGATCATTGGCACTGCATAAGTAGAAAACTTGACCATCAAAGTCGTGTCAAAATTATCAATGGCCTTCATAAGTCCGATACAGCCGATCTGAAAAAGATCATCCGCATTTTCACTGCTGTTCTGAAATCGTTTGATCACACTTAAGACAAGCCGCAGATTTCCCTTGATGTAACGCTCTCTCGCTTCCTTATCACCGGCTTTTATCTTTTCAAAAAGTTCTTCCTTCTCCTCCTGAGCCAGAACTGGAAGACTGGCTGTGTTCACTCCGCAGATCTCAACTTTGTTTAGTGCCATCGAAATATCCTCCTTATTTCAGTTGGTACTAAAGATGATTCTCAGGGAGGATATGAAATATTCTTTTTTGCGAAAAATATAAAAAATATAAGTCCTTGACAGTTTTGCAAAAGGTACTATCTGTGAGGACATTTTTCTTCCGGGAGTTCCACCAGGATGATATCTCCTCCAATCTGACGGACGCTGCTCCAGGGGATGATAAATTCACTTTCCCGTCCCCAGAAACAGCAGAATCTGCCAGGTCCGGGAACGATCAGCGCTGTGATCTTTCCGCTTCTTTCATCAAATTCCAGATCGATCGGACAGCCAAGACTCCTGCAGGTGCGGATATTTATGATCTCTTTTTGCCTTAATTCGCAAAGACGCATACGGACACCATTTTTTTCAAAAATATATGCATAAAATGCCGTAAATATACACTGTAATTTATTGACATTACCCAAAAAAATACAGTATAATTAGCCCATAAAAGGGAAAAGAGGGATAATACCGTGAGATGCCCATTTTGTAATCAGGATAATACCAAGGTCGTTGATTCCAGACCTGTCGAAGATACCAATGCGATCCGCAGGAGAAGGATGTGTGAATCCTGCGGCAAGAGATTTACCACTTATGAGAAGGTTGAGACTATTCCATTAAGTGTCATCAAGAAGGATCAGACAAGAGAAGCTTATCACCGTTCCAAGATCCAGGACGGTGTTCTTCGTGCGTGCTACAAACGCCCGATCCCTATCGAGAAGATTGAGTCTATGATCGACTCCATCGAGGGGTCTATTTTTGAGAGCGCGGATAAGGAGATTTCCAGTACTCGCATCGGCGAGATCGTTATGGAGCATTTGAAGGATCTCGATGCTGTTGCGTATGTGCGGTTTGCGTCGGTGTATCGTGAGTTTAAGGATGTTAGTACTTTTATGGATGAACTAAAAAAGTTTATGGAGCCGTAGGACAGCAGGGTACTGCCCTTGGACCCGTCGATTTGTATTGACATTTTTTATTAGGGAAATTTCCCTGGAGGCTTTTTTATATTGGGATATATGAAAACCGTCAAGGGACGTCGCCCGTCCCCTGACAACCCCTGGGCTGAATGTTTGACGGGAATTTTGTCTTGTGGGGAACCCTTAGAAAAATTCTCTTGGTGTTTCAGGACGGGAAGCTTTCGTATGAATGGTATTGCAGTATATAGGGATAGCAGGATTCTTCTCTTTTGTATGGGGAAGGTGTCCTGCTATTTTTTCATACTATTGGTGGAGGTTGGATTTGTGTGCTCCGGTGGGATATGCTAATGAAAGTCGGCAGGGACTTAAAATGCCACAAACACTGTCAATGCTCGCCTCTGAATGATATCGTAGTATATAGGAATGACAGGATTCTTCTCTTTTGTGTGAGGAAGGGGCCTGTTATTTTTTTATACTGTTGGTTGGCGCTGGATTTGTGTGCCCCGGTGGGACATGCTAATAAAAGCCGGCAGGGACTTAAAAAAAGTACCACCACCCCCGCCGACGCACCCAATCCCTCAAAACAATAATGTGGCTGTCCTCAGAACCCCCTGCATGTTGCAGACGCAGGCACCCAGAGCCACGGTGCAAATTGGAATCCCATTTATACGAAAGTCTCCCGACTTGTTGCACCAGGAGAATTTTTCAAAGAGCACCCCACACGACCAAATTTCCGTCAAACACCCAGCCGAGGGGTGGCGAGGGGACTGGCGAAGTCCCTTCGCGGTTTGCTCTGCTCCCAAGCATCCAAATCCCCAGGATTAAAGGAAATAATAAAAAACAAGTATAATAAGAACATCAAAAAAGCCCTTATTTCAGGGCTTTTTCCAACTCTTTAATCACAATTTTGAGCGCCTTAATGCGTGCATACCTCTTATCCACCGACTCAAGAATATGCCACGGCGCATAAGCCGTACTAGTCTTCTTGAGCATCTCATTAACCGCCTCCTCATACTGATCCCATTTCTCACGGTTTCTCCAGTCCTCATCCGTGATCTTCCATTGTTTCTCAGGATTGTTCTGACGGTCATTAAACCGTGCAAGCTGTGTATCCTTGTCGATCTGAACCCAGAATTTGATGATCACAGCTCCCCAGTCGGACAGTTCTTTCTCAAATTCGTTCATTTCATTGTAAGCGCGTTTCCAGTCATTTTCACTGCAGAATCCTTCCAGTCGCTCCACCATGACGCGTCCATACCAGGTACGGTCAAAAATTGCGATATGGCCGTCCTTTGGAAGTCTCGTCCAGAAACGCCACAGATAATGGCGGGCTTTTTCGTGTGGTTCCGGGCTGGCGATCGGATGCACCTCATATCCGCGTGGATCAAGTGCACCTGTGATCCTCTTGATGTTTCCGCCCTTGCCGGCAGCATCCCATCCTTCGTATGTGATGATCACCGGGATTCGTTTGCGGTAGAGACGGTTGTGGAGTTCACTTAATTTACTCTGTAGTTTCTTAAGTTCCTTATCATATTCCTCATCATCGATCGTCTTGCCGGTAAGCTCAACGTCCGCCAGTTTCGGCATCTTTACCAGCGGGAAGATATTCTGAAGGATCGGAACGGAATGACTCTGGTTTTGGAGGGCAACTTCAATACTGCTTACCAGTGTATCCATCACCTGTAATTCTGCCCACTTTTTATCCTTTGCATCTATGATATACCATGGAGAAGTCGATGCATTCGTATCCCTGAGATAACGGTCATAGACCTTCTCGCATTTGCGGTAATGTTCCTGCTGCCATTTGTCGAATTCTGATACTCTCCAGCGTGTATCCTGACTGGAACACAGCTTGTCCATGCGGAGTTTCTGTTCTTCTTTGTCGATCTGCATAAAGAACTTGAGCACCAGATATCCATTATCCGTGAGCTGACGCTCAAACCGACGGATGCTCTCGATCCGCTTCTCATAATCCTCTCCGGTCAGTTCCTTACGAAGCACTTCCTGCGTCGTCTGCTCCATCCATCCGGAATCCAGGAAAGTAAATTTGCCCTGCTCAGGGATCTGGCACATGTAGCGGTAAAGAAATGGTCTGCGCAGTTCTTCCTCCGACGGAGCTGACATCGTCGCCACCTTAAAAAATCTCGGGTCGATGTTCTTGATCACTTTGCCGATCATACTGCCCTTGCCGGCGGCACTCCATCCCTCAAAAAGCACCAGCACCGGAAGTTTGTGCTCCTTGATCTTCATCTGAAGATCATAAAGTTTCTTTCTTGCCGCATCGAGCTGCTGTTTCAGTTCTTCTTTCTCGGGAGCTTCTCCCGGTATCCATGTTTTCAGCAAAAAACGCACCCCATTTCTTTTATTATATATTAATCAGAGAATAGCCAAGCTTCACCTCTCTGACCGCTGTTTCACCCTGCCCCATCATTTCGATCAGCATCTCCACTGCCATCTCACCGCTCTTCTCATAAGAAAAATGCACGGTAGGGATCGGCGGTGTGATCACTCTCGCGATCTCAGAATCTCCATGTCCCGCAACCAGGATATCCTCCGGGACTTTCTTTCCATGCTCTCTCAGGTAGCGGACGGCTCCGGCAGCCATGGTATCTGTCGCACAGATGACTGCATCAAGCTCCGGATACTTCGCAAGCAGTTCTCCCGCCTTCTCATAACCGGAATCAGAAGTAAATGCAGAAATCACCGTCTGCTGTGCCGCCTTCTCTATGCCGGCTTTTTTTACGGCATCTTCATAACCGCCAAAACGTTCTGCGCCAACTGCCTTGTCCTGCATGATCGCGCCGATATATCCCGGATTTTTCCTTCCCATATCGAGAACGGCTTCTGTGAGATCTCTGGTAGCGTGATAATCATCATGATACACACAGCAATGGCCGGAATACTGCTGTCCTACCAGGATCACCGGTACAGACAGGTTCTTAAGGATCTTCTTATGCTCGGCGGTCACTACTGTCGCAGCGAGGATCACGCCGTCCACCTGCTTGTCGTTAAAAGCAGAAAGATATTCCAGTTCTTTCTTCGGATCGTTCTGTGTCACCGCAAGGAGCATCTGGTAGCCGCTCTCATTCAGGACAGAGAGAACTCCCTCGATAATCTTGCCTATGGATGCGGATGCGATCTTTGGTACGATCACACCGATCATTTTTGTTTTTTTGGTACGGAGTGTCTGTGCCTGTACGGATGGACGATAGCCTGTCTGCTCTACGACTTTGCGGATCGCCTCTTTCTTTTCTTCTGAGATATATCCGTTATTAAAATAACGGGAAACCGCCGCACTGGACACTCCTGCTAATTTTGCTATTTCACTTATATTCATGCTTTTTCCCCTTTGTTGTAGTATAACACAATTTTGCTTTTGTTACCACGTTTCATGAAAAAAAGGCACTGTCAAATACGGATCTAATCCAGAAATCTGACAGTGCCTTCTCTTACTTATTATTTAATTTTATACGGTAAAGACTTCTTCCAGTCTCTTAGTCTTTCCTGTCTTTACTACTTTGAATTCCGGATAATCATCACTGTTTGTCAGAAGCACTGCCGCTACCGGGCTGTATCCGGCTGCTTTGATCTTTGCGATGTCAAAAGTCATCAGTTTCTGGCCTGCTTTGACTTTCTGTCCTTCTTCTACCAGAAGCTCAAATCCGTCACCTTTCATGTTTACGGTATCAACACCTACATGGATCAGGACTTCCATATCTGCCGGTCCTGTGATACCGATTGCATGTTTTGTATCTGTTACAGAAGAGATCTCGCCGTCAAACGGAGCCACGACAACGCCTTCTTCCGGGTCGATTCCGACACCGTCACCGAGAACGCCTGCTGCAAAAGTATCATCCGGGATCTCATTTCTCGGAACAATGGTTCCCTGGATCGGTGCATACAGTTTCTTTGCTGTACCGTCTACCGTTACTTCTTCTGCTGTCTCTTCTGTTGCTGTCGGCTCTGCTGCCGGAGCGTCATCTGTTTTTGCTACTGTCACTTTGGCATCTTCCGGGTCTTCTTTCCAGGTGAACCAGGTCAGTGCGAATGATACTGCGAAGGAAACTGCCAGCATGATCGCATACTGTGCGGAATAATCCAGTGTGGTAAGGAATCCCGGGATTCCTGTAACTCCATAAGAAGTTGCTCCAATGTGGAAAATGGATCCAAGCAGGGCTCCAACGGCACCACCTGCCATACCACATACAAGAGGTTTCATGAAACGAAGGTTTACACCGAAGATCGCCGGCTCTGTAATTCCAAGTGCTGCGGATAATGCAGACGGGATGGAAATGGATTTGGTCTTGTAGTTTCTTGCTTTGAGGCCGACTGCGAGGCAGGCAGCTCCCTGTGCAAAGTTTGCTGCGGATGCGATCGGCATCCAGATATTCAGCCCGTCAGAAGCAAGCATACCTGCTTCAATTACATTGTACATGTGGTGGATACCGCAGACTACTGTGAGCGGATAGATCGCACCCATGATCATTGCTCCGATTCCGTGTCCTACTGTGATGATCCAGGACGCAAATTCAAGTACATAAGTTTCTGCTGTGGAGAATACCGGTCCGATCAGTCCGATGGTAAGGAAACCTGTGATCAGTACGGTACAAAGTGGTGTTACAAAAAGATCGATCATCTCCGGAACATGTTTATGCAACCAGTTCTCCAGCTTACACATGATCCAGACTGCGATGATGACAGGAATTACATGACCCTGATATCCAACCTGTCTGATGGAAAATCCAAACAGATGCCATACCGGGATATCAGCCGCATCCATAGATGCTACAGACCATGCGTTGATAAGGTTCGGGTGGATCATGATCATACCGATGACTGCGCCCAGGAAAATATTTCCTCCGAATACTCTTGCCGCAGATACTGCGATCAGGATCGGCAGGAAGGTAAATGCTGTGTTTGCAAACAGGTCAAGGATCCCATACCAGTCGCTTCCTGCAAATGCAGGCATTGCCTTACCAAGTGCCTCTACCAGTCCCATCATAAGACCAGATGCTACGATTGCCGGAAGGATCGGCACAAAAACATCTCCCAGTGCCTTAATCATCCGCTTGAATACCGGCTGTTTCGCTGCCGCTGCTGCCTTCACTTCTTCTTTGGTCGCTGCGGTCATTCCGCTGACCTTGAGGAATTCATCGTATACCTTATTTACTGTGCCGGTTCCGATGATGAGCTGAAGCTGTCCGTTGTTACTGAAAACACCTTTCACACCATCGATGTTCTCAAGTTTCTTCATATCGATCTTGCTGTTGTCTACCGTTACCAGACGCAGTCTCGTTGCACAATGTGCCGCACTTACAAGATTGGATCTGCCGCCAACGGTATCAAAGATTTCTTTTGCACACTTTGCATAATCCATTGCCATTTTCTCTCCCTCTTTCCTTTGTTTTTGCTTTGCGCTCTTGTGTGAAATCGTTTACATTTCGTATTTTTAATATAACCCTTTTTGTTTCATTTGTAAACTGGCATTTCAGCCAAACATCAAAGGTCATTTTTGTGCATATTTCTGTAATCGTTTTCACCTCCTGTATGCAGTCTTTGAAGGGCCGCATAAAAGCACTACATTAAATGATATTTTTCAAATGCTTTTTTTATTCCATCTTCTGTCACGGACGGGCAGATCACGTCAGCAATTTTCTTCATCTCCTCACTGCCGTTTTCCATACAGACACTTAATCCTGCGACTTCCAGCATTTCCTTGTCATTCATACTGTCGCCGAAGCCGACCGAATCTTCCAGGGAAATCCCCAGATGTTCACATACTTTCAGCACGCCGGTTCCTTTGTCAAATCTGCGGCTTATGATCTCGCCGTTTACAAACCCGCCTCTCGGCTCCTGGATACAGAAGTAAAAATCATCCTTCAGTTCTTCTCGGCAGATCTCAAGACTTTCCATAGACGGGCTCATAACGACCATCTTGTATACCGCCTGCCCCTTGTAAGCTTCCATTGGTAAGATATTCAGATTCTTCTCGATCTGTTCCTGCCAGCGGAGCATTTCACTGTTTCCCCCTTCGTTTGCATGTTCTCTGAGGAAGTTCTTGAAGCCGTCATCTGTAAAAGCTCCCTCCACGCACTCGATCGTCCGGAAGATCCCGTTTTCTTTCAGAAGCTGGCTCATGCGGTCACGCTCCTCGTCTGTCATCGGGCTGTCGTAGATCACCTCGTCCCTGCACACCACATAACCGCCGGAGCTTGCCACAACTCCATCAAATCCGTATTTCAGAAGCGGGGACAGCATTGCATAATTGCGTCCTGTGCAGAGAAAAACATAATTTCCTGCTTCCTGCGCTCTCCTGATCGCTTCCAGGGCAGAAGCCGGAGGCACATTGGTTCCCGGCTCTGTCAGTGTTCCGTCAATATCCAGAAAAATAGCTTTTGGTTTCATAGATCTTTCATTTTTCCCTTTTATATTAATATGTAATCGTTTTCATTAATTTTATTATATTTCCTGTCGATATATTTGTAAACTGGCGTTTTATATAATATTTTCATTATATTTTTGTGCATAATATATGAAATCGTTTTCGTTTCTGTTTCATAAAACTGAATCAGAAGGAACCGTTCACTCATTCCACATATGCAAAAAAAAGAAATGGCTTCGGTCCTGTACGAACAGAACATCTGCCATTTCTCTTTGTCGTATGGTGATCTTTTATTTTTTTATGAAAGTTCCAGTTTACCGGTATAAAGCTGATAATAAGTTCCCTTCTGTTTGATCAGGTCCCTATGGTCACCTCTCTCGATGATCTTTCCGTGTTCCAGAACAATGATCGCATCGCTGTTTCGGATTGTAGAAAGTCTGTGGGCGATAACAAATACGGTACGGTCTTTCATCAGGTTGTCCATACCCTGCTGAACAATGCTCTCTGTACGGGTATCGATGCTTGAAGTTGCCTCATCAAGAATGAGTACCGGCGGGTCTGCAACGGCTGCCCTGGCAATGGAGAGAAGCTGTCTCTGCCCCTGGGATAATTCCTCGCCGTCACCACTTAACATGGTATCATATCCCTTCGGAAGCATCTGGATAAACTGATCTGCATGGGCAAGTTTTGCTGCTGCATAGATTTCCTCATCTGTCGCATCCAGCTTACCGTAACGGATGTTGTCACGGATCGTTCCGGTAAACAGGTGTGTATCCTGAAGAACGATACCGAGGGAATGTCTCAGGTCGTCTTTTTTGATCTTTGTGATATTGATTCCATCATAACGGATCTTTCCATCCTGGATATCGTAGAAACGGTTGATCAGGTTGGTGATCGTTGTTTTTCCTGCTCCGGTAGAACCTACGAATGCAAGTTTCTGCCCCGGTTTTGCATAGAGGCTGATGTCGTGGAGGATGGTTTTGTCCTCATTGTAGCCAAAAGTTACATCTTCGAACCTTACATCACCTTTGAGCTCTGTGTAAGATACAGAACCGTCTGCGGAATGCGGATGTTTCCATGCCCACATGCCCGTTCTCTCCTTGCACTCTGTGATGTTTCCGTTGGCATCTTTTTTCGCATTGACGAGAGTTACATAACCTTCGTCATCCTCCGGCTTCTCATCGATCAGGTTAAAGATACGCTCTGCACCGGCAAGTGCCATGACGATGGAGTTAAACTGCTGTGCCACCTGCATGAACGGCTGTGTAAAGCTCTTGGTAAACTGCAGGTAGGAAGCCATGACACCAAGTGTGATCCCCCCAACTCCTGCAACGGAAAGGATCCCGCCGAGAACTGCTGTCAGGACAAACTGCAGGTTTCCGATGTTTCCGATGACCGGTCCCATCATGTTACCGTATTTGTTCGCCTGTGCCGCACTCTCAAAAAGAGCCTCGTTCAGTTTGTCAAATTCCTCTTCGGATTTCTTTTCATGGTTAAAAACTTTGACAACACGCTGCCCGTTCATACGCTCTTCGACAAAACCTGTCACATCTGCGAGGGACATCTGCTGTCGAACGAAGTATTTTCCACTCTTTGCACCGATCTTTCCTGTGACAAACAGCATCAGGAAAATGATCAGAACCGCCAGGATCGTGAGCAGCGGGCTCAGAACCAGCATGGAAATAAAGGTAACGACAATCGTAAACAGTGCCATCAGCGCCTGCGGGATCGCCTGGCTGATCATCTGTCTCAGGGTATCCGTATCATTCGTATAAAGACTCATGATCGAACCGTTTGTATTCTGGTCAAAATAGCGGATCGGCAGAGTCTGCATATGTTCAAACATATCGTCTCGCACTCTCTTTAAGACGCCCTGTCCGATATATACCATCATCCTTGTATAGATAAAAGTCGCAGCAACACCTGCCAGGAAGACACATCCAAGAACCGTCAGCGCCTTATAAAGTCCGGCGAAATCCGGGCTCTTCTGTCCAATCAGAGGAAGGATAAAATCATCCAGAAGATATCTCAGAGAAAGAGAAACTGCTGTTGTTGCCACCGCACTGATCAGGATACAGAAAAATACAAGGATAAACTGAAATTTGTATTTTCCTGTCATATATTTCATAAGACGCTTTGCTGTCTGCAGATCTTTCTTTGTCATTCGCGGTTTTTTATTTTTGCTGTTATTACTCATCCTCTTCGCCTCCTTTCACCTGAGATTCGTATACTTCTCTGTAAATTTCATTTGTCTTCAGAAGTTCTTCGGAAGTTCCCACTCCGACAATCTGGCCGCCATCCAGAACAATGATCTGGTCCGCATCTTCTATAGAAGAAACACGCTGTGCAATGATGATCTTGGTCGTATCCGGGATCTCCTCGCGGAAAGCTTTACGGATCAGGGCATCTGTCTTGGTATCTACCGCACTGGTAGAATCGTCAAGGATCAGGATCTTCGGTTTTTTCAGAAGAGCACGTGCGATACAGAGTCGCTGTTTCTGGCCACCGGAAACGTTATTTCCACCCTGAACGATCATGGTATCGTAGCCATTCGGGAATTCTGTAACGAAACCATCTGCCTGCGCCAGCTTACATACACGTCTTACTTCTTCGTCAGAAGCATGCTCATCACCCCAACGGATGTTTTCGTAGATGGAACCAGAGAAAAGGACGTTTTTCTGGAGCACCATGGATACCTGATCGCGGAGCACTTCCAGGTTGTAGTCTCTTACATCGATCCCGCCAACTTTGACTGCACCGCCGGTGACATCGTAAAGTCTCGGGATCATCTGAACCAGTGTGGATTTGGCACTTCCTGTTCCACCGATGATTCCGACTGTCTGTCCGGATTTAATATGAAGGTTTACATCTTTCAGCGAAAGATTTCCGCCCTCTCCGGCATAGCTGAAGTTTACATGGTCAAAAACGATATCGCCGCTCGGGACTTCTCTGACTGCATCAGATCTGTCCTGCATCTCAGGCACTTCATTAAGAACCTCTGTGATACGGTCTGTAGAAGCCTCTGCGATCATGATCATGACAAATACAAAAGTTACCATATTCAGAGACATCAGGATCTGCAGTGCATAGACGATCACACTTGTCAGCTCACCTGTCTCCATGGTTCCAAACACAATACTGCGTCCACCGATCACAGCGATCAGAAGAACGACCGCATACATCATAAACTGCATGGTCGGCGCATTCCATGCAACGATCTTTTCAGCCTTTGTGAACAGGGTATAAACGTATTTGGATACCCCATGGAATTTATTTACCTCATAATCTTCTCTTACAAAAGCTTTCACTACACGGGCAGCGTTGACGTTTTCCTGAACGGAATTGTTCAGCTCATCGTACTCGTCAAATACTTTGATAAAATGCGGATGTGCTTTTTTTGCAATGTACATCAGTGCGCCGCCGAGAACCGGGATCACGACCAGGAACAGAAGTGCGATCTTGACATTGATCAAAAGTGTCATGACCCAGGATAAGATCACCATGATCGGAGCTCTCGCCAGAAGACGGATACTCATCATGTATGCCATCTGTACGTTTGTGATATCGGTCGTCATTCGTGTGACCAGACCGGATGTGGAAAAATGGTCAATGTTTTTGAATGAAAAATCCTGTACCTTATAAAAAATATCGTGACGAAGATTTTTCGCATATCCTGCCGCTGCAACTGCTGCCATATTTCCGGCCTGCACGCCAAAAAACAGCGCGAGCATCGCCATTGCGACCAGGATGATCCCCCTCTGTACGATGTATCCCAGATCACCGTTGGCGATACCAACGTCGATGATCTTTGCCATCTCCAGAGGAATGAGCACTTCCATCAGTACTTCGAGGATGACAAGGATCGGAGCCAGCATGGACTGCTTCTTGTATTCTCTGATGGATTTAAAAAGTGTCTTATTCATCTTTTTGATTTTCCTCCTTATTCATTTCTGACAGATTACACAGCATCTGTCCCAATACTTTTTTGCAGATCAGAACATCCTCCGGGGCTATCCCTTCGATCAGCCTTGCCTCTGTTTTCTGGATATGTTCCAGGATCTTAGGCCGCATCTCCTCTGCTTTCGCAGTCGGAACAATCCGTTTCAGCCTGGCATCCTTCTTTACACTTTCTCTGTAAATATACCCATGTTTCTCCATGAGTTTAAGGATTCCTGTGACTGTGGATTTCCTGATCTGAAATTCCTCTTCAATATCCTTCTGATAAAGATCTCTGTGGAGAGATTCCAGAAGAACAAATTTCAGCACATGTTTCTGCATGACCGTCAGCTCATCGTTTGCGATCGCCGATGCCACACTGTTGGAATCCCGCTTCATCTGATGCGACATCATATGGATCAGCCTTCCCACGTGCATATTTGTCAGTTTTTCTTCCGTTTCTTTCATCGAAACAGCGAGTTCCCCCTTTCACCGATTCCTTAAATTAGTTCGCATCCTAACTTTTGATATTATACAAATATGATTTTTTAATGTCAAGTTGTTTTATCTATTTTTTTGTGTGAACTTTTGTACACAAAAAAATGTCCCTCCTTACAGGGACATTTTCTGGCTTTCGTATAGGGTCCGGACTTCGTCGGCTCTGGTTCTGTGGGGGAAGCAGATGTTCCCGAGCTGGCGGACGGGCATGACTCCCATAAGGGAATTTGTCACGAAACATTCGTCATAATACATCAGTTCTTCCGGGTAGATCACCGTTTCGTTTACTTCGAAGTTCTCAAGAACATATTCCCGCAGGATGCCCGGAAGGAGCCCACAGTTCAGCTGCGGAGTGTAGATCTTGTTTTTGCGGACAAAGAAAATATTGCTGACCGCGCCCTCGCAGATCTGCCCTTTGGTGTTCAGAAAAACTCTCTCCTGGATCCCGGCTGCTGTGGCGGCTCTTTTTTCGAGGATGCAGTCGCCATAGTTCAGGGTCTTGTGGTACACAAGCTGAGAGGTTTCATTTCGTTTCACCTTGCTGATATCGGCTACGAATCCCCGGAGATATTTTTCTTCTGTATATGGATTGCCTCGCATCTGAAAGAGCACGTTTTCGCCGGAAAGAACGACCTTTACCGCTCCGTGCCGTGTTTCCTCTTCACTCTGATCTGCGATAAATTTGTGGACCGCTTCTTCTGTGACACCCCGCACAGAAGCCGGACCAAATCCAAAAAACGCTGCCGCCCTCTCAAGTCTCTTCAGATGACGGTCAAGCAGGATCGGTCTTCCCTCTTCTACTGCAATCGTCTCAAATGCACCCAGTCCGAACTGGAACCCCTCATCTAATTTAATGTCCATACCGTTCCCCCATACTTTTTTATCTTAACGCTTCCAGAATCGCCTTCGCTTTCTGGAGCGTCTCCTCATACTCAAACTCCAGATCAGATTCCGCTGTGATGCCGCCGCCTGCGCCGAGGAAATATTTCCCGTCTTTGTGAAGGGCAGTGCGGATCACGATGTTGAAATCACAGTCTCCATCCAGGGTCAGATATCCTATAGATCCAGTATACAGATTTCTCTTCCCATGTTCAAGTTCATCTATGATCTCCATCGCACGATATTTCGGAGCACCCGTGATCGACCCGCCTGGAAATGCCGCTTCCAGAAGGTCTACAAAGTTTTTGCCCTCTTCCAGATCTCCCTCGATGTCAGAGACGAGGTGAAAAACAGTCGCGTATTCTTCTACTGTAAAAAGTTCTGTCACCTTCACACTGCCCGGTTTACACACCCGATTCAGATCATTTCGTTCCAGATCGACGATCATCAGGAGTTCACTCTTGTCCTTCTCAGAGTTTTCCAGTTCGGTACGCATCAGAAGGTCTTCTTCCAGAGTCGCACCTCTTTTTCGTGTACCTTTGATCGGTCTTGTGTTGACGTGACCTTTTTTCATCTTGAGGAAACGTTCCGGAGAAGCACAGACGATCTGGAAATCGCCATGATCCATGTACCCGCCGAACGGTGACGGATTGTTTTTGCGAAGGTCATAAAAAACATCCAGTGGAGCCTTATCGCTCTCGATGGTGAGCTGCTGTGTCATGTTTGTGATGTAGATATCTCCTTCTATAATGTAGTGGATCATGTCGTCCACGGTTTTTTTGTATTCTTCTTTTTCGAAGTTCGGTGTTACGATGATATTGTGAGGAACTTTCTGTTCTTCTTTTCTTTCTGTCCGCTGCCGGATTTTCTGCTCCATTTCCTGGATCTTCTCAGAAGCATCCGCTGTAATCCCATTTGCGACCAGATATGTTTCTTTCTGATGACAGTCCTCAATGAGATAAACATCATAAAAGGTCAGCACGGCATCCGGGATCTTCACGAAAGTTTTTTCCCCGGACGGAACGCCCTGCAGTTTGCGCCCATAATCATAAGAAAAATATCCCACTGCGCCGGAGACCAGCGGAAGCTCGCTCTCATTCTGATCGACATGGTCTCTCAGGTAGTTTCGCAGATAATCTTCAAAGGTGATCCCTGTCTCTTCTTTTTCATTGATAAAAAATTTCTCCCCGTCCTTCACCAGTTTGAGGTACGGGCAGGCTCCAATAATGGAAAATCTTCCAAGGTCATTGACCAGAGAAGAATCCAGGAATACACAATCCTGCTCCGATGCCAGCGCGCGGAAAGTTTCTGCCGCCGGTATATATGTAGTTAATTTTTTGATCTGTCGTTGTTTATAGTACATATTTTTTCTCCTTCTATTCGATCACCACGATCCCGTTATTTCTTATAATAATACTATCCTCACACGCTCTCCGCGATCCGGCAGAAATTCTCAAGGATCTCATGCCCATACTCCGTAAGAACTGCCTCCGGGTGGAACTGCACGCCGTACAAAGGCAGTGTCTTATGAGAGATTCCCATAACAGTTCCATCCTCTGCCACAGCGTCCACCTGCCATTCTGCCGGAACACTTTCCTTATCTACGATCAGAGAATGATATCTCGTCACACGAAACATTTCAGGAAGCCCGCCAAAAACTCCCGTCCCCTGATTATGGATTGGTGTAACCTTACCATGCATCGGACGCTCCCCCTTGTGGACAGACGCACCGCTGCAGAATCCAAGCACCTGGTGTCCAAGACAGACCCCGAGGATCGGAATCCTCCCCTGAAATCTCCTGACTGCTTCCACACACACAGCCGCATCCCACGGACGCTTCGGTCCCGGGGAAAGGATGATCCCCTCCGGGTTCATCTCCTCAATCTCCTCCATCGTGATCTGGTCACTGCGCCGCACCAGGATCTTCCGTCCCAGTTCCTCAAAATAAGCTTTGAGATTATATACAAATGAATCATAATTATCGATCATCAAATACATATGCGTTCCCTCCTGCATTAAAAACATACAAAAAAGGGATAACAACCGCGCACAAAAAAATGCACACAGTCGTTATCCCTGATCGGTCCGTAATCTGTGAATCTGTTTTTCTATAAAGTAATTTTATGCTACCACAGCCAGCCTTTGCCGTCAAGGTTTATCTTTTTCCATCGAATATTGTCTTTTTTTATCAGTTTGCTGTAAAATGATGCCTTTTTTCGATAAATTTTATCTTTTATATCTCATGCATATATGCTATACTAAACTCGAAATGAATGATATGCAAAATAGGGCTTTATGCGTCAAGTGTTCAGCGAATGGGGAGTTGTCGCTGAAACGAAAAGTACGTCTTACGGTATAGAGCCCGCACCCGTTGCGACAATATAAGAGGATATCTCATATTGTGTAGGGATACGTTTTTCGACATACGTTCTATCACAATTGGAGATATCTTTTTGCTTTTATAAATCACAGTATTACCTCGACAAAAAAAAGACAATCTCCATGGTATCGTAAATTTTTATTTATATTTCAAGGAGGTTGTCATTTTTTATGGTAGACAAAGCAAAAGTAGAACAGGCGATCCGTCTTCTTCTCGAAGGGATCGGTGAAGATCCTGACCGTGAAGGACTTAAAGATACACCAGACCGTATCGCACGTATGTGCACCGAAATCTACGGTGGTCTGGACGAAGAAGCTGACCAGCATCTTCTGAAACAGTTCCAGGTAGAGAACAACGAGATGGTTCTCGAAAAGGACATCACTTTTTATTCCATGTGCGAACATCATCTGATGCCATTTTACGGCAAGGCACACATTGCCTATATCCCGAATGGCAAAGTAACCGGTCTCAGCAAGCTCGCCCGTACTGTAGACGTTTATGCAAGAAGACCGCAGATCCAGGAACGACTGACTGTTCAGATCGCAGATGCCCTGGATCGTGTTCTTGAACCAAAGGGAGTTATGGTCATGCTTGAAGCAGAACACACCTGCATGACAATGCGCGGAATCAAGAAACCAGGCAGCAAGACCATGACCGTTATCACCAGAGGCGAATTCAAGAATAATATCGAACTCCAGAAACAGTTCCTCGCCATGGTAAAAGACTGATGGATTCAGCGATGAAGAGAGTCCAGGAAATCTGGGAACACCCCCTCTATCAGCAGAATCTTAAGGAACTGACCCGGCTTGAGGCAGACCGTATATTCTGCCGGCACACCCCGGAGCATTTCCTTGATGTAGCACGTCTTGCTTACATATTTGCACTGGAACGTGGAATTTCCTGTCCCCGTGAACTTATTTACTGCACTGCCCTTCTCCATGATATCGGCCGTGCAGAACAGTATACTGTCGGGACATCTCACGACGAGGCAGGTGCCCGCATTGCAGAAACGATTCTCTCTGACCTTGACTTCTCTTCCGAAGAAAAAGAAGCGATCCTCTCTGCGATCCGCGAACACCGTTCTTCCAGCGATGAGGTTCCGGTGCTCAGCCAGCTCATCTACGAAGCTGACAAAAAATCCAGGAATTGTTTTCTCTGTGCGGCAGAACCAGAATGCTACTGGTCCCCGCAGAAAAAAAATATGACAATTCAATACTAAAGGAGAACCTGTCATGAAAATAGGAAATCGTGAATTTGATGTAAATAACAGAACATATATCATGGGAATCCTCAACGTAACACCGGATTCCTTCTCAGACGGCGGCAAATGGAACACCATGGATCACGCCCTCAAACACGCAGAAGCCATGATCGCTGACGGTGCGGATATTCTGGATGTCGGCGGCGAGTCTACCCGTCCGGGCCATACACCGGTCAGTGCAGAGGAAGAAGCTGCCCGTGTCGTTCCGGTCATCGAGGCACTCCGCAAGCATTTCGACATGCCGATCTCCGTTGACACTTACAAAGGAAGCGTTGCTGATGTCGCTGTTCAGGCAGGCGCAGACCTTGTAAACGATGTCTGGGGACTCAAATACGACCCGGAAATGGCCGGTGTCATCGCAAAGCACGACGCTGCCTGCTGCCTGATGCACAATAAGGCAAACACAGAATACAATAACTTCCTTATTGATATGCTTGCAGAGACACAGGAATGTGTCAACATCGCAAGAAAAGCCGGCATCAAAGATGAGCGCATCATCCTCGACCCGGGTGTAGGCTTCGGCAAAACTTACGAGATGAACCTGGAGACCATGAACCATCTGGAACTTTTCCAGCACCTTGGATTCCCGGTACTGCTCGGAACTTCCCGCAAGTCCATGATCGGTCTTGCTCTGGATCTCCCGGTTGACCAGCGTGTAGAAGGTACCATTGCCACTTCCGTCATCGGCGTTATGAAGGGCTGTGCTTTCGTCCGCGTCCACGATGTCAAAGAAAACAAACGTGCCGTACTGATGACTGAAGCAATTCTTGGAAGGAACATAAAATAATGGATAAGATCGAGATCAGAAACCTTGAGATTTTTGCAAACCACGGAGTATTTCCGGAGGAAAATGTACTCGGGCAGAAATTTGTCGTATCTGCGACTCTTTACACAGATACCCGAAAGGCCGGCCTGACCGATGAGCTGACAGCCTCCATCCATTACGGAGAAGTCAGCCACATGATCACGAAGTTCGCCAAAGAGCACACCTACAAACTTCTCGAAGCTCTCGCCGAAAATCTCTGCCAGATGCTCCTTTCGGAACTGCCCTTATTAAAAAAGATCACACTCCGCATCGAGAAACCATGGGCTCCTGTAGGGCTTCCGCTCGATACCGTTGCCGTTGAGATCACCAGAAGCTGGCACACTGCGTATGTAGCTTTCGGCTCCAACCTCGGGGACAAAAAGAAATACCTGGATAACGGGATCCAGGGACTCAAAGATACACCAGACTGCGAAGTGGAAGCTGTGTCCAAATATCTGGTCACAGAACCTTACGGTGGTGTAGAACAGGATGAATTTCTGAATGGAGTCCTGAGACTCCGTACACTCCTGACTCCGGAAGAACTGCTCGACAGACTTCATGAACTGGAGGCAGAAGCCAACCGCGAACGCCTGATCCACTGGGGGCCACGTACCCTGGATCTTGACATTCTCTTTTATGACAATGAGATCATCGACACTCCGGATCTTCACATTCCGCATATCGACATGCAAAACCGTGATTTTGTGCTGAAACCGATGGATGAGATCGCACCATACTACCGTCATCCGGTACTGAACAAAACCATCCACCAGCTTCTCGATGAACTTCTCGCCAAATAAAGCTTTCAGACCTTCTGAGTCCGGAGTCATACTCCAAGGCTCAGAAGGTTTTTTGCTTCTTTCAAACGTTCGTAGAACTGTGCATAGAAGTCCTGTGATTCTTCATACGGTTTCGTATAGAAACGGCTGATCACATACATATTCAGGTTTCTGATCAGTTCCGTGTCCTCTGTCTGATAAAAAACTTCCTGCACATCCAAAAGGAACTGATGCCAGTCCCAGACAAATTTCTCGTACTGCCGAAGATCCGGTGTGTCGATCCATTTCTTTACTTTGATCTTGGAGCGGTTTTTCTTCGCACATTCATGGATCTGGATGATATACTTAAAGCCATCTTCTGTATAATATCTCCCAAGCGGAAACAGGCGGCAGAATCCCGGGCGGATCGCATGCACAGAACATCTGCCCTCTTCATTTAAGAACACACAGCTCTCTTCTTTTCCCTTCATCATCAGATGTGGAAGGATATTTCCGTCAGATACGCCAAGTTCCAGAACTGTCCCGATCAGTTCCTGTGACTGTTTTCCAAGTCCTCTTGACAGACGACAGACATCATACGGATCCAGGATCACAGAATCTCCCATTCCCTTGCAGCAGTCGCAGCATCCCTTACAATCCTGACAGTCTGCCTTTACCATATCATTTGCATCATATAATCTTCCATCTGAAATCTCTTCCAGAGTTACCTCACGCCGCATATTTCTACCCCTTTTCTTCTATTAAGTAAATATTGTTTTTAATCGTTGCAAGCCTTATGATACAGGACTATAATAGGGATTGTCAATCATCAAGAAAAATGGAGGAAACACAAAATGCGATCTCTCGCAATCTACCTGAGAAACTACAAGAAAGAAAGCATCCTTGCACCTTTCTTCAAATTTCTGGAAGTTGTGTTTGACCTGCTTGTTCCGGTAGTCATCGCCCAGATCATCGATGTGGGTATCGCAGGAAATGACCGTCATTACATTATCGAACGGTTTTTTATCCTTGTCCTGATGGCTGCTGCCGGACTTACAGTCAGCATCACAGCCCAGTTTTTTGCTGCAAAGGCCAGCGTTGGATTTGCCACAGAACTCCGTCAGGCTGTCTATGACCATGTACAGAAACTTTCTTACACGGAACTCGACACCCTCGGAACAGACACTCTGATCACCCGTCTTACCGACGATATCAACCAGATACAGAATGGTGTAAATATGGGACTTCGTCTTCTTCTTCGAAGCCCGTTTATCGTACTCGGCTCCATGGTCATGGCATTCACCATCAACTTCCGCTGTGCCCTGGTCTTCGCCGTTGCGATCCCATTCCTGTTTCTGGTCGTTTTTGTGATCATGTATCTCAGTATCCCGCTTTTCCGCAAGGTACAGAGCCGTCTGGATACCGTCACAAGACTGACCAGGGAAAACCTCACCGGTGTACGCGTCATCCGTGCATTCTGCCGCGAAAAAGAATCCGTACAGGAATTTGACGAGAGCAACGAACAGCTCACTAAATTAAATGAATTCGTCGGCAGACTTTCTGCCCTTCTCAATCCGGTGACTTACGTACTCATCAACATCGCGACTGTTATCCTGATCAGCAACGCCGGTCTCCAGGTAAACCTTGGAAACATGCAGCAGGGTGAGGTCGTAGCGCTCTACAACTATATGGCACAGATGATCGTCGAGCTTATCAAACTGGCTTCCCTGATCATCACCCTCAACAAATCCGCAGCCTGTGCAGGCCGTGTGGCAGATATCCTCAAAGTAAAAACTTCCATGGAGTATCCGGCAGCTTCCGCTGCTCAGAGTTCCGGCAAAAATGCCCTCGAATTCGAGAACGTTACTTTTGCCTATGCAGGTTCCAGCGAACCAAGCCTTTCCGATATCAGCTTCTCTGTCAAAAAAGGCCAGACAGTTGGTATCATCGGCGGTACCGGAAGCGGTAAATCCACACTTGTCAATCTGATTGCACGTTTCTATGATGCGACACAGGGTACTGTCCGTATTGATGGACAGGATATCCGCAGTTACAGCCAGCAGGATCTCCGTGAAAAGATCGGTGTTGTACCACAGCGTGCAGCCCTCTTTAAAGGAACGATCCGCGAAAACATGAAATGGGGACGCGACGATGCCACAGATGCAGAGATCTGGGATGCACTCACTACTGCCCAGGCGCGTGAGATCGTTGAAGGCAAGGACGGCCAGCTTGATTTCAAACTGGAACAGAATGGCCGCAACCTTTCCGGCGGACAGAAACAGCGTCTCACCATCGCGCGTGCCGTTGTCAAGAAACCAGAATTCCTGATCCTGGACGACAGTGCCAGTGCACTTGACTTTGCGACAGATGCAGCACTTCGTAAATCCCTGCATCAGTTGAGCGGCAATGTCACCACCTTCCTGGTATCTCAGCGAGCTGCCAGCATCCGTCAGGCAGACCTGATCCTCGTTCTGAACGATGGTGAGCTTGTCGGCAAAGGCATTCATGATGACCTGATCCGCTCCTGCGAGATCTACCGAGCGATCTACTTCTCCCAGTTCCCTGAAGAACGGGCAAAATATGATTCTTCAAAAACTGCCGTTTCCGGCAATGCTGCGGAGGTGACCTTATCATGAGTACAAAAAACAAACAGCAGTCAAATGCAAACAGCACAGAAACTTTGTGGAAGGTACTCCGTTTCATCGGAAGATACCGTCTGCTCCTGATCCTCAGTATCATCCTTGCCGCAGTCTCCGTAGTCCTTCAGCTCTACGTGCCGGTACTGTTTGGTGACGCGATCGACCAGGTCGTTGCAGAACATCAGGTAAACTTCCAGAGGATGTGGTATTACCTTTCCAGGATCCTTGTCATGGTCGTTGTATCCAGTCTTGCTACCTGGATCATGAACATCATCAACAACCGTATGACTTTCCGTACCGTGCAGGACATCCGTGCCAAAGCGATCCGTCACATCCAGAAGCTTCCTCTTTCCTATCTGGACGGACACAGTACCGGAGATATCATCAGCCGTGTCATTGCGGATACGGATATCCTTTCCGACGGTCTTCTGCTTGGATTTACACAGCTTTTTTCCGGTATCGTAACGATCATCG
>OLPV01000093.1_pt1 | contig 83570 bp, 63 predicted proteins | sample 1671961 | NCBI WGS metagenome assembly OLPV01 (sample SAMEA3136630, study PRJEB25190) | human gut metagenome | biome: human gut; feature: human-associated habitat; material: faeces | place: Austria | collected 2013 | reverse complement strand
ATATCACACCTATATTCGACGCATAAATATAGACGGCAGCATCGTTTGATACTGCCGTCTATTTCTGAAGTCACAAAGCAAACAATATTTTGCTCAATGATCTATTTTATACAAATTGCGTTATTTTAAACTACTCCAGCATAACGCTAATTGTTTTCACATACCACGGTACCTTTTTGCAGCAATTAATTACTTAATGAGCTTGCCGTAACGTTCTTCGGTAATCTGATCCAGAGTCTTGCCTTGAGTCTTAGGACAACCAACAACGCCAACAACCAAGCTGATAAGCAATACAACGCACATAACGATAGCTGCATAGAAGAAGCCAATCGGATTAGATGAGATATCGCCCATGATAGCGCCAACACCAACGAGTGACCAAATACCCAATGCGCCACGAACTAAGAAGAACATGATGCCCTGAACGCCACCACGATACTGAGTTGGGAATAATTCGGTACCCCACAAAGCATAGAAGCACTGTGCAGAAAAACCAGCAGAAACGCCCCACAAAATAACGTATACCCAAAGCACCCAACCCATAGAGTCAGTGGTGCCATTCTGCATTGCAATGCTGAATACCGCGATCGCAACCCAAGAAAGCAGTGCCAAAACAGCAGAAGTACCGAAGATAATACGATGAGGAACTTTGTCGCCCAGCTTAGAGAATACAATCAACGAGAATGCTGCAACCAATATCCACTGAACAATACCCAGCAAGCTTTGGCCAGTAGAGTCAATGTTGCCAGCAGCAGCGTACAGGTAAGGCATGAACTGGCCGTTAGTGCCTGCAGCAAGGTTCCAGGTAAGGTAAACAGCAACCAAGAAGATGATGGTCTTTACATTTACAGAATTTTTCAGAGCATCTGCCATCATACGGCCAAAACCAATATGTTTAGCAGCATCCTGCTTATCTTCCCAGTCCTGAGATTCCTGTAACTTGCGCTGCAAGTTCCAAGCAACCAATGCAACAACAAACAAAACTAGAAACAAAATACGGGTTGCAAGTAAACCGTCAAAAGGACCATAGGTTCCTGCAGGAAGTAAGGTTTTGCCATCAGCTGCAAAACCAGGAATGATGAAACTCATGATTAGCGAAAGTGCAAACACGATAGCAGGACCACAGCTCCATGCGAATTGACTGATACCGATGTTGAATGCACGGCTTGTTGAGGAGGATGTTTCTGAAATGTAGCTCCAGGAAGCAGGAACACCTGCACCTACAGAAAGACCAGAAATAACAACGCCTACAACAACCATAGGAAGATTAACTGCACAGGCAGCAATCAGCACACCTAGGGCATAAACCAGCAAGTTGTACCTATAAATGATGGTACGACCTAATTTGTCGGTCAAAAAACCACCAATCAAAGCACCAACCGCAGCGCCAAAAGCGTTTGCGCCAATAGCGCCAAGAATTGCTGTCCAGGTGGATCCGAACCCAAAAGCAGCCGCCCATGCAGTAAGTGCGGTACTACTGGCAACAATACACCCTGAATCCAGGAAGTTTGTTAAGGAAACAGCCATTGTTCCCTTACGTTCTTGAGAGAGAGCCATTACGTTTCTTTCTAATCGGGAATAAAACTATCCAGACTGGTGAAGGATCGCATGCAATTGCGATTGCGCAGCGAGTATAAACACACAAAAACAACGACACGAGCAAGAGGCCGAATAGTTAGCCTGCACAAACACCTACTCGCCCACACCCGTTAATGTGACCGTTTACGAGCAAACGCAAAAGCATGCAACAATTCACTAGTCCAAATGGAAGGCACAGGGCAAATCTACAGAAACAGGTGAATTATCTTCGTTCGTTTCCATAACACTTGCCATAAAATCCCACCATTTTTTACAAATTTCAGTATTGGCAGATTCTGCATAACGCTGCGCATCATCAAGTTCGATATAGCCAAATAAAATATTGGTTTCCTCATCGATGAAGATTGAGTAGTTATGTCCGCCATATTCGTGAATCATGTCCGCCATTTCTGGCCATAATTCGTTGTGACGCTTTTCGTATTCTTCAGCAAAGCCTGGATATAGCTTCATTTTGAAGCCCGAAATAACGCGTCCATCAGCTGTTTTACGAATTGTCATAGACACTCCTCACCTATTCTGCGCGCATTAGGCGTATGCCACGCTAGACGCGCGCCACCTTTGCTAGTCCAAAAATTCTTCGTTGATAGTCAGGCCGAAATCAACACCAATCTGGCGAAGGCCTTTGTCTGTGATGGTGTTCATGAATTCGTCTGATCCACCATTCATGCAACGAGAACGACAATATACGTCTGCTGCCTTTTCGATGGTATGCATCAACCCGAAGGTCGTGTCGAAATCAGGACCGGAAACAAACAGACCATGCTGAGCCCAAATTGCTGCGTCGTACTTCTTCATAAGTTCGGAAGTTGCGCGTGCAATTTCAGCACCGCCAGGAACCATCCAAGGAACTACGCCAACGCCCGATGGGAACACAACAACGCATTCGGTCATTGCCTTCCAAAGTGCACGCGTAAAGTAGCGTGCATCCAGCGGGCACACAAACGTCATAGCAATGATATTGTTAGGATGTGCGTGATAGATTACGCGGCATTCACCGTTGGTTGCTTCCATGCGAACCGCATGATTCATGAAGTGAGTCGGGAATTCGGAGGTTGGCTTGCCACCATCAGTCAAACCCCAAACAATACGCCAAGAATCGCCTGCATCGTTGATTTCTACGATGCCAATGTTGTGAGCAGGATCAGTTGCCACATTGCGCATGTAACGGCCAGATCCTGTAGTTAAGAAATAAGCGCCCTTCAGGCTGTCTGCCTGAACACCCATATTTACCCATTCGCCAGGTTCAAGGCTGAAAAATGGGCGTGCAGCTTTGATGTCTTCGTCGGTCATGCGATACGTAAGGTTGCCGCCGTTGCGCTCGTGCCAACCCTGCTGCCAGCCGTCATCACACAAGCGAACAAAGCCCTTTACGAAGGGAAGCTGCTCTACCGCAACACCAGAAACTGCTCCGTGAGCAGCATTTACGCTGCGGTCGATAAAGTTTTGCGCTTCGTTCATTAAATCCATTGAAAATAATTCCTTTCAGGAAACGTATATGTTTTGCCTTTGCGGCGCGGTGCGATACGGCGCGAACCGCAGCGTTACGCCACGCGGCGCGGCACGGTGCAGCGCGGCGGTAGTGCAGCACCATCGAGCGCCTGCAGTGTAGCACGGTATGGCGCTATCGAGCACCTACGCAAAGAATCGCGCCGCGCGAGCGCCTGCCACGGCGTGGTGATTTAACACCGCGCCGCCACAACAGCCCAACTTAAATTAATCGCGCTGAGGCAAAATTTCCTTTTCGTACGCATCAACAATTGGGAAGCATTCGATGTCGCGAGGAACACCCTGGCGAGCACAATATTCGTCCCAAACAGCGCCAAATGGCATAGACTTTGCAGTTTCGATAAGCATCATCTTTTCGGTGAAGCGGTATTCGTCCTGCATCTTTGCCAGTTCTTCGCTTGGCTGAAGCAAAGCATAGAGCAAAGACTTTTCCATAGCGCGAACGCCCGTTACCCAAGCACCAACGCGGTTAATAGAAGCATCAAAGAAGTCCAAACCAACGAGCACAGCATCCCATGCACCTTCACAACGAGCAATTTCAAGAGCGATTTCCTTGGTAGGATCGTCGAACAAAATTACATGGTCGGAGTCCCAACGAACAGGACGAGTTACATGCATTGGGATCTTGTCAAAGAACAGAAGCAGCGCGGAAAGCTTATCTGCTACATTTTCGGTTGGATGGAAGTGGCCAGAGTCAATAAGGTCATAAACGCCTTCGTGCTTTGCCGCGTATGCCAAGTAGAATTCGTTGGAACCTACGGTGTAGCTTTCAAGACCAATGCCAAATACCTTGGATTCACAGCAGTCAATTACGTGTGGGCACTTCTCAGCGAAAATCTTGTCCAGAGAATCCTCCAAGCGCTTACGAGGAGCCAAACGATCAGCAGGAATATCCTTCATCCCGTCTGGGATCCAAACGTTGCACAATACCTGGTCATCAAGCTCCTGACCGATGCGTTCCGCAATACGTCGGCAAGCAATACCATGGTTAATCCAGAACGTACGAGTTTCTTCGTCTGGTGAAGAAAGCGAAAGCTCGTTGTTCATCTTAGGATGACCAAAGAACGTTGGGTTGAAGTCAATGCCGTAGCCCTTTTCCTTTGCCCATTCCACCCATGGCTCAAAATGTTTGTACTCAATTTGATCGCGATCAACCCAAGGATTTTCATCGGTGAAGATGGCATAGCATGCATGAAGAGCAATACGTTTCTTGCCTGGGCACATAGACATTGCCTTTTCGAAGTCAGCCTTCAGCTCTTCGAAGGTGCGAGCGCGACCTGGATAATTACCAGTAGTCTGGATGCCGCCGGTAAGGCCACCTTCCTGGTCGAAGCCAATAACGTCATCGCCCTGCCAGCAATGTACGGAAAGTGCCTTGCCAGCGAGCTTTTCCATAACTGCTTCAGTATCGATGCCAATCTTGGCGTACTCTTCGCGTGCCAAATCATACATGGTCGTCATAGAGTATCTCCTTATTCTGTCGGTTCGAATACTTATTACTTATTTATTTAAAGCGATATTGGGACTAGCCAAGTTGCTTCCCTAATCACTTATTTCCAATCACTGCCTACAACACATCACTGCAAGTTGAATTAAGTGCCAACATCTTATTAGCCGAATCTCTTTACATCAAACGAGGTTGCAATTGCGTCGCGAACGCTCTGCAAGTCGGGGAACACGCCATCGACAATCATCTGAACCGCCAAGTTCCCAAGACTCGTGCCTTCAACAGGACCAGCAAACACAGGGATACCACACGCGTCCGTGGTTAACTGGTTGAGGTAAGCGTCCTGGCACCCACCACCCACGATGTTGATGGACGTGTAGGTGCGCCCCGTGAGCGATGCCATTTCCTCAATAGATTCGGCATAGCAATTCGAAAGGCTCACGTACACACAACGCATCAACTCACCAACCGTAGTAGGAACCGCCTGACCCGTTTCAAAGCAGGCCAAACGAATCTCATCAATCATGGAATCAGGTGCCAGGAAGCGATCATCGTTTACGTTGACGCGTGCCTCGAAATCCTGTGCGGCTTTCGCGGCTTCAATGAGGTCGCCGAAGCCGAGAGTCGGGGTTTCGGTTGAGCCGGCGGTGGTAGCAGCGGCACCCGTAACACCGGTGTCCGCGGCGGCCGTAGCGTCGATACCTACAGTATCCGTGCCTGCCTCCGCGCCAGAGTCAGCAGCGGCGCCTGAAGCACCCACACCTAAATCGCGCACAAAAGGCGGCAACTGAGCTTCTTCGGCTGCCTTTTCGCTTGCTCTTTCATCGTCACTCGAGCCTTCGGCATCCTCCTTGCCTTCTACATAAGCAACGCCATTCAATTCGCGACGAATAGACTGGATCATCCACAAGCCCATAATGTTTTTCAGGAAACGAAAACGCAGGTCATACCCGCCTTCGTTGGTGAAATTCTGGAATCGAGAAGCATCTGATGTGATAGGACCTTCATTTTCGACACCCAGCAGGCTCCATGTGCCTGAAGACAAAAATACCGCATCCGCATCACGCGCAGGAACCGCCAAATAGGCGCTGCCTGTATCATGTGTTGCAGGCGCAATAATATGCGGAGTATAACCAAGTTGATTAGCGATTTCGGAAGTTACCTGACCAAGATCGGTGCCAGGCATAACCACTTCGCAGAACATTTCCTTCGGGATATCGAAGGCGTCCAGCAGCACTTCGTCCCACTGCTGAGTACGCGCATTAAGCAAACAGGTAGTGGAAGCGTTGGTGTATTCGTTTACCTTGGTACCCGTAAGCAAAAACGCCAGATAATCAGGAATCATAAGGAAGTTTTTTGCCTGTTCAAGCTGCTCGGGGTGTTCTTGCTTTAAGGCAATAAGCTGATAAATTGTATTAAAGGGCTGGCGCTGAATACCCGTACGGCGATACACTGCATCAGGCGCCATAATTCTGTCAGCCACAGAATATATTCCATTAGTACGCTCATCACGATAAGCAACAGCATTGCCAATAAGCTGATCGTTTTCATCGAGCAAGACAAAGTCAACACCCCAGGTATCGATACCCACTGTTTTTGGGGTGTAACCAACTTCTTTACACTTTGCAAGACCCGCAACTGTTTCGCGGAACAACATTTCGATATCCCAACAGTCGTGGCCATCGCAGCGCTTCTGAATGTTATCGAAACGATGAATTTCGGCAAGTTCGATGCGCCCATCACACACGGTACCAATTACCACGCGCCCTGATGATGCGCCAATATCAACTGCAGCATAACAATCCGAAGAAGTCATTAGTTTCCTCCTTCTTCGATGCCAATCTGAACGATTTGCATAACATTGGTAGGACGAGGTGATGGCAATGATGGATCTACTCCTACATCGTCGGTATTTGGTGATGTAGTGCGATCGCCCAGTGTAAACACCGCAACGTCCCCTTTGTGTACATATCCTTTTTCGGTAACGACCGAACGTGCCTGCTCCAAAATAAAAGAAGCGTCACCAACAACCTTGCCAAGGAGCGGTGTTATACCCCAAGCTAGCTGGAGTGAGCGACGATTTTCTTCCGATGGAGTAACAGCATAAATGGGTGATTTTGGTCGGTAGTTTGAAACCAAGCGCGCAGTGCGACCCGTCATTGTCGGCGTGACGATACATGACGCACCTACATGTTCGGCCGCTGTTACTGCAGCTAATCCCACAACCGCAGAAATGCCATTGGGCTCAGAGGTGCGATTCGGAATGGAACCCTGCTCGTAAATATGAGGCTCGGTTGCTTCAGCAATCTGAGCCATGGTTTGCACCGCTGGCACAGGATACATGCCGATAGCGGTTTCACCCGAAAGCGTCACGGCATCGGTACCGTCATAAATTGCATTTGCCACGTCCGCTACTTCTGCGCGCGTCGGACGTGGATTATGAATCATAGAATCGAGCATTTGTGTTGCAGTAATAACAGGACGATATGCCTTGTTACACGCCTTAATAATGTGCTTCTGCAGCAAAGGTACCTGGTTGGAAGGAACCTCTACGCCTAGATCTCCGCGAGCAACCATTACCGCGTCGGATGCTTCGATGATCTCATCAATATGATCAATCGCATGAGCGTTTTCGATTTTAGCAACCACGCGAATGTGCTCGCCGCCGTGCTGAATCAAGAATGATCGAATGGTACGCACGTCTTCGGCACAGCCCACAAAGGATGCCGCCACGAAATCCACCTTCTGCTCGATAGCGAACAGCAGGTCTTCTTCATCCTGTTCGGTCATGACGGGCAGCGGCACGTTGGTGCCAGGCAGGTTGATTTGCTTACATTCACCAAGCATGCCTGAATTCTGAACAGTACACTGAATTTCGGTACCACGCACGCGGTCAACCGCCAGCTCTATCAGGCCGTCATCCATCAGAATAATGGTGCCTGGCTCAACATATTGGCAGAGACCCGCAAATGTTTGATGAATACGACGAGATGTTCCCTGGATATCTTCTTCGGTTAAAAAAATATTGTCACCCGCACGAAGCAAAACAGGCTTGCCGCCTTCCAACTTACCAGTCCGAATGCTAGGACCTTTTGTGTCCAGCATGATAGCGCACGGCGAATCAAGTTCGCGGCGGACCTTTTTGAGACGATCCATACGAGCCTTATGTTCTGCGTGAGATCCGTGAGAAAAGTTACAACGAGCCACATCCATGCCAGCCTGGATGAGGTTCTTTAGCGCCGACTCGGAATCTACTGCTGGTCCGAGCGTACAAATAATCTTTGTTCGTTTTGCCATACGATAGTTCGCCTTTCATAAGCAGCGGTTTTCGGTAGCAGGCAAAATATTTACTTTCGACGATTACGTGTGTCAAAAGCAATTCCGTCTGCATGCCAAAATAAGCCGTTCAAGGGCAACAGTAGCTATTGTATGCTTTTTTACGAATATTTCAGAATTTTTAATCCTACAAAGTGAAGAAGATGTGAAAAAAACGTGGTCGCGAAAGAGCTCGAGAGTACGACTTTTTTATGACAACGCATTTTATGTACAGAAAGCATCTCTTTTTTGAATGCGCCATATTTTTTAGACGCAGGACACATCTCATTTTTGAATGCACTTCATTTATAAGTTACATCCTATTTTTTACGATTTTAAGCCTACCCCTCTGCAAAAAAGCTAGAAGTATATACTTTAGCGCTTCATGAATATAGGCAGTAAAGCAATCACTTTGAGATCGAATCGATTTTAAGTAATAAACGCTTGGATTTTTGTATCAAACTAAATTCTAGACATAAATCTAATACAAAGACTTTATTCCAATATATACTTCACGCGTTTTTGCAGAGGAGAACGGTACATTTGAACAAAATATGCACTAGTTTTCGAAATTTATACAAGAGCTTATGCAAAATTAGCAAAAATGCGCGCTTACCTGCTTAAGCCTGTCCCATCTGCGTCCGATCAGCTACGCTTGCCCATCTGCGCGTTTGTGTCCGCCCGCTTTTGAATCCTGCTTACCCATATCGCTCTTTATAGCCAGCGCAGATACCTCCTACTTTCACTATTAGTACTTCATCTTCTCTGCTGTTACTAAAAGCACTTCAAGGGTTTACCTATAAAAAGATTTACCGTTGGTAAGGATTTACCAACGGTAAGATTTACTCCTGGTAAGAATTTACCCCTGATAAGGATAAGAATTTATCAGATCGCTCACCGTTACAAACTTATACCCCTGTTCCTTCAAGACTGGCAAAGCCTTGCGTAACGCCTCAACAGTTTGCGCACGATCGCCACCACCATCATGCATGAGCAATATCTCACCTGGGCCTGCGCTTTCGATACGCTGAGCAACAACATCGGCACCTGGTCGCTTCCAGTCATGCGTATCAACATTCCAGCCAATTTCTGCTGTAATCATGCCACCCAGGTCAGCCGCCACACCTGCATCAAAGTTTCCGCCAGGCGAACGGAACATTAAACTTCCATCCTGCCCCGTTGCATCCTTGATCGCCTGCATGCCTTTTTCAAACTCCTGTTTACGCTCATCGCTCGACATTAAGATAAGACTTACACCTTGCCCGCTACCCTCGGCATGATCCCATGTATGAGTACCAATCTCATGACCTTCGTCAACAGCGCGCTTAACTAAATCCTCATGACCAGAAATTTTCTGACCAACTGTAAAGAAAGTTGCTTTCGCGTCGTTTTCTTTCAGAATATCGAGAATAGCCTGAGTCGATGAATCCCAAGGACCGTCATCAAACGTAAGCGCAATTACTTTATCGCCATTAGTATTTACGTTGTAATACTGGACAACACCATTAACAGGCTCTTTTGTAACAACCTCGGCGGTTTTACCCGATTCATTGCCTGTACGAACTACTTTTTCGCCTGGCTCACCTTGCTGGGTGTATAAATGAACAGCACCCGTACCACGAAGTTCGTAGGAAGGCTGCAATATCTGTGAATCGCTTTCAGTATAGTCTTCCATTATGTCAGTTCCGTTGGTCACCGAAATGTCATCGCCTTCGTTAAGGTGCGTTGAAAGATCGTCCTCTTCTTCGCCATTAATAGTTGCCGTTACGCGAGTACCATCACCCTGGCGAATAACCGACCCATCTACCGCAACATAATTGCCTGGCGTGACCGAAACGGTGTTCGTGTCCAGCAACCCTTCGACAGTGCGCTGCTGACCCGAAATCGTTTGTTGCTCGCCGTTGATCGTAACTGCAACAGCCTTGTTAGCATCCCATACCGTAAAGCCAAAAATACCCGCAGCAACAACCGCAACTACAACTACACCGCCAATGATTTTCATACGAAGGCCGCGCGGCATCTTGGGTCGCGGTCGATTAGCGCTCAGGTAGTTTTCAGCGATCAACTCAGACGAATGCTCGGTTGGGTTATCAAAATTTGCTGCTTTGTTGCTTGTCGCTTTTTCGCTTGCTGCCCTGCTGTGCACACTGCGCTTATAGGTAGCTTGCTGCGCTGAAGTTTGGCTTGCATGCGCAGTAGCCTGGTTTACCTGCGAATCAGTCTGGCTTGCGTTCGAGGTAGCCTGACTCGTATGTGAGACAGCCTGGCTTGCGCCATTATTTGTGTATTGGTTATTGCCTTGTTCAGCAGGCTGACCACCATTCACGTAAGGCATCTCGCTGCTTGCAGAAGGCGATGCCTGAGCTGGCATCCGTCCGCTAGCAGAAGGAGAAGGCACACCCTGTCGCGAGATACGACCATTTGCTGATGCCGTAGTCGATCCCTGCTGCGGGATACGACCACTTGCTGATGCAGCTGTCTGATATGGAATTCGGCCACTTTCAGAAGGCGCAGCTTGACGTGGAATACGTCCGCTAAGCGTTGCCTCACCAATATGAGGAGTACGACTTACTCGTGTGCCGTTTGTGCTATTAACTCCCGCACCATATCCACCAGTACCTGCAACGCCACCAGCTGCTGCAGCTCCCGCTTCATATGGATTTCCCGCTCGAGAAATACTACCCGCGTGATTAGAAATATGTGGAGTGTCGCTAATTCGCCTGCCTGAAACATGCGGAGTGTTGCTGGTGCGGCCCGAACCATAAGACACGCCACCCGTACGATACGGAGTAACCGAACGACGAGTATCACTATAGGCATCGCGACCATAGGAGTCGTCACGACGAGTATCACTATAAGCATCTCTTATTCGCGATGAGCTCGCGCCGCTACGACCCGCATCTTCGGGGTGCTGACTCCAATAGCACTGTCGGTTTGCCTCATCTTGTTCTTTTTTTGCTTGGGCGTAGCGCTGCGCAGGTGACAAAGCGTTTTGACGCGGATCGTGCGCGCTGTACAGCTCACGCTCGCGTTCGAGTTCGTCGCGTGCATTAAACACATTAGCGCGCTGAGATGTCCCGCGCGAAGAATTGCCCGATCGAGACGAGCGCGCAGCATGAGGTGAATTAGAAGTACGAGAATACGAGCCATATGAGCCGCCCGAAGCATGCGGTGTATGCGATGCGCGTGGCGTTGATCCAGTAGAACGGGACGCTGATCCATCGGAGCGAACTCCGTCAGAACGGAATGCCGATCCAGACACCGATCCGCCAGAGTGCTGCAACGGCGCACCAGAATAAGGCGCTGAAGCACCCGATCTTGAATGGAACGATGCTGCTCCTGACGCGTTAGAAGAAGCGTCAAAAGAGTGACGACGAGAAGGATAATTTTGTGGTTCGTTTTGCTGCGGCATTTTATCCTCAACCAAAAAAATCGGTTTAATACGTAACGTTAAAACAACGCAGAACTATCCAAAAAAAGAGCTTACGTAAAGGGATCTCAGATCAGATGTTTACTGCGTTGCCCCATTGTACTCGCTGCACGGCGCAAACTCGGGACAACTTTTTATTTGTTACCAAAACGCTGCCGGTTTCAACCATCTGTTACTTTTGCTCTTGCACTGTATACCCTATAGGGGTATATCAGTAAATGAAAGAAATATGCATTATGCACTGTTAAGTTAAGGAAAATGTATGACTACGACGAATAAGGATGTTTCGGCAACCGCTCCAAAAATCGAACACAGTGACGGAAGCACAACGCACCAAGCCGAAGCTTGTGCTCGCAGAGACGATGCCGTCGCTGAAGCCGGGTGCGACAACGGAAGCGCAACATTCGAAATCGAGCACAAGCCCGTCCAGCACGACTCCGCTCGCCAATGCTGCGTCCACGATAGTAACGCAGAAAAAAGCAGCAAACCTACCTGTGGCTGTCACTACAAGGAAACCGAACGCGCTGAAAAACTCCAGGCCGACATCCAAAAGCGCCTCAACCGAGCAATCGGTCAGCTAAATGGTGTGAAAAATATGATCGACGACAATCGCTACTGCGGCGATGTTCTAACTCAGCTTGCCGCAGCAGAAAGTGCCGTTCATTCTGCTGCAGAAATTATTCTGCGCGACCATTTGGAAACATGCGTGAAGGATCGTATTCGCCGCGGCGATGACGAGGTAATTGATGAAGCAATGCGTTTGATCAAGAAGTTCGCACATTCATAGCCGCAAGCACCACTGCAGCGTAGTAACAAATCTATAACGCGGCAGCATATTTACAGCACAGCAGCAAATCTAGTGTACAGTAGCAAATTTACAAAAGACCTTGAGAAGATATACTACCCCCCCCCTCCAAAAAAAATCTTTCAAGATATGCGGGTGACCACATGACAGTAAAACAAACATTCGACATAACAGGCATGACGTGCGCGGCGTGCTCTGCCTGCGTCGAAAAAACAACTAAAAAAGTAGAAGGCGTCCATCATGCCACCGTTAATCTGCTAAAGAATTCGATGGAGGTCGAATTTGAGCAGAATGCCGACCCCACACAAGTCACTCAAGCTATCGAGATTGCTGTGGACAAAGCAGGCTACGGAGCCTTTCCGCATGTTGGCGATATGTTTGACGGCGGTGTTGTGGGTGCTGGTAGCGCAGGTAGCACGAACACCATGGGCGGCGCAAACAACGATACTGCGAACACTTCGAGTGGCGCTAACGCGGCTGGCAGCATTGGCGCACCTGGCGCTCCCAACGCATCGGTTAGCACAGCCGAGCAGGAACGCAAAAAAGTGCTCAAGCGCCTTACAACTTCGATCGTCTTCATGGTGCCGCTGTTCTATATTTCCATGGGGCACATGTTCGGCTGGCCACTGCCTTCCATTTTTCTAGGAACCGAAAACGCTCTGGTGTGGGGTCTGACGCTTTTCTTGCTGCTCGTCCCTATCATTTGCGTTAACTTCAAGTTCTTCCGCATCGGTTTCAAAACACTCATCCACGGCGCACCGAATATGGATTCGCTCATCGCGCTCGGATCGGGTGCGGCAACAATCTACGGCGTGTATGCCCTGTTTCAGATGGCGTTCAACGCTGGCCACGGCAACATGGAGCAGGTTCACTACTTCGCTATGAATTTGTATTTCGAATCGGCCGCGATGATCCTGACACTTATCACACTGGGTAAGTATTTCGAAGCGCGCGCGAAAGGCCGCACCACTGATTCCATTTCACAGCTAATGGATCTATCACCCAAACAGGCGCTTCGTCTGGAGGACGGCAAGGAAACGCTGGTTGACGTGCGTAATGTACGCGTGGGCGATGTGCTGGTCGTCAAAACGGGCGAATCGGTTCCCGTTGACGGCGTGGTGTTGGAAGGCGAAGGGTCGGTCGACGAATCGGTAATCACGGGCGAATCACTGCCAGTAACCAAGCGTGCGGGCTCGAACGTCACAGGCGCAACCGTGAACACCAGCGGGTGGTTTACGATGCGCGCCGAGCACGTTGGTGCCGACACGGTGCTTGCTGGCATTGTGAAACTGGTCGATGAAGCCACCAGCTCAAAGGCACCTATTGAAAAAATGGCCGACAAAATCAGCGGTATCTTCGTGCCAGTCGTTATTGGCATCGCACTGGTTACGTTTGTGGTTTGGACTGTCCTAGGCGCCGATTTGGGCACCGCGTTATCCTATGCAATTTCGGTGCTGGTAATTTCGTGTCCCTGCGCTTTAGGCTTAGCAACACCAACGGCTATCATGGTTGGCACTGGACGCGGAGCGACAAGCGGTATCTTGGTGAAATCCGCCGAAGCGCTTGAGGTAGCACATGACGTAAAGACGGTTGTATTGGATAAAACGGGCACCATCACTCAGGGTGCCCCTCAGGTGACCGACGTTGTAGTTGTAGACGAAAGTGAGAGTGAAGGCAGCAGCGAGGTAGCGGCTGCTTCGGCGGTCGCAACCGCGGCAGCTGGCTTAGCAACCGAAACCGCAGCGACCGATTCAGCAGTCACAACCCCCACACGCACACAACTCCTTCAGACCATTGCCGCGCTCGAAAAACGCTCCGAGCATCCACTGGCACAAGCAATCATGCGCTACGTAAATCAACTTGACATTTCGGCACCCGAAGTTGCCGACTTCACACAAACCGCAGGCGAAGGAATTTCGGGCGCAGTTAACGGTGCGGCATGTTTTATTGGCAATGCTCGCATGATGGAATCACGCGGCATCGCGCTTGACCAAACACAGGCGCAACAGCTGGCAGACGCAGGCAAAACGGTGCTATATGTTGCCCGCAGCACAAAGCTTCTTGGCTACGTTGCTATCGCCGATGTGGTAAAGCCTTCTAGTGCTGCCGCCATCGCGCAACTCCACGAAATGGGCATTAAAACCATCATGCTCACAGGCGACGCTCAACGCACCGCCCAAGCGATTCATGAGCAGGTTGGCACCAACGAAGTTATCGCCGGCGTTCTGCCCGCCGACAAAGAGCGCGTTGTTCGCGAGCTTTCCGAAAAAGGTAAAGTTGCCATGGTAGGTGACGGTATTAACGATGCACCCGCGCTTGCTCGCGCTGATGTTGGCATCGCCATTGGCGCTGGTACTGACATCGCCCTTTCAAGCGCAGACATTGTACTGATGCACAGCGATTTAATGGATGTTCCTGCGGCGCTCGACCTGTCACGCGCGACACTACGCAACATTAAGCAGAATTTGTTCTGGGCGCTGTTCTACAACGCAATTTGCATTCCTGTTGCAGCAGGCGCGCTGGCATTCTTGGGCTTTAGCCTGAATCCTATGATTGCTGCAGCCGCGATGAGTTTTAGCTCAGTTTGCGTTGTAACTAATGCGCTGCGTCTGCGTCGTTGGAAGCCAAAGGTAGTATCTGCGCAGGCAGCTACTATAGCCACTACGGCAGCAACCGCTGCAACTGCGGTTTCATCTACAAACGTTTCTTCAGCTGAAACTTCTACCGCACCAATGGTATCAACAATGCCGACACAGTCTACAATTGCAGCCACCACAGCGGCAACTACCCCAGCTACCAATTCTCAAACTGGAAATATAAACGAGTCCGACAAAGAAAAGGGAAAGGAACCAACAATGGAAAAAGTACTTCACGTAGAAGGTATGATGTGCGAAAAATGCGTTGCACACGTAAAGAAAGGTCTTGAAGGGGTCGACGGCGTTGACGAAGCTATCGTTGACCTAGAAGGCAAAAAGGCCACCGTTAAATTGAGTAGCGACGTATCCGACGAAACACTGATCAACGCAGTAGTAGAAGAAGGCTACGAAGCCGAAATAGCATAGAGTCATAGACCAGAATCACGCAAAAGCGCCACGAGCAAATGTCCGTGGCGCTTTTTATTGTCGATTGTTAATTATTGTTGATGTTCGCTGGCTTCTTTATCAGCACGCGTAACTCTACTTTTCTGCCGATTCGGCTTCCTTAGCAGCACGCGCAGCCTTCGCCTTCTCCATAATCTCATGAGGAGAATCAAAATCATCAAAACCAGCGCTACCTGATGCCACCATGCGGTCGAGGGGCAAAATGACCAAACCAATGTTATCTACATATGCATATATCTCCATGCCACGCTTGCAGCGGAATGTGCATTCAACACAAGGATTCTTGTCGCAATACGCAAAAGCATCTTCGTCCGCCAGCGCAAACACAACTGGTGGCCACTTCTTAGGCTGAACATACTTCGTCATAATGCCCGTAAAGGTTTTCAATGCAAACCAACGTGGCTTACAAGCAGAGTCGAGTGACCTCCAATCAACTTTGACGCAATTGTTGTTCATGCCACCCATAATTTGGTAGTTGATCTTGAAACGATCAGCCACGTCAACAGCAGGAATAGGCGTAAGCTGCTCCATAGGTTTGCCGCAACAAGTCAGATGATATTCAACATGGGCATACGAAGGTTCGAAAATAAGCGAACGTTCACCATCATTAGTCATGGAGTTGTCTATAGCACCATCAAGGCCTTGTACAACAGCGCCACATTCAGTGCAATGAAAATAAGGTACATGAGCAGCAGTAACACGAGGCTTCCAGGTTGCATGTGTTCGGGTCGGACTATACTCTGCCATTGACTATCCCCTTCTTCCAGCAGGAAATGGACTCTTTTTATAAGAGCTACTCTTTTGAGGTTGCTTTGGGAAAGATTAACCTTTATGAGAAGTTGGCTCTTCAACTGGATTTCTGTAATAAAATCTTCGTTCGCATTTTACAACACCGTTACGCATTTGTTCTAGCGTCAATGTGACTATATTCGTTACATTTTGGAAGTAGCATCGCAATATGCTTTGCGCAATTTCAAAGAGGCGCGGCTCACATTTTAGACAGATTATCGGGAATAGCCAATCAATTCGCACATATTGATTTGGAGTCATGTTATAGCGGTCGTTTTTCTTGACGGGCAGCATGGGAAAAACTACGATTTACCTATATTAATCTATATTTCCAAAACGGAAGGGGAATGCGCATGAGCGTATATCAGGAGGCATACTGCCTGCCCGAATTCAAGTACGAGTATGAACGCCTAAAGGTTGATGTTCGTGGTCCAATCCATGTTGTTTCCTTCGACGACGCTGCAAATCTCAACGCAATGTCTTATCAGCAGATGGCTGACTTCAATGATTATTTGAAGAAAGTCCGTATGGATCCAGAGTGTCGCGTAATCGTTCTTACTGGTGAGGGCAAATCTTTCTGCGCTGGCTTCAATCTGAACGAACTCAACTATGAGCCTCCCGAGGATATGGGCCGTGCTCAGCGCGACCATTGCATCATGCAGACCATCTGCTCCGACCAGGCTGTTAACATGCGTAACGCAATGCAGCCAATCATTGGCGCTTTGAAAGGTCATGCAATTGGCGGCGGTCTTTCTTTGGCTTGCGCTTGCGACCTTCGTGTTTGCGGCGAATCTTTCAAGATGCAGGCCGGTTACCTCAACATTGGCTTAACTGGTACCGACATGTCTGGCTCTTACTATCTTCCTCGCATTGTTGGTTACGCTCGCGCTGCTGAAGCTTTGATGACTGCTCGCCGCATTGGCGCTGAAGAGCTTCTCGAGTGGGGCTTTGCTAACAAGGTTGTTGCTGATGAAGACGTTGTTGAAGAAGCGGTAAAGATGGCAGAAGCTATGGTTAAGAATTCTGCTCCTTTAGGTCTTCGTCTTACCAAAGAATCCTTGCAATGCTCTTTGGACAACTCTTTCGAAGCTCAGATCAAGATGGAAAACCGCAACCAGGTTCTCGCTTCCCAGACTGAAGACGCTCGCCGTGGCGTACGTAAGATGAATCCAAAACTTCGTGAAGAAGTAAAAGCACATCCAGAAAACTTTGCATTTACCAATATGTAAGTTTTTATACAGCTCTGTTGTGCCGCTGTATCAGCAGTTGTAGTACCAATATCAACAACTGCAATACTTGTTGAATAGCGAAAGCTCAGCAGCTGTAACGTAACATTTGCTTAAATGTTATTATTCTGCGGAAAACTCGGGCGCAGTATGACTTTCAAAAAAGTCGTCTCTTTATGAGGCGACTTTTTTCTTTGAAATATTGTCATATCTTATCGAAAACTTCGACTTTAAGTTTACGCTTGATTATATTGAACCCTAAGAAGCTCAAAGCGTATCTAGTAACAGCAAGAGAAAACTCATATAAAAGAAAACCATCAAGCCAATAAGAGCAGAAGCACAAACGATTTCGATAGACAATTGAACTGGGATTCATCAGGAATACTAAGCATTTAAGCTTGGGCCATACGTAATTGATGCAAGGAAGCTTTCCGAAAAAACCACTAAACATTTTCAGAAGTTCATCAAAACAAAAAAGCTGCCCAAGAGGCAGCTAAAATAATTAATGGTGCGCCATGAGGGATTCGAACCCCCGACGTACTGATTCGTAGTCAGTCCCTCTATCCAGCTGAGGTAATGGCGCGTTTTCAGCAGAAATTAGTTTCTTACTTTCTTGCCAATGTGTCAAGAACTTTTTTAAAAAATATTGAAAGTTATATTTTCCCCACCTTCTAAATTGTGTACACTCTAATATGCTTCGAAGTACGCATATAGCTAAGCAGCAGGACGAATGTCCGATTTTATGCAAAGTGCGTACAAAAAGTACCCGTTTTTATAACCGACTGAAAGGAAAGTACTTGAAGGTTCGAAAACCGAAACCTCACAGTAACTGACCTTCGGCCGCTTTCACTTTGGTTCTTTGCTAGTGTTTGTGGTCGGAGGAAAACCACGACACGGCAAGACTTCGCGTTTGGCATTTGTTTCCGTGCTTGTAATTGAGTAGCCTCGCGTACATAAAATATTGGTAGCGCACTTACCTGTAATAGTGCTGGCTATATGCAACACCATTACACATTCGCTCGCAACTATATCTAAATATTGTGATAACACGATCTTTTGATCGTAGAGTAAGTGCATATTGACATCAATAAGTCTACGCTCACCAACGGCTCGCTAACGACCTGAAACAGCTTAGTGACAACACGTTTGGCTTAGTTGTTTTGGCATGCAACGCTTACGTTTCAAAGAAACTGCTACGGTTCGATAGCAACACTTTGTGACAATGGTTGCGTGTTACCTACTCTTTCACTCAAACATGCCATACGTGCAGTCTTCAGAAAAGGAGCCGCATGCTTTATTTATCCCAAATGCTTGGCGAGCCAGTAATTGACGCCAATGGCGAAAAAATTGGTTCAATTTCGGATCTCGCTATCCAAACAGGAGAAGTATTCCCTCGTATCACCAGTCTCGCATTTCTTGGACCTGGCAAAACGCCCTTTATGATTTCCTGGCGTAAATACGTTGAAGGCTTTAACGAAGAAGAAGGCATTCGCCTCAAGGTGGATCGAACTGCCATCCGCTTTAGCTATCTACAACCTGCCGAAGTTTTACTAGCACGCGACTTGCTTAATCGCCAAATCGTAGATACACAAGGCATGAAGGTTGTGCGTGTAAATGATCTGAAACTCTCTGTTTCGGGCACGCAACTTCGTCTTTTAGGAGCAGAAGTTGGTTGGCGCGGTATTCTGCGTGGTCTAGCACCATGGGTAGAAAAAGCTGCATGCACAGCTGCAAAAGTATTCAATAAGAATATCGATGAAAAATTAATCGCTTGGAACTATATGGATTTGCTGGATCGAGATCTATCAAAGGTGCAGCTTTCCGTTTCACACACGCGCCTTGAAGAACTTCATCCAGCTGACGTTGCCGATATTCTAGAGCAGCTTGACCCTAAACAACGGGCAGAAGTATTCCAGCACCTAGATGACGCACAAGCGGGCGAAGCAATTTCAGAAATGGAAGACGAATTCCAAGCAGACATCATTGACGGCCTAGATGAAAATCGTGCTAGCCGTCTGTTAGGTAATATGGATCCTGACGACGCGGCAGATATTGTGGGTGATCTTCCATACGAAAAAGCGGAAACACTTTTGCGCTTAATGGGCGTGGAAGATGCGGCAGGCATTCGTAAGTTACTTGGCTACAAGGATGACACCGCTGGTGGCTTAATGACTACTCAATATGTTGCCATGCATACAACCGATACTGTTGCCGAAACTACTGAAGTGCTTCGCAATTTAGATGAAGACCACCCCACTGTAAGCTACGTTTACGTACTTGACGAATATGAAAAACTGGTAGGAGTTCTTTCGCTTCGCACGCTCGTTTTGCATCACGATAGTACCCAACTGAAAGATATCATGTTCGATGACCTAATAACGTCTCTTCCAGAAGAGCCTGAAGATGAAGTTGCAGCAGATATTTCTAAATATGGATTGCTCGCCATGCCTGTTGTAGACGAATCGGGTCGCATGCTCGGTATTGTTACCTTTGATGATGCAATGGACGTTATCGAAGACGATGCTGAAGAGGTTAAAACTCATTGGGCATGGGGTCAGCTAGCCATTACTGTAGGCATTTTCATTGTTTTGATAATTCCGTACACCTTCGTAATCCTTCATTTCTTCGGATCGAATTAACAAGCGAAAGTACTTGATGTGTATGACCGAGATGAAGAAAAACAACGAAACAACGCCTGATACAAAAGTTGCACAAGTAGCTGCAGCCACAAGAACAGCAACAACCTCTCAAGATACATCCAAAAAGCGTTCAAAATTTTTTTTGGTCTTAGCAGCAATAGGCCCAGGCGTAATTGCCGCTATGGCCGGAAACGATGCTGGTGGTATTTCTACCTACTCCACTGCCGGCGCAAAATTCGGCTACATGACTCTATGGGCTATTCCTGTTATGTGCATTCTGCTTATCGTGGTACAAACCACCGCTACTCGCATGGGCGTAGTCACCGGCAAGGGATTTTCGGCGCTTATTCGCGAACGCTTTGGCATTCGATTAACAGCACTCGCTATGCTGGCGCTATTGGTAGGCAATATTGCTACCACTTTTTCTGAGTTTGCTGGTGTAGCAGCAGGTATGGAAATGTTCGGTGTACCACGATGGATTTCGGTTCCCGTTGCCGCTCTTGCGGTATGGGGACTTATTGTTGGTGGCAGCTACAAACGTGTACAAAATATTTTCTTGGCTATCTCGTGCGTTTTTGCCACTTATATCGTGGCAGCAGTCCTTGCACAACCTAATTGGAACTTAGCACTAATTCACACCGTTATGCCTCAAGCTGCATCCGATATTGGTTTTTTGTCGCTAATGGTTTCAATGGTTGGTGCGACCATTGCACCATGGATGATGTTCTTCACACAAAGCAACGTGGTTGAAAAGGGATCGGGCGTGAAAGATTTACCTTATCAACGCATCGATGCCATAACGGGCGCTATTGTAGGCTGTGTCGTAGCATGGTTTATTATTGTAACTACCGGCACAGTACTGTATCCGCAAGGTATTGAAGTCTCCAGTGCAGAAGCTGCGGCGGCAGCACTCGCGCCATTTGCAGGCCCCTACGCCGAAGCTCTTTTCGCAGCAGGATTAGTGGCAGCAAGTTTGTTAGCAGCCTGCGTTCTTCCGCTGACTACGGCTTTTGTAATTTGTGAAGCATTCGGATGGGAAGCGGGTGTTTCTTTTACCTGGAAAGAAGCTCCTATTTTCAAAGGTATTTTTACTTTTGTTATTTGCCTATCAGCACTGATTATCCTGATCCCAGGATTAAATTTGATGGGTATTATGCTTGCATCACAGTTCGTTAATGGTGCGATTTTACCGGTATTGCTTATTTTTATGGCCATCATCTGCACTGATTCATACATCATGGGCAAATATTGTGTTCCCAAAATAACCCGTATTTTGCTTTATATCACTATTGTTGTAGTAGGCTTACTTTCAATTATTTGTATAGTGTTCCAACTGTTAGGGATTGGATAGTCATGAAAAATACGCTTAAGGATCCATACACCGATAGAAATACTGTTGCCAAAACAAATGAACGCACCGCACTGCGCAATGAGCTTCGCGAAAAAGCTAAACACGCCCGAGCAGAAATGCCAGCACCCTATCGTGCGCATAAAAGTGCTGAATTATGTAAGCAGCTCATTGAATCACTTCAGATCACATTAGGTGTCACTAATACCAACCCCAAAAATGCAGTGGTTGGCGTATATTCAGCTTTTCACGAAGAAGTTGACTTGCAGGATTTTATTAAACATGCTTATTCTATGGGATGCGCAATTGCGTTTCCCTGCATGGTGCGCGACGCATGGAGTGCAGACAAAGCAACTTGTCAAATATCAATCCATGCAGCTAATGAAACAACCCCTTCGACTACGTGCCAAAACCAAATACCCCAACAAACTATGGAAATGCGCATTGTTTCCGCAGACGCCTATAAAGAAAAAAGGGTTACTTTTTTAAACAACCCCTTAAAACATTTTTCGCACTACGATACCGAACTTGAGTCGTATCCCTATTGCGCCGCCGAGCAATTAACCATGATCATTGTCCCTGTCGTAGGGTTTGATTCGCATGGAAACCGATTGGGTTATGGCGCTGGCAACTACGATCGATACTTGACGCAAATTCCAAGTACTTGTCGTGTTGTGGGGGTGGCATTCGCCGAACAGCAAGTTGACAACATTCCTACTGAAGAACACGACATCCCCCTAACAATTGTTTCCTTATAGACAAAAGAAACCCCTATCAAACAAGAAGGTATTATTGCGGGCCAAACACCATGTCACACATCAATCACTATGCCATGCACTAAGCCTTTTAGTATGCTCTAAGTGCCACGTCGTACCCTGAACACGACGCTGACTGAAAGATTCCGGTATCACAAGCTGAGTGGGCACTATATCGCAAAGAGCTTTATGCATCCAAGCAGAGCTCCGCTCTACAGACATGACAGCACCGTAGATAGATCTTCGAATAAACGTTGCTAGGCGTAGCTCTCGCACTGAAATTCGATTTTGACCAAATATGCACTGTTGTAGACAGGAATCTCAATCCAATTTTCGCCAATAAATTGGATTATTACAAAAATAGCTTCTGACGTAACCGTCAGAAGCTATTGACTTTTTTGAACTCGCACTTTAAATATCTACAACACACGATATTTGACCAAAATTGGCAAATCATGCGAACTTCAGAATTTACGACCTAAAAATGACACATCTGCCTTCGCCGCACTATTTGTCAAAGTATATACATACCCCAAAAGACAAACCTTCTGAAGCACTATGCTTCTTTCTTTGTCACTATCACACGAGCAACCAAAATAATTATCACCGCAACAACAATACCACCAATCAGGGAAGGCCATGGTGAAGCGGTAATGCCGGCCACTATATAACCGACTAAACAAATAACCGCAACCAATGTTGCATAAGGTAACTGAGTTTCAACATGACGTAAGTGATTACAACTTGCACCCGCTGACGACAAAATGGTTGTATCCGAAATAGGCGAAGCGTGATCGCCATATACAGCGCCCGCGAGAGTTGCGCCAATGGTGACCAAGAACAATGGATCGTCAGATGGGAAGATACCCAGCACAATAGGCAGAATCAAAGCAATAGTGCCCCAAGATGTGCCCATTGCAAATCCAATAAAACCAGACACTACAAAAATAACTGCCGGCAAGAAAGTGAGTTCAAATCCGACACTGGTTAAGAATGTTGCAACAAATTCACCCGTGCCCAACATATAACGACAACAACCGCCCAAACTCCACGCCAAAACTAGAATCATAATGGCGCCAACCATTGAACGAACACCCTCAGACACGCCTTCAGTGTAACCCGCAAGCGTTGTGAGTTTACGAGGAATAAACATAATAGCCGCAAAGAGTAACGCCACTGCCGAACCAATGCATAAGCCCGAAACAGGATCTACGCCAACTGCTGTTGCAAAATCCGTGCCCGAAAAGAAATCGCCAACATACAGCATACCGATAATAGAAAAAATAATCAGAACTACGATTGGTAAAACCAAATCGTACACTTTACCTTTATCAGATACAGGTAAGCCCTTATATTGTTCAACTGCCTTAGGAGCACCTTCTAAGTCAGACTGCTCAGTAACAACCGTTTCAACATTGTCACGCTCTTCAGGAATGCCAGCACTTGCCACCTTCTCTAAAGGAGAATCAGGCTCCACAATAGCGCTAAACGTACGGGCTTCGCAGTCGCGCTGAGCCTTGCCCATAGAAAAGAAGTCCTTGCCCACTGCACAAAGTACAAAAACAAACACAATCGTAATCAATGCATATAAGTTGTAGGGAATAGATGCAACAAAGGTATTGAAGCCATCATCACCCAAATAGCCGCCAACTGCTACTGCCCACGAAGAAACAGGCGCAATAATACAAACAGGAGCTGCTGTTGAATCAATAATGTAAGCTAGCTTTTCGTGGCTAACACGAAACTTATCAGTTACTGGGCTCATAACTGCACCAACCGTAAGGCAATTGAAGTAGTCATCAACAAATACCACAATGCCCAAAATTGCAGTCATAATAGATGCCATACGTGCATTCTTTATGCGCTTTGCAGCCCATTCGGCATAAGCACGTGAACCACCTGCTACAGCAACCACGACCACTAACGCTCCTAGTAAAGCCAAGAACAAGATGAGCGCAGCGTTTGACGCAATTTGCTCTGCCATTACAGCAGGAATCATAGTAAACGCCGTGATCAGCTGTTCTAAGCCTACCCCTTCCAAGGTAAATTCATATACCAACAAGCCCGAAAATACACCCGCTAAAAGCGAGGAATAGACCTCTTTGGTAATGAGAGCTAGGCCGAGCGCCAACAAGGGTGGCACGATAGACCACGCACCAGTGGAAATTAATTCGAAGCCTTCCATGTAAGTACTCTCCTTTTCCTTCCGTATACATAGTACGGGATTGCCATACGCAGCATAAAAACACCCAGCGTAAATTTAATAGTAAGGCGTAAACCGTACGCCATTGCGAAACATGTCCGTCCATTATGCACTCAATAACATCACGATAGTTTTCGCAAATTGGCGTATCGTAAAGACACACTACTTACCCACTAACACGTGAGATCACAACCACATACGACTAAAATCACTAAAGGGATTATACGGGAGTACATGAAGTTATTTATTTGCATTCAAGAATATTGACGGGGATGCGGCTCTTACCAAGGTGTACGGCAAAACACAACAACTAAAACGCGATTACTTGCTCTTTTACACAAACTTTGGCGCATTAGCACCAAGAACAGCAAGGGAAACGCCACGCATTAAAGCGAACAGGCCAATGAGAATCGCCAACATCTCAGGCATAATAAAAAACCCTGCACCAAATAGCAGTGATACTATACCGGAAAATAACATCCATCCCCAAAGCGAAAATCCAGCCTTACGTGCATTGATTGACCCAATGATTTCATAAACCGCAAAAACAATTATGAACATGCCTACAACCCAAGGCAATACAACAGCAAACACCATTGGATGAATAAGAAACATCAAGCCAATTAAAATATCAACAACGCCATACGCCAAAATCCATCCAGCAAGATCAAGTGCTTCTTTGTCACGAAAATAAGTCACCACATTAACAACGCCCGAAAGAACAAATCCTGCACCAATCATAAAAGCGATTGAGCCGAGCGTAATACCCGGAAAAACCAAACAAACAATACCGAATACTACAAGTAGAATCCCCGCAACTATGAGCTGCCAATTCTTCCCCTCGTAAGCTGTTGCCATCTTTTCCTTCTTTCCAACACCCATAAGTTCAACCTGGCTACATCAACAGAGCAGGTGTTCAAATCCATTATATGCCGATATCAACTAATAAATAACAACAAACGATAAGTTCAACATTGCTGTAAACACGCTAATTCACGCATAAAATCTTTATAGCTTTGCTAATATGAGGGCAACTTTTATGTAGAGATGTAGAGCAAATTAACAAAACACGTATAGATCACATTCAAACAACTGTTAAACAGCAACAAGGAGGACACATTATGAAATTGGGGTTTATTGGATGCGGCAATATGGCAAAAGCAATTATCAAAGGTATTATCTCAAGCGATCTTGTATCTGCTAGTAATATCTACGGCTCAAATTCCAACGAGGCTCACGCAAAAGACGCTGCTAAAGAACTAGGTATTTTAACAACCACTAATAATCTTACTGTTGTTGAAAACAGTGACATTGTTTTCTTGAGTGTTAAGCCTTATCAATATGCTGATGTTATCAGTGAAATCAAAGATACCCTTAGCGAAAACCAAATTATTGTTACTATCGCACCCGGCAAAACCATCAAATGGTTAACCGAACAGTTTGGCAAAGCTACTAAAATTATTCGCACTGCACCAAATACTCCCGCTCTCGTTGGTGAAGGTTTGACCGCATACCATGCAAATGATTTAGTAAGCGACGAAGAGGTAGCCTATGTGGTAAGCCTTTTGGAAAGTTTCGGTGCAGCTATTGAGCTAAAAGAAGACCTGCTTGATGTATCTGCCACTGTTGGCGGATGTTCACCTGCTTACACCTACATGTTTATTGAAGCTATGGCTGATGCAGGCGTTGCAGATGGTCTTACGCGTCAACAAGCTTACTATATTGCAGCACAGGCAGTATTAGGATCGGCGAAAATGGTACTCGAAACAGGCAAACATCCAGGCGAGCTAAAAGACCAGGTTACTTCGCCTTCAGGATCTACCATTGTTGGTGTTCAAAGTCTTGAAGAAAATGCGTTCCGCGGCACAGTTATTAAGGCATTGCGCGCGGCAGTAGCGAAAGCTCGCACGCTGTAAACGCGCACCACTCGTGAAGCGCCCATGAAGGCTTTGCTCGATGGGTTGACAAGCACAAAACGCATACTACAATCTGTGTTAGCACTCTCCTTTTGAGAGTGCTAATTTTATCCAAAAGCAATGCGGATTAGGATGATTCGCCACAAGTACAATGGGTCCCTTTACGCAGAAAGAAGGAATTGTTTCATGCGCAAATTTAAAACCGAAAGCAAAAAATTGCTCGATCTTATGATCAACTCAATCTATACCAATAAAGAGATCTTCCTACGTGAGCTTATCTCAAACGCATCTGATGCAGTAGATAAACTTTACTTCAAAAGCCTAACCGATACTTCCATGGGCATCAGCAAAAATGATCTTGAAATTGATGTTGATTTTGACAAAGAATCACGCACTATCACCATTTCTGATACCGGTATCGGCATGACTAAAGATGAGCTAGAAACTAACCTTGGCACCATTGCTCATTCGGGTAGCCTTGAGTTCAAGACTGACAACGCTGATGCACAAGGCGAAGATTTAGACATAATTGGCCAGTTTGGTGTTGGTTTTTATTCGTCCTTTATGGTCTCTAAACGCGTCATGGTTATTTCCCGTGCTTATGGCAGCGACGAAACTTGGGTTTGGGAAAGCGATGGCATCGAAGGCTACACTATCACCGAAGCAAGCGAAGAGCAGGCAGCCGGCATTCATGGCAATCATGGCACTACCATTGTCTTATTCTTAAAAGACAACACCGAAGATGAGGAATATGACATCTTCCTAGATCAATATGAACTCCAGGCACTCATCAAACAGTACAGCAACTATGTGCGTTATCCGATTCGTATGGAAATCGAAACACGCAAACCTCTTCCTAAACCAGAAGATGCAGGCGATGATTACACTCCCGAATTCGAGACCGTACACGAAATTCAAACCATTAATTCCATGATTCCAATCTGGAAGCGCCGCAAATCAGAGGTAACCGAAGAAGAATACAATAACTTTTACAAAACCGATTTTCATGATTTTTCTGATCCAATTTCTACTATTTCAGTTCATGCCGAAGGTGCGCTGTCATACGACGCATTGCTGTTTATTCCAAGTCGCACTCCTTATGATTTCTACAGTAAAGACTACGAGAAGGGTTTGGCGCTCTATAGTTCCAACGTGCTCATCCAGGAAAAATGCTCTGAATTACTGCCCGACTATTACAATTTCGTTCGTGGCGTAGTGGACAGCCAGGATTTGACGTTGAACATTTCACGTGAGACCTTGCAGCACAACAGCCAATTACGTGCTATTGCCAACAAAGTAGAAAAGAAAATTACCAGCGAACTAGGCAAGATGCGTGACAACAACCGCGAAACCTATGAAAAGTTCTTTGAAAACTTTGGCCGTAATCTGAAATATGGTATCTACTCTAGCTACGGTATGAAGAAAGACACGCTAGCTGATCTGCTTTTGTACTATTCAGCAAAGAACAAAAAAATGGTTACCCTCAAGGAATACGTTGAGAATATGACTGAAGATCAAAAGTCTATTTTCTACGCTGCCGGCGAGTCGGTTGACCGATTGGCACATCGTCCCATCGTTACTACTATTTTAAACAAAGGTTTTGATGTCCTACTTTGCCCACAGGATGTTGATGAATTCTGCTTAATGTCCATGAGCGAATACGAAGAAAAGCAGTTCAAAAATGTTGCTGGCGGCGACCTTGGCCTTGAAACCGAAGACGAAAAGAACGCAGCTGAAGCTATCACCAAGGAAAACGAAGACTTATTCAATGCAATGAAAGATGCCCTTGACGGTAAAGTAAAGCGTGTCGTAGTATCCGCTCGTTTATCCGACACACCTTCCTGCGTAACCGCAGAAGGCCCTATTACCTTGGAAATGGAAAAGGTTTTGGCAGCTGGGCCTGATGGAGAACAGGTAAAGAGCGATCGTATTCTAGAATTAAACCCTCAGCACCCTGTATTCAAGGCACTACGGAAAGCATTTGAAGAAAAAGACGATGATAAGGTTAAGTCTTATGCACGCGTTCTATATGACCAGGCTTTGATTACCGAAGGTCTGCCAATTGATGATCCCGTAGCTTACACCCAAGCCGTATACAAATTCATGGTGTAGCAAACATAACTATCACTAGCAAAAAGCTAGTGGGGTCACGAAGTGCAAACCTCAAAATTAAAAGGGTTGGAATGATTCCAGCCCTTTTAATTTGTGCATTTAAAAAGCGGTCGATCTGCAAGCGAAAACTTCTGTGTACAGTTTATAATTTTCTGATTCGCTCCAAGGGTTAGCAAATTGTCGTTTTAGCACTCACGAACCTTGACGCTTACCACTTGCTGTCTAGCCCAGTCTGTTACTTGCCTTCTATATTAATTACTTTCTATAAAAGCTCCCGTTCGCTTTATACACATCCAATTCCCACTGACGACGATTGCTGTTTGCTACCGTGTCCAAAATCAAACCCGTCGCAAACGAAAGCGCCGCACAGCCAGCAAACGCAATAGAAACCAGCATCGTAGGAATTCGTGGCACCAAACCCGTTTGCGCGTATTCCATAAGAACAGGAACCGCAGCAATTATTGCCAGCACGATAAGAAGCAATGCCAGCCACCCAAAAAACGCCAACGGGCGATAATCTTTAAATAACGCAGTAATTGCCTTTAGCACTTTCGCTCCATCGCCAAAAGTGGAAAGCTTGGAATAACTCCCCTCTGGACGATCGCGATAGTCAATTGGTACATCCACAATACGCCAACGTTTATCTACTGCATGAATGGAAATTTCGGTTTCAATCTGAAAGCCTTCTGAGAGCACTGGCATAGTTTTAACAAAAATACGATTGAATGCGCGATAGCCCGTCATAACATCTTCGAAAGCGTAACCATAAATCGTCTTGATAAGCCAACGAACCAAATCATTACCAAACCCGTGAAATGCGCGATCGTTTTCTTCGCCATAAGAGCCATTAGAAAGACGATCACCCACCGTCATATCTGCACGATCTTCCCGCAAAGGCTTCAGCAACTCAGGTGCCGCTTCTGCAGGATAGGTATCATCGCCGTCGACCATGATGTAGTAGTCAGCCTCAATATCGCGAAACATGCTGCGAACAACATTGCCTTTTCCTTGGCGGCCTTCAAACTTCACAATTGCGCCATGCTCGTGCGCAATCTTGGCGGTGTCATCTTTGGAATTGTTGTCATAAACATAGATGTCCGCCTCAGGCAGCACACGTTTGAAATCATCGACCACTTTCCCGATAGTAATTGCTTCGTTATAGCAAGGTATCAGAACAGCAATTTTGTCTGCCATAAGTTGAATCCCTCCGAGGTACCTAAGGTGGTATTTCAATTTCGCTTGTGTTTGACGACAAAATACCAGAATTCGCCAACAAACAACGGCAAAGTGTATAAGTATTACAGCATTCAGGCAAATACAAATACAATCTCGTTCAGTTTAACGTTTCTTAACAATTCCTCCAACCATAAAACGATGCTAGAATAAAGGCAGATAACAAACAGGGCTGTTGGGAGCCCAAAACTTAGTTCCTGAATGTTCAGGAGAAAGAGGGGCGATTATTATGAAGCAATACAAACGAGTATTTGCTGCACTAGACGGAGGCAGCACCCAGGAAGAAGTGGCTCAGCGCGCTATTCAAATTGCATCTCTGAACCATGCCGAATTGATGCTTGGCCACGTTATTGATTCTGTTCCAGATTCTTTAACAGGAACCGATTATCAGGAACTTGCACAAACCATCCAAAACCGCTTAGAAGATTCCTTAGGTGACATCTTGAAAGATGCCCGCAACAATCCAAATATTCCATCTGTCGAAGTTGTTGTAAAGGTTGGTCGTATTCAGGAAACAATTCACAACTTGATGATTAAACCTTTCAATCCTGACATCGTAGTTTGCGGTGAACGTGGTCTATCAAACATTACGTACGTATTTGTTGGCAGTGTCTCCACTTACCTTATCCGCAACCTTCGTTGCGACGTTTTAGTCGTAAAGCAAGATTAAACTGCACATAGAACATCAACCATACAACAAAAGTGAGTTTGTTTAGGTGGGGCTGATAGCCCCACCTACTATTTATACACTTTAAACTCACAGATGCTTTTTGAGTGCTTATTGCAGAAGGTGCCCAAATAAGAAAAGGGAAATGTAGCAAACACCAACAAAGGTTATACCCATTAAACACCTATGAAATAATAAACTCTATTCACGCCAATTAATAACTCTTTTATTGCGCGTTGTGTAACCAAACAGCTTATGGTTTTAAATCTTTATTACTAAAGACCATCTAAGTCAAAAGACTACCAACCGAAAATCTTTATTATTATTAATTTTGATTCCCAAAAAACTTATTATTCTCTCCTCGGAGTTCAATACAAGCTCGCGCTTTCTAACACTGCTGCTAAAATAGCATTGCATACTTGCAAAATAAAACACAAAACAGCAAAAGCGCGTAGCTGCCCAATATCATTACAGAATCGTCAGCTATTAATAGACATGCGGATTACAATTTCGCTGTTTGCGATTTTGCTGTTTAAAACATCGCATAGAAAGGTGCATTTCATGCAGCAAGATCATTACGATTACTTAATCGTGGGTGCAGGCATTACTGCTGCCGTATTTGCTCACGAAGCAACCCATCGCGGCAAAAGTTGCCTAGTTATTGACCGCCGAGATCATATCGCTGGTAACATTTACACTTCTCGTGAACATGATATCAACGTCCATAAATATGGTGCCCACATTTTCCATACCTCAATAAAGCCCGTTTGGGATTATGTAAACCAATTCGCTGAGTTCAACAACTACGTAAATTCTCCTGTTGCTCGCTATCATGACGAGCTGTTTAATATGCCTTTTAATATGAATACCTTCTCAAAAATGTGGGGCGTTTGTACACCTGCTGAGGCTAAGGCGAAAATTGAAGAGCAAATTGCTGCTGAAGGTATTACTGAACCAAAGAACCTCGAGGAACAGGCTCTATCCCTGGTTGGGCGCGACATCTTCGAAAAGCTTGTTAAGGAATACACTGAAAAACAGTGGGGTCGTGATTGCAAAGACCTTCCTGCATCTATTATCAAGCGCTTGCCTGTACGTTTCATCTATGACAACAATTACTTTAACGATCGTTGGCAGGGTATCCCTATTGGTGGTTATACCGCTATGGTGCATCGCATGTTCCATGGAGCTGAAATCCTACTAAATACTGAATATCGTGATTTTATTGCACAGTATCCAAACATCGCCGATCGTACTATTTACTGCGGACCAATTGATGAGTTCTACGACTTCAAGTTGGGTAACCTTGAGTATCGCTCCTTGCGTTTTGAATCTGAGCTTGTTGAATGCGAAAACTGGCAAGGCAACGCGGTTGTTAACTACACATCCCACGAAGTACCTTGGACTCGCATCATCGAGCACAAGCATTTTGAGTTTGGTAAAGACGCTGATGGCAACACCATTCCTGTTTCTATCATCACGCGTGAATATCCTGCTGATTGGAAGCCAGGCGACGAACCTTACTATCCTATTAACGATGAGCGTAATACGGCGCTTTATGAAAAATATGCAGAACTGGCAAAGCAAGAAGGCAATGTAGTATTCGCTGGTCGACTTGGTGGCTACAAGTATTATGACATGGATAAAGCTATCGATGCTGCTTTCAACCTGGTACAACAAGAACTCGGCTTGAATATCCGTTTGAACATGATCGTTCGCGAAAAATAGAATGCGAAAATGCGACTCCTGATCGATGCCGATAACTCTGAATAATTTTATTAACATTTGGGATGTTTTTCAGTACAAATGAGTCTCCTTTGGGGACTCATTTTTGATTAAAGGAGACTGCCAAAGTATTTTGTGGCATTTGCTTTACCCTTTATTTTTAACCATTTTCCCTTATTCTATGTAGGTGCTCTGCAAAATGGTACGAAGTATATACTTACATCTTTCCAGTATCTAAAAATCATTGAAAAGCACTATTTCCGATGTAATGAAACGATGGATATTTGCAATATTCAAGCAAATATTAACTGTATAAAAATTACGAACCAAAAGCGAATATATACTTCATGCCATTTTGCAGCATGGGTTGCATAAAACTAGCAAAATTTACCGGTTTGCTGCCAGGATTAATTGCGGAAGGTATAGCTAATGTACTTTTTAATGTATTCCCTGACGCACTTCATGCAGGATACAACAAACACACCTTCAGGCACACTGTATGAATGCTATAGCAAACGTGTCCTTTAATATGCTTTGCGAATGTTATTGCAGATGCGAGTAAATGTACTCCGATGTACCTGCAAAAATATTTATCTATGCGTGGGTACGATGATCTTGATAGTTTGCTAAATATGTTGCGAATTCAGCAGACGTGTCGGAATTGCCTGTGCGCCATGCTTTGTGATCAATGATGGTACTTTCAAAACCGTAATATGCATCAATGTAGGCAATCAAACCATCAAGTGCGTCTAGCTGTACTTGTGGGTAATCACCCGAACCACCTACATGAACCATTTCAATACCTATCGAATAAGAATTCATACCATAGTCGGCAAAACTTGAACCGATAGAAGTCGTACCTACTTTATCGTCGCGAGATTCATCCTCAACGCCGTATTGAGCATTATGCCCTGTGTCTCCAAATCCAGCATGGTGCGCAATTGCGTCAAGCGGAACACATTGCACGATGCTACCATCTTTATTAATAACAAAATGTGCCGCAACGCCCGATCCGTTGCTGTCCCAATAATCGACAACACCAGAAGCGCTTCCTTCACCTTCCGTATCATGCAGCACAATATATTTTTGGAATTCTGCGCCCTTTTCACCATGGACAAAGCTATCTCGATAGTCTTCAGTAATAGTAAGCTGCGCACGAAGCTCGTCAGGGTCGGGGCCCGCTGGCTCCTCAGCAGTCTCCTCCGAACTTTCTACCCCTTTATCGTTCACCTCAAACTGCTCAGGGGCAGCGCTTGAATCAGTTGAATCCTGTGAACAGCCACTCATTAAAGTACACATCATCAACGTAGCTACACATACAAATGCAAGCGTGCTCAAACGGAGTCTCTTTACGAATAAGCTTTTCGAAGAAGAATTCAAATTCAAGTCTCCTTAGTTTATCAGCTGCTTAATAAGCCACGATTCGATAACCTTATTATAGTTTTCGAGCGGATCTTCAGCCTCAAAGGCACAAGCCAACTTCGCGAGCGCTTAATAACGGCTATCGAAAATGCGCTGAGTCTTCTTTTCGGAGCGAGGCAATTCTCCCAGTGGCACACCCTTTGCATCGGGAGTGCACCCAATCTTTGCCTTGAAGATAAGCTCAAGCTCCGACTCGCAGCGCCTCAAATCATCGCCTGTAAGATCGGTTTCGAACAAAACAGTCAGTACATCGCGACCCATAATATGTTCGATCATTACCTGATACTCCGAAGATGTTCCCGACGTTGCCGCAATTACTTCCTCAACCTGAGCTGGGAACATATTTACACCCTTAACTTTGAACATATCGTCGGTACGACCTACCAGCGTATCAATACGAGGATGCTTCATGCCGCAAGCGCAATCACCTGGAATGATGCGGGTCAGATCATGAGTACGATAACGAACCAACGGTGCACCTTCTTTGCGCAGCGTTGTTAATACCAATTCACCAATTTCACCATCGGGGAGCTGCTCGCCAGTTTTCGGATCGACCACTTCAGCGTATACGTAATCGCTCCATAAATGCATGCCGTTGTGCTCCTTGCACGAAATACCAATACCGGGACCGTAAACCTCAGTAAGCCCATAGATGTCAAAAATCTCAATACCCAGCTCATGCTCAATGCGATGGCGCATCTTTTCGCCCCAACGCTCCGAACCAATAACGCCTTTGCGCAAGGAAAGCTTATCGCGAATACCTCGCTTAGCAATTTCTTCTGCCAAAAGCAGCGCGTACGAACTGGTTGCGCACAACACGGTAGACTGCAAATCTTCCATCATGCGAAGCTGCTTTTCGGTATTGCCTGGTCCCATTGGGATTGCCATAGCGCCTAAGCGTTCAGCACCCAACTGAAAACCGATGCCCGCAGTCCATAGACCGTAACCAGGAGTGATATGCACGCGGTCTTTATTGGTTACGCCCGCAACTTCATAGCAACGAGCAAATTGAATTGCCCAGTCAACAACGTCTTTTTGAGTATAAGGAATTACTACTGGAATGCCTGTAGTGCCTGACGAAGAATGAACACGCACGATTTTTTCTTCAGGGACGGCGGCAAGACCAAGAGGATACACCTCACGCAAATCCGCCTTTTCAGAAAAAGGAAGCTTTTCGAAATCTTCCTGAGTTTGTATATCGGTTAAATCAATGCCTTCATATTTTTTCGCATAAAAAGGAGAACGATCTTTCAGGGTCTTAAATTCTTCTTTAAGTATGTCGAACTGTTCGGTTGTGAGCTCCATCGTTCAGCCTTTCGTATTTCTAGAAGCGTGATTCCTTGATATATAAAATCCTTGGTGTATAAAATATCGCATGCTCTTTAGTTTAGTAAAGTACTCTGTTCCGCTAAATCAATCGCACGAAGGTTAAGCGGCACAAAGCGCTCCTTGACACAGATCGAAATAATTGCCCGCATGTCATCGAGAGTGATTTTTCCGCAAAGTGCATTGTCATAAGCTGGGTTATTCACCGCAGAAAGAGCACGTGCCAACATGAGAATATTAAGAGCTTTTCGTGATCCAAGCTCTTCACACAAGGCAGCATCGTCAACCACAACCACCTGAGCACCACTAGCCTGGAGTTGCGCAATCATTTCTTCAGGATTATAAGGGGCTGCTTTGAAACTAGAAACAACAGGCGCAACACCTGAAGCGGCGGTAACCAGCACGCCGCGAGGCTTCAAAAGCGAAAGAGCACGCAAGCCTTCGCCCGGCTCTAATGCAATAATAAGGTCGTCCGATGCTTGCGCGGGCAAAGGCGAAAAAACTTCTTCTCCATTGTCGCCCATGCGAACGTGACTCATTACGTTTCCGCCACGCTGAGCCATACCAGTTGTTTCAGCAGTGCGAACTTGCCAACCTTTAGAACGCGCAGTTTCCGCCAAGATTTTTGCCGCCAGAACGCTACCCTGGCCGCCAATTCCTGCAAGAGAGATATTAATCATGAGAGGCCTCCTTGCGCGTTACATGTTCTTGAGAGGTGCTGCCTTTAGATGCGCCATTTTTGGCTCGGAAATCCTTAGAGGAACTGTTTTCGAAGGTGACAGCTTCAGGCAGGCTGCCTTCAGACGCTCCGCCCTGTAAAGCTTTAGGCACTTGTAAGGCTCCCTCATTAAGTTCATCGCAAATCAAAGCACCATCGTTGCATACATAAGTACAAAGCCCGCAGCCGTTGCAGAGCGACACGTCAACCACAGGATGACGGCTCTCAGCATCCCACGACAACGCAGGACATCCAAGTTTAAGAACGCAACGACCGCAGTTCGTGCATGCTTCCAAGTCCACTCGAACAGGTGCCGCAGGCTTAATTAACTTGATGCACGGAGATTCATAAATGATCGCTGAAGGGCCATCATATTCGATAGCCTCTTTTGCCGCCGCAACCGCATCATCTAAATGCAAAGGATTGGCATGAGTAATAACCTTCACACCCAAAGCTCGCAGCACCGTTTCAATAGAAATGGGCTCACTCTTTGGACCCATAAGCGTAACGCCGGTTCCTGGGTGAGGTTGCGAACCTGTCATAGCAGTGGTCGCATTATCCAGCACCACAATAGTTATGTCATGCTGGTTGTATACTGCGTTCGCAACACCTGTCATGCCGCTGGCGAAGAACGTTGAGTCACCAATAAACGCCAACGCTTTTTTGTTTGGCTCCACAATGCTGAAACCCTGCGCAATAGTAATGTCGGCACCCATACACAGACAAGTATCGACCGCGTCAAGCGGTTTAGCATTGCCTAAGGTATAGCAGCCAATGTCGCCGCAGAATATTCCATCGCTTGCACGACGAAATGCTGCTTTAGTTGCGTAGAATGATCCGCGATGAGGACAACCTGGACACAACAGCGGAGGGCGGGCAGGAGGCTCAACGGTCGGACTGGTGGAAGATTCGCCAATCGGACAAACCAGTGATTCGCTAATCGAATGAGCGGAAGGCTCAACATTTTGGCAAGCAGAAGATTCGCCAACTGAATGAGCGGAAAACTCAACAGCCGAATCTATGGATGCCGAAACCGCCTTGAGCTTCAAACCAAAGAAATCGCGCAGCTGTTCAGCAATTACATCGATTGAGTTTTCTCCGCGATTGGTGGTGTGCCCTGTCAGCTTTCCCTTTACGTCATACGATGCATGAATTTTGCCTGCCAGCTTCAGCATTTCATCTTCAAGCACATGATCAAGTTCTTCAAAAACAATAACTTCATCAAGGCCTTCAGCGAATTCTGCAGCGCGCGCGGCAGGAAACGGATAAGGCGTACCAATTTGTATAACACGGTACGCTGGCAGCGTATTTATCACAACGCCATCTGCTGTCATTACCTTGCCATCAGCAATTTGCTGTTCAATTTGGCGAAGCGCTTCACGAGCGTACGCATACGAAATGCCGCCAGCCATAATGCCCAAGCGGGGCACATTACCAGTACTATTACCAGTACTGCCATCGAGACCTTTATCAGCGCTACCTTCCGCTTCGAACATGGGGTTAAAACGTACCAATGGATCCTTCGAAAAATCATCGGCAATTTTAGGTAAGCGCTCGTTAATTTCTCCATGAGCTTCATAGGCACGCTTTGGAAAAATTACCCAACGAGAATCTTTTTTGAACCCTTCAGGTTGACGCGCTGTAGTGGTTTCTGCCACATCAACAAATGTTGAAGCGTGACAAATGCGCGTTGTTGGACGCATGATGACGGGCGTTCCGTAGCGCTCCGACAAGTCATATGCTTCAGCCATCATTTCGCATCCCTGCTCAGGGGTCGCAGGATCGAAAACAGGAACTTTTGCAAAAGCCGCAAAACGACGAGTATCCTGTTCGGTTTGCGACGAAATGGGACCAGGATCATCGGCAACATAGAGCACCATGCCACCTTTGACGCCCACATAATTAAGCGACATAAGGGCATCGCTCGCTACATTCAGGCCAACTTGCTTGCAGGTAAACAGCGTACGTGCACCTGCATACGATGCACCCGCCAATAGCTCAAGCGCAGCTTTTTCGTTGGTGGACCACTCAACATGAACACCCTGAGCCTTGCCTGCTGCATGTTGGGCTGCAACGGTTTCAATAACCTCAGATGATGGAGTACCTGGATACCCCGCACATACGCGCACCCCTGCTTCAAGTGCAGCATGAGCGAATGCTTGATTGCCTGTTAAAAACTCTTTCGCCATACAAGACTCTTTCATTGTGCGGACGGACTCTTTAACCCCACCGAAGGGGCTTACCCTGTAAAGAGGGTTTATCCCGCCGAAGGAGTTTCATCTTATTGATGGGTTTATCCTTCCGAAGGGAATCTAGGCTTCTTTCGTGATGCAAAACGTCCAAGTTCGTATGCGGTGTTATCGTATCAGCTGAAACACCTCAACAAACTTGGACGGCACATGATCACTTATAGGTTGGGATATGTTTAAAGCAAATCTGAACAAAGTATCAGATTTAAGCCTGAGCCATATCCGCCTTCAACTTTTCAATTTTCGCACGAGCCTCTTCGTCGCCCGTACCCAAAATTTGAACAGCTAGAATAGCGGCGTTTTTTGCGCCATTAATGGCAACAGTAGCAACGGGAACACCACTGGGCATTTGTACCATAGAAAGCAACGAATCCAGACCGCCCAGATCGCTTGTCTTCATAGGAACAGCGATTACTGGCAGCGGGGTATACGCAGCTACCACACCACCCAAATGAGCAGCTTTGCCAGCCGCAGCAATAATTACGCGAATACCACGCTCTACCGCGGTTGATGCCCATTCATGAACCACAGCGGGCTTGCGATGAGCACTTGCAACTTTAACTTCATAGGGAACGCCCAATTCATCAAGCTGCTTCATGCAAGCTTCCATGGTTCCCATATCGGATTCAGAACCCATAATAATGCCCACCAAAGGGGTTTCAGAAGAAGTCATAGCACATCCTTAATGATTGAAATTTGCTTTAATTATTGTATCACTCACGAATAAGAACTTATTTTGCATGAAGCTCTATTGCGTATGAGATCCTATTGCATGCGAAACGAATGAAATTCATATAGACGGAGCGGAATTCATATACACAAAATTCCTGAATGCGAAATTCCTGCGCGCATGACGCTGAAGTCCCTAACCTACATAAAATCCCAACCGCGATCAGAACCCCACGCAACATCATTTGGCTTGGGCTAATGTCAAAATTGCCTGATGCAATTCATCCATGCTATTCACTAAAAAGGCAGGATGTTCAGGCTCTAACACTTCCCTCCCGAAAAACTTTCCCCACGTTACTCCAACGCAGGGGATATGGGCAGCATTGGCCGCCTGCAAATCATAGGGACTATCGCCAATATACATGCAACGATCAGTGGATACACGCAAGTCTTTTGCAGCCTGAAGCAAGGGGTCTGGATCAGGCTTATGACCCGCACTGCTTTCCATGCCATTAACGCGAGCAAATAAGTCATACATTCCAAAGGACTTTAAGCTTTCAGACGCCAATACTTCACGCTTTGAAGTAACAACTGCAACGGTGAACCCTTTGTTTTTCAATGCACGAACAAGTTGCTCAATCCCTGAAAATGGCGCTGTCTTTTGGTCTAAATCCACCTCGTTGCGCGAACGATACGCCACCAAAAGTTCCTGGGCAGTTTCTTCATCGGGCGCAAACGTGCGCATTTGCGTTACTAAAGGCTGCCCCACTTCTGCGAGCAGCACCTCATCAGGAATCACGCGATTCAAAACTTTACGCGTTGCATAGCGCATACTGTCCAAAATGGCATCGTGAGTATCTAATACCGTGCCATCTAAATCGAAAAGCACCACATCTCGGACGAGCGGAGATGTGGTGCCTACAGCGATGCGTATCATTAAAATTCGAGTTCCTTCAAGCGATCAAACACAATATCTTTGCGGGTCAAGAAATCCCAAGGATCGAAAATTTCATCCAGGGTTTCTTTGGAAAGCTTTGCCTCCGGATCAACCTCTAAGCGCTCGCGATAGGTAGGGCCATCAACAGCATTCTGGATATCTTCCCATACCTTCATAGCGTTTCGCTGAACAATAACATAGGCATCCTCACGGGTGATACCTGTTTGTACCAGCGCCAAAAGAACCTTAGACGAGAAGATTAAGCCCTTAGTGCGCCACAGATTGTGCTCCATCTTGGCAGGATAAGTTTGTAAACCATCAAGCATCCACTGCATCTTGCCAAACATATAATCAAGCGCGGTGAAACTATCAGCCAAAGCAACACGTTCTGCACCAGAATGGGAAATATCGCGCTCATACCACAAAGCTACGTCGTCCAAAGCAACCTGAGCATTAGCCTTTACTACGCGGGACAGACCGCATACACGTTCTGCCGTAATAGGATTGCGCTTATGAGGCATAGCAGAAGATCCTTTTTGGCCCTTCGCGAATGGCTCCTCAGCTTCGATAACATCGGACTGCTGGAGCAAACGAACCTGCATAGCAATAGATTCCAGAGTAGCTGCAGCAACAGCAAGCGCTGTCATAACCTGAGCATGACGATCACGAGCCAAAACCTGAGTAGAAAGAGGATCAGGCGTTAAACCAAGCTTTTCGCATACATACTGCTCTACAAATGGATCAATGCTGGAATAGGTACCAACAGCACCAGAAATAGCGCCTGTTGCCGCCACGCGACGAGCTTCTTCTAAACGAGTTTGTGCACGCTTTAATGCCCAAGCCCATGAGCCAAACTTCATACCGAATGTCATAGGTTCTGCATGGATGCCATGGGTACGGCCTACGCACAGCGTTTCTTGGAATTCAAACGCGCGACGCTTGCAGGTTTCGCCAAGCTGTTTAACGTCAGCAAGAATAATATCCATTGCCTGGGTAATTTGATAGGAAAGAGCTGTATCTCCCAAGTCTGAAGAAGTCATGCCGTAGTGAACCCAACGGCTTGGTGGCTCCATACCCTCAGGAAGATCTGCGTCGATATACTCGGCCATATTGGTGGTAAACGCAATAACGTCATGATTGGTAATTTTTTCAATTTCATCAATGCGCTCTACCGTGAAATTGGCGTGTTCGCGAATCCAAGCAGCTTCTTCTTTAGTGATGCCCGATTTGCCTAATTCAGCCTGAGCTTCACAAGCAAGCACTTCGATTTCCTTCCAAATTTCAAACTTGTTTTGGAGCTCCCAAATTGCACCCATTTCGGGACGGGTATAACGACCAATCATGCCTATTCCTTCCTATGGTTTTCTTTGCTGGTTTTATTATAACGAGCGAACTAATTCTATTGCTTCATCAACCCGATCAGTGTCTGCAGCCACAATAACTTGATCACCCGGGAAAATACGAGTTTCTTCACCTACAACTTCTACTTCATCTGCATGAGATACTGCCACTAGACGAACACCTTCGCCAAATTCCAAATCAACCGCGCGAATACCCCGATAATTATCATGATTGCGCAAAGTGGGTACTTTAATTTCCGTTAGTGCAATCTGATCGCTTGTTAGGGTAACGGCAGCACTCATTGAGCCCAACATTGCTTCTTCTTCAATCATGTGAGCAATAAGCGCTGTTGATGAAATACTTTCAATACCTAAACGGCGAAAGATACGCAAATTTTTAGGACTATTCACGCGAGCAATACTACGCGGCACATCAAAGACTCGCGCTGCAATTTCACAAGCTGCCAAGTTATCTTCGTCCTGGCCTGTAGCCGCCACAAAAACGTCAGCCTGCCCTGTTCCTGCATCATCTTGAATGGTTGCCGAACAGCCATCACCATGAATAACCAGACACGAGCCATCAAGCTTTTCGGAAAGCTCAATGGCAGCACTTTCCTCTTCTTCAATAATAGCAACTTGATTATCACCACGAAGTAGAGTCGTAGCTAGATACGCACCTAGCTTACCGCCGCCAACAATAACGATATACATCTGCCCCTCCGTTAATCCTGTGCGAACTTCGCAATGGTAGGAATTGCGCTTTGCGCCACAACCGCAAGCACCGCATCGCCTTGATACAAAATGCTTGAAGACGAAGGAATGGAACTAATACTTCCGTCGGCTCGTTCGAATGCACACACGCGCAATGCGTGACGCGATTCAAGTTCAGAAACTTTTATTGAGTTTTGTCCTGTTGAGCTTAGATCGAGCGCAAATTGAAGAACTTCGTAATCAGAAAACGTAGCAATATGATCGCCAATGCCTGACGTTGCTTTGGAGAATAACTCTTCAGCTACAAGCGTTGTGCCGCAAACGTAGTCAATACCTAATTGCATATAGGTACGTTCATGCGAACTGTCATATAAACGTGCCACAGCATGGGGGACATCATATAATCGACGAGCAATTTCTACCACCATTAAGTTCGTATTGTCGCTCTGGGTTACCGCTGCAACAAAATCACACTCTTCGATGCCGGCAGCCACCAGCACCTCTTCGTCATAACCAACACCTGGAAAGGTTGAACCATTGAAGTCGCGCCCAAGTGCCGCAAACGCACGAGGATTGCGATCAATAACGCACACATTATCATCGTGGTCAGAAAGCATTAATGCCAACCGCGAACCCACGCGCCCGCAGCCGACGATAATTACGTTGCTCATAGCCGTCCTTTTCTCGTCGCTACAGTATAAACCTATATGCTTCAATTAGGTTTACAGGCAACCTTAGAATTGTGAATAGTTGAATCATGCGCTTAAAGTAAAAAACGCGCAACTTGTGCGCGTTTACTTTTACTTTTATAGGAAACGATAGTATATAGTGCGTACTCCCCATTCCGATGGAGTGCTTGCACCAAAGGCTTTATATACGCCAGGTGCCAAATCTAATGCACGGCCGTACTTTGCAAATCCACCAGTATCGGTAACAGTTGCAATAACCACTTTGCCGTCGTAGCAAATTTCAACAACGCTACCCACCAAATAGGACTGCTCTGCAGGTACCGCAACAGTGATGCTGTTATCCGTCAAATCAATACCTGAAGCGGTGTTTGTTACCCCAAAATTACCAAAACCATCATCGTTTGTCGTGATGTTGTATGCCGTAGCAAGACCTGTTGACCAGGTACCATCATTTACATCAGGAGCAACACGTGGTGCCGTTGGAAGCGGATCGAGCGTGCATACCTCGGAAGCTTTTTGCTTTGCTTCAGGGTTGGTTTCGTCTATAGCAATAGGCACTACAACAGGATCAGGATCCTTAACAGTAATAGAGCGCTGGGAACTTTCATTCAATTCAATTGTTTCCGAAACAGCCATATCATCAGATTGATCCGATGAAGCAGATGCACGATCTGCCGCAGACATAGAACTATTAGAAGACTGAGAAGAACCAAAACCCAGTGTTGAAGAATCTTCCTGACCAGAACCTTGAGCTTGAGTTGCTCCTGAAAAAAGGAGAGCAACTACAATTGCAACCATGACTACAACAACGCCCATAATCGGTAAAAACCGACTGCTTGTATGTGGTCTAGCTTTAACCAAAAAACTCCAATGCCGTGGCTTCGCCGAAGTGTTTTAATTCTTCATTTCTGGCTACCCGTTAAAACACTTGGGCCTTCTTTCCTTTGTATAGTTCCGAAAGCGAATGGTTAGCTTTATGTTTGCGGCGCTATTTAAACTGCACTCACAAAAGCCACACCACGTTTTGTCACCTTCACGAATAACAAGGGAGCACAAAAAGTGCATCTAATAGTATACCGCGCAAGGCTTTTTCGACCAAATTATAGGCACGGTAAACGGTCAGTTTCGAAAGCGTTAAAGCCAAAAGCGCAGGATAAAAAACTGTATTTTAATGCCTGATCAGGGGAGACGTTATATTGTGTTTAGAATATGACGATGCTGCCATAATGCGTTCCAAAAGACCAATTTCGCCCATCATTAAAACTAGCGCTAAGCCAAATAGAATAACCATCGCAACGAGCGCCCCCGGTCGCTTTCTTACCAAAAAGTAAATAAAGCATCCTATGCTTGCACAGCTCAGAATGACAGGGCCAAAGCCTACTCTCTCAAGCGAATGGAGCGGACAGATTCCCAACGTAAAGGGCAACAGCATGCAGGTGAGTTCAACGCAAAATATAAGCCCCGTTATACGAATAGTGAATGGCAGACGGTCGTAAAAGCAAACAAGAAGCGTTGTTCCTGCTACGATAAGCAACTCTGGCCAAAAATTAAAAATGTCTAAATCAGGATGACGAGCGATGATTGAATTTGCCATTGCGATCAGCAATGCAAGCAAAGCAATAGCAACAGTAACAACAATTAAAACCCTGTTGGTACGAGGTATTTCATGATCTTCAGGAGTTTCGGTATGCCTATACGCAATATAGACACCTTTTTGATCAACATTAATCCCTTCTCCCTGCGGAGGCACGGGCGGAACATGCCCAGCATCGGCATGAATCCCGTAACGCTCAGGAGTTTTTACACCATTAGCTTTCTGTGCTTGAACCACTTCATCGTAACGGTCTGAAACTACTGATACGGGAGCTACGTCTACCAGGGCATTGTTTTCAGGTTGTTTTGGCAAAACAAACGCTAACACCACATAAGGAATTGCGACTAAGCCCGCTGTTGAAATAAAGAGAACCACGCATGTTACACGAGCAACAATCGCATCAACTTCCAAACGTTGCGCAATACCGTCGCATACGCCCGCTATAACCTTGTCGTTTCCCTTAAACCACGAAGGAGATCCTTTACTGGCTGCTTGATGAATATGTTTACCAAGAGCCATCATTTTCCTTTCATACGCTCACGCATAATTCCATTAACAAACCAACGGGCAACCGTAACCACAGCCAGCCCTGCAACGCCCACCAGACGTCTCAGATCGCTTACGGCTTTCTTACATAGTTTCCCTAGATATGCCTCAAACCAAGTAAAAAATGGAATTCGTTATTAAACCGTTGCTCTAGAATCTTTGGCGGATTCAGTACCATTCATGCCGCTATCCAAGTGGTTTCCATGAGGACGAGCCCATGCAAACCACATATCGGCATCTTGCATAGAAATGTCAATTAAACGATGCTTTGTACTGCCTACACCTGCCGCGGTAACCACTGAAACACTTGCTACTTTCGATAGTCGCTGAAGCGGATTGGCTCGCACTTCGGCAACCTGAATTTTTGTTCTTGGAACGGTTACCGTATCGACCGAAAAACCACCATTAACCACGGTAAATCCAAAATGGTCCCATCCCATTGCCGCACGCTTGTACCACAAGACTGCATTAACTGCCTCAAAGAGCGCTATCACAATAATAAGGCTTATCGAAATACCTGACGCAAGAAGCATGCTTTCAAAAAGTGTCATGTCTCCAACAAATTTTTGAGACATTTCGGTTGGCACTAAAACAAACAGGAGCACCCACGCGCATGCAAGAATTACCAGCAGCCAAAAGCCTAGTCCTTGCCAAATTACGCGGCGAATCAAGGCACGCCTAAGGGCGTTTTTTGGAACGGATTTTGTTGCCTTTGGAAGCGATTGATATTCAGGCGTTAGCCCAGCAATAACTTCTTCAACACGAAACAACGGCAAAAACGGATGAACAACTAATTTTTCCGCATCAGTTATTCCATTTGTATCGGATCCTTCTTGTTCCATAGCGCCTACACGTCCATACGCCACAGAGCAGCATCCAAGAATGCGCTGGAAGAACGTTTGATGAATATGAATAGACTGAACGCGATCCACATCCATACCGGTAAAAACATGAGTTATCAGTCCGCGCTCCACCTCAATGCGATCGCCTCTTCTGCGGGAGCGAAAGCCCGCATAAGACAAGCACGAAGAAACAACGCTGATCACCCAAAGAAATACCAGAACACTAACTATACCCAACAGCACAAATATGCTCACTTGTGCGCCAAACATATTCCATGCCGCAGAATAAACTACTTCACTACTCGCAATAATTCGAGTATCAATCAATCCACTAAGCAAAGTAGAAAGCGCTGATACTACACCGATTAGCACAAATGCAAATGAAGTCTTGCTGGAAAGCGCCGAAAGAAGAAGCTCTTTATTAGACAAACCATATTCACAAGTTACGGTTCCTGTGTCCACTTCATTTCCCGCGAAGATGCCACGCATGTCGTCAAGTATGCCAGCAGGCATATCAAGCACATTTCCATTCATGGGCGATGGCTGAGGAGTATGAATACCAAGCGGAATACTTGACTGAACGCTTGATTGCGTTGAGCATCCGGAGGGAGCTGGTATTCCAGAATTCACGGGGTCCACAGGAGCATAAGGCGCTGTTCCAGGCATCACAGGAGTTGACGCTGACTGTTGTCCTTCCCAAGGCGGAATAGGAGCTCCTCCTCTTTGAGTAGACTGCGCGGTAAGCGTTGCCATCTGTATATCAACTTCTTCTGGAGTTAGCCCAGAAGCCAATAGGTTTTTTCTCATGAACAGTTCCTGGCGAATACGTTCAGCAGCAGATTTTTCCACATAAGGAACCACAACTGCGCTGTTCGATTCGCCACCAGCCGTGTCAATCGTTACCGTAACAACGCCAATTAAGCGTTGCAAAAGCGACATTTTTTCATTGACCGACTGAACTTTCGAATACGGAATGTGTGAGCGTCTTTTGTTTAAAATGCCCGTACAGTAACTAAATTCCGAAAGGCCGAATTCATACCATTTGTATCGATATGCAATAGCCGAGCATCCTATTCCAATTCCAGCAATAACCAAAATAACGATAAGGCAAATCCCAACAGTAATAGGAAGAGAAAGCTGACCAAATCCTGCCACATCTAAATCTTCCACCAAAGAAGAAAGCGCAGGCCCGACCGATGCCAAAATTGCCAAAATGATGTACGGAAGCGCACGAACCATGCTCATCCAAATATAGCTGTGATGCAGTGGATGGTGCTCGCGCTGCACAGGTTTATTCAACTGTGGTGATTGCAATACCTGAAGATCTATAGGCGCTTGCATTTATACATCCTCTCGCGCAATACGAGCCAATTCTGCCGCGCGATCGCGAACTTGATCAGCTTCATCTGATCGAAGGCCGGGAATTTCCAAGGAAGTTCCCGCAGTAGATACCATAACTGATGCCAAACCAAACGCACGAAGCACTGGTCCTTGGCGAGTATCGGTATTCTGAACGCGAATGAAAGGCACAACAACATGCTTGCGCCAAACTATGCCGTTTTCAATTTCTAGAAAGTCATCAAATAGTTGATAGCGCCAGCGCACATAGCGAAGAGGCGTGATTGCAGCAAGGTCAAAAACCAGCGCAACAACGTACACTACCACAGAAATTAAGCAATAAGGACCTGACCAAAAATGAGTTGATTGATCAGCAAGCCACGCAATAACACCTACTAATACAACGCACAAAAAAATTATGGTAAGAACGATAGCGTCACTAATGCGCCATACTGCTTTAATTCGTGGATCCAACTTACATTCTGGTCTTCCCCTCATGGCCATTCCTTTTCGTTGGGTTTTACGTGTTATACCTATAGCCTAAGCCATTATCAGATTATTCTCTATTTTGGTCAAAAGTGCCCTGTTGTAGGCAAGTTTTTTACTAACTGTAAGAGATTCAATGTAACGAACTGACATTTTTTTGATCCCAAGCAATTTTTCAGTGCTTTTCAATGACAAACAGGTGCCTACAACAGGGTTATTTTGTCCAAAAAGGCGATTTTTCTGCGCGCTGACTAATACGTTTAGTCTATTCTCGATGAAATTACCCCTAACCCGTAGCAACCCGGCACCTACAGCAACACTAGCGCCTGTAGACTTAGGCTTTGCGTCTCTGCACCTGTGCCAGCATTACAAATAACGGAAGTACGCCGCACATGATCCTTCAGAAGAAACCATGCAAGGACCTACAGGGTTTTCTGGAGTACACACCTTGCGGAACAACGGACACTCATTAGGCGCCATCGCTCCACGCAGTACATCACCGCAACGACATCCCTTTGGCTCTTGAGTTGGTTCCACCTCTGGCTGAAAGCGTTTAAATGCATCAAATTCAGCATACTTAGGACGAATGGCATAACCAGATTGAGGAATAACTCCTAACCCGCGCCAGGTAGCATCTATCGTTTCAAACACTTCGTCGATAGCAGCCATTGCAACTGTATTGCCTTGATCTTCTACGCCACGCTTATAAGCAATTTCGATTTCGGCACGGCCTTCGTGAAGCTGACGCATGATCATAGCAATGCCCTGCAGAACATCCACTGGTTCAAAACCGGTAATAACACCAGGAACACCATATTTTTCTGCTAAAAACTCGTAGGGTTTCATGCCAATAATGGTGCTTACATGACCAGGTAGAATAAGCGCATCAATATTGAGAGCAGGGTCGGACACAATAGCCTCAAGTGCATTCGGCATATTCTTATGAGCCACAAATACACTGAAATTCTTTAAGCCAAGTGCTTGAGCGCGTTTTATGGCCATTGCAACAAGCGGTGTTGTAGTTTCAAAACCAACCCCTACAAACACTACTTCACTTTCTGGATTTTCCTGCGCAATTTTAAGCGCATCCAAGGGCGAATACACAATGTTAATATCGTGTCCTGCCGCCTGTTCCTTCAAAAGGCTAGAGGTAGATCCTGGAACACGCGTCATATCACCAAACGTGGTAATTTTCACACCAGGAATACGCGAAAGGGCAATAACGGTATCAATATCTTTATTGGAAGTTACACAAACAGGACATCCTGGCCCAGAAGCTAGCCGAGTTCCTTCAGGCATCATAGTACGCAACCCATTACGCGCGATTGCAACAGTATGAGTTCCGCAAACTTCCATTAACGTTGCGTGCTCGGGCGCCCATTTCTGAATAGAATGAATAAGACCCTTCGCAAGCTCAGGGTCCTTAAAAACTGATAAATCCATGTGAGTTGTCCTTACGAGGCCACATCAAGGTCTGCTAGTTCGGGGAATTCCTTGATAAGATCAAGCGTCTCCTGAGCCGCTTCTTCACTTACCACTTCAATAGCAAACCCAGCATGAATCAATACAAAGCTACCCACTTCAGCGCTAGGAGTTAAGTCCAGAGCCACCTTGCGAGTAACGCCTAAAATATCTACTGTTGCCAGGTTGTCTTCATCGATAGATTTAACCTGTGCGGGAATAGCCAAGCACATTTCACATCACTCCTTGGTCTGTGCCTGCAATCCTAGCACAGCTTGCCCATAAGAAACCGAAGCATCGTTCGGCGGTAGGTCTTTATTCAGGGCAACCGTAAATCCGTATTCCTGAAGCTGTGCTAGCGTGCGCTCAATAAGATAGCGATTCATAAACACACCGCCACCAAGCGCCACGGTCGAAATATCGTAAACCGCGCGAATCAATTCCGCTACATCTACAATCGCTTTCACAAAAGCATCATGAAAGCACTGCGCGATATAGCCCACTGCAACGCCCGCCTGCATATCGTCAAGCATCGCCCTAAATACAGGTGCTGCATCCAAAAGAATTACCGAGGTATCAAGCGCAGTACTTTGTTCTGTTGCAATGTTTTTGATTATTTCAATGGTATAGGTCTCTGATCGTTTTTCTAATTCAGAAGCATTAAATTCTGCCTGTGTAACGCAAGAAGGCAATGCAGATGTTTTTTTGCCGTGCTCTTCGGGATGAGTTAGATATTCATGGACACATGCTTCAAGCAAAATAGCTGCTTCACCTTCGTACTTCGGCTTTGTACAAATTCCCAACAAGGCAGAAGCCGCATCAAACAAACGCCCGACGGAAGATGTTTGCGGCGAATTTATGCCCCGCTCAATCATCTGTTCATAAACGGAAGCATCAGGTACCTCTTTTCCAACAAACTCCTGCGCCACAGGATGATCAAGCAAATCGAACGCCCATAACGCACCATAAGCAATGCGAATTGGATTCTTGATGGCAGCCGCCCCACCAGGAAGCGGCATATAGGTAAAATTAGCAAAGCGCTCATATGTCTTAAGGTTTGCAAGTAAAACCTCGCCACCCCAAATAGCGCCGTCCATGCCGTATCCCGTACCATCAAAGGCAAATCCGCACACAGGGCCTTCGAGGTTGTTTTCACCCATGACCGACAGAATATGAGCATGATGATGCTGGACTTGCTGCAAGGATGTCTTTTGCTTGTGCGCCCATTTGGACGTTAAATATTCTGGATGATAATCGCATACAAGATGCGTTGGCTTTAAACGGAATAATTGCTCGTAGCGCTGGCGTGTTTCTTGCCAAGCATCCATTACTGCAACGCTTTCCATGTCGCCAATATGTTGCGACACAAATGCTTTGCCTGCACGCGTATAGGTAAACGTATTTTTTTGTTCAGGGCCAACGGCCAAAAATTCGTCAGAGTCCGTATTGCTTGGAATAGCAAGGGGCATAGGAGCGTACCCGCGGGCACGACGAATAAATTGGACAATAGCTCCAGCAGGACCCGCATTTAATACGCGTAATACTGAATCGTCATAACGTCCTTCAATGGCGCGATCGTTAACAAGAAACGCATCGGCAACTGTACCTAACTTTTCAAAAGCATCATGTTCGTTAGTAACGATTGGCTCATCATGAATGTTTCCTGATGTCATTACTAACATGCCGCCAAATTCATGAAGCAACAAATGCTGAACGGGAGTCGAGGGCAGCATTACACCCAATTCAGGAAGCTTATCCGCCAAACCCTTTGCAAAACAAGCATCAGGACGTTTTTGGAGCAAAACAATAGGACGTGAAGGAAGAGTAAGCTGGCGCTTTTCAGCGTCATTGATAAAACAATATTCTTTGGCTTGCTCAATTGAAGCTACCATAACCGCGAAAGCTTTTCCTTCACGGCGCTTGCGAGCACGTAAGGTAGCTATAGCCTGCTCATTTGAAGCATCGCAGGCTAAGTGATAGCCACCAAGCCCTTTAACTGCCACAATGTATCCATCGCGCAGAAGTTGAGCTGCCTGACTAAACACCGCATCGCTTGCGGTTATATCGTGCGCCCAAGAAATATCATCTTCCGAACTAGGACTATCAACTGAATTCAGCGCCCACCCAACATGAGGTCCGCACTCAAAACACGCATCAGGCTGTGCATGAAAGCGCCTATCTGCGGGATTGTTATATTCGCGTTCACAATCCGCGCACATAGTAAACGATGCCATAGATGTTTTTGCGCGGTCATAAGGAAGTTCGCGCATGATAGTAAAACGAGGACCGCAGTTGGTGCAGTTGATGAAAGGATAATGGTAGCGCCTATTGTTAGGGTCGAACAATTCCTGAACGCAGGCATCACACGTTGCCAAATCAGGTGAAACCAACGTGGTCTCCTGCGCTTCAGCCTCATCAGAAAAACGAATCTCAAAATGATCGAAACCCTCTACAGGTACTTCTTCAATAGTGATCTCATTGACTCGTGCAGCAGCTGGAGCATTTTCAGAAAGAGCCATAATGAATGAATCAACCCGGTCCGTTTGCCCTTCGGCATGAACAATAACGCCACGAACGGTATTTAACACCCAACCAGTAATCTGATGATTAATTGCCTCACGATAGACAAAGGGGCGGAAACCCACCCCTTGTACAACGCCAGTTACTGTGAGTCTTGCTGCCTCACAACTCATGCATACACCACTTTCTTAAACGCTTTAGCCAATGCGCGAATAGAAACTGCTGAATTGTCGGGCAGATGAATATGTACGCAACGACGACCGCGCGTTGACAAAATAGTGAAATCTCCTGAAGCCTGAGCTTTAGCTAGCTGTCCTAAGCTGTGAGCTCGATTGTCATTTACTTCTATATCCTTAGGTTCATCTGCAGAAAGGATTAAGAATACACCCTTGTTAGGACCACCTTTATGAAGCTGACCTGTTGAATGGAGATAACGTGGACCAATTTCCAAACACGATGCAACACCATAATGAGATGCAACAGTGTGACGAATTTCTTCAATAGCCTCACGACGGCCTTCGCCAGTGAAAGGCAAAAACGCATTAAACGAGAAGTAATCGCCCGGCTGAATACTTCCAAACAAAGCACGCAACACGGATTCCAAATTTAATTCTTCTACTTCGTTGCGCAGCGCATCAGATACATGAACTTCAACCTTGCCAATAGGCACATCCGCTAAGCCGTCTTCAACGAATTCGGGTTCACGAGCGCCTTCCGCCAAAATGTGCAGAACTTCAGCTTTTGCAACTGCAACGTCTGGCTGATCAAAAGGGCATACCTTCATGAGATAACCCATCATGGCAATAGCGTATTCCCACATTACAAAGTGAGCTGCTAAATCCTCAACATTAAGCACCTTGAAATGCATCTGAGGAATAGCAGGATCAATAAACTCAAGCGCATGGTTAAAGTTTTGACGATCATCCCATTGATCGGTTTTAGTGTTATAGGTAATTACGGTACGATCTTTTGGATCTTCGCGCAGAACCAGCGAATCAACTTCAATGTTTGGCAAAACACCAAAACCATTTTTACCCAAGCTTTCAGCAACCAGCTGTTCGATCCATAAGCCCAAAACACGACCACGCTTTGGTGTAAAGAACGAAAACTTATCGCGACCACGCTCGTAAGTATCAAACAAAAACGCTGCAAGATTGGAAGCAGGATTATCCAAGTCATCACTTGAACAAAGCTCTTCTGCTTCACGGGCGCTTTCAATAAGCGAAGAAATATTCATACCAACCAATGCAGCAGGAACAAGGCCGAATACAGAAAGCGCCGAATAGCGGCCACCAACGGTGGGCTCACCTGTAAATACCTTTACCCAACCTTCATTGATAGCAGTTTCTTCCAAATCAGAACCAGGATCAGTAATGGCTACTAAATGCTTTGGAATGTCTTCAACAGGCAAGCTTTCTGCCAAAACTTCACGCACCGCCTTCATAACCAATGAAGGTTCAATGGTGCTACCGGACTTTGAGGATTGAATAATAAGCGTATACTCTGGATCGCACTGAGACATAATGGTGCGCACACGGACAGGAGACACCGAATCAAGCGTCCTGAAAGCAATAGAAGAAGAATCGGGCTTATTGTATTTAGTCAAGGTCATAGGCGCCTGTGTGGAACCCCCCTGACCAATAAGAATGACTGTTTTGAGACCTTTAGCAATCATCTCGTCCGCAAACGACTGAATTTCTTCAATAGGATATGGCGGCTGCGTTGCCAGTGTTGCCCAACCCATATAGTTCTGCGCACATTCCTGTGCATCATCTGAAAAATCGTATAAAGTAGCATCCTTGCCGTGAATGCGACTTGCAACTTTGCCATCTACAAGCGCCTGCAGCGAAGGAGGATAAATACCCTGAATGGAAAAATCGATCATCGGTCCTTCTTTCGTATTTTTAAGTATTCTACCAAAGGCCTTTGAACACCCCTAGAATTGCATGAACGATCCCCTTGGTTTTTGCCATAAAATTCGCAATATGTGCAAAAAAAGCCCCGCATGTGCGGGGCTTCACATTTTAAATGGTGGTCGGGGCGGGACTTGAACCCGCGACACGCGGATTTTCAGTCCGCTGCTCTACCAGCTGAGCTACCCAACCAGTTACGTATGACGCGAAACGAAATTGTACCGATATTTCTAAAATTCGTCAAGCAATTTTTTTCTGAGCAATTTTGCTTCGCTATGTAAGCTATTACGCATCCCAAGCGCTGCGGCCCTGAAGAGCACGTTTGCCTATATCGCTCCTGAATTGCATATCTTCAAATTTAATAAGATTACATGCCTCATAGGCGCGATTGCGAGCTTCCTCGAACGAATCGCCCAAAGCAACAACATTCAACACGCGGCCGCCTGCGGTAATAAGTTCACCATCATTGTTAAGTGCAGTTCCTGCATGAAACACAATTACATCATCAAGATTTTCCGCTTCTGATACACCTAAGATAACCTTGCCTTTTTCGTAAGATCCAGGATATCCGCCACTGGCTAGAACAACGCTTACTGCCCATTTATCAGACCACGAAAGTTCAATATCTTCAGGCCTGCCTTCAGCTACTGCCAGCATAATGTCTACCAAATCACCCTGGAGGCGTGGTAGAACAACCTGTGTTTCAGGGTCACCAAAACGGGCATTAAATTCAAGAACCTTTGGACCAGTAGGCGTAAGCATAAAGCCGCCGTACAAACATCCACGATAATCAGTCGTGAAAGGTTCTTTAGCCGTAGCTGCAGCAGCTGTCTCCATGACAGAAACCATTGCTGTCATTTCTTCATCAGTAACAATAGGAACTGGTGAATACACGCCCATACCACCAGTGTTGGGACCAAGGTCACCATCGTAGGCACGCTTGTGATCTTGTGCTGGTGCCATACAAAATGCTTTGCCACCACTAACGAACGCTAACAATGAGCATTCAGGGCCAGTAAGCATTTCTTCAATAACTACGCGGCTTCCTGCCTGTCCAAAATTTCCGCTGAAACAACCATCAACTGCATCAAGTGCCACTTCAAGGGTTTCAGCGACAATTACGCCCTTGCCGGCTGCAAGACCATCAGCCTTAACAACCAAGGGAGCTCCCAGTTCCTCGCAATAAGCACGCGCTTCTTCAGCATTAATGAAGCTCTTGTAACGTGCTGTTGGGATACCATTTGCTTCCATAAATTCTTTGGAATAGGTTTTGGATCCTTCAAGTTGGGCACCTTGAGCATCCGGGCCAAACACCGCAATGCCACCAGCGCGAATAACGTCCGCTACGCCAGCAACCAGAGGAGCTTCGGGACCAACAACTACTAAACCAATTTCGTGATCCTTAGCAAATGCTAGTACCGCTTCCCCATTTTCGGTATCAAGGTTTTTAATGTTTTGAGCAATAGAAGCTGTTCCGCCATTACCAGGAGCAACATAAAGCTGCTCGCAGCGAGGAGATTTTGCCAACGCCCAAGCAATAGCGTGTTCGCGTCCACCGCCGCCAAGAACAAGAATGTTCACTGTTCTGCCTTTCACTCATGTAAAACGCTTTTTGTTTTGCGCTCTTTGCCTTATCGAGCATATTTGCTTTGCTGAAACGTATTTCGTCAGATCTTTTACGTCAATCTATTCGAAATATAACAACTTTCAACCAAGCTCAAACGTATAAAGCACCCCTGCAGAACTGTTGCAGCGGTGCTTTAGTCATACCTTATTATTTCCCAGGGAAACTCATTAGTTAGCGACTTTCCCATCCGTTAAAAATAGTCTGATTTCTATCAGGACCAACCGCAATAATCGAAGCGTGTACGCCTGTTACCTCTTCAAGATATTGTACGTAGCGCTGAGCATTTGCAGGCAGATCTTCAAACTTCTTGCAGTCAGAAATATCAACGCCTTCCCAGCCAGGCAATTCCTCATAGATTGGCGTTACATTCTTTGGATAGATTACCGAATGCTGCATTGGGAAGTAATCATAGCGAACACCGTCTGCTTCATAACCAACGCAAACCTTAATGTTTGGCACACAAGACAAAACATCAAGCTTAGTGAGTGCCATGTCGGTCATGGAGTTTACCTCCACCGCATAACGAGCCTGAACAGCGTCAAACCATCCACAACGACGCTTACGACCAGTAGTTACACCATACTCGCCGCCAACTTTACACAGAAGCTCGCCAGTTTCATCATGTAATTCCGTTGGAAATGGGCCAGAGCCAACACGCGTGATATAAGCCTTGGCAATACCTAAAACTTTATCAATTGCCTTAGGACCAACACCCGAACCAGTAGGAGCGCCGCCTGCACAACAAGAAGATGACGTTACAAAAGGATAGGTGCCATGGTCAATGTCAAGCATGGTGCCCTGTGCACCTTCGAACAAAATGTTTTTATTTTCGCGCAGTGCTGCGTTAAGCATTTGAGTGGTTTCTGCCATGTGCTTACGCATCACTTCTACGTAGGGCAGATACATTTCACAAATTTGATCAACCGTGTAAGGCTTCAAATCATAAATCTTAGTAAGGATTTGATTCTTAATAGCAAGTGCTGCTTCTAGTTTTTCACGGAAGATTTTTTCATCCAGCAAATCCTGTACGCGAATACCAGAACGAGCATACTTATCTTCGTAAGCAGGACCAATACCACGATTTGTTGTACCAATCTTGTGCTTACCAAGATGACGTTCTGAAGCGCCATCTAAATCAATGTGATACGGCATAATAATATGAGCATCACAAGAAATGCGAAGACGATCGCAAGAGAAGCCGGAATCTTCCAGCATTTTCATTTCTTCGACCAGAACTTTAGGGTCGATAACGCATCCGTTTCCAATAACTGGAGTGATGTGTTCATACATAACACCCGAAGGAATAAGATGCAGCGCGAGCTTGGTATCGCCATGAATTACCGTATGCCCGGCGTTGTTTCCCCCCTGATATCGAACAACGTAATCGTAATCACTTGAAATAAGGTCAGTGATTTTGCCTTTTCCCTCGTCACCCCATTGGGCACCAAGGAGAACCGTGCTTGGCATGTAAGGTCCTTTCAATGTTTTACAGTAGCTACTGGGTTAATACAAAAACTAAACCCAACACACGAATAATACTACAGTTCTATCAATTTGCAGGTCGAATCGCTCTTGCACACTAAGGTTGCAATATCTGGATGGCACGTAAACAAGATGACTTGGCGCTTTTTTGCTAGCTCAACAAGAGCGCGAATTGCCTGAACGCGACGTTCGTCGTCGAAATTCACCAAAATGTCATCGCACATAATGGGCAGTCCTCGACCTACATTTTCTGCCGTCACTAAAAGTGCAATACGTAAACTTAAATACAGCTGTTGGCGCGTTCCTAGCGAAAGCAAATGGGGTGGACGTGTGGTTTTAATAGCATCAACCACTTCAATATCTCCCTGAGCATTCATACGAACAGTACACCAGGCACCGTCGGTCATCTGCGAAAGCAATCGCGAAGCACAACGATATACTTCTGGCTGGCTTTTGCGCTCCCATTGAGCAATTGCTTCTTCAAGCGAATGAGACGCTATCAAAAGCACTGCAAGATCCTTGTAGGCATCCCTCAACCGCGTTTCAATTGTTTCGCTTTGGAATTTTAATTCGTCAAATGAACCATTGCGGCGCGCAGCAGCTAAACGCTCTGATATTTCTCCAATTTGTCTGTCGGTTTCACCAACGGTTTCTGCTGTTTTGCTTCGTTCGGTTGATTTACGTTCAATTACTTGATTTAGATCATCTATTGTTGCATGTTCATCAAGCCCCGCCGAAAGACACAGCTTCTTTCTTTGCTGTTTTTCCCGTTCAAGATCTTTCTTTAACGCAGAACGATGCAAGGCTTGTGCCTGTTTTGCTTGGTCTGCAAGCTCGCGATTCGATCTAAACTCGCGCACTTCATCCAATAGCCTCCGAGCACGGCGGGTTGACCCTAAAGCCGCCCCTAGCCCTTGTTCGCTCAGATACGCTTCAATACTTTGCGTGTATTCTTTTGCCTGTTTTTGGCAGATTTCTAATGTTTTAAGGTCTTGCTGCATGACCCATTCTTTTTTCTGGCGTTCGTCCTCCCACTCCTCTTCGGTTCTCGTAGGACGAATACTAATAGCAATACCAACAACTGCAACCACTAGGGCAACAAGAACAAGCACTATTCCTATAGTGAAATACGATGCTCCCGTGGTCTGGCGAGGAAGGTTAATTACATACAAACCAATGAGAACCATAACTGCAGGAACCACGATCGCAAAAGCCAATTGCAGCCAGCGCTGCTTTTTAGCACGTGTGTATTGCTGTTGTTTATGACTATCTTCCAGATAAAACTCATATTCAGCACGAGACGAATTTGCTGCTTCACGTGCTTTATCAACGCTGTGTTCTAACTTGGTTTTATGCTCATCAAAATCATCTAATACATCGCGAAGACGATATTCTTCTGCCTGGGTTAAGTCTACTAGCTCAGCAATATCATCCTCAGGTAAAGAAACTTCACTAGCCGTTTGAACCGAATCCGAAGAAAATGCTTCTTGAACATCTTGTTCCAGTGAGGCAATTCGCGCATCAAGTGAACTTATATGAGCTGTTATTTGATTGAGTTCTTCAATTTCAGCATTAAGGCGCTCTTGAGTCTCCAACATCACTTCACGTCTTGGGCGCAACGAAGCCAATATTCTCTCTTGTTCACGAAGACTGTCCGCTTCTTCCCGTCCTTTACGTACAAGTTCGCGTAAACGAGATTGCTCGCTTTTTAGAAAGCCAATAGTATTTTGCACTTGCGTTGAGCGAGACGTGAGTGTTTTGATACGGCTCTTTATTTCTTCGAGTGCATGAGCAGGCGAAGACGAGGTACCTGACCCTGCCGTTAACAGCCGCGCCGTAATATCACTATGCCTATCAAGACGGAGAAGCTCATCGCTCGTGAGAGAAAATATGGTTTCATAGGTTTCTTGATCGATATTGGTAAGCAGCGGCGCAGGTGGTTCAAGCTTGTCGGAATTTTTCACACGCTTAAGTTCCACCACATCACCTGTTGTGGTGTTCTTAAAAAACAAACTTCCCGACCTATCAGCATTTTCCGGACGATAAGGATTTGTTTCCCCCCGAGCGGAAGGCCAACCAAACAATACGCCTTTGACCAGCTCGTTTAAAGTGGTCTTTCCTGCTTCATTTGGTCCATACACCACATTCATGCCTGATCCGAAAGGACCAACAATAATGTTGGCGAATTTACCGAAGCTTGTCATTTTTATATGCTCTAGAAAATATTCCGGAACCGATAAAGCGGTAGCTTCGCGTTTTTTCTTATCTGGTTTAGGGTTGGATGAAATATTTTTGTCGAAATCTTTTTTCGCCATTAGTCACCATCCCTCCCCAGCAAATCAAGAACGAGCGTTTCCGCTTCATCACACAAATCTTTGTATTTGGCTTCCAATGAACTCGGAAGCGACAAGTCGCGCTGGTAAAATTGCTTTTCTAGATCAATAAGCGTGGCCTCTTTTTCACTACGACACGCTTTCATGACATCAAGATATACCGCCGGAAACAGTCCTTCTTTTTGTAGGGTTTTATAGTCCAAAAGCGGAATTGTTTTATCTAACAGCGCATCAACATAGAAGAAGGGATACCCATCGTTTAATATGGCCCGCATATCTTCCAACACCTGTGCCGTAAGTTCTTCATGAAGGGAAGATCGTCCCGTAAGCGTAATACGAAAAATCATACGTTGACAGCGTGTTTCAGCATTCTGAGCAAATTCCGCGCTTACTATTTTTTCTTGAACCTCAGAAATAGTCGCACATTCAGAAACATCAAGCATCACATGCTGCCATGCCACTTTCGCTGTTGGAATAAATTCCACTTCAGCGGGCGCGGCTGTAGTAAGCGTTACTTTAAAAACTCCATGTTCCCCTTCTTCCTTCATATCGCGACCTTGGGGACAGCCTGAATACACTATTCGGGGATCTTCTTTAGAAGGGAGAATTCGTGGTTGATGAACGTGACCACAAGCCCAATAATCTACGTCTTTTTTCAAAAGATGCTTTGGATTTACAGGAGACCTTGTCACATCAATATCAAGACCCGTGTGAAGTATTCCAATCATAAAAGGAGCAGAAACCCCCAGGTCAGCCATGGCTGTTTCACGTGAAATACCTTCAGAAATATTTTCTTCACTTGGCCATGACTGAGTGTAATATCCTCTTCCGCCAATAAGCGCCAAGGGCTTCCCATCGCGCTCAAAACAGGCAAATTCTGGCTTTGTTGCACCTAACAAATGAGCGTTTTCGGGAAGCGCTGCAAAGGAATTATCCCATGATATATAGGGGTCATGATTTCCTGTTACAAAGTACACAGGAATACCCGCTTGATTAAGCTGACGTAAGCCCGAAACAAATAAAGAAAAATCAGCATAAGAAGGGTGAGAGTTATCAAAGATATCACCCGCAAACACAACGAAATCCACTTGCTGATCAAGCGCAGTATCTATAATTTTTCGGAACGCTTCTGGAATAGCTTCCAGCAAAATATCAGCCCACGCAGGCGCAATAGTGCGCAGCCCTTTAAAAGGAGCTCCCAAGTGAAGATCAGCTGCATGTATAAACGTTACCGTGCTCATTGGTTTAATATCCTGAGTCATCAAAATGGTTAGTGAATTTCGTAAATTCAGGAATAAAGGTTAGCGGAATATCGCGCGTAGGACCATTGCGATGCTTTGCAACAATAAGTTCAGCCATACCCCAATCAGGGCGCTTATCCGATTCCGCTTCTGCCTCAGAAGTGCTTCGATCAAGGAACATAACAATGTCCGCGTCCTGTTCGATAGAGCCTGATTCACGCAAGTCAGACAGCATAGGACGCTTGTCAGTGCGCGTTTCAACTCCACGAGAAAGCTGCGATAGAGCCAAAATTGGCACGTTCAATTCTTTTGCTAAAACTTTCAAGCCACGTGAAATTTCTGCAACTTCAACAGCACGGTTATTGGGATGAGGAATTACTGGCTGCATAAGCTGTAAGTAGTCAACAATGATCAAGCCCTGCTTTTTATTACGCATCATACGACGTGCTTTGGTACGCAACTCAACAATAGAAAGTGACGGAGAGTCATCAACATATAAATCATATTGGGAAAGTTCGCCCGACACACGAACCAATTCGCCCCAGTCGCTATCTTGGAGCATGCCACCACGCAAACGCGACAGGCTCATACCTGCTTCAGCAGCTAATACACGCTGGGTAATTTGTACCGAAGACATTTCCAAACTAAACAATGCAACGGTAGATCCTAGCTTTGCCGCGTTGGTTGCTAAGTTCATAGCAAATGATGTTTTACCTACTGCAGGACGGGCCGCCAAAATAATTAAGTCACCACCACGCAAACCGCAGAACAATTTATCCACATCAGTAAAGCCTGTAGGAACACCCTGCATCGTGCCTGCTCGATTGGCCATTTCGGCAATTTCATCATTGGCTTCAATAACCAAGGTTTGAATATCTTTAAACGTGGAACTTACCGTTTGCTCCGTAACATTAAAGAGGGCGGCTTCCGCCTGGGATACCAACTCTTTAGGATCGGCAGGTGAGTCATATGCCAGCGACGTAATTTGAGCCGATGCACGCAACAGTTCACGGCGCATGGCATCACGTGCCACAATTTCAGCATGATGCTGCCAGCTCGTGAAAGCAAAGGTGTTATCAGCCAATTCAAGCAAGTAGGCCTGGCCACCAATTGCCTCAAGCTGTCCGTTTGCCTTTAAATTATCCGAAACAGAAATAACATCAATAGGAATAGAACGTGAATTCATTTCACGCATAGTTTCAAAAATAATTCGATGAGCTGGACGGAAAAAGCTCTCTGGTTTCAGCTTTAAAGAAACTTCTTCAAACACACCGGTAGATAACAAACAAGCTGCTAAAACCGTTTGTTCCGCTTCAATATTCTGAGGAAATGTTTTACCGCTATTTAAAACATTCTCGTTTTGCGCATCTGCCACCATGAAGTCCATTCTCTGAAAGTATGATTTCTATTGCTATGACACAGTTTTATTTATTTGCATCAAGCTTTAATAACTAAGAATGATACAACATACGCGTAAGCGACCCACAAAACCAACTTCACACTAGTAAGTAAATTAAGAAGATTGGCTTTGTCTCGAGCATTCATGAATTCTATCTATCATTTTAAGCGCCATAACAGCAGCCTCACCAGATAGTTGTTCTTGCATTATATTGTATGAAGAAATAAGTTCTTGAGCCTCTTTAGTAACAGTTGAGCCTTTAGCACCATTACGTTGCAACAAATTCACTCCTAATATTTCCTCAGCATTACGAATAATATGCCATGCTTTACTATAAGACATGCCCATCTCGAGCGCTGCTTTATTGAGTGATCCTTTTTCTTTAACCTGATTACATAGCTCAACTAAACCCTTACCAAAACCAAGCGTCAACAACCCATCTTTTTTTGCAATTAGCACAGGGTTTACTTCAATATGTACCCCGTTTACTTCGAACAATTCTTCATCACATCTAGCAAACATAGCATCTCCTTAGTTGACCCCTCTCAGAAGCTCCCTCTGCCATATGTGTTTGTTTGCCATGCATGCCAAGACGGTAATTAAACTATCTCGGCATGCATGACACTTGTTTCGTTCAAATCAAACCGAAGCTCTTGAAAAGCTTTTTTCTCCTTTAGCTTTTGCCTGGTTTTCAAAAAACTCAGGATGTACTTTTTTGTACTGTTTAAGACGAACACGAATAATAGGACGTATCTTCGCTAGTTGCTTACCCATTGCTTCATCGTTTTCAACAAAAGGTTTTAAAGCATCAGCCAATACAATATCGCCAATGGTATTGCGTATCCAATCAGCATAATACGCACCACCTATCATGTGCGCACTTCCGTGAACTTGCCAAGCAACATAAGGGCTAATTGGTTCTAGAAACGCGACCGAATCCGGAAAACTCAAAATATGTTGTGGCTGAGTTCCTCCGCAGCGGGAAAACTCTACACCGACAGCAGCATCATCTAAATCTAATTTCCGCGAATAATATTCGACTTCTTCAATTGTTGGTAGCGGCATAAAAGCTACTTTTTCTTCAAGTAATTCTTCTTTCTTGCTTTGTTCTAGCTGACTTTTAATTGGATTGAGTGCATTTTTACCCCAAGTCCGCCCATTCCGTACTTTATTTTGAGTTTTATTCTTATATTCACCGAAAACCACAACAGTTTGTTCAAAGTTTTTCTTGGTTACTTCTTTATCCATTTTGCAACCAATCTATTCACTACCCAAAACGCCATACGATTCAAGTTCATCGGCTACATAATCTAATCCTTCTTTTTCTAGCGCCGAACGTTTAAGCCACCCATGTTCTTCATCGCATCCTTCTAAGCGATAAAAATATGTTTTGAGCTGCTCTGTCTTATCTCTATCTAATTTTCTTCCTGATACATCTTGAAAACTCCATTCATGAGTTTCTTCATTGTACGCAGGCAGATAATAAGCAATTTCATAAGAAGTTTGAGGAACCACAGGATCTTGAGGTTGGTCGAATACATAATTTGAGAAGGTTTCAACTTCACGCGTTCTTCCCTGCAACTGCCAGATTGCGCGATCAAGATCATAAATTTTCTTCCCTAACCACATGACTTCTTCGAATGTTTTGTTCCACCCAGTACATGCATTAAGGAATTTTGGCTCCCCTTCAGGAGTCATTCCTTCAAAATTTTCTCCATATGGATTAACTAAATCCGTCCAAGCCCAATCGCAAAGCCCTACCGTATTTTTCCAAGAGCGGTTGTAATACAAAGTCCAAGCAACCGCTTTTGCACAAGGCTCTTTGTAGATCCCTTCATCTGAATAATCAATCATTTCCGGATCATTAAACGGAACTAATTTTTTACCCATTATTTCCGCTAAACGGGCAGCGGATACATCAGGTTCGCGGCCCTGCGCATAATTTTGCGATGGAGTCCAATAGCAAGGAAAATCAAGATCGTGACTATTTATATCTCGATCACTTAATATTGATGCAAAACCCCAGTCGGCTGAGGTTCTTGGATCGTAATGATGCCCATAACTATACTGCAGTACAGGCAACAATCCTGTTGAAGAATCCTCTTCCCAACGTCCCCATTTTTCTGCACACGGCTGCAATCCTAAAGCCAAGTCAGCACCAATGTCTTCTAGATTGATAATTGAATCAAGAAGTGCTTTTGCAAAATCAACAGTTCCCATCTGATCGAAAGGTAAATTGGAATTAATCTCTTTTCCTGGACCAATGAGATCTCTTTCATACAGACGCATTAGCCAAAAGGTAATAGGCATAAATGAATTTGCGTTCATTCCCGCTCGGTTAAGCAAAGTTGCTGCTTGAGCAGTATGCCCAGTAATTGTTCCTCCATGCGCTGCTTTGTCTTGCGGAGTAAACCAATGAAATCCGATACACATTCCTTCGTTTCCGTAATAATTCGAAGTACGTCCACGACATGCACGAACACAACCAACACAACCATAAGGTCTGCTTGAAACACCATCACCATAAAAGCGCGTCGAATTACCTGGAGGAGAAGAAATATCTTGCATACCAATATATTCCGCAGGATTATCGGCATTTCCTCCCCATGTATATTTCGAAGCCCAAAGTCTCGCTTCCATCATTGCTTGAGGATTAGCAATACCAATACTTTTTGTGCCCAAGAATCCTATTGCCTTTAAATTCTTGTGTGCCCATACACCTGCAAACCCGCCCTGACCTAATACATGAGCCATGTCAGAAACAAGGGAAGATAATGGTCCATAGTTTTCAGCATTTGGACCAGTAGTTAGAATTGCTGGTCGTTGAGTTGTTCTTCCAGCATCACGATTATTAGCGTCAATTGTATTCCAGTCATTCCGATGAAAATCATCTACCATCGTTGGCATTAAAACCTCTTGGGTTTCTTGAGTGTCGAGACCCCATAGGTCATCAGCAGGTAAGTATTCCACCTTGTCATTAATAATACTGATCCACACTTTTCGAGGTGCTTTACCGCGAATAACCATAGCATCATAACCAGCATGCTTCATCATCGGCGCATAACGGCCACCCATATTTGAACGAGTAAACCAAGGTGTTGGATAACCTTGAGATCCAATACCAACCATTTCAGCTCGACCGCCACCAGAAGGAGTAGGTGTACCCGCTACGGGAGAAGTTGCTAAAACTAGCACATTCCGCTCATCATAGGGATCGGTTAGCGTTTTATCTTCTGCGTAATCCCAATACAACGCAGCCGCCATACCATGACCACCAATCCATTGTTCATAATTTTTTGTTGGGATAGTTTCATAAGATTCGTTACTAAGATTCAGAATCAGAATCTTACCTGCATAACCATTTGCCATTTTCTGATTCCTTTCTACTTAACAGAACTGCCTTCGCTACCGGGTTGGCCCGTTGAACCTTCAGCAAAAATCATCATTTCTGGCCAAGTAGTACCCGTGTGCATATCAATGTCGTACTGAGTATTTCCAGTATCTTTTGGTAACTCGGTTACAAATTTGATAGCGCGTTCAGGACAGATTGATTCACATGCTCTAATACCATCTGGTCCAGTTTCGTGATCCCAATAAGGCGTGTTGTAGCACAGATCGCATTTCTGCGAATGTTGCTCCATATAGTTCCACTGTAATCGCGAGGGATTATTAGGGCAGGCATCAATGCACTGTAAGCAGCCGATACATAAATCAGGAGTAATTGTTCGAACGTTATCGTGTGAAGAATCAACAAAACAAGCACCTGTTGGACATACCTCAACACATTTTGGTTCAGAGCATTGCTGACATTGATAAATAGTCATGTCGTAAGGAAAACGCTGAAAAGAATCTCCTACAATCTGAATTCTAGATAAACCAGGATTTGTTACTCCATAATGCGTCATCGCACATGCCATCATGCAATTCTGACAACCACAACATCTCATACTGTCAACTAAGAGATATCCTCCAGATACTGGAAAGGCAATATCAGCTTGCTCATTCTTTGCAAACTCAAGGATACCTGTTCCTCCAAGAACTGCAGCAATGCCGATTCCTCCCACAATAGTGATAAAACGACGGCGAGTTAATTCAGATGATTTTCCTGATTCATTTTCAGGATTTCCATCAGACAACTCATTTGAAGAAATTTCATTTTGAATAGATGGTTGATCATTTGTATCCGAAACATCGTTTGTCGATGCTTCATTAAGAGGCATTTTTTTCATAAGTCTGCCTTTCCGATTCAAACCCTAAATTGGGTAAACCAGTAATAAGCAAACCCCCATCCTTTTTTTTTCATGCATAAGAAGATTAAGATGTAAAAACCCTGTTTTGCTTTTGTGAAAGTGAAAACTACTTCTTAAGACCTTATTTCGTCGGTGAACGTGTATCAAATTGACTGAATTTTTTGTTATACGGAATGCATAAAATACATTCCGTATAACAAAAGTTAATAATTATTCGCTGCTTTTACTATCAGAATTTGCCTTACAAGCATGATCGTTTGATAGTTTCTCTTCATTTATTACTTGTTCATACCATGCTGGATGCTCATGTTTCGCCTCTTCTTCATCAATCCATCCATGAATCATTGAAGGTGCAGTTTTCCATGACCAAGGTAAGATAACTGCAAAAAAGACATGGGCGATTAAGAATAAAAGCATAAGAAGCGTGCCAATGTCATGGATGAAAGTTGCAGCTGAAACTACTTCAACAGGCAAATCAACAACATGCTGTAATGCTTTTGTTATTCCAGTAAACGCCATTATCGCGCCAACACCAACAGCATAAATATAGGCAATGTTTTCAGACTGGAAATATTTACCTTCATGAGGATAAGTACATTTTTTGATGCCTAGTTTTGAACCATAATGATTAATGGTTGAAGAAATCATATGTTTATTAGGTAAATGTTCTTTTGTTCTTTTTGGTTCTGCAATTGCGTTCGAAATGTAATAAAACGTACCAAATAAAAAGGCACAGGCAGCAACAAAATGAACATCTATCCACGGGATAACGTTATCACTTTCCCAACCAGCAAAACTTCTAAAAAAGCTCAATCCGATGATTAAACCTGAAATTAAAAGAAGAAATGTTCCAATAGCATGAGGCCAATGCTCTATACGAGCTGCAACATCATGGCGATATATTCTGCCATTTTTTCGATAAGGTTTTACCCTCTTAGTAAAAAGAGTAAGAAACATACCAGCGAATGGCATAACAAAAAGAATCCAGTAATACCGATCAAAAAGTAATGCGCTTGCAGTTTCCATAAAGATCTCCTTTAGATGTAGGTCTCTAGCATGAAAAAACTGGATGGAGATCTATATGAGTAATTTAAAGCCAAGATGTCCTCATACACCCTTTAAGGAGCTTTAACGGTTTGGGAGACGCTTTGAACGTTTATATTTTCAGAAACATAATAAATGCTCATAAAGCCATTGCTGTATTTAACCGATTTAGCCTTACCCAAAACTATTAAATCGTCCTATCTTTAATAATTTTGTTATACAGATTTCTTGTCTTTAGTAAAAAACCGCTTGGGAAATCCCAAGCGGTTTTCAAAAGTTTTATGTAATAAAACTTAAATTATTCAGCAGCTTCTTCAGTTGCTTCTTCTGCTTCTACAGGAGCTTCCTCAGCTTCAGCTGGTTCTGCAGCAGCAAAGGTATCAGCATCGCCAACCAGAATGGTCAGGTTAGCTTTGATGTCGCGATACAGAGAAATAGCAACTTCATGAGTGCCAGCAGACTTAATAGCACCCTTCATTTCAACACGACGACGGTCAATATCAATATCAGCCTGAGCCTTAATTGCATCAACAATCATCTGAGAAGTTACTGAACCAAAAAGAACGCCTTCTTCGCCTACACGAGCTTCTACCTTAACAGTAAGAGCATCAAGGGTTTCCTTGGTCTTGTTAGCTTCTGCAACACGATTTTCTTCACGAGCAGCAATGTTGTGCTTGCGCTGTTCGAGCTGCTTAAGGTTGCCCTTGGTAGCAGCTACAGCCATATGCTGCGGGAACAGATAGTTATTAGCAAAACCAGCAGCAACGTCTACCACGTCACCTTCGCCGCCTTTGCCCTTTACTTCAGCTAAAAGGATTACTTTCATCTTAACCTCCTCTTAGCGATTACGGCGATCACCGCGGCCGCTTATTGCAGGCACAGCATATGGCATCAGAGCCATTTCACGTGCGCGCTTTACGGCGTTAGCAATATCGCGCTGGTGCTGGGTGCAAGCGCCCGTTACGCGACGGGGCTTAATCTTCCCACGGTCAGTAACATACTTACGCAGCATCTGAGTGTCTTTGTAATCTACATATTCTGCGTGATCCTTGCAGAACTGGCAGTACTTTCGACGAGGCTGCTTTGTGTAGTCAGACATGTAAACCTCTTTCGAATGATTAGAACGGAATATCAGTATCGTAAACAGAAGCATCAACCACAGGTGCTGCCATTGGCGCAGCAGCTGCAGGAGCAGAATTTACTGCAGGTGCTTCCATAGAGTTACGCTGCATATTGTTGTTGTCGTTGCGATATGACATGAATTCAATTTCATCAACGATAACTTCAATTTTGCTACGCTTTTGCCCGTCACGTTCCCACTGGCTCCAGCGAAGTTTACCTTCGATAGCTACCTTGCTTCCTTTAGAAAGAAAACGGGAAACTGACTGAGCGCGAGCACCAAACATAGTGCAATCGATAAAGTTAGGATAATCTTCCCATTCACCTGTCTGTTGATTCTTACGACGGTCATTTACTGCAACGCCGAAACCCAATACAGGCATACCGCCTGCGGTGGAGCGAAGATCAGGGTCACGAGTAAGATTGCCGGTGATTGTTACGCGATTGATGCTCATTTTTGAACCTCTTTCATGCTACGAACGTTTCCGTTCGCCTTTGATTTCCAATTAATACTTATTACTAGTCACGATCAGGACGAGCAACGATCATATGACGCTCTACGGCATCAGTAATGCGAAGAACACGATCAAGCTCTGCGATGTTAGCAGGCTCTGCATGGAAATCGATAAGGGTGTAATCACCGTCAGTCAGACCATTGATTTCATAAGCGAGCTTGCGCTTACCCCAATTGTCTACGTTATCTACAACACCGTTACCTTCAGCGAGGGCGGTTTCGATACGTTTCATAACTGCGATACGGGTTTCTTCGTCGATTGACGGAGCTACAAAATACAAGAGTTCATAAGCCTTCATTTGTTCACCTCCTCTGGACTTACGGCTTCGGGTTATGAAGGCATACCCGAAACAGGAATAGCTGAACTATAGTAACAAACTGCTTATATATTCGCAATTTCCAATTTGTATAACATCACGTTTTATTCACATTAAAGTATTTGTACTGCCCCTTTCGTATGTCTTTCTTTGTATGCTAGCGAAGAAATCTAACATCTATCTCACATAAAGGAACTATTTTTCTCATATCCCCTTAGCTTTTCCCCTTAAATCATCCTTGCCCTTTAAGTATTGCAATTATTAGAAGCCCTATATATACAACGACGTAGTAGAAACTGTTTTTCTACTACGTCGTATCTTATTTTTAAATATATGCTTGAAAATACCAGGGTAAATATTCGACATTTAGCGACTTACTGTTAAGACCCTTCTGTCGCATTATCTATGAAATACCAAATGATTTACTATTTATTTCGCTGCACTTTCAGCTTCTTCGGCTGCCTTTTCTAATTTTTCAGCAACAGCATCTACCGCAGCAGGATCGGGTTCAGCAGGTTCAACAGAAGCTTCACCGTAAGGATCTATGGTGCCTTCCATATCAAGTTCAAGCTTCAGCTTTTCCATGAAGTTTGGAGCTGAACCAATATAAATTATGTCACGATGAACACCTTCGTCATCGTAGAGATACCCGAAAGCATATGCTTGTTCTTCACCTGGCAAACCGCCTTCTGCAATAAGTGCATCACGGGTGCCATCCTCTGTTTCGATATAGCCGTCATAGCAAAATGCATACGCCGTAGCACCACGAGCACCTTCAACTTCACGGCGTGCTGCTAAAAAACATTCTTCTACATCATCTGCTGGATGAGTTTCAATGAAGAGATTTTCTTTTACTGCAAGACCAGTAAAAGGAATTACTTCTTCGCCGTCTTCCATCTTTGCTGCAGCTTCATCAAGTACTGCACGGATTACGGTTTTTAAAACATCGTCAATATCTTCTTCGGGGGCATTTGCCTCGGGATCAACCATACGTTCGGCCATGGATAACCCTTTCATCGTCTGTCATGTACGTTTGAAGTGTAACATGAGCGCTTTGTTATGGGTGCACCGCTTAGAAAAACGGTACATTAGACATTAGTTTGAACCCAAAAAAAATGACCTCGATGTGAGGTCATGAAATTTCTGGCGGAAGGAGAGGGATTTGAACCCTCGTTACCGGGAGTACCGGTAAAACGGTTTTCGAGACCGCCGCATTCAGCCGCTCTGCCATCCTTCCAAAAACTATATAAACACCCTAAATAGGGGCTAAGTCAGTGTAACTCATTCAAATCATTTGGAGAAGGTTTTTCTAGTAATCCTTCGCACAAGGAGCATCTTTTCTATGTCTATTTACTTTTAATAATTCTTTTATTTACTTTTCAACACTAGGCTTCGCTTATATCTATCTAGTACACAGTAATAAGCACAGCGAATATAGCGCAGAATAATAATTCTTATCCCATAATTCTAAAGCTGCTAATCTGGGGCTGTGCTTTTTAAAGCTGTGTACTAGATAGCGCTACGCAATAGTGTTGAAAAGCAAATAAAAGAATTTTAAATAAAACAAAAAAGGTTGTTCTTGCGAACAACCTTGAAATTTCCTGGCGGAGAGATGGGGATATCCAAAACTTTACAAAGTAAAGTTTTGAGGACCTCAGACTTTCGTCTTCGGCCGTGAACAGCCCACTGGGCTGTTCACCCCTCTCGGGTTCGAATCCCCATAACATTGATTCGAGCAATTTTCCCGCCGGAAGATCAACTTTATGAAAACAAAAAAGGTTGTTCTTGCGAACAACCTTGAAATTTCCTGGCGGAGAGATGGGGATTCGAACCCCAGGTACGCTTTTGGCGCACACACGATTTCCAATCGTGCTCCTTCAGCCAGACTCGGACATCTCTCCAGCTACACGTTAATCACACGTGCAAGAAGGCAGTATACACCAACTTAGTACTCTGTAACAAGAGAATAATAGCCATCCTGTGACAAAATTCTTAAAGGAACATCAAATAATCCAGAAACACATTCAGTTGTAAGGGCTTCTTCTTTTGGTTTATCCGCAAAAATTTTGCCTTCTTTAATCATAACTACGCGCTTAATTTCAGGAATAATATCTTCCGGATAATGAGTAACTAAAATAATAGCTTTACCCGCCGCCGTTAAATCGCGCATGGTTTTGCGTACGTAATACATTCCTTCAGGATCTAATCCAGTTGTAGGCTCGTCTAATACTAAAACCTCAGGATCATGAACTAAAGCACGAGCAATAAGTACACGGCGTGCTTGTCCAGAAGATAACGTCATTACATCACGATCAGCTAAATGAGTAATGCCTAAAAACTCAAGGGTGCGCCTAACAACCGCTTTCCCTTCTTCATTCATTGAATACTGACGAGGAACGCCCAACGAGCCTAATAAGCCACCATATACCACCTCAAACACCGGCAAATGAACGGTAATTTGATTCTGCATAGTAGCGGAAACTACCCCAAGGCATTGCTTGATTTCTTGGAGTGTTACTAGTGATTTCCCTTTAAATAAAACAGGAGGATGATCACGATATAAAGGGAACACCTCTCTGGTAATCAAATTAATAAAGGTCGATTTTCCTGCGCCATTAGGCCCAATAAGAGCGATGCTTTCTCCTTGTTTTAGATCAAAATCATCAACGGATAAAATATCTTTCCCATTACGACGAACTATAGCGTTATGGAGTGTAATAAGGGAAATATCATTTGTGCTCATGTGTTTCCTCCAAAAATTAGGACCCCTTAATCATACTAAGGAGCCCTAGCTGAAATCTAATAGTTTAAAACAGCGAAACCTATAATCTTTTTACTAATGTTTAAGTGTTTGGCTTCTATGCATTGTTATTTATTAAAAGATTATTGACCTTCCGTAGTTTCTCCAGTTGATTCTTCAGTAGCAGCTTGGTCGGTTGTTTCACCGTTTTCGGTGGATTCATCAGTACCTTCCGTTGTACCATCAGTAGTTCCTTCTGTTGAAGTACTATCATCGGTTCCCTCATCTGACTCGTACTGGGTCATATCCAAGTTATAAGGAACATTTTCAGGCATATCGTTTATCTGAATATCTGCCTGCTCTTTATAGGAAGTAAACCAATCATTGTATGCAGTTGACTGATTCTGACTTTTAACAATGTTGGAAATATAGTCTACGAATTCACTTGGATAAGCATCTAGTGAAGTAGCAGTACCATCGCAGGAGAATTCGTCTGTGCACTTGATAATATGAATACCATAATCACTAGTTACTAAACCAGATACCTGATCTTTAGAAAGTCCATCAAGGGCAGTTGTGTATGCCTCTACAAATGTATTAGTAGCATCCCAACCTACATCGCCACCATTTTCAGCAGATGCAGTATCAGTAGAATACTGTTTTGCCGCTTCGGCGAAATCAAGAGTACCAGCGTTAATTTGATCTAATACCTGTTGAGCGGTTGCTTCATCATCAGATGCAAACAAAATATGAGAAGAACGCTTAGCACCATCAAACATGGTGTAATAAGTGTTGAGCATTTCTAATACTTGAGAATCATCTGCAGTTGCAGAATCACCCGCAACATTATCCATTAATGCTTCGTCGCGTAATCCTTCTTCGATAGATTCACGATACTGATCTTCGGAAATACCAGCACTGCTTAACGCATTCTGCCATTCTTCGTCACTGGAATAGTTTGATTTCATGGTCTCAAGCTGCTCATCAACTTGAGATTCGTCAACGGTAATACCTTTCTCATCACAAGCTTGCTTCTTGAGTTCAACTTCCGTGTAGTAATCAATTACCTGACTACGAACTGTAGAAGGATCAAGAGAATTTTCGTTCATCCAATTTGCCCAATCTTGATCACTTGTCAAATCAGAGCTTGTACGAAAATCCTGAATGTACTTTGTAATGGTATCTTCTTCAATTTCTGATCCATTAACAGTTGCTGCAACGCCTCCGGTGTATCCATAATTCGTACCACCGCAACCAGCTAACGCAAAGCAGCATGTTGCGGAAACACCAATAATAGATACCTTACGAAGAATACCTTTGTATTTCATGTAGTTCCCTTACCTTATAAAAAACCGAAGAACCACACCACTGTGCGGTTCTTCGTTATTTTGTCACAATGAACTATTTTGTTTTCTATTCGCACAATTTGCCCATTTATATGGGGCTGTTTACCATAAGCTCTTCATAATCCCAAAGATAAACGGCATAAAATCATGCGCGAAGGAACATTTTTCGTTGTCTAGTGTTCAGGTAATCAACCTAATTAAACACTCAAACGCAACTGTAAATATCCTTACTGCTTATTTTTTGCCTCTTTGCGACGTTGAGTTGCGCTAAGGATACGCTTACGTAAACGGATGGATTTTGGAGTAATTTCTACCAATTCATCATCTTCAATATACTCAAGCGCTTCTTCGAGCGTAAAGGTAACAGGTGGTGTTAATTGAATAGCCTTATCAGCGCCGGCAGAACGTTGATTACCAAGCTGTTTTGCCTTGGCAACATTTACTACCATGTCACCTTCCTTGGCTGATTCACCAACAATCATGCCTTCGTAACAATCTTCACCTGGACCAATAAATAAACGGCCACGCTGCTGCAAAGTATCAAGTGCATACGCAACTGATTTTTCAGTAGCCATTGCAATCATGGAACCATTTTTACGACCAGTCATTTCACCACGATATGGACCATATTCGCTGAAGTGATGGAACATGGTTGCCTCACCATGAGAAACATTAAGCAACTTTGTACGCAGTCCCATAGTGCCGCGAGAAGGAATCTTAAATACCAAGTGAGTTTGTTCGCCACGCTGGAACATGTCGGTCATTTCGCCACCAGCAGTACCGAAAACCTCAATACATTTACCAGCATACTCACTAGGAGTATCAACCGTAGCTTCCTCGATAGGCTCTAATTTATTGCCATTTTCGTCAGTCTTAATAATGACGCGAGGACGTCCTACCTGGAATTCATAACCTTCACGGCGCATAGTTTCCATAAGAACAGAAAGATGCAAAACGCCGCGCCCTGCTACCTCAATACCAGACTTATCTTCCAGCTCAGTAATACGCATTGAGATATTTGATTCCGCTTCACGGAATAAGCGCTCTTTCAACTGACGAGCTTGAACGATTTCGCCTTCACGACCAACAAGTGGAGAAGTAGAAGCTTCAAACACAACTGCCATAGTTGGTTCTTCAACTTCAATAGGATCAAGAATTACAGGATGCTCACGATTGGTAACCATATCACCAATGTCTGCATCTTCAATACCTACTACTGCAATAATGTCGCCTGCTGTTGCCTCTGGGACTTCTTTTTTACCAAGCTCTTCGAAGGTAAATACTTGTTTGATAGCGGTGTTATAACGAGTTCCATCGTTTTTGATAACAAGAACAGGCTCGTTTTTATGCATAGTGCCTGAATGTAGACGACCAACACCAATACGACCAACAAAGCTTGAGTGGTCAACAGTGCAAATTTGTAAAGCAACAGGACCGTTTGGCTCACAATCTGGCGCAGAAACTTCCTTAAGAATAGTATCCAGAAGTGGAATCATATTCATATTGTCATCATCTGCCTCATAGCGAGCATACCCATTTACGGCACTTGCATAGATGATAGGAAAATCAAGCTGTTCATCAGAAGCATTAAGTTCAACCATAAGGGCGAATACTTCATCTACTCCTTCTCCAGGACGGGAACCAGGGCGGTCAATCTTATTGATTACTACCACGATTCTTAAACCAAGCGACAAAGCCTTTTCAAGAACAAAACGAGTCTGAGGCATTGGACCTTCAAATGCATCAACAATAAGAAGAGCACCGTCTGCCATGTTCAATACGCGCTCAACTTCTCCACCGAAGTCAGCATGCCCTGGTGTATCGATAACGTTAATCTTTACATCTTTGTAGGTAATAGAAATATTTTTAGAAAGAATAGTAATACCGCGTTCGCGCTCTTGATCATTTGAGTCAAGGACACGTTCTGCTACTTCTTGGTTCTCACGAAAAACACCAGCAGTATAAAGCAGGCGATCAACCAAAGTAGTTTTACCATGGTCAACGTGAGCAATAATGGCTACATTACGAATATTTTCTTGCTTCATATAGTTTCTTCTTTCTCAAGCGAAACAATATAGTTGATCGGTAAATAATTTTGTAACTTATCTCCAAACACAAATAAAGGGTCGGAATAAATCCGACCCTGGAAATTTGGTGGAGCATAGGGGGATCGAACCCCTGACCTCAGGCTTGCAAAGCCCGCGCTCTCCCAGCTGAGCTAATGCCCCATATGTGCGATTTCTATAATAAGCGCTCCACCGGCTAACTCGGCTCACGGTGGAACGCTTATCCGTAAAATAATGGTGGGCCCAAGCAGACTTGAACTGCTGACCTCACGCTTATCAGGCGTGCGCTCTAACCAGCTGAGCTATGGGCCCGAAAAATCGCGCTCAGTTAATTTACTACCTTGTACTAAATCGGTCAAGCAAAATTTGAAATTTTTTTAAAAATATTTTTCACTTACCGTAAAACCGCAGGTGAGATAAATTGTATACATACATTATTTCATTAGTGTGCTATGGTAAAAACATGTTCACGGTATCAAAGGAGGCATCCAAATGATTCCCGTGCATGTACAAACGTTAATTTTTTCTAAAGATGCTAGCCCATCTATCCTAGTCCTGGGCACAAATTCTTCAGATTTAGAAATAGATCCGCGTTTTATTCCTATTTGGATAGGGCTACCAGAAGCGGCACAAATAGGTATCGCACTTGAAGATGTTAGACTTCCCCGCCCTTTAACCCATGATTTATTCATAAACGCTATTGCTAGTTTAGATGCTTATGTGGATCACGTTTTAATTACTGACGTAAAAGCTTCCACCTTCTACGCAACCCTCACCTTACGCCACCATGGTCGGTTGATTGAGTTAGACGCTCGTCCTAGTGATGCTATTGCTCTAGCTATAAAACAAGGTGCTAATATCTTTATTATGGATTCCGTATACGAAAAAGCTTCCTTCCCTTTCCATATTACCCAAAATACCGAAGAAGAAGATTTGAAAGAGTTTCATGAATTTGTATCTAATTTAAATCCTGACGATTTCTTAAATCAGGATCAGTAAAGTTTTCTGCATCTCGACAACATCCTTACAGCTAGTGATGAAATAAAAACAGGTAAGAATTTCTTACGAGATTCTTACCTGTTTCACGAGAAACACTATGACCTATCAGCAGTTTTACCGATAATGAATGAATTTATTCCTGATCGAGTAAATTCATCTGATCTTTATTCGCGCTTGTTTTATGTGACTTCTTTTCATGAGAAGTAGCAATAGCAACAGCACTTACCTTATCTTTATTCGCAACGTTCATAACATGAACGCCTTGAGTAGAACGACCTAATTCAGATACCCCTGAAACAGCAGTTCGTACCACGACACCTTCTTCAGTGATAATCATTATTTCATCATCTTCGTCTACCACCTTCATAGCAGCCAAGAGACCCTTCTTTGGTGTCATAGTAATGGTATACACACCTTGTCCACCACGATGATGTTCAGGATATTCAGATATAGGAGTACGTTTACCATAGCCAAGTTCAGTAATAACAAACAAGTCACTACCAGGATGTGCTATTTCCATACCTAATACACGGGCATCAGCATTTACTGTCATGCCGCGAACACCCATGGTGTCACGTCCCATTGCGCGTACTTCAGATTCATCCCAAAGAATTGCTTTACCAGCTGAAGAAACCATAACAACTTTTTCTCCTTCTGCTACACGCTTAACAGAGATTAACTTGTCATTTTCCTTTAAGTTGATAGCAATTAATCCATCACGTCGGGTACGGTCATATAGCTTCATAGATGTCTTCTTAACCATACCGGATGCTGTTGCGAACATAAGATATTCGTTTTCAGGGAAATCCTTAGTTGCAATAACAGCAGCAATCGTTTCACCCTTTTCTAAAGGCAGCAAGTTCACAATTGCTGTACCGCGTGCATGACGAGATGCTTCTGGGATCTCATAAGCCTTTAAGCGATATACCTTACCTAAGGATGAGAAGAAGAGCATATAAGCATGAGTTGAAGAAATGAAGAGGTGCTCAACAAAGTCGCTCTCTTTAAGGTTTACACCCTGCATTCCTTTACCACCGCGCTTCTGCTGACGATATGTTGCAACAGGGAGACGTTTTACATAGCCTGCCTTAGTTACCGTTACTGCAACTTCTTCTTCAGCAATAAGATCTTCAACATCAAGTTCTTTTGCCTCATCGGTAATCTTAGTAAGACGCTTGGAGTTGTATTTATCTTTAATCTCAAGCAGTTCATCTTTAATGATTTGCTTCAATAAATTCTTATCAGACAACACGCGCTTATAGTATTCAATCTTTTCACGGAGTTCAGCTAATTCTTGCTGAATCTTCTCACGTTCCAAACCAGTTAAACGACGCAACTTCATTTCAAGAATTGCTTCGCTTTGTTTTTCAGAAAGCGAGAAGGTTTGCATTAAGGTTTCTTTAGCCTCAGCGTCAGTTTTTGAAGCGCGGATGATTTGAATTACTTCATCAATATTATCAAGCGCAATTACGAAGCCCTCTAAGATATGAGCACGCGCTTCAGCTTTAGCTAAATCGTAACGGGTACGACGTTCTACAACATCTTCTTGGTGAAGAATGTAATAGTGGAGCATTTCTTTCAAAGAAAGAGTACGTGGTACGCCATTAACCAACGCAACCATATTACATCCAAAGCCTACTTGAAGCTGAGTATGTTTATAAAGCTTATTTAAAACTACCTGCGGAATTGCGTTTTGCTTTAAATCGATAATGATATCGATACCATGACGGTCTGCACCGTCATGAACATTTGAAATTTCAGGAAGCTTTTTATCCCTAATTAAGTCGGCAATTTTCTCAAGCAGTTTAGTACGGTTTACCTGATAAGGGATTTCAGAAACAATAATAGATTTCTTACCGTTCTTACCTTCCTCAACACGGCACGTTGAACGAACCGTTAAGCTACCACGGCCAGTTTCGTAGGCATCACGAATACCTTTACGACCCATAATGATGCCGCCTGTTGGGAAGTCTGGTCCAGGCAACACGGTCATCAAGTCATCCACGGTGCAGTCTGGATTATCTAGCATCATACAGGTAGCATCGATTGCCTCCCCTAAATTATGAGGAGGAATATTGGTTGCCATACCTACCGCAATACCAGACGAACCATTAACTAATAGATTTGGGAAACGTGCTGGTAAAACAACAGGTTCTTCCAAACTTTCATCATAGTTTGGTTGAAAATCTACCGTTTCCTTATCGAGGTCACGCAGAAGCTCCATTGCTGGTTTATCAAGACGCGCTTCGGTATAACGCATTGCAGCAGCAGAGTCACCGTCAATGGAACCGAAGTTACCATGACCATCAACCAACGGTACACGCATAGAAAATGGTTGAGCTAAACGAACCATAGTGTCATATACCGCGATGTCACCATGAGGGTGATACTTACCAATAACGTCACCAACAGTACGTGCAGACTTTGCATGAGGGCGCTTTGGGGTGATACCACTTTCATTCATCGCGTACAAAATACGACGATGCACTGGTTTTAAGCCGTCGCGAACATCAGGTAATGCACGCGAAACGATAACACTCATTGAATACTCAAGAAAGGAAGTTCTCATTTCCTTACTGAGTTCAGCAGGAAGGATGGTGGATCCTGTTAAATCCATTCCTTCGTCTTTCTTTTCAGCCACGAAATTTCATCCTTTCTAGAAGTCAAGGAAGCGAACGTCATGTGCATGCTTTTGAATGAATTCTTTACGGGGTTCAACTTGATCACCCATTAATTCACTCACTACACGTTCTGCTTCTGCAGCATCTTCAATACTTACTTGCAACATAGTCCGCTTTGTTGGCTCCATGGTAGTTTCCCAAAGCTGTTCGGGGTCCATTTCGCCTAAGCCCTTATAACGCTGTAATGAAATGCTGTCTCTATCAGGAATTTCAGCTAAACGTTCTTGTAATGCTTGATCGTTAAAGATGTATTCAAGCTTTTTGCCACCTTTTTTCTTTAAGCCATACAAAGGAGGCTGAGCAATATAAATATATCCACGCGTGATAAGTTCAGGCATATAGCGATAGAAGAACGTGAGTAATAAGCAGCGAATATGAGCGCCGTCAACATCAGCATCAGTCATGATGATGATTCGATGATAACGAGCGTTATCCGCATTAAAATCTTCACCGATATTAGTGCCAATAGCAGTAATTAAACTTGAAATAGTATCTGAAGATAATGAACGATGAAGTCCAGCGCGTTCTACATTCAAAATCTTACCGCGTAAAGGCATAATAGCTTGATATTTTCTGTCACGAGCCTGCTTAGCTGAACCACCTGCAGAGTCGCCCTCTACAATGAATATTTCTGATTCAGCAGGATTCTTAGAAGAACAGTCTGCTAATTTTCCAGGTAAGCTAAAGGAGTCAAGTACTCCTTTACGACGTGTCATGTCACGTGCTTTACGAGCAGCTTCGCGTGCTTTCATTGCCTGGGAAGCTTTATTAATAATTCGCTTGGCGGGAGTTGGGTTTTCTTCCAGATATTCTGCAAGACCCTTCATTACTGCAGTTTGTACTAAACCACGAATTTCGGTGTTACCCAACTTACCCTTTGTCTGACCTTCGAACTGAGGTTCACGCAGTTTTACTGAAACAACTGCTGCAAGTCCTTCACGGGTATCATCACCAGAAAGATTATTATCCTTTTCCTTTAAGATACCTTTGCTTCGAGCATAGTCGTTAATAGTACGAGTAACGCCCTGTTTAAAACCATCAAGGTGAGTACCACCATCAACAGTGTGGATATTATTAGCAAACGCCATAACAGAATTAGTTGAATATGACGTTGTCCACTGCATAGCAACTTCCACCATGCCGTTTTCATTTTCAGCCTCAAAATAAATTGGCTTATTAAGTACTTCTTTACCCTGATTTAGAAACTTAACGAAGTCCTGCAGGCCACCCATTGCATGGAATACTTCCTTACGAGGCTTACCTTCGTTATCGATATCGCGTTCGTCTGTAAGGGTGATTTTAAGGCCTTTATTTAAGAAAGCCATTTCACGGAAACGAGCTTGCAGTGTTGCGTAGTCAAATACAATGGTCTCACGGAAAATTTCTGGATCTGGCCAGAAGGTTACTGTAGTACCTGTGTGTTTGCTTTTGCCAATTTCATGCAGCTTTTCTTTTGTTTTACCGTGATCAAAGGAAATTTCATATTCCTTACCATCACGACGAACTTGTACAACTACTTTAGTAGAAAGCGCATTAACTACTGAAACACCTACACCATGAAGACCACCAGAGACTTTATAGCCTTCACCGCCAAACTTACCACCAGCATGAAGGATAGTAAGTACAACTTCTACGGTAGGGATTTTCTCTTTCGGATGCTTGTCAATAGGAATACCACGCCCATTGTCTACAACGGTTACGGAATTATCCTTATGAATAGTTACATCAATAGTGTCACAATACCCCGCTAATGCTTCGTCAACAGAGTTATCAACCACTTCATATACCAAATGGTGTAAACCGCGAGGACCTGTTGAACCAATATACATGCCAGGACGTTTACGAACTGCTTCTAGTCCTTCTAGAACTTGAATATCCTGGCCATTGTAATGGCTACTTCCTGATGCCACAAATTCCTCCTCTTCCATAAAGATTCAAAAACGCTTCCTGAAAAATGGAAGCGTTAAAGAGGCATTTATCCAAACAATTATTATAGCAGACTTACTAAAGCACTTATACATTTTTCGGTGTTCAGAGCCGCTCTCGCCGTTTCTGGCGGGTGAAAACGATTAAATTTGATAAGTTTTACAGATTTTCATCAGAAATTCGCTTTTGCGCCGTTATTGCTTTTATAAATGAATCCCTTATTCTTCCCTCTGGAATATCTTGAACAAGATCATTAATATGTTGCATCTCGTCTTCCGAAAGTTCACGAGGTTGCTTATTAGGGGTTTGATGTTCGCTTATTTGTTCAAAAGGGTGCTTTTCTTTATATTGCCCACGTGAAATTCTAATTTCAAACACGTCAATCATGACATTAAATTGCTCACGATACTTTAAACAAATTAATTCACGGCGCGCATTTAATTCTGCAGCAACAAGCGAATTATCTACATACACCACTAAATCAAAAACTTTGTCTATCACTTCATTATCAAGAAGATCCTTATGTCTAAGAAGATAGACCGAATTAGTATGCTCAAGAATAAACGGATCTACTACTTGAGAAAACTGATCATGGACCGTTTTTATACGCTGATTAATTAAAATGCGTTTTTTTACCTCTTCCGGCATAGAGCGATAAAACTCATTAAATGAATTTGAAACTGGTTTTAATGCATTATTCCTTTGGTTAATAACATCCGCCCAATGACGCGGATCAAGTGAGGAGGCCCATTCAGAATGATCAACCATACGAAACCACTCCATTAAAATCAAGTTCAACAATTCGTGCTTGATTAAGTGTAGTATCCCCTACTAGTTCTGCATTAGTAGCCGTAATAAACGTCTGAATTCCCTTTGATAACAAAGAAAATAAGGCGCTGCGGCGCGAATTATCTAATTCACTCATAACATCATCAAGCAGCAGAACGGGATTCTGATTTAATTTATTCCGGATAAGCGCTACTTCAGCCATCTTATAGCTCAATACCAAAGAACGCTGCTGGCCTTGAGAAGCATAGAGAGAAGCATTTTTATCGTTTAAATAAAACTCAATTTGATCCACTTGGGGTCCATATAGTGACATATGACGCTCATGTTCGCGTATATAATCCTGCTCCATATTTTGAAATAGCAGTTCTTGCGCTTGTTTTCTATTGAACCATTCGTACTCGCGGTATTCTTCCGTTGAATAATAATAACGTTGCCACGATGGAATATAAGAAACTGAAACTTGTTCCCTTCCCAGTGAAAGCTCTTGATAATATTTCTGAATATAAGGAATTAAAGCAGCAATCAATTGAGAACGAAGATGATAAAGCTGAGCACCAACTGAAGCTAAAACTTCATTAATGCTTACAAGATAGTCATGGGGCATATTTTGTTTTAAGCAACTATTTTTCTGCCGCAGGATTTTTTCGTAATCTTTTCTCACCACATTATATCCAGAGGAAACTTGGGAACCTAAAAGGTCAAGTTGTGATCGTTTTACACTTTGCGAACCTTTAATAAGATTCAGATCATCTGGACAAAAAAGAACCGAAGGTAAAATACCACGTAACGTATGTGTACGTTTTTTCTTTTTATTAAGATAAAATTCTTTATTTCCTTGGCTTAACCGAAGTTCTATCTCTAGTTGACGACCGTCACCTTCTATGTTTGTTCTGACAAAACCAACATCTTTTCCCTTGTGCAATAAATGGTCTGCACGAGGATGGCGAAATGAAGTACACGCAGTGGTAAGCTGAATACCTTCTAAAAGATTAGTCTTTCCCGTAGCATTAGGCCCCACAATAAGCGTAAGCGAACCTACATCATTTAATAAAAGATGATGATAAGAGCGAAAGTTGCTACATTCTATTTTTGATATTGCAAGACCCATGCATACCCACAGGTTTTAAACGCGTACTGGCATGATTAAATACAGGAAATTTTCTCCTTCAGTTGCACGAAGGATACCTGGTTTCATGGGACCAAACAAATCAAGATGCACCGCATCAGTATCAATAGAATTTAAACCATCAAGTAAGAAGGAATAATTGAACGCAATATCAACCGATTCACCTTCTATTTCGCAAATTAGATTCTCCTGAGCATTACCAATATCTTGAGAGCTTGCAACAAGTGTTACTACTCCTGAGTCAGCATCAACTTTAATCTGAACAGGGGAAACTTTATTGCTTAGAAGAGAAACACGACGTACTGCGTCACTTAAAGCATGAGTTGAAAGTGTTGCTCTAGTAGTAAAACCATCAGCAATGAGTTGTTTGTAATTAGGGAACGTTCCTTCGATACGACGATTAATAAAAGTTGTGTCTTGATAGGTAACAATAATCTGATTTTCGCTCAGCGCTAACGTAATAGGCTGATCAGACTGAGGAAGAGCTGCGATGTCACTTAAAAATGTACCAGCAATTACTGCTTCAAATTCTTCAGGGCAAGGTTGATCCAACTGAGTTTCAGTAACCGCAAGACGATATGAGTCAGTTGCGACCATCTTTAATTCAGTTCCCACGCAAGACACTAATACACCTGTTAGAATTGCACGAGTTTCATCATGGGAAACCACTTTTGCTGTTCTTTTAACCATAGTAGAAAACGTCGAAAAGGGAAATTGAGCTTCTTGCTGTGCTTTCACTTCCGGAAATGCTGGAAAATCAAGAGGATTTAAAGCTTTAAGAGAAAATGTGGTTGTATCACAGAATACAACAGCTGTTGCATCATCTGCTTCGATACGTACCGCCATATCAGGAAGATTCTTAACAATATCCAAGAAAAGCTTAGCAGGAACTACTGATTCTCCTTTTTCTTCAACTAAGGCAGGACAGGTAACTTTAATGGAAAGTTCTAGATTAGTTGTTTGAAGGGTAATTGATCCTTCGTCTGCTCTTAGATATACCCCCGCTAAGATGGAAAGTGTTGATCGAGTAGAAGAACCTTTAGCACATACAGATAGGGCATTTTGAAGTTCTGATTGATTAATACTGAATTTCATTAAAGCTCCTCTTGCGTTTATATATTTCAATTCCTGTTTATGATACTCGTTCTCTGGTTGGTTGATTATCAATAATAAATAACTTACAGGTGTGTTTTCCTCTTCCTTTTTTACTTCTTATATTCTCTTAATTAATAAAACTAATAGTAGAAGTAATAAGCACGGTTGATTTGTTGATAACTTTTATTTTTCCTGGTCATTACAAATAAAGTATGACGTTAATTTTCTGTGGAGTTGAACCCTTGTTTTCCACAGGGAAAATATGGGGAAAACTTTGTCCACATAACTTTTAAGTTATCCCCTTTTAAAGGGTATGGTTTTACACAATGAACTTATATGAATAAACCCATTTTTTAATATTGCTGGATACGAATTTTTTCTCTAATTGCTTCTAGTTCTTCGCGAAGGTTTCTATCTTCTTGTAGCTGATTATTAATAAGATCACAAGAATGCATAACCGTTGTGTGGTCACGGTTGAAAGCATTACCAATATTTTTAAGGGTTGTTTCGTAAAGTTCACGACATAGATAAATTGCAACTTGTCGTGGGTGAACGATGCGTCGTTCTTTTTTCTTTCCTACTAAATCCTTATGAGCTACTCCATAGAAATCTTCTACCGCACCCTGCACCATTTCTATTGTGATGCGTTTTTTGCCGCCACCTAAGAAATGGTTACCTAATAATTCCTTTACGCGGCTTTCCGATAATTCGTGGCCTTGCTCCATTTTGAGTGCAAAAATAACGTTTGTAATAGCACTTTTAAGCTCACGGATGTTTGAGCTTGAATTTTCTACAATGTAGTCAAGAATACTGTCAGAAATAGTGAAAGGTAAATCCTCTTCACTCTTGTATTCGGTGATGAAGCTTTTAATAATGATTCTCTTTGTTTCATCATCTGGTGG